>JRHI01000961.1_pt1 | contig 27741 bp, 24 predicted proteins | sample 215371 | NCBI WGS metagenome assembly JRHI01 (sample SAMN02929681, study PRJNA255918) | sediment metagenome | biome: cave system; feature: Ice Cave; material: Sediment; isolation source: sediment from deep within a dark volcanic ice cave with no known source of... ...
GGCTAGTGGCTAGTGGGTTGAAAAGTCAGAAGCCCACTTGCCACTAGCCACTCTGCGTTGTTAACGAATTGCCCCCTGCACCTTGTTGCCGGGCTCTTCCTCATCGATCTTGGTAATCATTACCTCGGTCGTGAGCATGAGGCCGGCGATGCTGGCGGCGTTTTGCAGGGCGGAGCGCGTCACTCGGGTGGGATCGACGATGCCCGCCTTGAACATATCAACGTACTTGCCCGTATTGGCATCATACCCGAGATGTGGGTTCTTTTCACCCTGGACCCGCACCTCGTCGGCCACGACGGCGCCATCCTCGCCGGAATTCTCGGCAATCGTGCGGATCGGCTTTTCCAGAGCGCGGACGACGATCTCGGCGCCGAGCTTCTCATCACCGTGGAGCGAGTCGGCCACCTTGCGCGCCCCCGGAATGGCCCGGATCATGGCAGTGCCGCCGCCGGGGAGGATGCCCTCGGCCACGGCCGCGCGCGTCGCATGGAGAGCGTCCTCGACGCGGCCCTTCTTCTGCTTCATCTCCGCCTCGGTGGCGGCGCCGACGCGGACGATGGCCACGCCGCCGGTCAGCTTGGCGAGCCGTTCGCTAAACTTTTCCTTGTCGTACTCGCTCTCGGTCTGCTCCATCTGGGCGCGGATCTGGTTGATCCGCTTCTCGATGTCGGCTTTCTTGCCGGCGCCGCTGACGATCGTGGTGCTCTCCTTTTCGACACGGACCACCTTGGCCTTGCCGAGCATCTCGAGCGTCACGTTCTCCAGCTTGATGCCGAGATCTTCACTGATGAAATGACCGCCGGTCAGCACGGCAATGTCGCCGAGCATGGCCTTGCGACGGTCGCCGAAGCCAGGGGCCTTGACGGCGCAGACGTTAAGGATGCCGCGCAACTTGTTGACGACCAGAGCCGCCAGCGCCTCGCTCTCAACATCCTCGGCGATGATGAGGAACGGCTTGGCGGCCTGGGCGATGCGCTCGAGCAGCGGCAACATGTCCCGGACGTTCGCCAGCTTTTTCTCGTATATGAGGATGAGGACGTCTTCCATCTCGCACTTCATGTCCTGCGACGTGATGAAGTACGGGGAGATGTAACCCTTGTCGAACTGCATGCCTTCGACGAATTCGAGGGTCGTCTCGGAGGTCTTGCCTTCCTCGACCGTGATGACACCGTCCTTGCCGACCTTCTCAAAAGCGTCGGCCATGAGCTGGCCGATGACCGGGTCGTTGTTCGCGCTGATGCTGGCGACCTGTTTCATCTCCTCCTTCTTGGAGAGCTTCTTCGACGAGCCCTCGAGGTACTCCACGACGGCAATGACAGCCTTGTCGATACCGCGCTTGACGGCCATCGGGTTGGCGCCGGCGGTGATGTTGCGCAGGCCTTCCTGGTAGAGAGACAGCGCCATGATGGTCGCGGTGGTGGTGCCGTCGCCGGCGCTATCGCTGGTCTTCTGCGCGACGGCGTTGACCAACTTGGCGCCCATGTTCTCGAACGGATCAGGCAAGTCGATTTCCTTGCTGACGGTGACGCCGTCCTTGGTGACGGTCGGGCCGCCGAAGCTCTTGTCGAGGATGACGTTTCGGCCGGTCGGCCCGAGCGTGACGCCCACGGCGTGAGCCAGCTTCTCGGCTCCTGCCAGCAGCTTCTTGCGAGCCTCGTCGGTATACAGCAACTGTTTTGCCATGTTCTACGTGTCTCCTGAAGGAACCACGGATGACACGGATAGAAAAGACAAACAAACTACATCTGTCTTTATTCGTGTTATCCGTGTCATCCGTGGTTAGCTATTACTTGACGACCTTGGCGAGGAGGTCTCCCTCGCGCATGATCTTGATTTCCCGCCCGTCGATCTCGATGTCGTTGCCGGTATAGCGGCCGAAGATAACCTCGTCATTGATGGACACGGACACCGGGGTCCGGTTGCCGTCGTCGCGCACCTTGCCCTTGCCGACGGCCAGCACGCGGCCGCGCTGCGGCTTCTGCCGCGCGGCGTCCGGCAGCAAGATGCCGCCGGTCGTCTTCTCGGCGGCCTCCAAAGGCTCGATGACGACTCGATCGTCCAGAGGAGTGATCTTCAGCTGTTTTTCCTTCGCCATGATTGAAAGCCCCGTTCAAAAGGTTCGCGGCGTACGGACACGCCGGCTGAATTACATATCCATTCCCATGCCGCCCATGCCGCCCATGCCGCCCATGCCACCCATGCCGCCCATGCCGCCACCACCCATTCCGTGATGGTCGTCGTGCTGGTCCGCCCCCTTCTCTTCGGGGATGTCCGCCACGAGGGACTCGGTCGTCAGCAGCAGGCAGGCGACGCTGGCGCCGTTCTGCAGGGCGCTGCGCGTGACTTTCACTGGATCGACAACCCCGGCCTTGCGCAGGTCGCCGTAGGTGCCCTTTTCGGCGTCGTAACCGTAGTTCTTTTCCTTGCTCTTGCGGATGTTGTTGACGACGACGGTGCCGTCGAGACCGGCGTTCTCGGCGATCCAGCGGCACGGCATCTCGAGGACGTGCTGCAACACCCGGACGCCGGCCTGCTCGTCACCGTGCGTCGGCGTCTTGTCGAGCACCTTGCGGGCCTGGAGCAGAGCGACGCCGCCCCCGGGAACGATGCCCTCGGCCAGCGCCGCCCGCGTGGCGTGCAGAGCATCTTCGTAGAGGGCCTTGCGTTCCTTCATTTCGGTCTCGGTCGCGGCCCCGACCTTGATCTGGGCAACGCCGCCGGCCAGCTTGGCCAACCGTTCTTGCAGCTTCTCGCGGTCGTATTCGCTGTCGGTGGTGGTGATCTCGCGGCGGATCATGTCGGCCCGCCCTTCGATTGCCTTCGTATCGCCCTTGCCCTCCGTGATCGTCGTGTTCTCGGCGTCGATCTTGACCTTCTTGGCCCGACCGAGGTCGGTCAGGCGGACGTTCTCGAGCTGGAGGCCGAGATCTTTGAAGATTGCCTTGCCGTTTGTCAAGGTGGCGATGTCCTCGAGCATGGCCTTGCGACGGTCGCCGTAGCCGGGGGCCTTGACGGCGCAGACGCGCAGGATGCCCTTCAGCTTGTTCAGCACAAGCGTCGCCAGGGCTTCGCCTTCGATGTCCTCGGCGATGATGAGCAGCGATTCTTTCTTGTTCGAGATGGTTTCAAGGAGAGGGATCAGGCTCTTGGCGGAGCCAATCTTTTCCTCGAAGATGAGGATGTAGGGATTCTCCAGCTCGACGGTGACCGCTTCCTGATTGGTGACGAAGTGCGGCGATAGGTAGCCGCGGTCAAACTGCATTCCCTGGACGACCACGACCTCGGTCTCGGAGGTCTTGCCTTCCTCGATGGTGATGACACCGTTGGTGGCGCCAACCAGTTTCATCGCCTCGGCGAGCTTATGACCGATTTCTTTGTTATTATTCGAGGCGATCGTGGCGACCTCGGTGATTTCCTTCTGGTCCTTGGAGTCGATCTTCTCGGCGAGCCGATGCAACTCATCGACGACCAGGTCGACGCCCTTCTGAATGCCGCGGGTCAGTGCCATCGGATCGACGCCAGCAGCGATGCTCTTGAGTCCTTCGCGGTATATCGCCTCAGCAAGCACGGTGGCGGTGGTGGTGCCGTCGCCGGCAACGTCGCTGGTCTTGCTGGCCGCTTCCTTGACGAGCTGGGCGCCCATGTTCTCATAGGGGTCCTTCAGCTCAATCTCCTCGGCGACGGTGACGCCGTCCTTCGTAACATTCGGGCTGCCCCAGCCTTTGTCGAGGACGGCGTTTCGGCCGCGCGGCCCCAGGGTGGAACGCACCGCGCGGGCCAGTTTGCTGACGCCGGCCAGCAACTTTTGGCGGGCCTCGTCGCTATACGTGAGTTGTTTTGCTCCCATCCACGCATCTCCTTTCCAATCGTCGTTCGTCAGGGATTCAAATCGTTGTCGTAACCCCTCGAGGCCAGAAAGCCCGGAGGGGGGCAGCGGGGGAGCCGAAATCCAGCAAGCACGCCGCTCAACCCCGCACTCAGGTTAGGGAGTCTCTTCATCAGGTCAATCTCGTTAGCAAGAGGCGTGCCGGTCGGGGCAGCAGGTGCAAGATTATGCAATGAAATGACTTGTGAAATGGAACCCGCAGCTGTGTGCAAGGGACCGCTGCCAATGTGGCAGGGCTGAGGGAGTCACGCGGAGCAAAAATGTCATGCGAACCAACCACTTGCGGGTCAGCGCCGGATCAGCAGGATCAGGTTCAGAAGGGCGCTCAGCCCCAGCAATCCGCTCAGTATGCCATACACAATGTATTGCCGCACGTTTCCTACCCGGTCGTCCCCGCTCTCTTCCTCGTCGTCCTCCGTTTCCCCCTCGGCAAGGTCCTGCAGGGTGCCTGCCTCGATCTTCTGCCGGGCAAGTTTTGGCGGTTCGCCATTCAGCAGACATTCCAGGTCGATGATGACATCCCCCGGCGTCTGGTAACGCACGTCGCGGTCGCGCGCCATCATAATCTCGACGATCTCGCCCACCCCTGACGACAGGTTGGTGTTGAGATGGTCCGGTGGCTTCAGTTCCTTGCGCAGATGAGCGTCGAAGACCTGATCGACGCTCTTGCCGGGAAACGGCACCTCGCCGGTGACCATGTGATAGAAGGTGCCGCCCAGCGAGTAGATGTCAGCGCGAACGTCGATGTCTTCCTTCCCAAGGATCTGCTCGGGGGCCATGTAGTAGGGCGTCCCGATGCTCAGCCCCTTCTCGCGCCGCGCCAGGGCCGCGTCGCCGGTGTCGCGGGCCATCCCTAGGTCGGCCAATTTTGCGATACCGTCCGGGGTAACGAGGATGTTGGCGGGCTTGACGTCGCGGTGGATCAGGCCGCGCCGATGGGAGTGCAGCAGCGCCTGGGCGATCTGCAGGACGATCTCGATCGCCTCGCGCTCCTCGAAGATCTTGCCGCCTTCCAGCTCGTCCCTGATCGTCCGGCCTTCGATGTACTCCATGATGAAATAATGTATCTTGCCGGCCGAGCCGACGTCGATGGCCTGAACGATGTTATTGTGGCTCATCTTCGCCGCCAGGTGGGCCTCGCGCGTCAGGCGTTCGAGGAACTGGGGATCGGAGGAGAGCCGTGGCGCCAGCACCTTGATCGCCACCAGACGGTTCATGCTCAGCTGGCGGGCCTTGTAAACGGTGCCCATGGCGCCCTGGCCGAGTTTCTCCATGAGCTGATAACCGGGGATCTGCTGGCCGATGAGCAGCGGCAGTTCCTGGGCACTGCGGCGGGCCTGGGAGGCGGTGAGGAAGCCCGCCTCGACGAGACGGCGCAGCAGGGCTTCGGCGCCGGCAGTGGTGCCGGCCGCGGTTCGGCATTGCTGGGCCTCTTCCCTCGTGAGCAAGCCGCGACTGATCAGGGCATGGGCCAGACGCTCCTCGTCGAGCCTGAGCGCGGCGGCGTCGGTCTTGGCGGGTTCGGGCATGATCGCTCTCGGTTCAAGAATCCACACACGATTCTCTCAACAACATTTCATCGGCAACACACGAGGAAATGCAAGCATCTTCTTGCGTGTGCCTCCATCCAGCTGTTAACATAAGAAAAACTCGAACCCGGCTCTGGGCTGCCGGGTCGTTCTCTCAGGGATGCCCGCGACCTGGAAGCGTGGGAGCATCTCACGCGCCTACCCGAAAGGGGGTTTTATGCATTCCAGCCCCAGTTCGCCTCTGGATGCCAGCGTTCTGGTCCTGAACAAGTTGTTTATGGCGATCCACATCATTTCGGTACGGCGGGCCTTCATCCTGCTGTGCAAGGACCTGGCGGAAGTGGTGAGCCTGGAGGAAGGACAGTTCGCGACCTATGACTTCGCAACCTGGCGCGAGGTGAGCGAATACCGCGCCCAGCATTTCCGGGAGGAAGACGACGACTGGTTGCGCACGCCCAACAGCGAGATCCAGGTGCCGCGGGTCATCCGCCTGCTCGGCTACGACAAGTTGCCCAAGCAGACGGTGAAGTTCAACCGCCGCAACATTTTCGCGCGCGACAACAACCAGTGTCAGTACTGCGGCAAGCGGTTTCCGACGACGGAGCTGAGCCTGGATCACATCACGCCTCGCAGCCAGGGCGGGCAGAACACCTGGGAGAATATCGTCTGCGCTTGCGTGAATTGCAATGTTCGCAAGGGCGGCCGGACGCCTCGTGAAGCCCACATGGCGCTGATCCGCAAGCCGGAGAAGCCGAAACGGAGTCCGTTGCTGAACCTGAAACTGACGCACCGAAAATACCAGTCGTGGAAGACCTTCCTCGAAAATGCGTACTGGTCGGTGGAGCTGAAGTAACGCTGTTTTGGAACAGCGCGCAGAGCGCCGGCGAAGGGAAAACCAACCCGTCGCCAACGGTCCGGACTACGTTGGCTCGCGACGTCGCTGCTGCTCGAAAACCCTGCCGCGGAACTTCGCGGGATAGTCGGTCTCGGTGACCTGTCCCTCGGTGAAAACCTCTGGTAAGTCTCCCCGTCGAGCAGCGGCGTCGGGGCTGTGCTCCGATCGGCTGAAACTGTCCCCAGCGCAATGAAAAAAGCCGCCGCACGATTCGTTATTCGAATCGTGCGGCGGCCTGGTTGTCTCCGCAGCCTGCGTCAGCGCTTGGAGAACTGGAAACTCTTGCGTGCGCCCTTACGGCCGTACTTCTTACGTTCCTTCATGCGGCCATCGCGGGTCAGGAAGCCGGAGTCACGCAGCTTCTTGGCCATTCCGGTCGGCCCGGCCGCTTCCTGACCATCGGCCGCGGGTTGCTCCGCGGTTGCTGGCGCGAACATCGCCTTGAGCGCCCTAGCAAGGCCCTGGCACACGGCACCGGCCTGGCCGGTGAAGCCGCCACCGTCGACGTTCACGGCCACGTCCAACCGGCTGCGCATCTCGGTCAGGTCCAGCGGATCGGTCACCGAATTGCGGTCCTTGTCCTCGGTGAAGTAGTCTTCCAGCGCCCGATCGTTGATCTTGATTTGGCCGCTGCCTTCGGACAACCGCACCCGCGCCACGGAGGTCTTGCGCCGTCCGGTGCCGAGGTAGTACTTCTTCTTCGCCTTCGCTTCAGCCACGGTTGCATCTCCCCTGATTACACCTTGAATTCTTGCGGCTGCTGCGCCTGGTGCGGATGACTCGTCCCGGCGTAGATCTTCAGCTTTGTCATTTGTTGCCGGCCGAGGCGGTTGCGCGGCACCATGCGCTTCACAGCTTCCATCAGGATGCGCTCAGGGTGCTTCTGCAGCACTTCCTTCGCCGAGACCACCTTCAAGCCACCCGGATAATGGCTGTAAGCCGCATAGGTCTTCGTCTGCATCTTCTTGCCGGTGAACCGGACCTTTTCGGCGTTGATGACGACGACGAAGTCACCAGTGTCCTGGTGCGGAGTGTATTCAGGGCGGTGTTTGCCGCGCAGAATCGTGGCGATCTGGACCGCCAATCGGCCCACCACCTGATTATTGGCGTCGATCACCCACCAGCGGTGGGGTATCTCGTCTTTCTTGGCCATGAACGTTGACATCGCGGTCCCCATCCAGCTCGAGCCCAATTCGACAGAGGAGTTATGATAGATTCCGCGCACAACCCGTCAAGGGGAGGACGGCGCGAGCAGCCGCAGGTGGTCAGAATACCGTCGTCAGCAGCAGCCGGGCCATCCACACCAGCCAGGTGCGCTCGTCGCCGGTCACCTTGCCGCGCTGTGTGATGCCTGTCAGCCGCTCCTCGACGCCGCCGACCAGGTCGCGCTGGCCCTTGCTCAGGGGATACAGGGTCGGCCGCGACAGCACGCGCTGGACCAGCACCAGGATCGTCCGCGCCTCCTCCACGTCAGGCGGCAGACCCTTGTCCTCCCACTTCGGCGTCTGGTCGTCGTTGGCCAACCGCCACGTCAAATCGCTAATCAGCAGGCAGATGCGCCGCAGTTTGGCGTAGTCGAGACGATCTGGCAGGTCGGTCGGACGGTGATAATCGGGGTGCTGGCCGGTACTGAAGAACAGGAAAGGGATGCTCCGGTCGCGGAAAGGACCATAGTCGCTGCGCGTGCCAACCAGGTCGGCGCCGAGTCGGCCGACCCTCAACCCTTCCGGCGGCTTCACCTGCTCCAGCAGCTGGCGCAACTGCGGCGAGCGCTCACTGCCAAGCGCAAAGACGTACTCGTCCATCACGTTCGCCATTGAGCGGCCAATCATGTCCGCGGTCAGAAACGCCTTCAGCTTGGCGATGTCGCGCGGTGGATGCGTGGCGAAGTGGGTCGAGCCTTGCAAGCCCGTCTCTTCCTGGTCGAAGGCCACGAATACCAGCGTCCGCCGCGGCTTCTCCTTCTGTAGCGCGAAGCGCTCCGCCACCTCCAGCAGCATGGCGACGCCACTGGCGTTGTCGTCGGCGCCAGGATAGAGTTGGCCGGCGCGCTTGCCGAGATGGTCGAAGTGGGCACTCAGCAGGACCCACTCGTCCTTGCGCTGCGGATCGGTGCCCGGCAGGACGGCGGCGACGTTGCTGCCGATGAAACTCTCTTTCCTGTCGTCGGCAAGGAGCCAGGGTATGGGTTGGAAGTACGAGTCGCCGAAGGCTGGCTGCAGGTGCAGGCGCTCGAAGGCGGCTGCCAGGTGGCGGGCGGTGCGTGCGGCGCCCGGCCCTTTGCGACCGAGGAACTCCGGCGAAGAGAGACGGTAGACGTGAGCCTTCAGCTCGGCCACGGTGATGTCTTCGGAAAGTTCGGCCTCGGCCTCGGTGTAAGGGAAGGGATCGGCCGCCAGGCCCAGGGCCAAGGTAAGGGCAAGGATCCCGGTCATGCAGTGACCTTTCGGGAGAGGAGATGGTGACGAGCCCCGTCCGAGACTACAACCCGGACTCATCTCATAGTAACGACGGCTTCAATTGGGTACAAACCCGTCTTGGTCGCCGCCCGGCGGGATCATACGATAAGGAGGGCTGCCGGCTCAATCCGTCTTGCAGGCGCCGCCGTGCCGCCCTAGACTGCCACGCACCGACACGCCCGGGTCGGTCGGCGGGGGACCCATTCATGGCGTTGCGTACGGCGCTGTACACCTGGCACCAGTCCCACAGCGCGCGCCTGGTCGAGTTCGCGGGCTGGGACATGCCCATCCAGTACACGACAATCATTGAGGAGCACAACGCCGTCCGCACCGCGGCGGGGCTGTTCGATATCAGCCACATGGGGCGCCTGTCCTTTGCGGGACCGGATTCTCTCGACCTCATTCAACAGGTCTGGACGAACGACGCCGCCACCATGCGCGACGGCCAGGTGCGTTACGGGCTCATCTGTAACGAACAGGGCGGCATTCTCGACGACGTGCTCGTCTACCGCTGGCCCTACGGCTATGCGATGGTGGTCAATGCCGCGAACCGCGCGAAGATCATCGCCTGGCTAGGCCAGCACAAGGGAGCGCGCAAGGTCGAGGTCAGCGATCGCACGCTGGACACTTGCATGGTGGCGGTGCAGGGACCGAAGGCACTGGGGCAGTGCCGCGGCCTAACAGCTGCCGACGCCGAGCAGCTCCGCTATTATCAGGCGACTCCCACGACTTACCGCGGCAAACCGTGCGTCGTCAGCCGTACCGGCTACACCGGCGAAGACGGTCTGGAACTGATGGTGGCGGCGGTCCAGGCGGTGGAGTTGTGGGAGGATTTGGGGGCCCGCGGCGCGAAGCCATGCGGCCTCGGCGCGCGCGACACGCTGCGGCTGGAAGCGGCGATGCCGCTGTACGGCCATGAACTCAGCGAGGAGATCGATCCTTTCCAGGCCGGTCTTGACTGGGCCGTCAAACTGGAGAAGGGAGACTTCCTCGGTCGAGAGGCGCTGCGACGCCGCCGTCAGGACACGACGCTGCGACGGCGGATTGGGCTGGAACTGGAAGGGCGGCGGATTGCGCGGGAAGGGGCCGCCGTGCTGTGCGACGGCCGCACGGTCGGCCAGGTGACGAGCGGCACCTTTGCGCCGACGCTGGAAAAAGCGATCGCGATGGCTTACGTCGAGCCGGCCGCCGTGGCACACGGTACGCCCTGCACGGTGGACGTGCGCGGCAAACCAGCGGCGGCCCGGGTGGTGTCGCTGCCGTTCTACAAGAGAGTGGCCAGTGCGTACCTTGCTAGCCACTAGCCACTGGCCACTTTCACCGGAGTACCCTATGGACCCAAAGACACTTCATTTTGCCGAAACGCATGAGTGGGCCAGTTTGCAAGGCGACGTATGTACCGTCGGCATCACCAAGTTCGCCGTCGATGCGCTGACCGACGTGGTCTACATCGAGTTGCCGGACGTCGGCGACAACGTCTTCGCCGGCGATAGCTTCGGCGAGATCGAGTCGGTCAAGGCGGTCAGCGACCTGAACAGCCCAGTCGACGGCGAGGTGATCGAGATCAATTCGGTCCTGGAGGAGAATCCTGGCCTGGTCAGCGAGGATCCCTACGGCAAGGGCTGGATGATTCGCGTCAAGGTCGAGCAACGCACGACGCTCGACAAGTTGATGACGCTGGAACAGTACGAGAAACAGATCGCGTCGGAGGGGCACTGAGTAAGCCCCGGACCTGACCTGGCGCCATGCTTCGATGAGGAGGCCGTTTTGTCCTACGTTCTCAACACTTCCGACCAGCAGCAGGCCATGCTAAAGCAGATCGGCGTCGCCTCGGTCGAGGACCTGTTCCAGACAATCCCACCGGGACTGAGGCTGCACCGGCCGCTCGACGTGCCGCCACCCATGAGCGAACTGGAGCTGACACAACACGCGCAGCGGCTGGCATCGCGCAACGTCTCGGCCGATCGCGCCGTCTGCTTCCTCGGCGGCGGCAGCTACGACCACTTTATTCCGGCCGTCGTTGATGCCCTCATCGGCCGTAGCGAATTCTACACCGCCTATACGCCTTACCAGGCCGAGGCCAGCCAGGGGAGCTTGCAAGCGTTCTTCGAGTTCCAGACGCTCATCTGCGAACTGACCGGCCTGGACGTGGCGAACGCCAGCCTCTACGAGGGCGGCAGCGCCGTCGCCGAAGCGATCCTGATGGCGCTAAACGTCTCGCCGAAGCGGCACAAGGTCCTCCTCGCCGAGAGCATTCATCCCGAGTATCGCCGAACCGTTGAAACGTACCTCGCCAACCTCGACGCTCAGCTCGTGACGCTGCCCACACCGCATGGTTTCCTCAATCCCGGGGACGTGCAGCGCGCCGTCGATGACCAGACGGTCTGTGTCGTCGTGCAGCATCCGAATTTCTTCGGCGGTCTGGAAGAAGTGCGGGCACTGGCGGCGGCAGCGCATGCGCAGGGGGCGCTCTTCCTCGTCAGCTTCGATCCCATCAGTCTCGGCATCCTGGAACGCCCGGGACACTACGGCGCTGACATCGCCGTTGCCGAGGGACAGGCGCTGGGGACGCCGATGGGCTACGGCGGCCCGTACCTCGGCATCCTGGCCTGCCGCGAACAGTTCGTTCGCAAGATGCCTGGCCGGCTCGTCGGCCAGACGGTCGATCGCAACGGCAAACGCTGCTGGGTGCTGACGCTGCAAACGCGCGAGCAACACATCCGCCGCGAGAAGGCGACGAGCAACATCTGCACGAACCAGGGACTGCTGGCCCTGCGCGCGACGGTCTTTCTCGCGGCTCTGGGGCCGCAGGGACTCAAGGAAACAGCCACGCTTTGCACGCGGAAGGCCCACTATGCGGCACAACAGTTGTGCAGTCTGCCGGGCGTGCGGTTGCGTTTCGACCGGCCCTTCTTCAAGGAATTCACGCTGGGCGTGGAGAGTGATGTGGCCGCGCTGCTTCAGCGTTTACTCGCCGCCGGCTACCATGCGGGACTGCACCTGGGGCACTGGTATCCGCACCTCGCTGACTGCTGTAGCGTGGCGGTGACGGAGAAGCGCGTGCTGGCCGAGATCGACGGTTTGGCCGAGGCGATGGGGGCGCAATTGCATCCGCATGCGGAGAAGTGGACCCACCGCCACACGGCGCCTGTGCGCTAAAACGAGCCCCAGGCACCATCCGTACGGAAAAGCAGCCAGCGACCCAGAGAGTAAGATGCAGAACAACGAATCCACCGAATTGCTGTTTGAGCTGAGTCACCCCGGCCGGCGGTGTCACAGGCTGCCGGAGTGCGACGTCCCCATCGGCGCCGTCGAGGACCTGCTGCCTGCCGACGCGCTCGCCAGGGAAGCGCCGCCCCTGCCGGAAGTCTCTGAGATCGACCTGGTCCGCCACTTCGTCAACCTGTCCACGCGGAACATGTCGATCGACACCAATTTCTATCCGCTTGGTTCCTGTACGATGAAGTACAATCCCAAGCGGCACGAACGACTCGCCGCACTGCCGGGACTGGCCAACCTGCATCCTTTGCAGAGCGACGAGTCTTGCCAGGGTATGTTGCAGCTGCTTTGGGAAATGCAGGGCCTGCTGGCCGAGATCGCCGGCCTCGACGCCGTCTCGCTCCAGCCCGCTGCCGGGGCGCAGGGCGAACTGACGGCGCTACTCGTGGCGGCCGCCTACTTCCGCGAGCGCGGCGAGAAGCGCACGCGCGTCCTCATTCCGGACAGCGCGCACGGCACCAACCCCGCCAGCGCCGGCCTGGCCGGCTTCGATGCCGTCACGATCAAGAGCAACGACCGAGGCTGCGTGGACATGGACGACCTGCGCGCGAAGCTCGACGAGCGCACCGCCGTTTTCATGATTACTAACCCGAACACGCTCGGCCTGTTCGACGACCAGATCGCCACCATCACGCGCTTACTGCACGACCAAGGAGCGCTCGTCTATCTCGATGGCGCCAACATGAACGCCATCCTCGGCATCACCCGTCCGGGCGACTTCGGCATCGACATGATGCACTACAACGTTCACAAGACCTTCACCGGCCCGCACGGCGCCGGCGGTCCCGGCTCCGGCCCCATCGCTGTCCGTGAGCACCTAGCCCCGTTCCTGCCGGCTCCGCTCGTGGCGCGCCATGGCGAGCGCTATTATCTCGAATACGATCGGCCCAAGTCGATTGGCCGGGTACGCAGTTTCTTCGGCAACGTCGGCATCCTGGTGCGAGGGTACAGCTACATCCGTACCCTCGGCCCCGCCGGTTTGCGCGAGGTCAGCGAAAACGCCGTGCTCAACGCGAACTACCTTTTGGCGCTGTTGAAGGACACCTTTGATGTGCCGCACGGCGACCGCTGCATGCACGAGTTCGTTGCCAGTGCCCGTCAACTCCGCCGCGAACGCAAGATCAGCGCCATGGACATCGCCAAGCGCCTGCTCGATTACGGCTACCATGCGCCGACCGTCTACTTTCCGCTTGTCGTTCCCGAGGCGCTCATGATCGAGCCGACGGAGACAGAGAGTAAGGAGACGCTCGACGCCTTCGCCCAGACGCTGCTGCGCATCCACAAGGAAGATGCCGACTTCCTCCACGAGGCGCCGCACACGACCGGCATTTGCCGACCCGACGAGGTGCGGGCGGCGAAGGTACCGATCCTGCGCTGGCAGAAACCGCAATGACCGCGCCTCGTCCCGTTTGCCGTCTGCTGCCCTACGCCGTGGCCGATGGCCCGCACAACATGGCCGCCGACGAGGTAGTGCTGGAGACCGCGCTGGCTGGGACTGCCTCGCTGCGCTTTTACGGATGGACAACCGCGACGGTGAGCCTTGGCTATTTCCAGGAAGAGCGCGTCTGTCAGCAGGACGCGCAACTCGCTCGTCTCCCCCGCGTGCGCCGTCCTTCCGGCGGCGGCACCCTGGTTCACCATCACGAGATCACCTACGCCTTCGGTCTGCCGCCGGGCCCGCCCTGGCAAGGCGGTGAGTCCTGGCTGTTGCAGATGCACACGATCATCGCCGCCGCCCTGGCCCGCGTTGGCATTGCGGTTCACCCGCAGCGCCGCGACGAGGAACGGCCCTTTCACGGCTTTCTTTGCTTCCAGCATTTCACGTCCGGCGACCTGCTCATTGGCTCCGGAAAGGTGACCGGCAGCGCCCAGCGCCGGCAACGGCGGGCGCTGCTGCAGCACGGCTCGATCCTGCTAGCTGCCAGTCCCCACTCGCCCATGCTTCCCGGCATCCGTGAATTGACCGGACACACTCTGGCGGTCCCCGAGACCTGCCATGCCCTGGAGGAGGAATGGACACGCCAAACCAGCTGGTTCCTCGGACCCGCCGACTGGACCGACAACGAGCGCCAGCGCCTTGAGGAAGTGGCAGCGACCAAATACAGCCAGGATTGCTGGAATGCCAAGCGTTGACCTTTCCGCCTTGACCGTGCGTCCTTCGCCGTTATAGTGCCCCTCCCTAATACATGCACCCGGTGAGATTGGCCGAAGAGGGCCCGAAGCGTAAGCGACGGGACCCACGAGGCGGGCGCTGACGCTCCCGACTCGGAGCAGACAAGATCACGGGGAAATCCAGCGTGGCCGCAGTCCAGGGTCCGCTGCTCAAGAACGGGGAGGACGGACGATGCGCAGGTTGTACGCCCTTGCGGCAGTGGCGCTGTTGGGCGCCGGGTTGGCGAGTTGGGCGGCCCTGGCCTGGGGACAGGCAAGCGCCGGCAAGCAGCCGATTGCAGAAAGCCGCTCAGTCGTTCCGCCGCCGCCGGCCCCGGTTCCCGAGTTGCCGCCTGGGCCCGTTGCAGTGCCGGAACCCATGGCCCGCACGCCAATTCCGGCGCCGAAATCGGCCACGCCGGCTGCCGACCCGGCACCACCCGCGCCTCCGGTGCCGACTACCGTACCTGATGCCGAACCAAGGCCGCTTCTGCCGTCACTGGCGCCCACCGCAGAACCCAAGGCGGCCGCACTGCCGCCCGCGGAACCGATGCCTCCCGCTCCTCCGGCCCCGCTTCCCGGACCAATTACCAATCCCGCACTGCCAGCGCCATTGCTGCCGTCGACGCCGACCACCGTGGTACCCACACCGCTTGCGCCGCCCGCCCCCTTGGCGCCTCCTTCACCCGTGCCCCCACCGGCGCTGCCGACATCCGAACCGATCCGAGTCCCTGCGGGCACGAGTCTGCCGAATCTGCCGTCGCCGATGCCCACACCGGTATCGCCCGCAACCGCGCCATCGCCGATGCCGCTCCCGGTCGGGACCATGCCGGTTGCGCCAGCGACCTCCGCGGGGAAGCCAAAGCCAATTGCGCCGGCTGCGGAAGTTGCACCAGCCGCGCTGCCGCACACGGGTGTTTCCGCGAAACCGCTGGTATCTCCAGTCGAGGAACGTGCGATTGACTCCATCCCGACCACGGCTGACACCGCTTCACGCCGTCAGGAACCGGCCGTCGTCCTGGAATGGGTTGGGCCCTCGACCGCCCGTATCGGCCAACCGATGGAATGCGGTGTCATCGTCCGCAATACCTGCGCCATTCCGGTGCAGCAGGTCATGGTACGGGTTCGCGTGCCGGCCGGGATCCGCGTAGCCGGGACCGAGCCACGCGGCCTGGTCGAGAGCAATGTCGTCGTGTGGGACCTGGGCACCCTCGCCTCGCGGCAGGAACACACTCTGCAACTACGGCTCGTGGCCGAGACCCGCGGCGATCTGATGCCGCAGGCATGGGTCACGTTCACCGGCTCCTCCGTGATGCGTCTGCTGGTGCGCGAACCGAAACTGGCCGTGAGGGCCGCCGGACCCGAACGCCTCCAGGTCGGCGATCCGGCCACCATCGTCTTGACAGTAAGCAACCCAGGCGATGGGCCGGCCGAGCGCGTCAAGATTCATGCCACCCTCTCCGAAGGCCTCGAATCCGCCTCGGGCAAGCGCGTGGACATGGAGATCGGCAACCTGGCACCCGGCGAATCGCGCAACGTGCAGCTCCTCTGCGCCGCGCGGATCGGCGGCGACCAGCGCTGCGATGTGGTGGCCGAGGCCGACGGCAGCCTGCGGACCGAGGCACAAGCCCTCATCGGCGTTTGCATGCCGCGGCTTGATTTGCAGGTGGCCGGCCCCAGGCTGCGCTACGTGGACCGCAAGGCGCTATACTCATTCAAGATCCATAATGGAGGCGATGCCCCGGCGAGCAACGTCATCATCAGCGATCAGGTCCCTGAAGGATTCAAGTTCTTGACTGCCAGCGACGGCGGCCGGCAGGACCAGGCGAGTCGGGCAGTCTACTGGTTCCTCGGCGATCTCCCGCCGGGCCAAACGCGCGAGGTCAAGCTGGAGGTGGTGGCCATCGGTACCGGGGATCATCGGCAGCATGCCCTCGTTCAGGCGGCCCGCGGCCTGCACGCCGAGAGCGAGGTGCTGACGCGTATCGAATGCGTGTCGGCATTGCAGCTGGAGCTCAATGCCACAGAGGACCCGGTCGAGGCCGGGGCCGACACGACCTTTGAGGTGCGCATTGTGAACGGTGGTTCGCGGATGGAGACCAACGTTCGGCTGGCGTGCGTCGTTCCGGATCAAGTGGAACTAAAGAGCGTCGGAGCGCCGGTCGCGCATCATGTCGAGGGACGAACGCTCGTGTTCGATCCGCTGTCGAGCCTGGCGCCGCACGCCGACGTCGTGTTCCGCGTTCAGGTCAAGGCGGTGAAGCCGGGTGACGTGCGCTTCCGCGCCCAGGTGAGCAGTACGAATCTCGCGGAGCCAGTGAGCGAGATGAAGGTGACACACATCTATGCGGACACACCGACGACGGTGGGAAGGCAGTGAGCGCGCGGACTGCTGACTCCATGAAACGCCAAAACCCCGCGACGCCTGGGCCGGGCGCCGCGGGGTCTGGAGGCAGAAACCGGTTCGTTAGAACGGCTCCTTGCCGGCCGGAGTCAGATCGAGGGCCGGAGCGGGCTGAATATTCGAGCCCACTTCCTTGCCAACGGGCGGCTTGGTGCCCGGAGGCATCGGCTTGGCGGGCTCGCCCTTCGGAGCCGGAATCGGCTCGCCAGCCTTCGGCATGGTAGCCGGAGCACCCGGAACGATCGCCGGAGCGGCAGCGCCGTAAGAACCGCAGCTGTTGCAGCTGTTGCAGCTGCTGCAGGTGTCACAGGTGTCGCAGCATTCCTTCTTGTGATGGAACCTGGCGAACAGCTTGTGCAGGCAGCTTTCCTTCTCGCAGCAGGTGTCGCAGGTGTCGCAGCAACTCGAGCAAGAACCGCAGGAGCTGGTGCAACTGCTGCAGCTGTTGCAAGCCGGCGCGGCGCAGGTATTGCAGGTGTCGCAGCATTCCTTCTTGTGATGGAACTTGGCGAACAGCTTGTGCAGGCAGCTTTCTTTCTCGCAGCAGGTATCGCAACAACTGTCACAACACGAACCGCACGAAGCGCCGCATCCGCCCGTACAACTACTGTAGGACGGCGCGGGGGCAGGAGCCGGCACCGCGGCAGCAGGGGGAGCATCGGCGCCCGCTAGCCAGGCCGTGGTGACAAGCAAGAGAGCAGCATTCACGCGTTTTTCCTCCGTAGGGGACTGACTGTGGCTCATGGCTGAGGCCCACGGGCAGCCAGGGGCCACCCCGTCCGGCTCACCAGCCTGCGCCTCTCCTCCGCTGTATTGATAAACCAGCAGGTCCACCTTCCTCGACGAAAAGCGATGCCTGCTGGGCTCTGATCACTAATGTCGGCAACCCAGTCCCCTCTTCTTGAGCAGCTTTACCACAAAACCATGGCTACCCTCCTTTCCATTCCTTCCCGCTTTTCGCTTCACTTTCCCCAGTTCCTCCAAGTTCGCGAAAACGCTATCGCACCTTCGCACGGCTCGCGCGGGCCGGCTATAATGTCCCGCTGGAGACCCGTGCCGCATGTGACCACCCGCGCAAGACGTTGTCTTTCGGATCGCTAATGCCATCGATTGCCAAGACCTGGCAGCTCCTGCCGCACGATGCCGCCGCCATTCAGCGGCTGGCTGCCAGCCTGCGCCTCAGTCCGATCGTGGCCCAGCTCCTCCTCAATCGTGGTCTTGGCGAACCGGAACGCGCTCGCCGCTTCCTCGATACCCCGCTGACCGGACTCTACCAACCCGAGCGCCTGCCCGGCGTCACCGAGGCCGCCGACCGGCTCCTTGCCGCCGCCCAGCAAGGACGGCGCATCTGCGTCTACGGCGACTACGACGTGGACGGCATCACCGGCACCGCGATCCTCTACCAGGCTCTGCGCCTCGCAGGCGCCAGCCAGGTCGATTACTACTTGCCCCATCGGCTCGAAGAAGGCTACGGCCTGAACGCGATCGCACTGCGTGCCATCGCCCAGAGCGGCGCCTCGCTCGTGATTACCGTCGATTGCGGCATTGGCAGCATCGCCGAGGCAGAAGAAGCGAAGCGACTCGGGCTGGAGCTAATTATCACGGACCACCATGAGCCGAAGGAGCAACTGCCCGATGCGGCCGTACTGGTGCATCCGCGCTTGCCGGATGGTTCCTATCCCTTCGACAAGCTGTCCGGCGCGGCGGTCGCCTTCAAGGTAGCATGGGCGCTGTGCCAGAAGGCGTGCGGCAGCGAGCGCGTTACGCCGCGGTTCCGCGACTACCTTCTTGACGCCGTCGGCCTGGCGGCGCTCGGCATTGTCGCCGACGTGGTGCCGTTGCACGATGAGAATCGCATCCTGGTGCGGCACGGCCTGAACCGGCTAAGCAAGACGCCGCCGCTGGGCATCAAGGCGCTGGCCGAATCGGCCGGCTTGCTGGCTGGTTCCGAGCTACGCGCCTCCGATGTCGGCTTCAAGCTGGCGCCGCGTCTGAACGCCGCCGGCCGGCTCGGCTGCGCCCGCCTATGCGTCGAACTGCTCACGACCACCTCGCCGGAGAAGGCCGCCGACCTGGCGCGCTACCTGGAGGAACAGAACAAGAATCGGCAGGCCATGGAACGGCGCATCCTCAGCGAGGCTCGCGATATGGTGTCCGCCTGCGACCTGGAACGAACGGCCGCCCTGGTGCTGTCCCATCCTGGCTGGCATGCCGGCGTCATCGGCATCGTCGCCGGCCGGCTCGCCGAGCAGTACGCGCGACCCGTGCTCATGATTGCCCTGCGCCGCGACAGCGGCGACAGCGACCAGGAAGGTCCAGCAATTGGCCAAGGCTCGGGGCGGTCGGTGCCCGGTTTTCCGTTGCACGAGGCCCTGTGTGCCTGCGGGGACGACCTGCTCAGTCACGGCGGCCACGCCGCGGCGGTCGGGTTCAAGGTCCAGCCGGAGCGTATCGACTCCTTCCGCGAGCGCTTTTGCGATTACGCCGCCCATCACTTCCCCGACGGCCCGCCACCCCCGCGCCTGGTGCTCGACGCGGAGGTGCCGCTGGGCGCCCTGACCTACGGTCTGCTTAACGAACTGGATCGGCTCGAACCGTACGGCTCGGCGAACTCTCGACCGGTCTTCCTGGCGGGCGACCTGGAGATCCAGGGCACCCCGCGTCGCATCGGCAATGGAGAACGTCACCTCAGCTTCCGCGTCCGCCAGCATGGCGCGGCCATGCGCGCCGTCGCCTTCGGCATGGGCGAGCGCCTGGAGGAACTCATGTCGGCGGCCGGTCATTGTTGCCTCGTGTTCACGCCGCGCATCAACGTATGGCAGAACTACCGCAGCATTGAGCTGGAGGTGATCGACCTCCGGCCCGGAGCGCAGGCACGGCTTGCTTGATTCCCCTTTCTCTGAAAGAATCGCCGCTGCGCCGCCAAATCTCGATCGAGACCTCTTTCGTTATCTGCTTGGCTCACGGGACGGCGCGAATTAGGATGGCACACGAGCAGAGTTGGGCAGGAGGCACTTCCCATGACTGAGTCACTCGGAGCCCTCTTCCGCTACCTGGACGGTCTCCAGGAGCGCCCGCCGCTGGGCGACCTGATGGCGGCCGTCGCGGCCGCAGAGGTACGCTGGCAGGAGGTGGCCGACTTCATCCGCTTTTCCGAGCAAGGCTACATGCGCAACCTGGTGCGGGCTGAGGTCTGTCACGACGTCCTCGTGCTTTGCTGGAAGAATGGCCAGCGCAGCCCGATCCACGACCACGCGGGTTCGAGTTGCTGTGTGCGCGTGCTGCGCGGCGTTTTGACCGAGACACTCTTCGAGTTCGCGCCCAATGGCCACGTCAAGGCAGTCGCTTCGCGGGACTATTCGGCCGGCGCGATCCTCGGCAGCGAGGACGCTGACATGCACCAGATCTCGAACTTGCAGGCCGGCACGGCCGACCTCGTCACGCTGCACGTCTACGCGCCGCCTCTGCGGTACATGAATACCTATTCGCTGTTCGACCGGACGCGCGGCCTCGAGCCAATGCTCGTCGAATTCAGCGATGCGGCGGGCATCTGAGTCGAGGAGACACAAACGATGGCCGAGGAACGGAGATTCGTCACGTCGGTACCCGAGAACAGCGAGACGCCGCTGGAGCGCGTGCGTAGCTGGGTGACGCCCAATCGCCTCTTCTTTGTCCGCAATCATTTCGACCTCCCAGTCATCGACCTGGCTGCCTGGCGGTTACGCTTGGAGGGTTGCGTCGCGCGGCCGCTTGAGTGGACCTGGGACGAATTGGCCGCCCTGCCCGAGCGCAGCGTTTTTGCCACCCTCGAATGCGCCGGCAACGGCCGCTCGTTCCTGCAGCCCGTCATGCCGGGCGTACCGTGGGGCGCGGGCGCCATTGGCCATGCCGAGTGGACCGGCGTCCCGGTGCGTCTGCTGCTGGAACGGGCGGGTCAGCGTCCCGAGGCAGTCGAGGTCCTTTTCGAGGGCTGCGATCGCGGCAGCGAGCCGGATCATCCTGAGCCGATGTCCTTCGCACGCAGCCTGCCGCTTGCCAAGGCCCTGCACCCCGATACGCTGCTGGCAACGCGCATGAACGGCGAACCGCTGGAACCGAGCCATGGCTTCCCAATGCGCCTGCTGGTGCCGGGCTGGTACGGTGTAGCCTCGGTGAAATGGCTGCGACGCATCGAGGTGCTGGCGGTGCCGTTTCGAGGATATTTCCAGTCGAAAAAGTACACCGTGCAGCGGCAGACCGGCGGCGGGCTGGGGACCGTCGTCGTCGGACCGATGACGGTCAAATCGGAGATCGTCCGTCCTCATGCCGGCGCCGTGCTTGGGCTCGGCACGAATCGGGTCTTCGGCGTGGCCTGGGCGGGCGAGGAGGCGGTCCGTGCCGTCGAGGTAAGCCCGGACGGCGGCCGGAACTGGGCCTGTGCCGAAATGATCGGTCCGTCGGCGCCCTACTCGTGGACGCTCTGGGAATACCTCTGGGAAGTGGCCGAGGGCGGCAGCTACATGCTGCTGGCGCGGGCGACGTCGTCGTCGGGCCGCGTTCAGGCAGAGAGGCACGACCCTCTCAACGGCGGCTACCTGATCCATCACAGTCGTCCGATGCCCGTCGTGGTCGGCCCAGTCCCGGTGGTCGCCCCGCCGCTCGACCCAGTCGCCACCTTGCTGTACGACATGAATGCGTATGCGGAGGAGAATGCTCGCTTCCCACTCGACGTGGATCTGGAGTTCCATGCGGGCGAGGGCATCTGACGGCCGGCGAGGGAAAACTGTCTCCCGTGGTCGTCTTGCTCCGTGTCTCCACATTCTTTACAATCCGCGTGGATTCCTGGGGCCACGCGGTTTCCGGCTTCCGGATTTGCTTTGCCCCGTGTGCAGCTTTACTCGTTGATGGAGTATTTACCATGTCGACCACGACCACTTTCCGGGGCCGCATCTACGACGATATCACTCAGGCGATCGGCTGTACGCCGCTAATCCGTCTCCGCCGCGTCGTGGGCGACGCCAAGGCCACCGTCGTGGCCAAGATGGAGAGCTTTAATCCGCTTTGGTCCGTCAAGGACCGCATCGGCGTCGCCATGATCGACGCCGGGGAACGCGACGGCAAGATCAATAAGGACACAACCGTCGTTGAGCCGACCAGCGGCAACACCGGCATTGGCTTGGCCTTCACTTGCGCGGCCCGCGGCTACAAGTTCATCGCCACCATGCCCGAGACGATGAGCCTCGAACGACGCCGGCTGCTGAAGGCCTTCGGCGCCGAGGTCATCCTGACGCCCGGCGACAAGGGCATGAACGGTGCCATCGCCAGGGCCGAGGAACTGCTGAAGACGACTCCCAATTCGTTCATGCCACAGCAGTTCAAGAACCCAGCCAACCCGGAGATCCATCGCCGCACCACGGCCGAGGAGATCTGGACCGACACTGCCGGCAAGGTGGACATCCTTGTGTCCGGCGTCGGCACCGGCGGCACTATCACCGGCGTCAGCGAAGTCATCAAGAAGCGCAAACCGAGCTTCAAGGCGATCGCGGTGGAGCCCACGAATAGTGCGGTCATCACGCAGAAGAAGCAGGGCCAGCCGCTCAAGCCGGGACCGCACAAGATCCAGGGTCTGGGCGCCGGGTTCATTCCGGATGTGCTCAACGTCGAGATTATCGACGAGGTCGTCCAGGTGACGAATGAGGCAGCCTTTGGGATGGCGCGCCGGCTGGCGCGCGAGGAGGGCATGTTGTGCGGCATTAGCTGCGGCGCCGCGGTCGTGGCGGCGGTGGAGGTGGCACAGCGGCCAGAGAACGCCGGCAAGCTGATCGTCGTCGTTTTGCCGGACCTCGGCGAACGGTATTTGAGCACAGCGTTGTATCCCGAGTGAGCGCCCGCAAAGGCGTTTCCTCCACGGCTCGAAGTGCCGCTGGACTTTGCCGGCGGCACTCCGGGCCGTTGCTACCTTGGCGGAAGTGTCTTGGCCGCGGCGTCATCTCTGGTACACTGGGAAGTCGACAAGCGCGGGGGAACGACCGACCGCTGAGGACTCGCACATGGCACGCCCTTACCGCACTATCGCCGTCGAGCGCCGGGGAGACGTCTTCTGTGCGCGCCTGCGGCAGCTACAGCTCGATGAGCCCGAGGTCAACGAATTCGGGGAAGAACTGGACCGCCTCATCGCGGAGGACGGTTGCCGAAGGTTGGTGCTCAGCCTTGGGCCAGAGACGCTCAATCTGATTTACAGCGTTTTCATGGGCAAATTGCTCATGCTGCGCCGCCGCCTCCTCGCCGAGGGAGGCGCCCTGAAATTGTGTGAGGTGTCGCCGCACGTCCGCGGCGTCTTCGAGGCGCTGCAACTGGACAAGTATTTCGACTTCTATCCCGACCAGCCGGCGGCCGTGGCGGCGTTCGCAGTGCAAGACCCCAGTAAGGAAGAACCTCACTAATTCGAAGCGCCCCGCCGTTGAGGTAAGCGTTGTCGGCGGGAGCCCAAATCAATGGGCTGAGCGCGACTTCGCTTGAGGCGTTCTGGGTTCACCAGCGCAGCGGGTTCTGCCATGCTTCTTTCAACGCCGTCAGTTCCGCCCAAATGATCCACGCGCCGCCGATCCCGGCAATCCGTAAGCGCGGCTCCTTGCAGGTCTGACCCACCCGCGCCAGCGGCACGCCGCCCAGGCAGTCACGCAGGGCGCTCTCCTGAGCCGGCGCTACTTCGAGCAGGAAGCGCGTGGTCGATTCGCTGAACAGAACCACTTCGTCCGGCTGTCCAGGCGCGGCGGCGCCGACTTCGGCCAGGTCGGCGCCGATACCTCCGGCGAAAGCCATCTCCGCTGCTGCAACTGCCAGGCCGCCCTCGCTGAGATCGTGGCACGCCCGCACCAGTCCACTGTCGATTGCCTCATGCACCCGAGCGAAGAGATGCGGCGCGCGCGCCTGGTCCACCTGCGGCGGCACACCGCCCTCCAGCCGACGGATCAGGTGGTAGTGAGAGCCGCCCAGCTCGTTATGCGTCGCGCCGACAAGGAAGAGCAGATTGCCCGGCTCCTTCAGGTCCATCGTGACACACCGGCGCAGGTCGTGTACCAGGCCGAGGGCGCTGATGAGAAGCGTCGGCGGGATCGTGATGTTTCGGTCGCCCGAGTGGTACTCGTTGTTGAGGCTGTCCTTGCCGCTGATGAACGGCATGCCGTAGGCAAGCGCCACGTCGCGGCAGGCTTCGGCCGCCTGCACGAGGGAGCCGAGCACTTCAGGACGGTCCGTGTTACCCCAGCAGAAGTTGTCGAGCAGCGCGACGCGCCGCGGGTCGGCCCCCACGGAGACCACATTGCGCACGGCCTCGTCGATGGCGGCGGCGGCCATGGCGTAAGCGTCGAGGTCGCCATAGCGCGGATTGATACCGCAACCGAGGGCCAGGCCGGTCCACGAGCCCAGTACCGGCATTACGACCGCCGCGTCGCCGGGTCCGTCATCGTGAATGCCAACGAGCGGCTTCAGGACGCTCCCGCCCTGGACTTCGTGGTCGTACTGGCGGATGATCCATTCCTTGCTGCACACGTTATAGGAGGAGAGGAGCTTCACCAAGTCCGCGGTGAAGTTCGATGGGCCCGGTTGGGGGTGAGCGGGCTGATCGCTAATTCGCGGGCGGGCTGGAGTAGAAGCGCGGCGCACAACGTCGGGCCGTCCGTTGTGCAGGAATCCGATATCCAGGTCGGCGACCTGCTGCCCCTGATAGGTGAGACGCAGACGCCCCGTCGCTTCGAAGCGGCCGATGGCCGTCGCCTCCACGTTCTCGCTAGCGCAGAGCGCTTGCAGTGCGTGCCAATTCTCCTCGGGTACCGCCAGCACCATCCGTTCCTGCGACTCGGAGATCCAGATTTCCGTGTACGACAGTCCGTCGTATTTAAGGGGCGCCTTCTCCAGCTGCACGATTGCACCGAGGTGCTCGCCCATCTCGCCGACGGCGGAAGAAAAGCCGCCGGCGCCGCAGTCGGTGATGGCGTGGTACAGCATGCGATCACGTGCCTGGAGCAGGACGTCCACCAGTTTTTTCTCAGTGATCGCGTTGCCGATTTGCACGGCGCCGCCGCTGACCTTTTCCGATTCCGCAGTCAGTTCGAGAGACGAGAATGTCGCCCCGTGAATGCCGTCGCGTCCGGTCCGGCCGCCGACCACCACAATCAGATCGCCGGCGCGCGGCTCCTTCCGGCAGCGGTCCACCGGGATGAGTCCCACCGTCCCGCAGAACACGAGCGGGTTGCCCAGGTAGCGCTCATCGAACAGGACGGCGCCGTTGACCGTGGGAATGCCCATGCGGTTGCCGTAGTCGCGCACGCCCGCAACGACGCCTTTCATGACCTTTTTCGGATGCAGCGCGCCGGGCGGCAGTGTCTCGGGCGGCGTATCCGGCGGCGCGAAACAGAAAACGTCCGTGTTGCAGATCGGCTTGGCGCCCAGGCCCGTGCCGAGGGGGTCGCGGATGACGCCACCGAGGCCGGTATTGGAGCCGCCGTACGGCTCGATGGCCGATGGGTGGTTGTGCGTTTCCACCTTGAAGCAGACGTTGTACCGCTCGTCGAAACGCACGACACCGGCGTTGTCCTCGAAAACGCTGACGCAGAAGTCTTCCGGGCCGAGGCGTCGGCGGATCTCCTGCGTGGCGCCGAAGATGGTTTCTTTGAGCAGGTTGACGATGAGTCGGCCGTCCCAGTCGATCTTGCCCTTGAGCGTCTTGTGCGAACAGTGCTCCGACCATGTCTGTGCCAGAGTCTCAAGCTCGGCGTCGGTTGGGTCCCGACCCAGGTCCCGGAAGTGGGCCTGGATCGACCGCATCTCGGCGAGGTTCAGCGACAGTTGATTCTTGCGGCTCAGTTGCTGCAAAGCGGTCTCGTCAAGATCGCGCAGCGGCACGGTGAGGAGGCGGAAGTCGTAGGCTGCGCCGAGCTTGATGTGCTCCATGGCCAGCGATCCCTCGACAACCTGTTCGATCGCCTCGTTGGCGAGCACCTTGCGGAAAAACACGTCGCGCGACCTCGCCGGCAGCGGTTCCGGTCCGAAGTACCGGCGGAACGTTCGCACCGAGGCGACTGCGATACCAAGGTCGCGGGCTGCATCGACAACGCTCAGCGCTGCAGGGTCCATGACGCCCGGTTTGAGAAGGACGGTCACCAGACGCGACGCCTTCTCGATCTCGTTCAGGGCGCCGATGCGACCGACTTCCGCAAGCGGATCGAGGAGCAATTCAGCGGTGAGCTGTTCGATCTGCGCGCGTGTCAGGTCTCCTTCAAGAAGGTATCCGCGGGCCGACCGCGCGATCAAGCGCTCACCGCCGTGCGAGTGCGTCAGGAAGGCGTATTCCTCGCAGACGCGGTCGCATTCAAAGTCGCGGCCCTTCGGCTGGATTTCAACTTCCCAGAGCATCGCGCACCTTCTTGGCTTGAACCAACAGAGAATCAAGAGTCGTCCAGTCGCCGGCCTCCAGAGCGGCGCGGAACGCCCCCAGCCGCACGTCCAATGCCTCCAGAGCATGAAGCACGGCACCGCGGTTCTGTGTGAAGATGCCGGTCCAGATGGAGGGATCGCCGGCGGCGACGCGCGTCGTGTCGCGGAAGCCGGTGGCCGTCAAGTCGCGCAACTCGTCGGGCAAGATGCCCGCCAGGGCGGATGCCAGCAGATGCGGCAGATGGCTGGTCAGCGCCAGCGCCTTGTCGTGCTCCTGGGGTGTCATCAACCGGACGCGCGAGCCGAGGGCCTGCCAGAACGCCCCGGTTTTTTCAACCGCGGCGGGATCGCTGGACGGGCTTGGAGTCAGGACGGTTAGCCGACCCTGAAAGAGCTGCGCGTCGGCATGGTCCGGGCCCCGCTTCTCGGAGCCGGCCAGGGGGTGACTGCCGACGAAGGCCACGCCGGACGGCAGCCGGCCCTCGAGCGCCGCGACGATCGCTGCCTTCGTGCTGCCGGCGTCGGTAAGCAGTGTCCCGCGCGCACAACCCGAGGCGACGGACAGCACCTGCTCGGCGATGCGTTCCACCGGAGTGCAGAAGACAGCGAGGTCGGCCTGATGTACAGCCCCGGCCAGGTCGAGGGAGGCTTCGTCGATGGCGCCGACACGGACGGCGCGAGCAAGACTGTCCGGATTGCGGCCGACGCCGACAATGTGCGCCGCAAGGCCGTACCACCGTGCCGCGAGGCCGATGGAGCCGCCGATCAGGCCAACGCCGACGATGGTGAGCGTCTGGATCTTCATCAATGACTGCGTTGCGACCAGGGAGGGCCAAGGACGATGGGGGAATTATAGCAGGAAAGGCCGCGGCGGCGGAGGGCTGAGGGCTCACTCAAAACCGCCAACGGAACTCGCTGCGATACAGCTGCTCGGCCCAATGATGTTCGGTAACGGAAAAGGCAGCAGCGACACCGAAGTCGATCCTATCGCAGATGAACAGGCGAATGCCGCCGCCCACACTGACGTAGGTTTCGTCGCTGGCTTTCTGGAAGGAACCCAGGAGCGGGTCGGTGAAACGCCCGGCCTGGAACGACCAGGTGTTCAACTCGCAGGTGCCGATCAGCGCCACGTCTGCTAGGATGCGGCACAGCACCTGGTTCAAACTCATGTGGTAATGCAGGATCGAGCCTTCATAGTCCGGATCGCCCCCGATCGGAATCCACTCGGCCAGCTGCGCCTGCAAGTAGGAGTCCTGGGTCAATTTCACGGCCAACACCACTGACGGCTCGAGCGAAACGTGGCCATCGCCCAGACCTCTGATGAAATTGCCGGAAGGAATGAAGGTGCGGAAGAGGAAGCCGAGCTGCAGGCGTTCACAATCGAAAAGGAGCATTTTCGTGCCGACATTCATGTCGCCAAAGTTGGAGGCGGGGGCGGCCAGAACCGGGTCGATGGCACGATAAGACATCTCGACGAACGCGCCGACGCTGCCGGTGGCCCCTTCGGTGTACAGTGTCAGGTCGTTGTAGCGCAGGCCGAGTTCGGCTTTGGGTATGAATGTCCCCAGGTGACGGCCCACGGTGCCGATGGTCGCAGGCGGGCCGGACGAGATGCCGGTGGTGGCGGGTGTCGTGCCGCTCGGGATCTTGCTCGCTACCGTACCGGTGCCCGGGCAGGGCGTACGCACTATCTAAAATCTGACGGGCAAATGACTTGCGTTGCT
>JRHI01000962.1_pt1 | contig 27740 bp, 22 predicted proteins | sample 215371 | NCBI WGS metagenome assembly JRHI01 (sample SAMN02929681, study PRJNA255918) | sediment metagenome | biome: cave system; feature: Ice Cave; material: Sediment; isolation source: sediment from deep within a dark volcanic ice cave with no known source of... ...
GATTTCTTCTCGCAGCTCAGGGTCTTTTTTCACAGTGTGTTGACATGCAGACTTTCCACCACTCGTCCGCTCTCTGGACGTAACAAGCAACCGCTACTCGTCCCCTCAAAGCTTTTACTTTATTCAGTTGTAAATGCGATAGTCAACTTATAACACGTACTTTATCGGTTTGTCAAGGATTTTTTGGTTGGTCCGGGAAACTCGTTTAGTTGGACCAAATGAGTCTAAGCAGTCGGTAAACTTCACATCCCCACCCGCGGCCTATACTGCACCGCCTCCGCCACATGATTTGCCGCAATATCATCGCACTCAGCCAAATCCGCAATCGTCCTTGCCAACTTCAACACCCGATGGTACGCCCGCGCCGACAAATGCAATTGCTGCATCGCCGCCTTCAACAGCCTCTCCCCCGACATATCCGTCTTACAAAAATCCCGTACCTCCGACGGCCCCATCTCGGCGTTGCACGTCATCTTCGTCCCGCTAAAACGCGTGAGTTGGCGTTCTCGTGCCGCCTGCACCCGTGTCCGAATCGTCGTCGAGTTCTCGGCATCGCGTTTATCGGCCAGCTTCTCGTAATCGACGCGCGGCACTTCAACGTGGATGTCAATGCGGTCCATGAGGGGGCCGCTGATGCGCTTTTGGTAGCGCATAATTGAGGATGCTGAACAGGTACATTCTCTGATGGGGTCACCAAAAAAACCACATGGACAAGGATTCATCGATGCGACCAGCATAAAATTGGCGGGATAGGTAATCGTTCCCTGCGCGCGCGATATCGTGACCACTTTATCTTCCAAAGGCTGGCGCATAACTTCCAGGACGTTCTGCCCAAATTCTGGTAATTCGTCCAGGAAGAGCACACCGCGGTGAGCCAGGCTGATTTCACCCGGACGAGGGATACGCCCTCCTCCAACGAGTCCTGCGTGACTGATAGTGTGATGCGGCGATCGGAACGGGCGTTGCAGCACCAGCGGCATGTCCGAAGGAAGCATCCCGCTGACACTGTATATCTTGGTGACATCAAGCGATTCTTCAATGATCATGCGGGGGAGTATAGAAGGCATCGAGCGTGCTAGCAGCGTTTTGCCCGATCCAGGAGGGCCGCTCATCAAGATATTATGCGCGCCGCTCGCGGCCACTTCTAAGGCTCGCTTGACGTGTTCCTGCCCGCGAACTGCCGCCATATCTTGCCCGTAGACAACCTGGTCAGCATTGTCGAGGATGCGCGGATCAGGAATATATGGCTCGATAGATCGTTCACCGTTGAGGTGTGCAATGAGCTGACCAAGCGTCTCCACCGGATAGATTGTCACCCCACGCAGGAGCGAGGCTTCCATGGCGTCGGCAGCTGGCACAAAGACGACGTTGACGTGCTTCTCACACGCGAGCGCCACCATAGGCAAAATGCCGTTGGTATGGCGCAGGCTGCCATCAAGGGAAAGTTCACCCAGGAAGAGGCATTCGTCTATCGGTTTCTCAGGATTAATCTGACCAGAAGCCAGCAGCACTCCTATGGCTATAGGAAGATCGTAGGCTGGCCCCTCTTTGCGCAGGTCAGCCGGGGCCAGGTTGGCGGTGATACGCTTGTAGGGGAAGAGGCAACCGCAGTTCTTAATTGCCGCTCGTACTCGTTCTCTTGACTCATTAATCGCGGCATCCGGCAGTCCAACTACATTGAATGCCGCGAGTCCATTCGATAGATCAACCTCAACTTCGACAAGTGCCCCCTCCAGACCAATTACCGCGCAGCTTTGTACTTTTGCCAGCATAGACCATGACCCTCCTCACCATATTTGCCCCGCCATTATGCCTGAGTTATAGAAAAATAGCAATAGTACATCCCATTTTCTTCTTGCTGCTGCTTATCCGAGAATAACGCGGATATAATTCTGTGTCTCAGCGGGAAGGAAGGCGCGCCAGTCGGCCCCGCCTAAGCTCACTGCCCTTTGCACTGCCCCTGGACCGGCATTATATGCTGCGAGTGCCTTGGCGACATCTCCCCCATACTGCTGCACATAGTTTGCCATGAGACGAGAGGCTCCCTGGAGTGACTGGACAGGATTCCAGGGGTTGACACCAAGCGACGCCGCGGTAGCTGGCATGAATTGTGCGATGCCTATTGCGCCCGCGGGAGAGACAGCTGAGGGATTAAAGCCGCTTTCCTGGTTGATCTGGCGCACAAAGACGTCTGGCGCGAAACCAACGTTGAGAGCATCTTGCCTGGCCAGGTTAACATAGTACTGGTGCGAACCGCCAGTGCCACCGGAACCACCAGAGCCTCCTGAGCCACCGCCTCCACCATTTGACCCTTTAATTGGAACACATATCAGTTGTCCTGGATAAATAAGGTTGGCGTTGGCCAGGTGGTTGTAGGATGCGAGACGCTGCCAACTCATTCGATAGCGAGCGGCAATAGCACTCAACGTGTCCCCGAACCCGACGTTGTATGAAGCATCTCCCCTCGCGCAGGAGGATTGCGCAAAGGCTCCCAGCAAGTGTCCTCCCACCGTACTCCCCAGTAGCAGGATTCCCAGCGCGAACAGGACAATCGCGTGTCTTGTGAACACGTTCACCCCGCGCCATCGACGAAAAAGTGGAGGAACAGACAATTGCATCTCAGTACGTCCTTTCCATGATGCCTTGCCTGCACGTGTTGAAGTTTACAAAAGCAAGATCATCTCGTGAACCGCCCTCTACATCACTTTTTTATTGCCTATTCAATTGCAGATGATGTTGACAGAGGACCTTTTACGTTTTTTTTCAGTATAGTGTTCCAACAAACGCCCTAACTGTCATTCATTCGTTGATAAGTGGACTTTCTGGCTACCCCGACCATTTGCACCTATACCGTCGTGATAGCAGGTTCTCTATGGTTCAGGTGGATAACACGAAGAGGTTCGTAGCTGAACAGCTTACAAAGCATCATCTTCATATGAAGTGACAGAGGTCTTGTTTGCGGCATAGTCAGCATACTACTGCCTCCCACAACAGGGTATGCAGAATCATGTCTAACTATAGGACTATCGGCCCTATGGCGGGTGTGGAAAATTTCGTAGCCTGACTCATTGACACGGTTTGACATGGTTATAACCCGCGTGATACGATTTTGCTTGACACCCAGGCTTACCTTGCCTACTGTCTGTATTTTCTTGATAATTTTTCCCGATCACTCAGGGTCGCGTGATCTAGTGAGCGTGCTGGGCATGCAGCCAATGCGGCCCCGCAATGTAACGAGTTGGCTCGTCTAGGGCCAAATGTGAGTGTTGAATAGCATGAATCGTGAGTATCATTGCTGGTACAGTCCTTCCCTGGAGCGAGATATGGAGTTGTTGGTCTTTGGCCATGCCGGTGCTCGAGTCCTGGTTTTTCCGACTTCAATGGGTCGTTTCTTCCAGTGGGAAGATTCAGGTATGATCGCTACGCTTAGCAATCAGCTTGAAAACGGCGAACTTCAGTTATTTTGTGTGGATAGTGTCGACAGCGAAAGCTGGTATGCCAAAGAGCGACCTCCAGCTGAACGAGCATGGCGTCACATCCTGTACGACCGCTACCTCCTGAATGAAGTCCTGCCCTTCACCTCCCAGCATAACGCCAATTCCTTCCTGATCACCACGGGCACGAGCTTTGGAGCTTACCATGCCGTTAATTTCGCCTTTCGCTATCCGTACCTGGTCGATCGCGTGATAGGAATGAGTGGCCTCTACGATATCAAGAAGTTCACCGGTGGCTACACTGACGAGAACGTGTATTTCAATAGTCCAATCGACTTCATGGAGAACGAGTGCGACCCTGCGCGGCTGAAGGCGCTGCGGCACGTAGACATTATCCTCGCTATCGGTCGCGATGACTCCAATTTCTCAAACAACGAGTCCCTATCGGGCATCCTCTGGGGCAAAAACATCTGGCATGCCTTACGCATCTGGGATGACTGGGGTCACGATTGGCCCTGGTGGCAGCAGATGATCCATATGTACATCGGCGGTCACGATTGACCGGGGAGAAGACATATGACGCTGAAGATCGGCCTGTTTGTCGGGCGGGAATGGTCCTTTCCACCCGCTTTTATCGAAGAAGTGAACCGTCGCGATGAAGGCGTTGTTGCCGAGTTCGCAAAGTTGGACAGCACGCGCATGGACGAACCATGTCCATACGCGGTCCTCATCGATCGCATCTCGCACGAAGTACCATATTACCGCATCTATCTCAAGTATGCACTCCTGCAGGGCGCGACAGTTATCAATAATCCCTTCATGTGGACAGCCGACGACAAGTTCTTCGAGTCCGCTCTGGCCACAAAATTGGGGGTTGCCAATCCCAAGACCGTCGTCCTGCCAAACAAAGACTACATCCCCGGTATCGTCCACGCCGAGAGCCTGCGCAACCTCGTCTATCCATTGGACTGGCAGGGTGTCATTGATTATGTCGGCCTGCCGTGCGTCATTAAAGATGCGCTTGGTGGCGGCTGGAAGGACGTGTTCATCTGCCATTCTTTAGATGAATTAATACATCACTATAACGAGTTTGGCCTGCGCACGGTCATCGTACAGGAATTCATTAAGTGGGACCAGTACATCCGTTGCGTCTGTCTGGGGCAGGAAGAAGTGATGCCGATCAAGTATAATCCCCATGAGCGCAAGTATTACGTTGAACACGAGCATCTCAGTCCTGAGCTTGGACGTCGCGTCGTAGAGGATTCTCTGAAGCTTGTACGCGCGCTGGGATATGATATGAATTCTGTCGAGTGGGCTGTTCGTGACGGCATTCCTTATGCCATCGACTTTATGAACCCCGCGCCAGACATGGATATTTACTCGCTGACTCCCTTTTATTTCGAGTGGGTGGTCAAGCACATGGCTGACATGGCTATCCGGCTTGCGAAGCAACCGCGTCCCCAGCATCGCGATCTACAGTGGGATACCTTTTTTAGAGCGAACCGGGACAGGGTCAATGATCAATGAAGCCCTGGCACATCCGCTACACCCTGAGTTGGTGGTGGACGTGTTCTAGTGGTGCGCGCTACATCTGGCACTTACATCTTTCTCCTGGAGGAATGCCATGTCACTACGAGAAGCCATTGAACGCTATCACGATCTCCTGACTGACGAGTTGGCCACTGCATCCTATCATCAGCTCGAAGAACAGCAGCGCCGACACGGGCTTTTCTTCGGTGGCCGACCGCTCTGTTCAGTACTGCGGCCACGCTTTATGACGCCCGAACAGTATCGTTTTCTCCAATCGCGTGTCAATCTACTGCTGCGCGCCTTCGACAAAGCCTACCAGGCCGCTTTGATGGATGAGGGATTTCGTTCCCAGTTCGGCCTGCTTGACTGGGAAGAGGAACTGGTGCGGCACTCTCCCGGCTTTCGTGATCCCAGCCCTACCTCGCGCGTGGATACATTTTTCGTCACGGAGCGCGGCGGCCTGCGTCTGACAGAATATAACGCCGATACACCAGCAAGTCCGGCCTATAATGACGCGCTCGCGGAAATGTCTTACGGCCTGCCCGTGATGCGCGAGTTCCTGCGCCACTATGAAGTTCGTCCACTACCAGCACGGCATAGCGTGCTCCATGCCCTGATTGATGCTTACCAGCAGTGGGGCAACAGCAAAGAAGCGCCACGCATCGCCATTCTTGACTGGCGCGAGGTACCCAGCTTCAGCGAGTTCGTGCTGTTCGCGGAATACTTCAAATCGCAGGGTATAGAGTGTATTATTACTGACCCGCGTGAGGTGGAGTACAAAAATGGCCGCCTCGTCGCAGGTGATTTCCACATTACCCTCATTTATAAGCGCGTCCTTATTAGCGAACTGATCGAACGTGGCGGCATGGACCACCCTGTCGTGCGTGCCGTACTCGATGGCGCTGTCTGTATGGTCAATCCCTTCCGCTGCAAAATTCTGCATAAAAAGGCCAGCCTGGCCGTCTTATGCGACGAGCGCAACGCCAACCTCTTCAGCCCGGCGGAACTGGATGCCATCGAGGCACACATCCCGTGGACGTGCCGCGTCGAGAATCGTCACGCTCATTATCACGGTGAAACCATCGACTTGATACCTTTCATCCTCGAGCATCGTGAGAATCTTGTACTCAAGCCCAATGACGAGTATGGTGGCAAGGGAGTCATACTCGGCTGGCAAATCGATGCTAGCGGCTGGGAGCAAACTATCCTGACCGCTCTAAGCGAACCGTATATAGTACAGGAGCGCGTAGCAATCCCAACTGAACCATATCCAATCATGATCAATGGTCAGGTGACCTTCGTCGATCAGATGTTGGATACCAATCCGCTCGTCTTCTACGGAGACTACGTAGACGGCTGCCTCTCACGCCTCTCGTCAGAGGCACTTTTAAACGTCTCAGCCGGTACAGGCTCGGCCGCGGCAACATTTATCGTAGAGAAGCGCTAAAAATAAGGGAACCAGAGAGCAAGGAAGGAGAATCGAATTATGAAAGCACCTTCGCTCACTATAGGCATCGAGGAAGAATACCAGATCATCGATCCGCAGACGCGTGAATTGCGTTCTTACATCACCGAGATTCTGGAAGAGGGTAAACTTATCTTGCTCGAACAGGTCAAACCCGAGCTGCACCAGGCGATGGTAGAGGTAGGCTCCACTGTCTGTCAGACGCCAGCCGAGTTGCGGCAGGAATTGATACGCTTACGCCGTATCATTATGGAATTGGCGGCAAAGAACGGCCTGAAGATCGCCGCCGCAGGTACCCACCCTTTTTCCTCCTGGAAGACTCAGGAGATTACACCGCAGGAACGCTACATGGGCGTGAAGCAGGATATGCAGGAACTCGCGCAGCGCATGTTAATCTTCGGCACTCACGTTCACATTGGTATCGAAGACCGCGATTTTCTCATCGACGCCATGAACGTCGTCCGCTATCTGCTGCCGCACATATTGTGCCTCTCTACCAGCTCGCCCTTCTGGATGGGCCGCAACACCGGCCTGAAGTCATACCGCAGTATTATTTTCAGCAACTTCCCCCGCAGCGGTATCCCCCGCGCCTTCCAATCATGGGCAGACTTCTCTTACTTGACGGATACCCTGGTTCGCACCAATACTATTCCCGATGGCAGCAAAATCTGGTGGGATGTGCGTCCCAATCACTCGTACCCCACGCTAGAATTCCGCGTCTGCGACGTCTGCACCCGCGTCGACGAGGCGGTTTGTATAGCTGCAATCTTCCAGGCTATCATCGCAAAACTCTGGAAACTGCGCCGCGACAACCTGACCTTCCGCGTCTACCCTCATGACTTGATTGATGAAAACAAGTGGCGTGCCGTTCGCTACGGACTGGACGGCAAGCTGATCGACTTCGGCAAACAGCAAGAATTTCCTGCCCGCGATCTGATCCGCGAATTGATCGAGTGGTTCATCGGCGATGTCGTGGATGAGCTGGGCAGCCGTCAGGAAGTGGAGTACGCCTACCGCATTCTACAAGATGGCTCAAGCGCTGACCGCCAGCTGGCCACCTACCAGCGCACGGGCGATCTGAAAGCAGTGGTCGACCAGCTGATTCAAGAGACGAGCGAAGGGGTAATGGACTAAAGAACAGTAGGTGTTGTGGCGCATGGCAGTAAGTGACTTCTTACTTACTGCCATGCGCCACATACTTTAGAGATCTCGTAACGCTTCCACCACTGGGCGACCTGACGCTGTCAATGTACTGAGTACGGCAGCCACCATAGCAGCGATTGCTGCGCCTACCAGCAGGATCAGGTAAATCCACGGAACAGCGAGAAGCTCAGGTGGTGGATCAAAAACTCCAGTCAGTATGGTGACCAGCATCTGTGCGATACCGAATCCTAACGCTATACCGATGATGCCTCCACCCAGTTGTATCAACAACCCTTCACTCCACAGGAACGCCCCCAGCTGTTGTCGCTTCGCCCCCAGCGCGGAAAGGAGTGCAAAAGTTCGACGCCGTTCGGCTAAGCCAAGCGCTAAAATCAAGCCAGTCGCTCCCGCCACCAGTAGGATGGCAAAGGTCAACTCCAGGTTGGTCAGTCCGTGCAGGTCTACAGCCGTGAGGCTAGAACTGATCAGGCGTTGGGTCGAGCCGATATCGGTCACCTTCGCGCCAGCCAGGGAACTAACAGCAGAACGCACTTGATTCGCCACATCGCCCGGGTTGCCATTCGCCCGGATTAACACAACCTCTTGTGCGTTGCTACCAGTCTGTTGCGAGATGTAGCTTGAATTTGCGATCAGAAAGGAATCCTTTGGCGCAGTGAGAAACTCGCGTACTACGCCCAGAAAGTGGAATTTCACCACATGGTATTGATGATCAACGGCACTTTGCAGGCGAAGATTGATCTGATCACCGACAAGCAGTTGGTAGTTTGTCACCGTTTCCTGCGAGACTAGCACTCCATCCGGATGTGTAGCCAGTGCAGCCAGCGTAGATTGAGCATTCCCGTTCGCAAAATACGCGTTAGAAACGTTCGTTGCATCGCCTAAATGCAGTGGATCAATGCCATAGATATCTTGGAGATCGTTGCCGACGTAGGCAAAGCGATGCTGCATCGATTGGACTGCAGCTACACCTGGCAGCGTCCTCAATTGGGGTAATAGAGTGCCTGGTGCAAAGGCTGTAGAACCGGTAACCGTCACATCGGCGCCATTTGTAAGCTCAGCATCCACGCGCGATTGAGCATTATATGTCGTGTTAAAGACGGCAGTGGACGTGGCAAAGGAGAATGCCAGTGCCACCAGGACCACGCCCTGTGTTACACGTATATATTGTCGCCCAAGCGAAGCTGAGACAATACCCGCTAGTTTCTGTGCTATAGGGCGTAACAACCCGGCAAAGAAACGGCGACCACGCGCAAGACCACTTCCCCACAGGCGCATTGCAAGCAGAGCTACCCCAACCCACAAGCACAGGGGAGCGAGGAACGTTTCATAGGCCACCGATGTTCCTGCTACCCCTTCCGGTGCCAACACAACCTGGTAACCCGTACTCGCGGTCCGCCAGAAGATAATGGCAGCCGCGGCAAGCAGAATAATATCCAGGTACACGCGCTGCCATAATGGCTTGCCTCCGCGCCCGACCACTGCGCGCGCTGCCATCACTGTGGAATGACGAGCCTGCTTCCAGGCGGGATATAACATGGCAACGAAGGCAAGAGCGAGGCCCGTGAGAGCCGCTCCAGCTGTCCATAAGATGGCTGTTGTACTTCCCAGCACTCCAAAAGGAGTGATTATTCCAGCGGCAATGTATGCTACGACGATACCCAGAGAGACTCCACCAACGCCGACAATAAGGGCCTCCATGGCAGCCAATTTTAGGATTTGCGAGGTGGAAGCGCCGCGGGTACGCAAGAGGGCCTGTTCCTGGCTTCGACGTACTGCGCCGGAAGAGGCAACAGATAAAGTGAGCAATACCGCGAGAATTGCTCCAGGGATCCCGAGGAATAGAAAGAGTACCAGCGCATACAGAGCATCTTTGCGCACAGCATCCAGGCGCGCTGCCAGATTGTTCCCCACGATGGCGCTGCCAGCAATGCGCGCTTCGACGTTGTTCGCCAATCCTTGTACATACGTGAAGGCTGTGTCCGGGTCGCTTGGCAGCTCATGTGAAATCCTGACATGAAGCTGCGTGCGCACTGTGTCAGGGCGTACAATTCCCTGCGGGTCGAAGAATTGGTGCCACTGGTCACTCGGTAGTATAAGCACATTGTCAGGAGGAGCCTGTGGTGCGGCACCTGCCGGTACACCAACCGCCTGGAAAAGCGAATCCGCATTGGGCAGATCGACTACTCCACCAACTTTCACTACGACAGCCGCTAGACCCAGGCGTTGGATCTTCACGGAATCACCGACAGTAACGTGCAAGTTTGAAGCTGTCTGCTGCGCAACAAGAACGCCGTTATCAAAAGAACCTATTAACAAGCGTAATTCTGTGGGAAAAGCCTGGCGATACTGTTGGCTCAGTCCCAGTACTTTTCCGGCGCCTGTTGTCTGAACGGTACCGTTTGTCGTAGAGGTGAATCCGGCAGTATCCGCGTAACCCACTCCTTCCAGGGCAGAATACGCAGTAGATTTGCCAATGGCCGACTTGACTGTATTGATATCGGTACCAGGTAAGAGCTGAACCTGCCAATCTACAGGTACATTTGAGGCCGCTCGCTGCGTCATCGAGGCTGCGCTGGAAGCGATGAAACTTCCTATCGACGCTAATAATGAGACAGTGAGCGCGACACCCATTATCGCCCCCAGGAGTCGACCAGATCTATAGGAGAGGAGGCTCTTAAGCCAGAGCATTGAGAGCATTATGCTTGTACCTCCAATTTTCCGTGTTGCATATGCCATACTGTATCCATGCGTTCCGCGACTGCCATATCGTGAGTTGCCACCACCAGGGCAGTATCTGTGCCTTCCAACGAGTCAAGCAAGACATCGAAAAGGTGCTGAGCAGTGGGATGGTCAAGTTGTCCCGTCGGCTCGTCCGCGAGGATGAGTTTTGGACGTGAAGCAAGAGCGCGAGCAACTGCTACACGCTGCGCCTGTCCACCAGAAAGTTCTTCCGGCAGCTTATCCGCGATCGACAGGAGTCCAATGCGTTCAAGCGCTTCAAGAGCGTAGGCCCGTGCCTTTTCCACGCTTTCTTGCCCCAGGAGCAAAGGGATCTCCACATTCTCTACTACAGTGAGTGGAGCAAGCAGGCTGGGCATTTGAAAGACCAGGCCAACCATCATTGGCCGAAGCTTCTCGCGACTTCCGAGTGCAGGCCAGGTAATGGCGCCAGAGGTAGGAGTATCTAGCCCTCCCATCAAGTGGAGGAGCGTAGACTTCCCGCTTCCAGAAGGGCCGACAAGTGCAATGCGGTCTCCAGTCATCACGGCACACGTTGCGGAAGCGAGTGCCACGACTTGTGTCTGGCCGAGCGCATAGGTACGTCCACCATTTTCAATTTGAAAAAGCATTTCAGGCATTGACAACTCTCCCATCAAATATGCGCACGACGCGGTCTGCATGGCTAGCCAACGCGTCGCTATGCGTGGCCATGAGCGTTGCGCCACCATTATTACGGCGCGCATCGAGAATGCGCAGGATATGCGCTTCGGTCACTGTGTCAACCTCACCGGTCGGTTCGTCTGCCAGCAATATTTTCGGGTTGGTCGAAAGCGCTACCGCCAGAGCGGCACGTGCTGCCTCTCCACCAGAAAGCTGAGAGGGGCGAGCATTGCGGCGATCTTTAAGGCCGACTAGCTCAATCAACGTTCGCAATTGCTGTTCGTCAAGTTTTTTCGCGAGACGCATTTGTAAGCGCATATTATCGTTGACAGTGAGCTGATCAAACAGATTGCGCGATTGCAGAAGGATACCAATCTCAGCAGCGCGTCTCGCCGCGCGTTCGGCCTCGGGACGGCGCGTAAGACGCTTACCCATCAGTTCGACATGTCCACCATCTGGTTCATCCAGTCCAACCAGGCAGGATAACAGGGTTGATTTGCCACTACCCGATGGGCCCATCACAACAACAATTTCACCCGCGTCGACATGAATACTCACACCTCGCAGTGCCAGCGTCTCTTCATCACCGATATGATAAAAACGATAGAGATCAAACGCTTCAAGAACTCTCATAGCTTTACACCCATTTGAAACTGCGCGAAATGCGCAACCATTGATCGACATTATCAGCGCCCACAGGTGCTGAGAGCGTAAGAGTTGCCAGCATCCCATTTTTAGAGTAGAGGTAGCTGTTATTCTCGAGTCTCACCTGCTTGCCGGTCACGCTATTCGGATCGGAATTCGAGGTATAGGAAATCAGGACAGCAGGACCGCTCGGTAACTGCACAGCCGATACTTTCACATCGCGTATCGCCCTACCTGTCTCCTGCAAGGTTACTGCCTGGTTGGCACGAACACTGTCAACTGTGGGAACAGCCGCATTTTTCGTGAGCGCAACTTGCATAGCATCCAGATTAAATATGTAGGCAACATCCGTATTATTGGTCGTTCGCGCCCATCCCTCCGGAGTATCAAGCTGATAATGCCCAGGGGCCGAAACAAATGATACAAACGTCTGAGTATCAGATATATCGCTGGCAGCAGCCTGAGAAACACTAATTGGCGGCACAGGCTGTTCCGTAGATAACGGGGTCACTTTCCCCGTAGGTGAAGATGATGTTGTGGATGCGGATTGTGTAGAAACGGGGGACGGCGAGGAAGCCGTGCTTGTACCATTCGTTCCCCCACATCCAAATAGAACAAGTATGCTAATTGACAGGAAAAGGATGAGTGCGCTCCTGTTCACTCGTGCTATTCTCATAAAATACTCCTTTTGCTTTTTCATACAAAAACTATCAGGCACATCCTGACTTATAAAGGGAATAGTGTGATTTGAGTCAATAAGGTCTTGCAAATCACGTAATCAATCCCCTTTGACCAGGGTGGAAACCTTAAATATTCTCATGCAGCTTAAAGTATATTTATGAGAATGACATGAAATTTCGGAAAAAGATAAAAATTTCTCCAACGATGTAGCACGATCCATAGCACGTGCGTTCGCGGCCAGGATCACAAACGCGCCGATTTTTCTCTTTCTTGTGGTCTTTTTCATCCAGGTCTCATCTTCAAAGGATATGCTAGGAAGCGGAAATCTATAGGTATTTCCTTGAACGAAAGATGATCCATGAGCAGGACTATCATGCAAGCGAACAACTTCACTAAAACAATTCGGAAGTACCGCAATAGTCTGATACTCTGGATTCTTGGCCTGGCTGCAGCGTTGATTGCCCCTATGCTGCTACGTCGAGTAGGAGTGTCAATACAGATCGACAATGAGTTCGCTGCACTTGGCTTTGATACAGAACGTATTCTCTTCATGGAGAATGTACTGATTACTTTTCTAAGCGCCATCCTCACTGGCCTGCTTTTTCAACGTCGCAGTTGCGCCTGGATCGGTAGTGTGTTCTCTTTCGTACTGCAGTACCTTGTACCGTTTATCCAACAGGCACAACATCCAGGTCCAGGCCCGGATGGCCAGGCACAGGTATTAATTCCTGGTGCATTAAGCAGTGTAGTGCTAACGATGTTCGCCGTGAGTATCTTGTTTGCAGGTGCTGGGGCTGTCTTAGGAGTAGCGTGTGCGGAAGTTCTGTTCGTGCCTATGGTGGCTCTTACTAAGTGCTTATTTTACAAGCTGATGAAGTCACCGCTACCTGCTAAGATACCTTCGGTGATTATGTCTCTCTTCTCGCTTATTGGAGGTATACTCGTGGTGTGCGCTCTACTGCTGAGTAATACAGGTGTGAATCCGCTATTAACGTATGGACCAATGACAAATCTCTACCAGGCTGCCCCTCTTGCAGGAAAGCACTCTTCTTCGTATTCGGGACTTGCTCCAAATAAAGGTACTTTGCAGTCCGGCACGTTCATAAGTCCAGCGTTGGGAGGAATACAGCGAAATTACTGGATTTATCTGCCACCATCGTATTCGTCGGCACAGTCGCAGCACTATCCCACACTCTACCTACTCCACGGTAGCCCTGGAGGTCCGCATGACTGGTTTAAGGCAGCACACGCAGCTACCACAGCTGATTCCCTGATTGCATCAGGCAGAATGCGTGAGACCATCCTCATTGGGGCCGATGGCAATGGACCTGTCTATCGCTTCTCTGAGTGGGCTAATAGCTTTGATGGCCGGCAACGCATGGAAGACGCCCTGGTGCAGGATCTGGTCTCCTTCATTGATCATCACTACCGTACCTTGCCGAATGGAGCCAATCGCGCTATTGGCGGACTCTCAATGGGAGGATATGGTGCAGTCAATATCGCACTACATCATCCTGAGGTCTTTCACGAGGTAATGAGCGTCGGCGGCTATTTCAAGGCGGAAGGGCCCGTTTTTGGCACTTGTTGCGGCAGCGATACTTATCGTAAGTTCAATAGTCCATCGCTCTTTCTACAAACATCACCTGGTATGAGATCCGCCATCAGGTTGACATTTGTTATAGGAGTCGGCACAAAAGACGGATACTATTACACCGAGGGAGTAGCATTATACAGGCAATTATTATTGTTGAGGATTAAAGTGCATATGTTCACCACAGTCGGAGGACATTCCTGGCCGCTGTGGGCACAGCAGTTGGGTGAGGCATTACCTCTGTTAGAAACACCACCAATTAATTATACATATCTCAAAAGGTAGAATCGTCCGGGTAATCCCTAAAATATGATTAATTCATGTAATTTGTTCCATTCCCCTGTATCTCTCTAAAGCAGCGATATGAAGTTCATGAAGGAAGTAGATCAATGCAAAACGCATTACAACACAAAAAATTACAAACGCTAGCAGCGACCGGACGTGGAGCGCTGGTTTTAATGATGGTAATCACTGCAATTACAAATATTGTCACAGCACTTGTAGAATTTCCCTGGAATGTCGCTGGGTTCACAGAACCAATCATTGATCTGGGCGGACCCGCATGGGAGCGCGATGGATTGATAGTGACTGGAATACTTCTAATACTCATCTCACGAGCGCTGGCTCGAGGAAAGCGACAGGCATGGTGGCTCTCCGTTGGGCTGCTGGCATTTTCTCTGCTCAGCACTATCTTCGGCCACGCTGACCCTGGCGCTTTCCCCTTAGCACTTTGCTTATTGATATTCTTGATCTTACTGGCCCCCTTCTTTTCTACACGAAGCGATACTCGGGCTTTATTCCGTGGATATACAGCTCTGGTTCTCTGTGCCTGCTGTATTATAAGTTATTGGGGAATGAGCAACTTTTGGCTTACATCAGCAGCTCACTCTACTACCATCTTACAAGATGAAGCACTGTATATATTACATGTGCTGACCTTTGTGGTTCTGGGTTACGGTGTCATTGAGGTATTGCGCCCAGTACATTCCACTCACCATATCCTTCAAGATGAACATTGGCGTGTATGTGAGGTCGTGCGTCGTCATGGGAGCCTTGCGACCGTCCATTTCACTCTGAGCACGGATATGAGCTACTTCTGGTCCGAGACATGTCGATCATTAATCGCTTATCGCATCATTCATGGGGTAGCACTCGCGCTTGGTGATCCGATTGGGCCAGTAGAAGAAAGAGGACCATTGCTGGAAGCATTTCTGACATTTTGTCGTCGCCAGGATTGGCGCGTCGCAATGTATCAAACAAGCGAAGAGTTGCACAATCTCTGCCAGGAGTGGGATTTACATTCATATAAAATTGGCGAGGAAGCAATCATTGATGTTGCTCACTTCACTCTGCAAGGAAAAGTTGGCGCGCCAGTACGTCATACCATAGCCCGTGCCAGGCGAGCGGGGCTCTCGGTGCAATGCTGGCAGGGTGAGTCGCTCCCAGAGGAGATTTTTAACGGAATGAATCGTATCTCCGATGCTTGGTTAGATACAAGGAAGGCAAAGACACAGATGGGTTTTAGTATGGGACGATTTCCAATAGACTGGACAACAGACTTGTTCACGGTCGTTGCTCTTGACTTACAGGGTAACGTGCAAGCTTTTCTAACGTGGACGCCACTCTACGCTGGAAATGGGTGGGCTTTGGACTCTATGCGTCGAGGCTTTCAGACTCCACCGGGCGCAATGGAACTGCTCATTGCCCATTCCTTAGAGTGGGCGCATTCGCATAGCTACACACGGATGTCACTTGGTCTGGCGCCATTGGTAGGATTGGGTGGAAATAAAATTGCTAATGTTAAACCGTCCATCATGGCTGGGCAGATACACAAAGATTGGTCTGCTTCAATATTGGAACGAAGTGCCGATTTTCTCCACCAACGAGGTTTGATATTGGGCAAGTATCGTTCGCTTTACGCCTTCAAAGCGAAATTTCAGCCGACTTGGGAGACCCGTTATCTGATCGTCAGTGAAGGGCAAGCATTGCCACAGACCTTTTTGGCATTGGCCCGAGCTCATGGCAGTGGATTGAAGGATATTCTGAAAAACCTGTGGGCGAAGAGAAGGTGCTTCCAGTAAAAAATCAAATTGATGACTTCACAATTGTGCGACTCTAACGCCCAAAAAGAAACGTAATCGTTGTATAATTGCTTGATGGAGGGTAAATATTTTCATGCGGATTCTTGTTGTAGAAGATGATTCCCGCCTCGGGCCTAGCTTAAAGAAGGGTCTGGAAGGCAACCATTATGCGGTTGACCTTGTGACAGATGGAGAAGAAGCACTATTAGTAGGTAGAACAGTGCCGTATGATCTTATCATTCTGGATATCCTACTACCACGATTGAGCGGTTTCGAGGTCTGTCGCCAATTGCGTAAACACAAGCGGATGATGCCCATTCTACTCCTGACGGCGCTTGGCGAGGTTGATCATCGCGTGACCGGGTTAGATATGGGAGCAGACGATTATCTGACGAAACCATTTGCGTTTCGCGAGTTAGAAGCGCGAGTACGTGCGTTACTCCGCCGCGATGGCTCTTCCAGAACAGCTGAACTCCAATTCATGGATATTTCGATGGACACGGGTACTCACGAGGTACGACGCGGAAAGCGCCTCATCCAGTTAGGAAGCAAAGAATACGCATTGTTGGAATTTATGATGCGCCATCCTCACCAGGTATTGAGTCGGGCCATGATTGCTGAGCATGTCTGGGATTGTGATGCTGATCACATATCAAACGTAATTGATGTGTATATTCGCTATCTGCGACGGAAACTTTGCGAACAACAAGAACCGGACGTCATTCACACAGTGCGAGGATCAGGGTATCAACTCAAGGAGTCTGTATGAACATCCGTCGTTTGCGGAACGACTTATCGTTGGGCATCCGTGCTCAGTTAACCTTATGGTATACCAGCGTATTTACCATTCTCATCATCTTGTTCAGTCTCATTCTCTATACAACGCTCCAGTCAACCCTGGCATCAGGAGTTGACACGGCGCTGCAGCTGCGCACCCAACAAATCGCGGGAGGTATTTCATACGAAAGTGGGAAAATCACCATACAGGATGTCACTGGCGAACTTCCGGGTCTAGATCTTTCTACCTCGCAAGGTGATCCAAATGCGACGATTCTAGCAGACATACAGTCGGATGTCGATGTCGGTATCCTGGTGCGTGTTCTCGATACACAAGGTAGGAGCGTCTATCTATCTCCAGCTTTTCACGCTCTCACGGTACCCTCTTCAAGCATCACTCAGCCATTGCATGGTACTCCCTGGCAAAATACTATCATAGCTCATACTGGCCAAACTGTGCGCCTGTATAGTGCGGCATTAACCGACAATGGAAAAATCTTCGGCGTAGTACAGGTCGGTGAATCACTTGCACAGCTAACTAACACCTTACAAAGCATTACTTTTGCATTGCTGATCACCGCTCCTGTTGTACTTCTCTTGAGTTCCTTAGGCAGTTACTGGTTGGCCAAGCGAGCATTTAAGCCAATCCACCGCTTGACTCATACCGCCAGGGAGATTAAGGCAGGAGATTTGCACCAACGAGTCCCTGTGCCCAAAGCGAAGGACGAAGTACAGGCTCTTGCCCTGACCCTCAATGAAATGATCGCAAGACTCGACCTGGCATTCACGCAACAACGTCGCTTTGTAGCAGATGCCTCGCATGAAATGCGCACACCGGTGGCAGTAATTCGTAGCATAACAGAAGTAGCTCTGGCGCAACCTCTCGATCAGGAAGAGTATATCGCGGTACTACGTGATATCAACACCGAGATAGAGCGCTTCGGTCAATTAATCAAAGACTTGCTGGTCTTGGCGCGAGTCGACGAGCGTCAAATAATGCTTGATTGTGAACCAATCCGTATCGACCTTGTGGCTTTCGACGTTGCTGCATCTTTGGAGCCAGTGGCAATGGAGCGTGGAATTAGCTTACAGGTAGAGAAGATGGAGCAAGCCATTGTACTTGGTGATACAGCGAGACTCATTCTCGCAATGATGGGTCTGGTAGATAATGCGCTTACCTACACCTCCGCGGGAGGAATAGTGAAAATCAATGTCACGGTCTGTCGTACAAATACCTCTTTTTCGGTCTGTGACACTGGTATAGGAATCGCCCCCGAGGATATTCCACATATTTTCGAGCGCTTTTATCGCGCGGATCCCGCACGTTCGCGAGCAGCTGGTGGAAGCGGACTTGGCCTCGCCATTGTTGATTGGATAGTTAAAGCACATGGCGGCTCTATTCAGGTTGAGAGTCAAGTAGGACGCGGTTCCACCTTCACAATGACACTTCCCCTTGCCAGCAGCATACCTGAGCAAACGAGCGCCTATGCACCATTAACTGTTATAAAATCAAGTTGTTGACAGTGTACTGAAAACTATCATGGGCTCGCTCGTATACGCTCATTGATAAACGGAGAGAAATGATCTCGGTATCTCTCAGGATAACAAGAAAGAGTAGCGCCTCCTCTTTCATATGAGGAAGCGCTGTACGTGTCCTAAAGCGAACGTTACGAGAAAAGTCCTACCAACGTTAGCACTCGCAGCTCGACCCGTGTTCTGTGTTCGGCGGCGGCAGATCGATCGACGGGTTATGCGTAAAGAAGCCGTTTGGACGTAAGTGAAACCCGGCATGGGCTACAGGCATAACTGGCCAATCCTCGATACGAGGAGCGTGGTGAACGCCGACGGTGTACCAGACCACTATCTCGGTGTTTTCGACAGGGCGATTCGCCTGCGTCCAACTCGGCAGGCCAGCACTACCGGGATGCTGGTTGGGATAGTCACCGGCAGCATAGCGCTCCTCGGGGGTATATGGGGTCACCCAGAGGTGCTGCTTCGCAAACCCGGCCCTTTGCATGAAACTTGAGCCTGGATTGGCAAAAGGAAGGACGTTGGCTCCTGGCACGATCTGGTAGCCGATCGGTTCACCATTGACAGGGTTGCGTACGTCAGGATTGACGATCTTCCAGGTTCGAGCCGCTCGTTGATCCGTTGTCTGTTGCGCCTCCAACTCCGTTTGCAATACGTGGGAGCGCACGACAAAGGCGTTGCCGTAGGGCGTCTCCTCGTCAATCGTCACGGTACGTTCTTCCATGATCGAGTTATTGACACCATCCACCATGGGGTCCAGGCGGAAACAGAAAAAGTGCTGGTGATTGGGTGCGTAGAGGCCTGGCGCAAGCACCTTCCCATATGCTGGCGTCTCCCCCGGAGGCACTGCCCCGACATTCATGATGCCGGTGAGCTTGATGTCCATTTCCAGGCTGCCATCCTGGCGAAAATACCAGAAAAAGCCGTACTCGTAAATGCCCACGGTCGCGATGAATGAGACAACCAGCCGCCGCGAACGGCGCACCTCCATATGCTCGGTGCGGAAATTGGTGTGCTTCCAGAGTATACCGTCGTCCTCCTCGTGCATACACACGACGTTTGGCAGGGTCATGAGGCTGCCATCATTCGCCGCTAAATGTGCATCAAAGTAGTGAATGGTACCCAGACAATCGCAGCCAAGCTCCAGCGCGTTGGCCAGCCAACCCACACCATACTCGCCCACGTCGAACGCGTTCTGGCGACCATGACTTGGACTGGGATCACCGTATGGCACGACCATCTCCGAAAGCGCCGCGCGGCGCAGAATTGGTCGTACGCGCCCGTGATCCTTGAAGCCAACCTCGTAGAGTATAAGCCCTTCGCGTGGTGAAAACCCGATACGAAATGTCCAGTTATCCCAGGTCACATGGTGTCCATTCACGGTAAAACTGGGACCCTCAGGTTGGAGAATATCGAGCGGCTTGAGAGGGTCGCGCAGAGGACCAACAGTGTCAGGTGTATAGTTACCAGGATGCTGCGGTACTGGCACCACGCCGTAATCATCAATACGGATGACTTCCAGCCGGTTCAGGTCAAAGAGCGCGTGCAGCCCGGCTACTGGGTGGGCATAGCTATTCTCATTAGGATCAGAGGGATCAAGCCGCACGTGCACAGTTGTGCGCAAGATCCGCTGAGTATTCTCCTCTGCTTTGCCAAAGTTACCAGCCGACCAGGGGTCGACGTAGACCAGGTCAAGATTGGTGATACCGCGTTTGGCAAGGGCGGCCTGAAAGTCCGGGTGCGCCTTGACCGTCTCCTCGCACGCGAAAAACTCTTCCAGCATAATGCTGGGTTGGACGTCCTTGATATGACGCCACGATGTGACTCTACCTTCCGTAATATTCACAACGGCTTCGTAGGTCGCACCCGCGTTACCCGTTTTGTCCAGCAGGACCAAAAAGGCTTCGCGCGTGACAGCATCCCCTGGCTGAAACGCGCGAACGACCTCTGGTGATGGCTCGTTGAGCGTTACCGACACAAAGCGCACAGACTCACTCAGGTTGCGTTCTCTGCGTACAATTTCTACGGCGTTCGTGACTTCATCGGCTGTCAATGGCTCCAGTGGATGAAATTCTGAAATAGCTTGCATTCGCTCTTATTTCCTTCTATTCTAGATGCTACTACAACTTCGTCCGTAGTTTCCCAGGGATGAGATTCTGATGAAGAACCAAGGCGTTTTGGATAGACATAGATTTTGCTCAAGCAGTGTATATTGCATAAACAAAGTCTATGATGCTTGTATTGTTCTGTCAATGGCCTATTTCTGATATTACAACAAGCCAAAAAGGACTCGCGCATTCCTCTAAGCTTGTTCGCGAGTCCTTTGCCAGAAAAGTATCAACCAAAAACACTAATGTCCGCTTTTCCCCATATGCTCACCGCGCGACGGGCCTACTGTATCTAAAGTCAAACTGGCCGGGCGCGTGCGTTCGCTAATAGGTAAGGCTACCACGAGCACACCATTGCCATAAGACACATTGGCGAGCGTCCCATCAACGGCATCAGGCAGGGGCAGTTCACGGTAGTAACCTCCTACACTCCACTCGTCGAGCAACAGTTCCTTGATATCCTTGAGCAGTCCACGCAGCTCGCCCTGTATCATCAAGTGCCCATTCTCGGTAACTTGAACAAGAATATCCTCTGGCTGAAGCCCTGGCATAGGGGCCGCAATCATCAAGCGATCGGATGAACGGTAAACCTTCACCGGAATTTGCTGTAGTTTAGCATGTTCTTGCATATGCGTTGCCTCCCATTACTCAGACAGCTCAAGTACGAAATTAATGTTCTGTAGTACTCTATCACGCGTTGTTCCCGCGGCCTGGGCCGCTTGATTGAGATCGTCCATAGTGATATTGCGCGGATCTCCATGATCATCATTGGGATTTCCACAGCCACAACTTATACACATAGCTTTTTCTCCTTCTGTATCAATGTGCCAGGTACGTACACTATGGACCCAGCTTTTGATACACTACATAACGACAGGCCCTAAAAATATCATAGGGCTGAGTTACAACGTTAACTGTGTTGTTGAAGGGTTCCCCACGCTGTACAATTGCCGGGTCTTGCTAAAGGACTCATTTGAGCGTAGGATAGAAATAGGTTTAAGACAATAGGAAATTCCAAAACTCTGGGTCTGGCATGATTGTCGCAAAAACTTTTAGTACATAATGGGAATATATGAAAGGTTTTGTATGCAGCCTGTAGATTTATTGGCTATCGTCCAGGCCTGGCAGGAGGCAGCCAATAGTCAAAACATCGATCGTCTTCTTGAGCTATCCGATCCAAATATTGAAGTGGTGGGGCCACGCGGCTCCGGCTTCGGTCATCAGGTGCTTCGCGACTGGATTGCCCGTGCCGGGTTGACCCTTGAAACGCTCCGCGTATTTGTGCGTGGAAATACGGTGGTAGTTGAGCAGCATGGTGTATGGCGCTCTCAGAATACGAACGAGGTAATCGGCGAAAAGACGTTGGCATCGGCCTTTCAAGTGAATGACCGCCATGTCGTGAAGTTCGCTCGCTATGACAACCTTAATGCAGCGCTTGAGGCTGTCAGTTTTGATCAATCTGATGAGTGTGCACAAAGAGCATAGGAAGTGGCAGCAACCTTTCATTCTCCCACTCATCACAGACAAAGACCTTCGAGTAATAATGTGCTTTGCAAGTAATATGCGAGAAAGGGAATGTCCTATGGGTCAAGCAGCAACAGACACACAGGGATACATGTGGAATCCCCAGGCAGAGACGATGTCGCGAGCTGAACTTACTGCACTCCAAACGCAGCGCCTCCAATATCAGGTGACCCGTGCGTATGAGCTGGTCCCATTTTACAAGCAGGCACTCGCAGAGCGCGGCGTGCAGCCTCAAGACATACAATCACTTGACGACATCGAACATCTCCCCTTTACCGTCAAAGATGATTTCCGCACGACGTACCCCTACGGCCTCTTCGCCGTGCCATTGAAAGACGTAGTTCGGCTGCATGCCTCCAGTGGCACGACCGGCAAGGTCGTTGTGAGTGGCTACACGCGAGCTGACCTGGAAACGTGGGGTGAGGTGATGGCACGCACCTTAGCTGCTGGCGGCGTGACTGCTGATGACATCTTTCAGAACTTTTACGGCTATGGACTGTTTACGGGCGGCCTGGGTGTGCATATCGGCGCGGAACGCATCGGTGCCACTGTTGTCCCCATCAGCGGTGGCCTGACCCGTCGCCAACTGCAGTTGATGGAAGACTTCGGTACCACCGTGATCGGTGGAACGCCCTCCTATGCCCTTGTCGTCGCTGAGACGGCCTCCGAGGAAAAGATTGACCTGCGCAGCCGTATGAAGGTGCGCGTGGGCTTTTTCGGTGCAGAGCCATGGACAGAAGGCATGCGCCGCGAGATCGAAGAACGCTTCGGCATTGAGGCATTCGATATCTATGGCCTCACCGAAGTGATTGGCCCGGGCGTCGCCGCAGAGTGCTGGCAGCACAATGGACTCCACGTCAACGAGGACCACTTCTATCCGGAGGTGATCGATCCTGAAACAGGCAAGCGCCTGCCGGATGGCGAGATTGGCGAATTGGTCTTCACCTGCCTGACCCGTGAAGCCTTACCCCTGTTGCGCTACCGCACGCGCGATCGCGTGTCCCTGCTACATGAGGCGTGCCCCTGTGGGCGAACCTCCGTCCGTATGCAGCGCGTGCAAGGCCGCACCGACGATATGCTCATCGTACGCGGCGTCAATGTCTTCCCCACCCAGATCGAACAGGTCCTGCTCTCCCATCCAGGTCTGACCAGTAACTATCAGATCATCGTCGATCGGCAGCACGATCAACTGGATGAACTGGAGGTACGGGTAGAGGTAGGCGAAGCGCTCCATCGCCAGGCTGGCCAGGCCATCGGTTCGCTGCAAACAACCGTGGCCGAAGACCTGCAGCAAGCCCTTGGATTGCACGCCCATGTGCTGCTTGTCGAGCCACACCATCTCCCACGCAGCGAAGGCAAGGTGAAGCGCGTGCTGGACCGGCGGCAATTGACAGGCTAGAAGGTCGTTTCCTGTAAGATAAAATGAAGCTAGGAAACACCAGCATCCTTCTCACACTGACTGAGCACAAAGTGAACAAACCGCAGTGTTTCCTGAAGCGTTGCATCACCATCTACTTGCTCATAGCGCCACGCTTCACGCCATACAAGAGCACGTCGAATCAATGAAGACCACTCAGGCAATTCCTTTTCTGCCCATAGTGCTGCTTCCTTCTTTGAAACGAACTCCCCATATTTGACAGTATAGAGTGCTCTGCACATCGTTAAGATCGCAAATGCTTGATAATTCCGCGGGCGCATAACCTCAGTATGCTCTATCCACTCACGCCACCCCTTCATTAGCTCTTGCAAAGCTTGCATCAAGTCTTCTTTTGCAATGGGATCAACCAGTGTCTTTGGTGCAGGGCCAAATAGCGCTATGCCTTTTTCACGAAGTACATACCGATTGATTATCCAATCATTTTCAGTTTCTTTCGCGTGGAATGGTTCACCTGGGCTGATGAGTGCTATCTTACAATGCAATGTAGGTTTTTTAAGATTCGCAACAGAAAGGTAGCCTGCTTCAATTCGACCGTCCCATTTCTTATGAGTGAGAGCGATGTCCGCATGCATCATCTTGATACTCTCAAACTCTTTTTCATCAAGGTCAGCAGAAATTGCCGCTATCAAATCGATATCACTACTTTCGTAATCAAAATCTCCTGTTACAAGGGACCCAAATATATACAGCCCTATGAGCTTTTTGCCAAGAATATCCTGAATCCGCGCGAGGAGCAGTTCCAGCAATTCATTGATATCGGTATGTGGTGTCAGATCAGTCTGCGTCGTCATAAAACTCTCCAATCATTTCGTCTCCTCGCCTTGCGAGCAGCATACACCAGAAGTAACAGCACAGGCGAGAGTATTGCGCTAACCGTTACCATCGCCGCACGCAGCGAAAACACCGAGCCAACCAAACCAACGGGTGGACCGCCGACAATCTGACCAAGAGCATCTACCTGTCCTCCCATGGAGATGACCGTGGCTCGCACGCTGGCCTCGGTGTTTTGCGTCATCCAGGTCATATAGACTGGATGATTCACAGTACGGAAGACACCAAAACCGAGGTAGGCAGCTACAGCCAGGTAGAAGTTCCCGGCCAGCCCAAAGACGAGGACGCCGGCAATCATCATGATATTGATGACGAACAACGCGCGAATCACAACCTTCTGATTGCTGATATCGACTCTTCGCTTCACGAGTTCGCTGACCCCCAGCGAGAGAAGCGTCTCTGCCGCGGCGAAGAGGCCAAACCAGACCACTGGCTTCAGTTGTCCCAGCGATGGGAACGTAAAGTCAGCCAGGAGATGTGCCGTCGAGAGGCGATCAAACCCCTCGCTGTAGAGACCATAGAACAACCCAACAAAGAGAATAGTAATCAACACAGCACTGCGCCGGACGACACGCATGCCATTACGGAATGTGGTAGCAAGTTCCCCCCATGATTTGCGATCCGCCTTTGGCGCTGGCCGGAAGCCACCCTCAGGCATGAAGAGCAGCAGAAAGCCCGCGAGCAGTACGCTCAATGCACCTCCCACGATGATGGGGAGATTGAGTCGCATACTAGCAAGGCTGACGCTGATAAACGAACCGAAGAAAGCGGCCACTAACCCTACCTGCATCCCCCGTAGAAAGATGTGCCCAACCCTATCTTCACCCACTTCGTCGGTAATCCACGCCTGTTCCGCGCCATCCATGAACGTCGCACCGATACCATAAAGACCCTGTGCTACCACGATGGTGGCAAAAAGGGGAATGGAGCCTTCCAGAATGAAACCTGCACCGAACAAGAAGACGCCGACAATGACCGAGAGGCGCCGACTGTAGACATCGGCCAGCACGCCAGTTGGAACCTGGCATAGAAAACAGACCACCTCAAGGGCGGTACCCACAAGCACGAGTTGGAGTGGACTAAGCTTTGCTACTTCTACTTGATAGACTAAGTTGACGGTGACAATAAGCGAAAAGGAGAGCGAGCTGACACCTGAGAAGATCAGGTAAACAAGGGTCGCGTCGAGTCTCCTCCTATTTCGAAGCATAAGTTATCCTTCCATGGAAATTTCAGTGTGTGGTGGGCAATCTCTATGCCGTCACCACGACAAACAATAGGAGCGCTTGAGGAAGGATAAATTTTTGCCATTGTGTCACCTCTCTTATTGTAGCCTTCTTGTGGATAACATGAATCGCACAAGAAAGGCATAACCATCTTCAGATAAGTATATACCATCATACACCATCTATGACGCTTTCGACAGGTATTTTTCGCGTTTGCATTTGTGGACACGTGTCAGGGTGACAGCAAGGTTTACCCTATAGGTGCCAAAGCAAGAGGCGCTCATGCGGCGCAATTTTTATGGTAGAATTGCTATAGCGTATTGTGTACTTTATTTTTTTGACGATGCAGCCAACAAAACCTCGCTAGATGCCAATGGAGGTTCAACCATGTCCATTGCTACGCAGCAGGGATCCCCTCAGTTTCCCGCTGTTTCAGGAAGCCTAGCACCATCTTCGCAAGAAACGATAGATGCCGCGGTACAGACTTTACAAGAACACAAAGATGCCTGGATATCGCTCTCAAACCGTGAGCGCATCGCCCTCCTTGATACCCTGATCACTGACTTCGCGGCTATTGCACCACGCTGGGTCGCCGCGTCTCTGCAGGCTAAGGGTATAACCGAGGATTCCCCGAGCGTTGGCGAGGAGTGGGTAGCAGGTGTGTGGCCAGTGCTCAAGAATCTGCGCCAGCTACGCAATTCGCTCTCCGACATCGAAGCCTTCGGCCGCCCCAGCATTCCGGGACCAATCACAACGCGCTCTGATGGACAGGTAGTGGCGCAGGTTTTCCCACAAAACACGTATGACCGGCTCTTCTTCATGGGCGTCACCGCTGAAATCTGGATGGAGCTGGGTGTGACAGCCGAAGAGCTCCCAAAAACACAGGCAATCACCTACCAGGAACAGAAGCACGAGGGAAAAGTTGCTCTCGTTCTCGGTGCAGGGAACGTGGCAAGTATTGGGCCAATGGACATACTGTACAAGCTCTTCGTGGAGGACAAGGTTGTGCTCCTCAAGACAAATCCCGTCAATGCGTACCTTGGTCCCCTTCTGGAAGAGAGCTTCCGTGCCCTGACAGAGCCAGGCTTTTTGCGTGTCGTGTATGGAGGAGCAGCAGAAGGATCCTACCTCTGCAACCATCCAGGAATTGATGAGATTCATATCACTGGCTCGGACAAGACCTTTGATGCTATTGTCTTTGGCGGTGGAGTGAAGGGCGCTACACGCAAAGCAGAGCGCCGACCTCAATTGAGCAAACGCATTACGGGCGAGTTGGGCAATGTCAGCCCTGTCATCGTGGTGCCCGGTCCCTGGAGCGCGAGTGACCTTGCCTACCAGGCTGAACACATCGTTTCGATGCTCACCAATAACGCGGGCTTCAACTGCAATGCGACACGCGTGGTCATTCAGCAAGCGAAGTGGGAGCAGCGGGCTCAACTCCTGCAAGAGATACGGAACATCCTGGCAAAGGTACCCTCGCGCACCGCTTACTATCCAGGAGCGCGCGAGCGCTACCAGAATTTTGTGGCCGCTCATCCCGAGGCTGAGCAATTCGGTTCCGCTTCAGAAAAACAGCTTCCCTGGACTTTGATCGCGGGGGTGAACCCGCAGACAGAAGACGACGTATGCTTTACAACGGAAGCCTTCTGCGGCCTCTTTGCCGAAACAAACATCAACGCGGTGAATGTTCCTGAGTATATCGAACGCTCTGTGGAGTTCGCCAACGAACACCTCTGGGGAACGCTCAATGCCACCATCATCGTCCATCCCGCCTCGCTAAAGGACCCGGCAATCGCTGCTGCCGTCGAGCGCGCGGTCGCGAACTTACGCTACGGCACGATCGGCGTGAATTACTGGGCCGGCACTGGATTCGCCCTGAGCGTTACCACCTGGGGAGCCTTTCCCGGCCACGAAATCTACGACATCCAGTCGGGGAATGGCGTCGTTCACAATACACTGATGTTTTCTCGTCCACAAAAATCCGTGCTACGCGCGCCCTTCCGCAGCACGCCGACTCCACCCTGGTTTGTGACCCACGGCAAAGCGGCCAGCAAGGTCTTCCCAAAGCTCGTCAATTTAGAGGCGTCGCCCTCGCCCTGGAAAGTGCCCGGCATTTTCTGGTCGGCGATTACCGGTTAGAGATTGGACAACCAGAAAAACCGGCCTTCGTGCTGGTTTTTCTGGTTGTCCAATGAAGAACACCTCGATTGTTTTTTTGAGCAATAAGTTGTAGCTCTTTTGTAACTACCCGGTTACCCAGGCGATAGGAAGAGGGCGACCAGCAAAAACAGCAGAGAGCGAGTGGAGCAGAGCCTGACCTTGCTTGCGCATGGTGGA
>JRHI01000963.1_pt1 | contig 27738 bp, 24 predicted proteins | sample 215371 | NCBI WGS metagenome assembly JRHI01 (sample SAMN02929681, study PRJNA255918) | sediment metagenome | biome: cave system; feature: Ice Cave; material: Sediment; isolation source: sediment from deep within a dark volcanic ice cave with no known source of... ...
TCCCACTGGCGCGCGCCGTACAGCCGCTCGCGCGATCACCCGCGGCCGATAGACCGTCAGCTGGCCCGCCCCTCTAATCCCCGTGCCGGCGAGCGTCTCGCTGTGCACGACGCGTACTGGATCGATGCGTAGCCTGGTGGCCGCCGAGATGCGGGCAACGTCGACACCCCGGTTGACGATGCGGCCGTTGATGGCGGTGTAGCTCGTGGTTCGGGCGGTCGCACCAATCAAGACAGCATTACGCGAAGCCGGCAGGTAGCGGCCTTTCAGGTTGGCACTCGCGAAGTCCGCCTCGCTCACGAACATCCAGCTGGAATGATAGCGCGGCGCGGCCAGATCGACGCTGCCATAGAACACGGCGTTGTTGCGCCACATGACTTCCGGCGGCATAGGCGCCCAACCGACGTAGCCGCCGCCGTAGCGCCACTCCACCCATGCCGGGCCCCACTCGTCGCCTGGCACCCACACCCAGCCATAACCCGACCGTATAGACCCAGCGACCGTAGTGATACGTCGCCCAGCCCCAAGGCTCGTCCGACTCCCAATACCATCCATAGTCGGATGTCCACACCCATTGGCCATAGGAATAGGGTCGCCAATCGCGGTCGCTTCGGCTCGGATACCACACGGTCCCGTAGTAGGGGTCCTCCACCCAGTAGCCGTCAGGCGAGAGTTGGTCGTAGAAGGTGGCGGAGACGGTCATCTCGGCCTTTGCCTGATTGGGACCAACTGAGATTGTGAGGAGAAAGGCAGCGAGGCCGGCCAGCAGCACGGTCCGCGACAGGCGATTGAGGAGACGAATGAGCATGTAAGAGCTCCCCCGGTTGAAGGTCCCATCGGACTTCGACTCGATTGGCGCATCCCCGTCCAGGCGAGTCAGAGACATCCATGAGCCGATAAAATCGTGGCAAAGTGGTATGAAATAAGGCGGCCAGCGTGGGCTTAGCCGTGTGCCCGAAGATCCTTGATGCCGACTGTTGCCCGATCCCGCAGAGCGGCGTACCCGAGGCCCGCAAAATTCTTGAGCACGAAATCATAGAGCTCTCGCGCGTTGCGAGTGCAGCCTTTCCGTTTCGCGCCGTCAGCGACGTCAAGCACGGTGGCGCCGGCCTCGAGCATGGCTCCATATTCCGGCTTCATCGTCGACGCCACGGCGACCGCCGTTTCCGTGACCTTCGAGACCGCCTCTTTCAGCCTTGGAGACGTGCAGTCGGCGCCCTTCTCGGCAAGGAACGCGCGCACGGGCCGGCGCGCCTCCTCGACGGCTTTGTGCTGCACTTTGCGCAGCTCTCCCCGCGCCGTCTCGCCGGGGTCGACGGGCAGGGCGATCGAGCCTGTTTGTACCTGCGAATCCAGCGCCGCCGGCTCGACGCCGGCGTTGGCGCAACCCCACAGGCACAAGGCGAGCATGATCCATAGCCGGCGCACAGTTGGCCTCCATCGCGCGTCGATATGCCGTCCGACTCGCGGCCCGAGCGCAAGGGAGGCCCGCGGAAATTTGGGGACAAAGAGGCGCGGGTGGAGGGTTGCTGCGAGGGGAAAGCCGCTGCTACACGTGTAGGTCTGCGAACCTCTCGATGGCATCCGACCCATGACCCAACTGCAAGCGCAGGCAAAGCGCACCGACACGCCGCCGAACCGCGATTTCGACGCGGTGATCGTCGGCGCCGGCTTCGCGGGGCTCTACATGCTGCATCGGCTGCGCGGGATGGGGCTCGAGGCGCGCGTGCTCGAGGCCGGCAGCGGCGTCGGCGGCACCTGGTACTGGAACCGCTATCCCGGAGCGCGCTGCGACGTCGAAAGCGTGCAGTATTCGTTCCAGTTTTCCGAAGCATTGCAGCAGGAATGGGACTGGAGCGAGCGCTACGCCGCCCAACCGGAGTTGCTGGCCTACGCCAATCACGTGGCCGACCGGTTCGACCTGCGCCGCGATATCCAGTTCAACGCGCGGGTGAGCCGGGCTTGCTTCGACGAGACCGCGGGGCGCTGGGTGATCGAGACCGGCGACGGCGCGCGCATCACGGCCACGTACTGCATCATGGCCACGGGGTGCCTCTCCTCGCCCAACCTGCCTTCGTTCAAGGGCCTCGAGACCTACGAAGGCGAGCGTTATCACACCGGCTACTGGCCGCACGAGAAGGTCGACTTCACGGGCAAGCGGGTGGCCGTCATCGGCACGGGCTCCTCCGCGGTGCAGTCGATCCCGATCATCGCCGGCCAGGCCGAGCAGCTCTTCGTATTCCAGCGCACGCCCAACTACGCCATCCCCGCGCACAATGCCTCGCTGACGCCGGAATACCGGCGCGCGGTCAAGGCCGACTACTCGGGCCTGCGCGAGCGCGCCAGAAAGAATATGACCGGCATCGATTTCGACTACAGCGATGCCGCGGCGCTGGAGACGCCGCCCGAGGAGCGCAGGCGCGAATACGAGACGCGGTGGCAGCGCGGCGGCCTCTCCTTCCTCGGCGCCTACAAGGACCTGATGGTCGACCAGGCGGCCAACGACACGGCCGCCGAGTTCGTGCGCATCAAGATCCGCGAGAAGGTGCGCGATGCGAAGGTTGCCGAGCTGCTGGCGCCCAAGAACACCATCGGCTGCAAGCGGCTGTGCATCGACATCGGCTACTACGAGACCTTCAACCAGCCGAACGTGACGCTGATCGACGTGAGCGAGAGCGGAATCGAGGCCATCACACGGCAAGGCGTCAAGGTCGAGGGCCGGGAATACAAGGTCGATGCCATCGTGTTCGCCACCGGCTTCGACGCCATGACGGGGGCACTCCTCAAGATCGACATCCGCGGCAAGGGCGGCTTGGCGCTGCGCGAGAAGTGGCGCGAGGGGCCGCGCACATATCTCGGGCTGGGAATGGCAGGGTTCCCCAATCTTTTCACCATCACCGGGCCGGGCAGTCCCTCGGTGCTGGACCAACATGCTCCCCACCATCGAGCAGCACGTAGACTGGATCGCCGACTGTCTCGGGTATCTGCGGGATCACGGCTTGGCGCGCATCGAGCCGAGTGAGCAGGCCGAGGAGGATTGGGTCGGCCACGTCGGCGAGCTGGCCGGCCGCACGCTGCGCTACACCTGCGGCTCCTGGTATCTGGGCGTGAACATTCCCGGCAAGCCGCGCGTCTTCATGCCCTACATCGGCGGTTTTCCCCGCTATATCGAGAAATGCAACGAGGTCGCCGGCATGGCTTACGAGGGCTTCGTCCTCAGCTGACGCCAGTCCGGATCTGCGGTCTGATGATGCGCTTGGCGCAAGTGTGCGCAGGTGCGCCTTGCCCTGGCCTCGAAATCACCAGACTGCCGCGCTTCCGTGTTCCTCTTGGAACTGCGAGGCTCTATCCGCCAGGCTAAGGAACGGGCTCGCTTTCGCTAACGGTCGACGCGCGGCGGCGCGGCCTTCGGAGTCGGAGCATGTCGAGCCTCGAGGTCGGCGCTGATTTTTCCACGCCACGCGCAACGCTATGGCGACGTCTGCGGCATGCCGTCAGCGAGCAGGGTGCATTCTTGCGACAAGGCCGCCAGGGCCGCTGGCGGTGGCCCTGGGCGCTCCTCTCCACCGTCCTTGCCGTGTTGGGCATCGGCATAATGCAGGCCTGCGTGTTTGGCATCGGCTGGGCATTCCGGGTGGAAATCGCGCCCGACAAAGTACTCGATCCCCAGCGGCTCTCGTCGTTCGTGATGGTGCTCCTGGCTTTTGTGCCTCTGATCATCGTGCCATGCCTGCTCATGCGCTACCTGCACAAAGTGTCGTGGCGCCAGCTTCTCGCCTCTTCGGGGCGTTTCGACTGGAGCCTCTATCGGCGCTCGGCTGGGGCATTCTTCGTGGTGGGGGCGGCGCTTGCCGCCATCGACTATGCGATCGATCCGAAGGCCTATCAGCTGGTGCATCGCGGCATCGACTTCTTGCCCTGGCTCGGCCTGGGGCTTGCCGTGATCTTCGTGCAGACGCTTGCCGAGGAGATGCTGTTCCGGGGTTACCTGCTGCGCATGTGGGGAGCGGTCGTGCCCTACGCCTGGTTGACCGCGAGTATCGTCATCGGCGTGTTCATCTCGCTGCACGTGGATAATCCCGACTTCAAGCTGGATTTCTGGTTCAACCTCATCGCTTTCGCGCTGACCCAGCTCGTCTGGAGCTACCTGTGGTTCAGAACCGGAAGCGTTGCGGTGACCGCCGGCTTACACTGGGCCAACAATGTCACGGCCTTCTTCTTCCTGGTGGCAGTCCCCGGCTGGTCGCCGAGCATGGCGATCGCCACCTATCGTGACGCCGTGCTGCTGAAGGGCGGAAGCCACCTCCTCGACCCCTATGCCTGGGTCGTCACGCTGCTCGGGATCGGACTGACGCTCGCGTTGCTGGTCTGGCGGCGCTCGCCGTTCTATCTCCCGGTCGCGGGGTCCAGTCGTCATGCATATGTGCACTTGGACGAGAAAGTGCGCGCTACGAGCGTGCCGACGATAAGGGGAACTGCCTGTTGCCCTGACGACCTTCGCTGAAGGCGTTCAAGCGGATTTGCTGCAGAAGCTACCTGCCTGCGCGCGCCGTCGAACTAGAGCAGGATCGCTTCAGATTGAATCGCCCGCCCCGAATTCAAAGTGTGGCTGAAGCGTGAATCCTGCCCTACTTTTTGAGTCTTCGAGCGAGATTCACGTTCCTGGATGGAAGCCCCAGTGCTTCCATCGGGAACGATCTCGCTCTAGGTCGATGGGTGGCGCCGGCGGTGCTACTCTGCGGCTATCGGCGGCAGGGTGTCGGGACGCCGCGTGTCGCTCGGCTCATGGTGGCTCATGGAGCATCCCGGATTTTTTGACAGGGCGGCGCCTGTCCGGTTGGAAATCTTGGCGCAAAAAGTCGGCGCGCAGCTCGGGCCCGGCGCCGATCCCTCTGCTCTGATCCACGACGTGAGGGCGCTCGCCGATGCCGGCATCGGCGACGTCACCTTCCTGGACAACCGCAAATATCTGGGCCAGCTCGCCGCGACGCGGGCTACCGCCTGTCTGGTCGCGCCAGCCTTTGCCGCGCGCGTGCCGAAGGGCGTGGTGGCGCTGGTAATGGCGCAGCCTTACCGCGGGTTCGCTGCAGTCCTGCAGCTCTTCTACCCCGATGCGATGATGCCGAAGGCGGCCATGGCCCAGGTGGGCGACCCGCCGATCCATCCGACCGCACGAATCGAGGAGGGCGTGAAGATCGAGACCGGCGCCATCATCGGCCGTGAAGCCCAGATCGGCCGCGGTACGACTATCGCCGGCGGCGCGCTGGTCGGCTATCGGGTGACCATCGGCCGCGGCGGCTATGTAGGCCCCGGAGCGAGCGTCACGCATGCGCTCATTGGCGACAGAGTGATCCTGCATGCCGGCGTGAGGATCGGCCAGGACGGGTTCGGCTTCGCCATGGGCCCCAGTGGCCACCTCAAGGTGCCGCAGATCGGCCGAGTCATCATCCAGGACGACGTGGAGATCGGCGCCAACACCTGCGTCGACCGAGGGGCCCTCAAGGACACAGTGATCGGCGAAGGCACGAAAATTGATAATCTCGTGCAAATAGGGCACAACGTAGTGATCGGCCGGCACTGCGTGATCGTCGGTCAGGTCGGTATTTCCGGCTCCGCCGAGCTTGGAGACTTCGTGGTCATGGGCGGGCAGTCGGGCACCGTCGGGCATATCAAGGTTGGGGCGGGTGCACAAATTGCCGGCGCCTCGCATCCGAAGGAGGACGTGGCACCCGGCGCACGGATGGGCGGCACGCCAGCGCTCCCGTTGACGGAGTGGGCACGGCAACTCGCGCTGCTCAAGCGCTTAACGCAAAGGGAAGGCCGCTCCGGCGAAGGTTAGCGAGTGCTGTTATGTATAGTGGGGTGAGAAACCTACGTTGGGAGCGGGCAAGGCAATGACAGAGTCTGGTTCCTCGAAGAAGCTCGGCACCGCCGACACGCAGCGCGTGATGAAGCTGCTGCCGCATCGCTTCCCCTTTCTGATGGTCGATCGCATCATCGACATGGATCGCGACGAGAGCGCCATCGGCATCAAGAGCGTCAGCATGAACGAGCCCTTCTTCCAGGGGCATTTCCCGGAATTCCCGATCATGCCTGGCGTGCTCATCATCGAGGGGCTGGCGCAGACGGCCGGAGCGCTGTGCGTCAGCAACTTCGACACGACCTACAAGCCGCAGCTCGTTTATTTCATGGGGATAGACCGCGCCAAGTTTCGCAAGCCGGTGCTGCCGGGCGATCAGCTGCATTATCACGTGCGCAAGATACGCAGCCGCGGCAAAGCCTGGCGCTTCTACGGCGAGGCCAAGGTCAACGGTCAGGTCGTGGCGGAGGCAGAGGTCAGCGCGCTGATCCTGGACCCTGAGGAATACCAGAAACAAGGGTAGCGATGGCAAAGGCCAATGTGCATGCGACCGCCATCGTCGAGTCCGGCGCCCGGCTCGGAGACGGTGTGCGCATCGGTCCGTATTGCTCCGTCGGCAAGGACGTCACGCTCGGAGACCAGGTCGAGCTGGTGAGCCATGCCGTCGTCGCCGGCCGCACGACCATCGGTCCCAGAACGCGCATATTCCCGTTTGCCTCGATCGGCCACCCGCCGCAGGACCTCAAGTACAAGGGCGAGCCCTCGACGCTGGAGGTGGGTAGCGATTGCCTGATCCGCGAAGGCGTAACCATGAACCCCGGCACCGAGGGTGGTGGCATGGCGACCGTCGTCGGCAACAACTGCGCCTTCCTCGCCAACAGTCACGTCGGCCACGACTGCAAGGTCGGCAGCAACGTCATCTTCTCCAACAACGTGATGCTGGCCGGCCATTGCGCGATCGGCGACTACGCCATCCTCGGCGGCGGCGCTGCCGTCATCCAGTTCGCCCGGATCGGCGCGCACGCGTTCGTCGGTGGCATGTCCGGCTTGGAGAACGATCTCATCCCCTACGGCATGGCGTTGGGCAACCGGGCGTATCTGTCCGGCCTCAACATCATCGGCCTGCAGCGGCGCGGCTTTTCGCGCGATGACATCCACACGCTGCGTCGGGCTTATCGCTTGCTGTTTGCCGACGAGGGCACCCTGCTGGAGCGGCTCGACGACGTCGAGAAGGAGTTCGACCATCCGATCGTCAAGGAGATCGTCGCGTTCATCCGTGCCGGCGGCAAGCGCTCGCTGTGCGTCCCCCACGCCGACGCGTGAGGTCGATATCAATTCAGCGCGATCCGCATGGTCCTCCGCTCCCCATCATGCCGAAGGCGTGTCTTCGACACGACGCGGAGAGGGTTCGGGGGTAGGGGTAACCCAAGAGGGCGACATTGGCGACAGATGCCTCTGCGCCTTGCCGCCGAAGCGCGCCCCGGAGCGAGCATGACGCGCATCGGCATTCTGGCGGGGGGAGGCCGGCTGCCGCTGATGATTGCCGAGAGCGTGACCGCGCGCGGTGGCACCGTGCATATCGTCGGCATCGAGGGCGAGGCCGACCCCGGCATCGCCCGCTTTCCGCACACTTGGGTCAACTGGGGCCAGATCGGCCGCATGGTGGCGACCCTGCGGGCCGAAGGCGCACGGCAGCTGGTGATCGCCGGCGCCGTGACGCGGCCCGACCTGTGGCGCATCCGCCCCGACGCCGGCTTCTTCAGGAGCTTGCCGCAGATCCTCCGCCTGCTGGCGGGTGGCGATGATTCCGTGCTGACACGCGTTGTGCGCTTCTTCGAAGGCAACGGCCTCGTGGTGCTTGGCGTCCACGATGTGGCGCCTGATCTGCTGGCCGGCGCCGGCCGCCAGGGCAGCATCGCTCTGAGTGAAGCGGATTGCGCCGATGCGGAGGTCGGTTTTGCCGTGCGGCATGCGCTGGCGCCCGTCGACGCCGGCCAGGCCGTCGTCGTGGCGCACGGCAAGGTGCTGGCGATCGAGGGCGCAGAAGGCACCGACGCCATGCTGCAGCGGGTGGCTGCGCTCCCCGGCCGCGCGCCGGCGGGCAGTCGTGCTGGGGTGCTGGCCAAGGGCCCGAAGCCGGGCCAGGAGCTGCGCGTCGACATGCCGGCGATCGGGCCGCGCACGATCGAGCAGGCGGCGGCGGCCGCACTCGCCGGGGTGGTCGTCGAGGCCGGCGCGGTGCTGGTCCTCGATCGGACCGAGGTCATCCGCATCGCCGACGCACGCAACTGTGCCATCCACGGCCTCGCCGACTGGACCTTGCGACCCGCAGCGCAGGTCGCGGCTGCAGGGCGCCGGCGAACAGGGCGCGTGATCGGCCGCGTGCGCCCGAGCCGCCGCGATGCCGGCGACATCGAGACCGGACTGGCCGCGGTCGAATGCCTTGCGCCCTTCGCAACCGGAGCCGGCGTGGTGGTGGTGCGCCACTACATCCGGGTGATCGAGGCTGGTGAAGGCCCGGCCGCCATGCTCGAGCGCGCTGCGGCGCTGCGGCGTCAGTGGGGTCTGCGCTGGCGCAAGGTGGGGGTGTTCGTCCGCCGCGTCGCGGATGCAAGAGAGGATGGGAGCGTGCCGGCGGCGCTTTTCGCCCAGGCAGCATCGCAGGAGCTGGCCGGCATTGCCGTGACCGGTCCGGCCGATGCGCTTGGGCCCTACGAGGATGCGGGCCGGCTCGCCGATGACCTGGGCCTGTTTTTGGTGTTGTGTGAGGCAACGTGAGCGAGACGGCGCAGGGCAGGGATCGGCCAATGACTTCGAACCTCGGACGGCCCGCGAAAGAGAGAATCTACTCGGCCGAGGGTCAGGACCTGCGGCTGTTCATTGTTGCGGGCGAGCACTCGGGTGACGCCCTCGGCGCCAAGCTGATGGCGGCACTGAACGAGCGCCGGCGCGGCCGCGTGCGCTACGTCGGCGTCGGCGGCGCGCAGATGGCGGAGCAGGGCCTCGTGTCTCAGTTTCCGATCGAGGACGTGGCGGTGATGGGGATGGGTGCTATTCTGGCGCGGCTGCCTAAGATCATGAGCCGCGTCTACGGCACCGTCGCTGCGGCCGTCGCCGCCGACCCCGATGCGCTCGTCATCATCGACAGCCCCGAATTCACGCATCCGATCGCCAAGCGCGTGCGGCAGCGCCGCCCCGAGATCCCCATCATCGACTACGTGTCGCCGAGCGTGTGGGCCTGGCGGCCCGGCAGGGCGCGCAAGATGCGCGACTATGTGGATCACGTGCTGGCGCTGCTGCCGTTCGAGCCGGCGGCCCATCGGCGCCTCGGCGGCCCGCCCTGTACCTACGTCGGCCATCCGCTGATCGAGCGCTTGGCGTGGATCGCCGCGCTCGACACCGCGCCGCTGGCCCAGCGCCTGGCGTTGGCGTCGGATGCGACCCTGCTCGTGGTGCTGCCGGGCAGCCGGCCGTCGGAGGTCGGTCGCTTGATGAAACCCTTCGGCGGGGCGCTGACAAGGCTCATCGAGCGAGGCAGGAAGTTCGAGGTGATCATTCCGGTCGTGGAGTCCGTGCGCGGGCTCATAGAGCATCACCTGCCGGCGTGGCCGAAGCAGCCCTATTTCGTCACCGGCGAGGAGGACAAGTTCCGCGCCTTCAAGCTGGCGCGCGCGGCATTGGCCGCGTCGGGCACGGTCACGCTCGAGCTGGCGCTGGCTGGCACGCCGATGGTCGTGGCCTACAAGGTGGGGGCGCCGACGGCGGCCGTCGTACGCCGGATGATCACCGCCTCCTCGGCGGTTCTGGCCAACTTGGTGCTGGACGAGAAGGCCTTTCCGGAGCTCATCCAGGAGTATTGCACGCCCGTGAACCTGGCGAGCGCGCTGGCGCCGATCCTCGACGAAGGCCCGGCGCGAGCCAGGCAATTGGCCGCGCTGGCCAGGATTCCGCAGCGCATGCAGCTGCCCCGGGGTACCCCGAGCGAGGCCGCCGCCGACGTCGTGCTCTACTACGCCGAGAAGGGCCGCGGCTGGCCCCATCCCGAGCTGCTCGGGCGGGACGGGTGAGCCAGGCCTTCACCTCGAAGCGTGGATTCGTCTCGGAGTGGGCCGGCGCGTCGTAGTAGTCTCAGCTGCGGAGCATTTGCGACTACTGCGTGGGGAGGGACACTGAGATGGCGGTGAAAGAGTCCAAGAAAGGGGCAGCTCGGCCGAGGCGCAGCAAGGAGGAAACGCAGCACGAGTTCGCGCGCATCCAAGAGGACGTGGAGGCCAGCCAACAAAGTACCGATGCCAAGACGGTCGAAGCCGCCCGGCTCCACGAGACCCAGGTCCGCCAAAGGGTAGACGGCGTCAGCGTGGAAGCCGTCGTGCAGAGGATTTCCGGGCTCGGACTAGAGGTGTCGCGCGCGCTCGCCGAGGTTTCCGAAAAATTGACCGCGGAAGTGCAGCAGCTGGCCGTCGTGCGGGAAGCGGTGGCCCTGGAGCGCAGGGAGCTCGAGCAGCTCCACAGCATCGACGTGGCGGCGACGGCGCTCGACCAGCTGGTTCAGGACTATGCGCGCGAGAAGCAGAAGCTGGAGGCGGAGGTCGCGGACGGGCGGCGGGCATGGGAGGAGGAAACCGCTCGCCTCGAGCAGGAGCGAAAAGAGCAGGAAGACGGCCTCAAGAAACTGCGCCAGCGCGAGATCGAGGACTACGAGTACAAGAAGAACCTCGACAGGAAGAAGTCTCAAGACAAATACGAGGAAGAGGTGCGCGCGCGGGAGAAGAAGAACCTGGAGCAGCAGGAGGCCCTGGAGAAGGGCTGGCAGAACCGGGAAGCGCACCTGAAGGAGCGTGAGGAGGAGCTGGCGCGACTGAAGAAGGAGGTCGAGGACTTCCCTGCACGTCTTCAGAAAGATGTCGAGGCGGCAGCCTTGCAGGCACGCAAGGACGCGGAAGCCAGGCTCGAGCAGCAGTTGGTCCTGATCAAGAAGGATGCGGAGGGCGAGAAGCGCTTGTCGGAGTTGCGCGTGAAGACCTTGGAGGATGCTTTGGCACGCAATGCCGCCCACATTGCCGCGCTCGAGAAGCAGCTCGCCGAGGCCAAGCAGCAGGTGCAGGATATCGCCGTCAAGGCGATCGAGGGCGCTTCAGGCGCCAGGACCCTGTCGCACGTCAATCAGATCGCCATGGAGCAGGCCAAGAACCGGCCGCAGGGGTGACGCGGTGCAGCCGCTGCTTCTCGCCCGTCATGCCCGCCAAGCGAAGCGCTGAGTGGGCATCCAGATACGACGACGTCGCTTGCGGCCGGATTCCCGCTGCTCGCTGCCGCTCCGCGGGAATGACGCCGGGGGCTAGCCCCGCCGCTCGATGGCCACGTAGGGGCGGTCGGTGGCGCCGATGTAGAGCTGCCGCGGCCGGCCGATCTTCTGCTCGGGGTCCTCGATCATCTCTTTCCACTGCGCAACCCAGCCAACCGTGCGCGCCACCGCGAACAGCACCGTGAACATCGACAGCGGGAAGCCCATCGCCCGCAGCGTGATCCCCGAGTAGAAGTCGATGTTGGGGTAGAGCTTCTTTTCGACGAAGTAGTCGTCCTGCAGGGCGATGCGCTCGAGCTCCATCGCCACCTTGAGTATGTTCTGGTCCTTGACGCCCAGCGAATCCAGCACCTCGTGGCAGGTCTCCTGCATCACCTTGGCGCGCGGATCGTAGTTCTTGTAGACGCGGTGACCGAAGCCCATCAGGCGGAATTCCGAGTTCTTGTCCTTGGCCTTCTTGACGTACTCCGGCACGCGGTCGACGGTGCCGATCTCCTCCAGCATCTTCAGCGCGGCCTCGTTGGCGCCGCCGTGAGCCGGGCCCCACAGGCAGGCGATGCCGGCGGCGATGCAGGCAAACGGGTTGGCACCCGAGGAGCCGGCAAGGCGCACGGTGGAGGTCGAGGCGTTCTGCTCGTGATCGGCGTGCAGGATCAGGATTCGCTCAAGCGCGCGGGCTACGATCGGGTTCACCACATAGGGCTCGCACGGCACCGCAAAGCACATCTGCAGGAAGTTCGCCGCGAAGTCGAGATCGTTGCGCGGATAGATGAAGGGCTGTCCGATCGAATACTTGTAGGCCATGGCCGCCAGCGTCGGCATCTTGGCGATCAGGCGATGGCTGGCGATGATGCGCTGCTGGGGATCGTGGATGTCGGTGGAGTCGTGATAGAAGGCCGACAGTGCGCCCACCGATCCGCACATGACGGCCATGGGGTGCGCATCGCGGCGGAAGCCCGTGAAGAACCGCGTCATCTGCTCGTGCACCATGGTGTGGCGCGTGACGATGTTGCGGAAGTTCTCGTATTGGGGCTTGGTCGGTAGATCGCCGTACAGCAGGACGTAGCAGACCTCGAGGAAACTCGATCGCTGCGCCAGCTGCTCGATGGGATAGCCGCGATAGAGCAGGACGCCCTTGTCGCCGTCGATGTAGGTGATGCGCGAGGAGCAGTTGGCCGTGGACGTGAAGCCCGGATCGTACGTGAAGCAGCCGGTGTCGCGGTAGAGCCGCCCGACGTCGATCACGTCCGGACCGATGGTGCCCGATCGCACGGGCAGATGTGTCTGCTGATTGCTGCCAACGGTCAGCGTTGCGCTCTTGCCGGCGTCCGCCAAGTCCTTCGCGTTCATGGGGCTCGTCCTTCGATCAGCAGCCGCCGGCGCTGACCGCACTGCACACACGCCTTCCGAGGCATCATGCCGAGGTTTACAGGCGTCGGCGGATCACCCTCAGTAATATATCTATTGCACTGCGACAAGCTATGCGTTGGACGAAGAAAAGTGCTGTGCGTGGCGCAGATGCCAGTAGCATTATTGTGATTAGCGGACCTGGTCGCGGATGCGCGCCAGAGCCTCCTCGCGGCCCAGCACGGCCATGACGTCGAACACGGGTGGTGACACCGAGCTGCCCGTGAGGGCTGCGCGCAGCGGCTGGGCCACCTTCCCCAGCTTTTGGCCGGTCCGCTCGGCGTAGGTTCGCACGAGTGCCTCCAGGGCTGAAGCCTGCCAGTCGGGCGCAGCTTCGAGCTGGCTCAGCAACTCGGCGAGGCTGGCGCGACCCTCCGCATCGAGGAGCTTGGCCGCCTTCTCGTCGAGGGCAAGCGGCCGCGTCTCCAGCAGGTAGCCGGCCCCGGCGACGAGGTCGTTCAGCGTCTTGGCCCGCTCTTTCAGGGACGGCAGTGCCTTGGCCAGCCGGTCCCAGCCGGTCCTCTCGATCTTGGCGGCGATGTCGGCACCGTCCGGGAGCTCGGGCAGCAGCTCCCTGATGCGCTGGATCAGCTCATCCCCGCTTGCCTGCCGAATGTAGTGGCTGTTGACGTCGCCCAGCTTGGCGAAGTCGAGCCGGCCCGGCGACTTGTTGATGTCGTCGATGTCGAACCAGGCGATCGCCTGCTCGGTCGAGAAGATCTCGGCGTCGCCGTGGCTCCACCCCAGCCTGACGAGATAGTTCCTCAACCCCGCCGGCAGGAAGCCCATGGCGCGGTAGGCCTCGATGCCGAGCGCGCCGTGACGCTTCGACAGCTTGGAGCCATCGGGCCCGTGGATCAGCGGCACGTGGGCAAAGACCGGCACGTCCCAACTCATTGCCTTATAGATCTGGACCTGGCGGGCAGCGTTGGTCAGGTGGTCGACGCCGCGGATGACGTGCGTGATGCCCATATCGTGGTCGTCCACCACGACCGCGAAATTGTAAGTCGGCGTACCGTCGCTGCGCAGGATGATCATGTCGTCCAGCTGGGTGTTCGGGACCACGACGCGACCCTGCACCTTGTCGTCGAGAGCGGTTTCGCCGTCCCGCGGCGCCCGCAGACGCAATACGGGCATGACGCCGGCAGGCGCCAGATTCGGATCGCGATCGCGCCAGGGGCTTTGGATCGTCTGCGGGCCCTTGGGGGGGCGCTTCTCCTGCTTCGCCAGTTCGCGCTCCGCCGCGATCGCCCCGTGCATGGCTGCCAGCTCGGCGGGCGTCAAATAGCAGCGGTAGGCATTGCCCGCCGCGAGCAACTCCTCGGCTACCTTGCGGTGGCGCTGGGCACGGGCGCACTGGTAGAGCGGCTCGCCGTCCCAGTCGAGTTCGAGCCACTCGAGCCCGTCGAGGATCGCCTTGATGGCGGGCTCGGTGGACCGCTGGCGGTCGGTATCCTCGATGCGCAGCAGGAACTTGCCGCCGGTATGGCGCGCATAGAGCCAGTTGAACAGCGCCGTGCGGGCTCCGCCGATATGCAGATAGCCGGTAGGGGACGGTGCAAAGCGCGTGACGACGGGCTTGTTCATATGATGTTTGGCTCGCTGTGGGCGGAGGCGGTGTAGCATGGATCGGGTCGGCGAACGAGAAACGGCACGTGGCGCTCGGATACCACCGCGAATTGACGTATGTCGATGTGGGGGCTAATGTGACATACATGGAGAAGACCCAGGTTTACCTGCCGAAGGAAGAGCTCGACGCGCTGCGCAAGCTCGCCGCGCGGTCGGGGCGAAGCGTAGCCGAGATCGTGCGCGAGGCCATCCGCAAGACGGTGCTCAAGCCACAGGCAGCCGGACCGGTCGCGATCTGGGACGGCGAGCCTGGGCGTACCTCGATCGAGCACGACAGCGTTCACGACATGCCGTGATCCGCCACGGCCAGGCAGTGTTCGTCGACAGCGGGGCGTGGATCGCCCTTGCATTGTCGCGCGATCCGCTTCATGCACAGGCGCGCGATCAATGGGACCTGCTCCACAGAGCGGGCTCGAGGCTCCACACCTCTGTGCCGGTTGTGATCGAGACCTTCACATTCCTCGATCGCAATGCCAACCGCGATGTGGCTTTGACATGGAGAGAGGCGATCTATGAGCCGGGTACCGTGAAGATCCTCCCCTGCGAGCTCCGCGACCTGGAGCAGTCTTGGGAGTACTTCCGACGCGCCGAGCAGCATAAGCTTTCGGCGGTCGACGCAACGAGCTTCGCGATCATGAAGCGTGCCGGGATTCGCTTGGCTTATGCCTTCGATCATCACTTTGCCGCAGTCGGATTCAGGCTGGTGGCATAGCAGTAGAGGCCACCGCGTCCGGCGGAGAGCATCATGACGGTAACCGACACGGCGGCTCGCGAAGCCGGGCAGGACTTCATCCGCGACATCGTCGAGGCCGACCTGGCGGCGGGGCGGCACTCCACCGTGATCACTCGCTTTCCGCCCGAGCCCAACGGCTACCTGCACATCGGCCACGCCAAGTCCATCTGCCTCAACTTCGGCGTGGCGCAGGAGTTCGGCGGCCGCTGTAATTTGCGCTTCGACGACACCAACCCGACCAAGGAGGAGCAGGAGTACATTGACGCCATCGAGCGCGACGTGCGCTGGCTCGGCTTCGATTGGGGGGAGCACCTCTACCACGCGTCGGACTATTTCGAGCAGCTCTATGCCTGGGCCGAGCACCTGATCCGCGCCGGCAAGGCCTACATCGACGACCAGAGCCAGGACGAGATAAGGGCCAACCGCGGCACCCTGACGGAGCCCGGCAAGAACAGCCCCTACCGGGACCGCACGGCGGAGGAGAACCTGGACCTCTTCCACCGCATGCGCGCCGGCGAGTTCGCAAACGGCGCCCGCGTGCTGCGCGCCAAGATCGACATGGGGAGCGGCAACATAAATCTGCGCGATCCCGTGCTCTACCGCATCCTGCACGCCACCCACCCGCGCACGGGCACGCAGTGGTGCATCTATCCCAGCTACGACTACGCACACGGCCAGTCCGATGCCATCGAGGGCGTCACGCACTCGATCTGCACGCTGGAGTTCGAGGACCACCGGCCGCTCTACGACTGGTTCCTCGAAAACCTGCCCGTTCCGTCGCGGCCGCGCCAGTACGAGTTCGCGCGCCTCAACATGAGCCACACTGTGCTCTCCAAGCGCGTGCTGACGGAGCTGGTGCGCGGCGGGCATGTCAGCGGGTGGGACGATCCGCGCATGCCGACGCTGGCCGGCTTGCGCCGCCGCGGCGTGCCGCCGGAGGCTATCCGCGACTTCGTCAAGCGCATCGGCGTCGCCAAGGCCAACAGCGTCGTCGACGCCGCCATGTTCGACTTCTCGGTGCGCGAGGTGCTGAACCGCACGGCGCAGCGGCGCATGGCCGTGCTGCGGCCGCTCAGGATCGTGATCGAGAACTACCCCGAGGGCCAGACCGAGGAGCTCGACGCCGTCAATCACCCCGACGACGCGAGCGCCGGCTCGCGCAAGATCCGCTTCTCGCGTGAGATCTACGTCGAGCGCGACGACTTCATGGAGAACGCGCCCAAGAAGTTCTACCGGCTCACCCTCGGCAAGGAGGTGCGGCTGCGCTACGCCTATTTCGTCACCTGCCGCGAGGCGGTGAAGAATGCCGCAGGCGAGGTGGTCGCGCTGCGCTGCACCTACGATCCGGCGACGCGCGGCGGCAACACCCCGCCCGACGGGCGCAAGGTGCAGGCGACGCTGCATTGGGTTTCGGCGGCGGACTCGGTGCCGGCGGAGGTGCGGCTCTACAATCCGCTGTTCGCCCGGCCCGATCCCAACGCCGGCGACTTCGCGGCCGACCTCAACTCCAACTCGCTCGAGGTGCTCCCCGACGCCCGCCTCGAGCCGGCGCTCGCCGCCAGCAACTCACTCGACTCTGTCCAGTTCGAGCGCCAGGGCTACTTCTGCCGCGACGTCGACTCGATGCCCGGCCGCCCCGTCTTCAACCGCACGGTGGGTCTGCGCGATACCTGGGCCAAGGCGTCGGCGGGCGGGAAAACCTGAGCCGACCTCCGGTACCCTGCGGTTTCGAGCACATCGCCTGTCGTGCGCGCCGCCACCGGTGTATCCTCGGCCGCCAATGACAGGGGGTCGGGGTGGCAGGGCTTGCGCGGCTGCTGGACGGGGTGCTGGGCCGAACGCTGTCGGCGCTGAAGTGGCTGGCCATTCCGATCGGCCTGATGCTGTTCCTGCAATGGCCGCTCAGGGACTACGTCCAGGCCTACTCGCGCGAGGCCAACGACCTGGGGCAATGGCTGTTCGCCCTCTACGTCGCCGCCGCCGTGACGGCTGCAACCCGCGCGGGAACGCATCTGGCGGTGGATACGATGGCCAAGCGCTACCGTCCCCGGACGCGGCGCCTCCTGCGCCACATCTGCAACGTGGTGGCGTTGGGGCCATGGGCGCTCCTCATCCTCGCGATGGGCACGCCGCCGATCGTCGCGTCCATCGGCCACTTGGAGCGATTCCCCGATACCGGCAACCCCGGTTACTTCATCGTCAAGGCAGCGCTTTGGCTGATGGCGGGGGCGGTTCTCGTCTCCATTGCGCTCGATCTTCTGGGGCGTGACGCCGAGGGCGACCGCTGATGGGCGCCCTTGGCCTTGCCCTCATCGCGCTGGTCGGCGTGGTGCTCGTCCTGACGGGCCTGCCGGCCTATGCCGTTCTCATATTTGCAGCCGTGCTGGGAGCCACAGCCGCGGTGCTGAGCGGCAGCATCCCGTTCGTCTTGCTCGGCACCTTGCCCGGTCGCCTCATCAATCTGCTCGAGAGCGATCTTCTGCAGGCTCTGCCGCTCTATGTCTTGATGGGCGTGCTGCTCAACCGCATGAGCGTGGCGCCGGCCGTGTTTCGCACGCTGCTCTGGCTGCTGCCCAACCGTCCGGGCGCTCCGGTGGTGGCGGGCCTGGGACTGGGTGCGCTGCTGGGTCCAATGAGCGGATCGGTTGGCGCCAGCGTGCTGGCGCTCGGGCGGGCGGTCGAACCGAGCCTGTCCGCCGCCGGTCTGCCGGCTCCGCTGCGTCAGGCAACGATTGCCGTTGCGAGCACGCTGGGGGTGGTCATTCCACCTTCGCTGGTTCTCATACTTCTCGGCGATGCGATGCTTTCCGCCCACACGTTGGCAGTCAACGTAACCGGACGGGCCGATCGCGTCATCAATACCCAGGACGTCCTGCGGGGCGCCATCGTTCCCGCGGCGCTCTTTCTATCGTTGAGCCTGGCCGCCGGCTGGTTTTTCGCCAATCGGAGCACGACCGCCACGCCGCCCACCGCGAGCGTCGGACGACCGACCTGGGGCGAGATCATTCTGAGCGTGACCGCCGTGGTCTTCCTCGCCCTGCTGTTGGGTGGCGTCGCCACCGGGCGCATCTATGCCGTCGAGGGGGCCGCGACGGGCGCGCTCGTGCTGTTCGCGGCCGGCGTGCTCACCCGCCGTATCAACCTGCGCACGCTAGGTCCCATGCTGACGGAGACCATGACCACGACGGGCACGCTTTTCTCGCCCCTTCTGGCGGCCACCACCTTCACGCTCGTATTGCGCCTGCTGGGGACCGACAAGTTGATCGAGGGCTGGATTGCGGGGATGCCGGGAGGGCAAATCGCCGTATGCGCAACGATCCTGGGCGCCATTTTCGTCGCGGCGTTCGTGCTCGATGCATTCGAGATCATCTTCGTTGCGGTGCCGATATTGATCCCACCGCTCCTGATACGCGTTCCCGACGCGGTGTGGGTTTCCACTCTGGTTCTCCTGACGCTGCAGGCAAGCTTCCTGCTGCCGCCGGTCGGGTACGCGCTGATGATGACGCGCGGAATATTGGGCTCCGAAGTGCCGCCTGCAATCTTTGCCCGAGCGCTCGCGCCCTTCCTGGCCATGCAGGCCCTCGTCGTCGCGCTCACGCTCGGTTTCCCAAGCCTCGTGCATCTGCTGGAGCCGGCAAACACGCAGTCGCGTGAGTCTGGCGGGCCGACCCTGACGAAGGAAGAGGTGGATAAGCGGCTGCGGGAGATGCTGCCGGCACCCTTCCCGTTCGAGGCTCCGAAATAATCCGCCTGGCGCGGAGTGGTCGCCGCTTGCCTCTTGCCGGCGATGTGCTCCGTGTGCTGGTCTGGGGCTGATGGGCGGGTCCCGGGCAGCGCGGGATCGCCCTGGTCGAGGGGCGCGGGCAGCAATGGTGCAGGTGGGTGGAGCCGAGCCGCGGCCCCTGGGCGTCGCTGAGCTGACGTCGGGGCCCACGGCGGCGTCATTGCCGCTTCTGGGCGCGATCGTCCGCAACCTGGAGGCCGAGCAGGAACGCTGGTTCCTGTGGCTGCCGGTGATGTTCGGCGCCGGCATCGCGCTCTATTTCCTGCTGCCGGTCGAGCCTTGGACGCTTGCTGCCACGCTCCCGGCCGTGGCTGCGCTGGTCATCCACCTCGCGCTTGGGCGCGGCGGGGTGGCCTCGCTGACGACGGCAGCGCTGCTGGCGGTCGCGCTCGGCATGGCGGCGGGCAAGCTGCGCACGGAGGCCATGCGCGCCCCCGTCCTCGAGCGGCAGATGGGCCCGGTGGACGTCTACGGCTTCGTCGAGCTGGTCGAGCCGCGCCCCACGCGCGGCCAGCGCTTGACCATCCGCGTGATGGCGCTGGAAAAGCACGAGGCGCACGCGTGGCCCTACCGCGTGCGCGTGCGTACGATGGCCGAGACGAGCGCACTCGAGCCCGGCGACGCGGTGCGCCTCAGGGTAACGCTGAGTCCGCCGCCGGGACCAGCGCTGCCCGGCGATTACGATTTCGCCCGCGCGGCGTGGTTCCAGGCTCTCGGCGCCGTGGGCTATTCGACCTCGGCTCCCGAGATCGTCGCGGATACATCGGAGCCGCCGCTATCGCTGCGCGTGATCGCGGCGGTGGCGCGCGTGCGGCAGGCCATCGGCCGGCGCGTCGTGGAGGCGCTGCCCGGCCAGACCGGCGCCATCGCCAATGCCCTCATCACTGGCGAGCGCGGCGGCATTTCGGAATCGACCAACCAGGCCTTCCGCGACTCTGGGTTATTCCACATCCTCTCCATCTCCGGGCTGCACATGGTGATCATGGCGGGCGCGGTGTTCTTCTGCATCCGCCTGGCGCTGGCCGCCATCCCCGCGATCGCCTTGCGGTACCCGATCAAGAAGTGGGCGGCGGCGGGCGCGATGATCGGCGCCTTCGGCTATCTCATGATCTCGGGCGCCGCGTTCGCCACCGTGCGTTCCTACATCATGATCTCCATCATGTTCCTGGCGGTGATGCTGGACCGGCCCGCCGTGGCGCTGCGCAACGTGGCACTCGCCGCACTGGCGATCCTCGTCGTGTGGCCCGAGAGCCTGTTCGATCCGGGGTTCCAGATGTCGTTCGCGGCGGTGGTGGCGCTGGTCTCGGCCTACGAGTGGCTGCGCGGGCGCGCCGAGGAGCGCTCCGGAACCACGATGCGCGGAGCCCTGCGCGACACATTGATGTTTTTCGGCGGCATCGTCGCCTCGACGCTGATCGCCAGCCTCGCAGTGGCGCCGTTCGGCATCTACCACTTCCACAACACGCAGCTATTTGCGATTCTTGCCAACCTCGTCGCCATCCCGATCTGCAACATCGTCGTCATGCCGGCGGCACTCGCGACGCTGGTGGCGATGCCCGTGGGGCTGGAGGCGGCGCCGCTCTGGGTGATGGGGTGGGGCATCGAGGCGATGGTGTGGTGCGCCGCATGGGTGGCGGGACTGCCGGGCGCCGTGGGCCGCGTGCCCGCCATTCCCACGTTCGCGTTCGTGCTGATGATCGTGGGCGGGCTGTGGTGCGCGCTCTGGAGCGCGCGCTGGCGGTTGCTGGGCGTTGTCCCGATCGTCGCCGGGCTCGTGCTGGCGCCGGCGGGCCGCAAGCCCGACGTGCTCGTCGGGCGGGGCGCCGGGCTCGTTGCGGTGCGCACGGATGCCGGCCGGCTTTCGGCGCTGGCGGGTCGCGGCTCGGCCTTCGAGCTGGCGCGCTGGCTGGAGCATGATGGGGACAGCCGGCCGCAAGCAGAGGCGGCGAAGGCATCGGCGTTCCGCTGCGATGCCCACGGCTGCACGGCGCGCGTCAAGGGCATGCTGCTGGCGGTCACCAACTCGCCTGTGGCGCTGCGCGACGACTGCGCGGCCGCTTCGATTCTGGTGCTGAAGTTTGCGCGCCCCAAGGGCTGCAAACCACCGGGGCCGCTGATCGACGCCGACGACATCATCGCCAAAGGTGCGCACGCCCTCTATATCGGCGGCGGTCAGCTCCGCATCGAGACCGTCGCCGACACGCGCGGCGATCGCCCCTGGGCGCCGGTGTTGCACCGGGACGACACCCCGCCCACCGACATGGGCGACGACGACTGGCCTGCACGAGGGCGGCGTAGCCCGTGAGCGCACCGAATTCGACGCCAACGGCGCCGCCGCGCGACCCGTGTCATCAGCCTGACCGCGCTCGCTGGGCCTGAAGCTGCGGGTCGCCGAAGCTCCTTCAATGCGAGGCGGTCCGCTCCTTGAAGTAAATGTCGAGCTCGTCCTCGATGTTGTTGGCGGCCTGGCGCCAGTCGCCGCGGGTGAATGGGTTCTGATTGCCGTTGGCGGCGGCAATCGGCCTTGCCGCGGGCTCGTTGAATGGCAGCCCGGGCACCGGCTCACGGACTCCGGGGAACGCGCCGATGCGGGAGGCCAGGGTCTGCAGCTCGTGCAAGATGGCGCCGCGCCTGGACTCGTGGTCCGTCGTGATATTGCGCACGTCCTGCAGCAGCTTGTGGTCGACGCGGCTCAGCGCCTCCCCCAGGGCCCGCACGAGCGCCTGCTCGGTGTCGGTGATCTGGTTGAGCCGCGCACGCATCTCCTCGACGAGTTCGATCATCTTCGACATGCAAGTGCCCCTGTTTGGTTCGGTAGACGCCGAATCACTCTTTGCAGGGAGTGTCGATTTCCATTCGGACAGAAATGTGGGCGGCCGCCGCATATGCATCTCGAGCGGCTCGATGCTCACGAACGGGTTCGGCCAGACCCAACCTTGCGGCGTGGCTGGCGTCAGCTCCCAGAATTGTCGTGGCGAGCAAGGGGGACGCAAGAGGCCATCGCTGCGCCAATGGCACGCCTTCCAACATGTCGAGTGCGCCGATGCGCACCATCGGGTCGGGATCGGTCAAGCCCTTCCGCGCCAAATTGATGTTCGAAGGCGCGAGGCGCGAGCCAAGCTCGCGCGCGCAATCGCAGGCGCCTGGCGGTCCGCGGCTATCTCGGCAAGCAGCGTTGCCGCATCCTCCTGGTCGGTCCACGCTGCATGACCAGAATACGCCAGTTTGGAGTCCGTTTGCCTTGCATGTCTTGACGGCTCAAACCCATTCCCGCTTGGCGCGGCTGATTGTCGAGCGGCTAGGCTCGCGAGAAAAACCTGGAGTGGCTATCGGTAGAAACCCCGGTATGCCTGCACGAAACGTGGCTTCCGAACCCAAGGCGGCCGCCGCCCGGATTGTTTAATCCCAAGCTGATTTGCGTGGCAGTAGCGGCAGCCGTAACTCGCTGCTATGGCGTGCCACAGACGACCTCGACCTCGAGAGCCCAGGTTCCATGAACGTCCAGCCCCTCACCGGCATCCGCGTGATCGATCTCACGCGCGTGCTGTCCGGTCCATTCTCGACCATGCTGCTCGCCGACATGGGCGCCGACGTCGTCAAGGTCGAGACGCCGCAGGGCGACACGGTGCGTGGCCAAGGCGAGGTGGTGGCTGGCCTCTCCTGGTATTTCGCGAGCTTCAACCGCAACAAGCGCTCGGTGGTGCTGGATCTGCGCAAGGACGAAGGCAAGGCCGTACTTGCAAAGCTGCTCGAACGCGCTGACGTGCTGGTTGAGAACTTCCGGCCCGGCGTGCTCGCTCAGATGGGCTTCACCGAGGCGCGGCTCGCCGAGATCAACCCAAGGCTCATCGTGGCCTCGGTCAACGGTTACGGCTCGACGGGCCCGTACGCAGACCGGCCGTCGTTCGACTTCATCGCGCAGGCGATGTCGGGCTTCATGGCGACGACCGGCGAGAAGGATGGCGCACCCATGCGGGCCGGCGCCCCGATCACGGATCTCGTCGCCGGGCTCTACTGCGCGTTCGGTGTCGTCAACGCCATCCGCGCGCGCGAGCTTACGGGGCGCGGCCAGCGCGTCGAGGCGGCGATGGTCAACGGCATGGTGTCGATGCTGGCGTACCTTGCTACCGAGTACCTCTCAACCGGGCGGACCCCGCAGCGCAACGGCAACGACCACCCGATCGCATCACCCTATGGACTCTTCCGGGCCAAGGACGGCAACATTGCCGTTGCTCCAGCGACGCCCGAGATCCTGACGCGCTTCATGGCCGAGCTGGGCCTCGCCGACGTCCTCGACCGGCCCGACATGAAGACCGCGGAGCAACGGCGCGCGGGGAGGCCCGAGCTCAACGCCCTCATCGATCAGCGGCTGTCGACCAATACCCAGGAGCACTGGATCGAGCGGCTCAACGCGGCGGGCGTGCCGTGCGGCAAGGTGCTTTCGGTCGCCGAGGTGTTCGAGGACGCCCAAGTGAAGGCGCAAGACATGGTGATCGAGGTCGATCAGGGCCCGCGCGGCATCGTGCGCATGGTGGGATTCCCGGTGAAGCTCTCGGACACGCCCGCGCGATTGCGCCATCCATCGCCGGAGCTTGGCGCGCATACCGACGAGGTGCTGGCGGAAGCCGGCCTCTCTCGAGAAGAGATCGCGGGGCTGCGCGCCAGGAAGAGCATTGGCGCATCGGACCCCTGATCCCTGAGAGGGGACGCCTGGTCCGAAGGACCCCAACGAGCTGCCGGACCGCACCCGAAGCGCTGCACTCATGGCGAACGGTGACTCGACTTGTCCTGTTTGATGACCGCGATTGCTGGGCTCCCTTATCGGATGTCCGCCATAGGACATTTGCCATGCGCGCTCGTGGTGCTCCTTCTGTCGAGTTCTCACTTTCCGTTTGCAACGTCAGCAAGATGCCATCGGGGATCGGCCGCGCCTTCCAACGCAACAGCTGCGAAAGCGGAAAAATCACTGTTCATGTGCCTCCGCGTTGAGGTCAAGCAAGTCGTCTCAATGTGATAATTTCACGACAACTTCGGCGGAATCGCGAGCCCCCAGGGCGCTTCTCGTTGTAAGTGGCCGAGCCTCTGTGTTGCTATCGCCTCGCGGGCCACAAAGTATCGATGCGGAGTGCGTACATGTACAGCGTACCAGTGTCGCGACGCGACATCATGTCGGTCGCCGCGTAGCGCGTGGCTACGGGCACGATGCTTCCCGTCGTTTTGAACGGTCCGACACGCCTCTTGGCTTTAGCGTGCGACGACGTGCGCGCCGAGTATGTCTCGGCGTGGCAGCACGCCGAAAATCGGCTCGCCGCCGCCTCAGCGGTGCTGCACGAGCTGCCCGAGACAAGCCGGCCAGCGCTCCTCCAGCTTCTGCACAATCTCAAATCGCTACAAAACCGCAGGTATCAGCAGGTCCATCAGCTGACGCTCCCCTCGGCGGCTACCATCAAGTTCATCGAGGAGGCCACCGAAGAGCAGCGCTTGCTTGCGCAGCAGATTGCGGACTTCATTTCGTATGCTCGTGTCGATCATGCGCGTCGGCAGGCGGCGATGATTGCTTCCGCCGAAGCTCGCAGGGTCCACGAGCAAGCTCTCGCCGCCCTCCTCAGACAGTCCGCCCGGGCGATCCCCCGGCGGAGAGCTGAACGTGATGAGAACGAGGAAGACGACGATCATTATGATCGCCGGAGGCGGCGCTCGAAGGCCTCAGATCGCCGGAAGGGCGACGATGTTTCTGGAAGTTTCCTGTCGGGCTCCGTCAAGGCACTAGGCGGGACCGGCATCATGCTCGCCGTCGCCGTCGTATTCAACGGTATCCAGTTCGCTGAGCGCATCTTCGGCCTGAGCATGCCCAGCAGCCAGTTCATTGCTCACGAACAGCAGGCAACGACGGTCAACGCAAGGCCTTTGGTGGCCGTGCAAGGCGATAAGCCTTTCGTCGACCGCCTCGAGGTCGGGCTACCGGCAGTCGCGCCTGCGTCGTCGCGGCCGCCAGCGGAAGCAACGCCCGCGGAGCGTACGGCCACACCGCGAACGGACGACACCGACAGGACAGATCTCGACGCCAAGCGGCAGCCGCCAAAGGTCAAAGTGGCAACGAAGGTTGCAAACCCAGACTTTGCGGAGGCCCGTTCGCCCGCCAAGCAGAAGGCCGTCATGACCGCTTCCGTGCGGCCACCACCCGCCCATCCCGTGCGTGCGGCGCCTCCTGCTGCAGCCCGCGCCGAAGAAGGCGACGGGCTCTACGTCGCCGTGCTGTCGACGCACAAGGAGGCGAGCGCAGCGCAGGAAGAGTTCGCCGAACTGCAGAAGAAGTATGCTGGAATTCTCGGCTCAAAGCAGTCCGAGGTGCAGATCATCAGCGGTCAAACCGGCTCGTGGCACCGGCTCGTGGCAACTCCTGCCTCGACGAAGGCGGCGGCCAACGAGATCTGCAACGACCTGCGTTCGGCCGGCTATGGCCGCTGCTGGGTCAAATCGTACTGAGGCTAAGCATCTGCGTCTGTTGTTCGTCTGGAGTCGAGTCAAGGTAGAACGCGCAAGGAGTACAAAAAATGCGAAAAATCGCCATGGTTGCCGTGCTTGTCGGGCTGTTCACTGGTGCGGCTCACGCGCAAGGCGTAGCCACCCAAAATGTGAATCTGACGGCTACAGTCGGGGGCTATTGTACGATTGACGCGGGACCAACGGGTACCCAGCGCAACGCAAATGTTACCGTTACCAACGGCGTCGTGACGTCGGGCCCTCTGGCAATCGGCGGCACGAGTGGTCAGGTCATTTGCACCATGAATGCCAAGATCCAGCTGACGAGCACCAACGCCGGCCTGACCAATCCGGTGGCCGTACAAACTCCGTTCGTCAATAAGATTCATTACACGGCGACCGCCTCCTACAACGGTGCGATGGAGACGATCAATACGGCGAACGCGACCGCGGGAAGCCCGACGGGAGGTGTGACCACGACAGGAGGAGCTAAGACGAACCAGCCGCTGGATCTGGCAGTCAACATCACGCCCACGCAGCAAGGGACGTATCTGGCAAACGGCACCTATGGCGACGTGCTTATTGTAACGCTTAGCCCCGCGAACTGAAAATCGCCACGATCAGGCTATCCTTGCAGACGGAAGGAGAGCGTCCGGACGCATGCGCCAGGCGCTTTCGTCTTCACCCGAGCGAGGCAAATCTAATGGCCAGTCACACCACGCTGCTTCACTATGCCAAACTGTGTGGCGTGCGTGCGCTGCTTTGCTTGGTCGTAGCCGTTCTCCTCACCGCAGCGATCGGGGCCGATCGGGCTTCCGCGACATCCGTCAGTCCCATTCAGCTCGAGATGACGTCTGCCGGTTCGGCGAGCCGAGCGCAAGTGAAGGTGACCAGCTCGAGCCAGACGCCACTCGCTCTCGAAGCCTCCATAAAGCGCATGGAGCTAGACGAGGACGGCCGGCAGAGCCTGTCGCAGGCTGGCGCGGAGTTCTTGATATTCCCGCCGCAAGCGATGGTGCCACCCGGCGTTACCCAGGTGTTTCGGGTGGAATGGGTGGGAGCGCCTGATTTGCCAGAAAGCCAGAGCTTCCTGCTGTCGCTGTCGCAGATTCCCTTGAAGAACGCCAAGAGCCAATCGACCGTGCAGGTCATCATGAGTCTCGGCGTGCTGGTCAATGTGGCACCTTTCAAGGGCATCCCTCAAATAAAGCTGGTCGGCACTGCAGTCGCAGTGGAGAAGACGGGCAAGCGACAGCCCACGATCACGGTCGAAAACCCGAGCCGCGTCCATGCGCTGCTCAAAGACGCGACGATACGCCTGTCGAACGGAAGCTGGTCACAAACGCTGTCGCCGGCCGACTTCAGCCAGATGGTAGGAGCCGGTCTGGTGCAGCCCGGAAAGCGCCGGCGGTTCACCCTTCCGATCGAGCTGCCCCCATCGGTGAAGGCCGTGCAAGCCGACATTGATTACCGCCCAAGGTTGCCGTGAAGCACTCTAATCGCGGAACGGGAGGGTCTGACTGGACACGTTGGGTCGACATCCGAGCGCGCTGCTGGCCTCGGGCAAGCTCGAGAGAACGGCAAGCCTTTTGCGAAAGGCGGGGCGTGCGCTGCATCGGCCCGCCTGCGTTTTGCTGATCGTGTGCATTGCGACCATAGCCGGCACCGCGCGTCTTGCGCGGGCTGCCGCACCGCTGCAGGAAGACGTCCGATCGGAGGGACAACGGCCTCGGGACACTGCGAGCAGTAGATTATTGATCGTGCACAATGCGGTGCTCGGCGAGATCACTGTCACCTTCGGGCCCAAGGGTGAACCCTCGGTCCCCAAGGCGGCACTGATCGATATGTTGCTGCCACTGCTCGACGCGGATCCCGACCTGCTGTCTCGCATGCAGTCGATCCGCGACTGGAACGGAAACGTCTCTCTCGACGCAGTCGAGAAGACCGGATTCGTGGTGGAGCTCGACCGTTCACATCTTCGTCTTTCGCGCGCCACGATCGTCATGTCGACGCCACCGAGATCGTCGGTCCCTCCCGGAGTCCCTCAATCTACGCGGATGTCGCTGCTCGATTTGACGGTTACGAGCGGGACGGCGAAGCTTGGCGGGATCACCGCCCAGGCTCTTGGCTCGTCCAGCATTCGCATTCCCAAGGCGGCACTCATCGACATGCTGTCACCGCTTTTTGACGCTGGCATGGTGGCATCCATCGAGAAACTTCCAGAAGTTCGCGGACACATCGCTCTGACGGATTTGGAAGCCGGTGGCTTTCTAGTCAAGATCGAGGGTAGCCGCCTCGACATCACGCGCAGGGGCGCCGCTGCGTCGTCAACAAGGGCAGCTTCCTCACCCGGCTCGGCTACCTCGGGAGGGCCGGCGCCGGCGAAGTTGGAAGAAGCGCCGATCGGAAGCGCCGGGCGCCTAGCGCTTGTCGTGCATAACGGCGACGTGCTGGGGGAGGTGCAGGTCCGGTTGAGCCCCAGCAACCAAATTCTTTCCTGATTACCCACGATCCTCAGCCATGATCCGGCCTTGCGA
>JRHI01000964.1_pt1 | contig 27722 bp, 24 predicted proteins | sample 215371 | NCBI WGS metagenome assembly JRHI01 (sample SAMN02929681, study PRJNA255918) | sediment metagenome | biome: cave system; feature: Ice Cave; material: Sediment; isolation source: sediment from deep within a dark volcanic ice cave with no known source of... ...
CACAAACTTCGACCTACACCGACGCGCCAGTCCTCGACCCTACCCGCGAGGGTCAGGCCGTGAAGGCCGGACAGGTGATCGTGCGCTTCGATACCGCCGATCTCGAGGCGAAGCTCACCGACCGCATCGGCGCCTTGGAGGCCAGCCGCGCCCAGCTCGCGCTGGCCGAAAAGACGCGGGCGCAGAATCAGCTGCTGCTCAAGCAAAACTTCATCTCGCAGACCGCGTACGACAGCGCGGAGAGCAACCTGTCGGTCACTCGGGGCACGCTCAAGTCGATCGAGGCGCAGGCTCAGTTGGCGAAGAACGCGCTGCGCGACGCGGTCGTGGCGGCGCCTCTTTCCGGAACCGTCGCCAAACGTCACGTCCAGCCCGGCGAGAAGGTGAGCTTCGATGCGCCGCTCGTCACCATCGTCGATCTGGCGGAGATGGAATTGCAGGCGATGGTTCCGGCCAACGACACTCCCACGCTCGCGGTGGGCATGAAAGTGGCGCTCGCGATCGACGGCTTCGGCGATCGCAGCTTCACCGGCACGATCGAGCGGATCAACCCGACGACTGAAGCCGGAACGCGGGCGATCCTGGTGTTCATCCATATTCCAAACCCGGACGCGGCGCTGCGCGGCGGCATGTTTGGGACCGGCCGCGTCACGCTGGCCGCGGGTGCGCCGGTGCCCACGCTGCCTGCCGTGGCGATTCGCACCGAGGCCGGGCAGACTTTCGTCTGGACCATCGAGAACGGCAAGCTCGCGCGCCGCATCGTCACCGTCGGCCGGCACGATGACTCGGCGGGCCGGGTCGAGATCAAGAATGCGCTTCCCCCCGCGGTCCCGATCCTGGCCGCGCCCTTCGACAACCTGAAGGCGGGCGCACCGGCACTGGTTCGCGCGGCAGCGTCGCCGAAAACCCCCGCAGCGGGCTGAGGGAGGACCGCCATGTGGGTCACTCGAGTCTCGATCAACAACCCGGTATTCGCGACCATGGTCATGGTCGGGATCGTCGTGCTTGGCCTGTTCTCGTACGCGCGGCTCGGCGTCGAGCAGATGCCGGACGTGAGACTGCCGTTTGTGGATATCGAGACTGCCTATCCGGGCGCCTCGCCGGAGGTTGTCGAATCGGATGTGAGCAAGCCCATCGAAAACGCCGTCAACACGGTGTCGGGCGTCAAGCGGATCTATTCGAACTCGCGCGAAGGGCGAAGCCAGGTGTTCGTCGAGTTCCGTCTCGGCACCGATGTCACGCGCGCGATTCAGGATACCCGCGACAAGATCGCGCTGGTGCGGCCGGGGTTTCCCCGCGACGTCAAGGATCCGCAGGTGGTCCGGATCGAGGTCGAGGACAACCGGCCGACCGTGTCGCTCGCGGTGCTCTCGCCGACGGTCGAACTGCGTGAGCTTTCCTCACTTACCGATCAGACGATCGTCAAGGCGGTCGAGAACATTCCGGGCGTGGCGCAGGTCACGGTCAACGGGCGAGTCACCCGGCAGATACTCATCCAGATCAAGCCCTCGGCGCTCGCGTCGCTCGGGATCGGCGTCGATCAGGTGATGACCGCCGTGCAGAAAGCCAACCAGGACGTCCCCGCAGGCCGCATCACGCGCGGGCGCAATGACTCGATCGTGCGCGTCGAAGGGAAGATCAAGGACCCGGCGCTGTTCAGCCGCATCATCGTCGCGCAACAGGGCGGTGGCCCGGTCTATCTGAGCCAGGTTGCCGACGTCATCGATGGCGAAAAGGAGCCTGACTCGATCTCGCGGATCAACGGCCGGCCGTCGATCACCATCGACATCCGGAAGGCGCAGGACGCCAACATCATCGAGACCGGCCGCGGCGTGAACCAGGCCCTGGAATTGCTCAAGCCGCGGCTTCCGCCGGACGTGGAAGTCCGCCTCGTGTACTCGCAGGCCGATCAGGTCGAAAAGAGTGTGAACCAGGTCAAGACGACCATTGTCGAGGGCGCGCTTCTGACGGTCCTGATCGTGTTCCTGTTCCTCCATTCCTGGCGCAGCACGATCATCACGGGGCTCACGCTGCCGATTTCGGTCATCGCGACCTTCATCGCGCTCTATGCGTTCGGCTTCACGCTCAACATGATGACGCTAATGGCCCTGTCGCTGTGCATCGGGCTTCTCATCGACGATGCGATCGTGGTCCGCGAGAACATCGTTCGTCATCTCGGGATGGGCAAGACCCATCTCGCCGCGGCCCGCGAGGGCACCGACGAGATCGGGCTCGCCGTTATGGCAACGACCTTCGCGATCGTGGCGGTGTTCGTGCCAATCGCGTTCATGAAGGGCATCGTCGGACAGTTCTTCTTCCAGTTCGGCCTGACCGTCGCCGTCGCCGTGCTCGTGTCGCTGTTCGTGAGCTTCACGCTGGATCCGATGTTGTCCTCGGTCTGGCGCGATCCGCCCGGGTCGCGCTTCTCGCGCGTGCCCTGGCTGGGCCGCTTCATGGACCGTGTCGAGCGCGTCGTCGACTGGGTGCACGTCGTTTACGGGCGGATGCTGGAATGGGCGATATCGGATACGAAGCGGCGGCTCTATGTTCCGGTGATCGGGCTGTGGACGGCGCTGCGCACACGGCAACGGAGCGCGCTCAAACCGCGCTGGGTGACGATAAGCAATCGCGGCATCGTGCTCTGGACCGCGGTCATGATCTTTTTCGGCAGCTTCGCGCTCCTCCCGCTCATCGGGAAGGAGTTCTCCCCGCAGGTCGACGAAAGCTTTATTTCGCTGCGACTCAATACACCCGTCGGCACGAGCCTCGAGTTCACCGACATCAAGGTGCACGACGTCGAGGAAGTGCTCAAGCAATTTCCCGAGATTGTGCTCGCGATGACGACGGTAGGCAGCTGGGATGGCCGCAACTACGCGCGGGTGAACCTGAAACTGACCGACCGCGGCGAGCGCTCGCGCTCGCAGAAGGACCTCGAGCGCGCCATTCGGCACGCGCTGCAGCCGATCCCCGGGATCGAGTTGGCGCTCGGCTTCGATCGTCCGATCTGGGTCAACCTGCTGGGCCCCGATCCCGACACACTGAAGGTGCTCATCAACGATTTCGCCGAGAAGGTCGCCAAGATTCCGGGCATCGCGGATATGGAGACCTCGGAAAAGGCGGCCAACCCCGCGCTTTCGATCCGGCTCAACAACGATGCGGCGGCCGACCTCGGGATCTCAGTCCAGCAGTTGGGCGCGACGGTTCGGCCGCTGCTTGCGGGCGAAACGGTCAGCTATTGGCTCGGACCGGACGGGCAGAACTACGAGGTCAACGTACAGTTGCCCAAGGACGGCAGGAGGCTCGCCTCCGACCTCGGCAATCTGTATCTGTCGACCAGCAAGCGCGGCCCCGATGGGGAGCTGCGCATGGTACCGCTGCGTCAGGTGGCGGAAATCGTCGAGACGACGAGCCCACAGATCATCAAGCGGCAGGACCTGCAACGGCGGGTCGCGCTCTATGCGAACGCCGAAGGTCGCCCGTCGGGCAATGTCGGCGACGACGTCAAGAAGATCGTCGATACAATGCAACTGCCCGCTGGCTACCGTTTCGTCATCGCCGGGCAACAGGAGGACACCGCGGAATCGGCGGCTGCGCTCATGGCCTCACTCGGGCTCGCGATCATCTTCATCTACCTCGTGCTCGCCTCGCAGTTCGCGAGCTTCACCCAGCCAGTCGCGATCATGGCCTCACTGCCGTTCACGCTGATCGGCGTGCTGCTCGCGCTACTTTTGACCAACACCACGCTCAATATCCTGTCGATGATCGGCTTCGTGATGCTCATGGGTCTGGTGACCAAGAACGCGATTCTGCTGGTCGATTTCGCCAACCGTTCGCGCCGCGGCGGCGCATCGCTGCACGATGCGCTGCTGACGGCAGGACAAGTGCGCCTGCGGCCGATCCTGATGACGACCGCGGCAATGATCTTCGGCATGTTGCCGCTGGCGCTGGGCTTGGGCGAGAGCGGCGAAACGCAGGCGCCGATGGGCCGCGCGATCATCGGCGGTGTCATCACCTCGACGCTGCTTACGCTCGTCGTCGTGCCGGTCATTTACACTTACCTCGATCGCCTGACCGAATGGCGAACTGCACGGCGAGCGAGGCATGCGGCGGTCACCGCGCGTGCCGCTGCGCCTGCACCCGGTGATTGACGTGCGATAATGGGATGGCCGGCAAGAATCAATAATCGATAGCCGATTCGCGGGCCTGAACGCCAACCCGGGCGGCCTTTAAGCACGATTTGCGCGGACGTGCGGTCCAGCCATGAGGCGCAACGTCGGAACGTGCTTGCAGGTCTCGCGGCTAGCATCACGCGAAGACGGTATCAGCCCGACGCATTTTTTGTTCCGTGCGATCACGAGGCAGGGATGGACTTCGAGCAGGCACGTTTCAACATGGTGGAGCAGCAGATTCGCACTTGGGAGGTTCTCGACCAGGAGGTGCTCGATCTGTTGTTCGAGGTGAGGCGCGAAGACTTCGTTCCGCTCGCCTATCGCTCGCTCGCGTTCGCGGACCTTGAAATCCCGATCGGCGACGGCGAGCGTATGTGGACTCCCAAGATGGAAGCGCGCGTGCTGCAGGAGCTCGATCTCAAGGCGAATGAGGAGGTGCTGGAGATCGGCACCGGGAGCGCCTACCTGACAGCGCTTCTTGCGCGTAGCTGCGGCGTCGTTACCAGCGTCGATATCCATGAAAGATTCGTTCTCGAGGCGCGACCGAAGCTCGCGCGTGCGGGTATTGGCAACGTCAAGCTGGCGGTCGGAGACGGCGCCCGTGGCTGGGGCAGCGAGCTGTACGAAGCGATCGTGCTAACCGGTTCGACGCCGATGCTCCCCGAGACATGGCTCGAACAGCTCAGGCCGGGCGGACGTATTTTTGCCGTCGTCGGCGACGCGCCGGCGATGAGCGTGCGCATGGTGCGTTGGGAAGCGCCGGGGGCGATCGTCAGTGAAGATCTTTTTGAAACGGTCATCGCCCCGCTGCAGAACGCGGCGCAACCCCAGCGGTTCGTGTTTTGAGCACCGCGGCCGAAGTGCCCGTTCCGAGTTTCGCGGAGCCCGCGGCGCGCGACGTTCAAAATCTTGCGCGCGCGCCGCGCCTCACCCGAAGTGCCGGCCTTCTGATGGAAACCGAGAAGATGTTCAAATGCACGCTTGCGATCCTGATCGCGATGGCAATGTCGGCGTCACCGTCGGTCGCAGCCGCGGAGGACCTGATTCAGATTTATCGTGACGCGCTCACCAGTGACCCCGTGCTCGCGTCGGCCCGTGCCACGCGGGAGGCGACCCAGGAGCTCGTGCCGCAGGCCCGCGCCGGATTGCTGCCGGCGGTCAACCTGGTGGCGAATGCGGCCGTGGAGGATTTTCACGATCGCCTGCACACCGATCCAACAGCGACGTTTCACGACAGGTTTCCCAATTACGCCTATACCGTCTCGGCAAGCCAACCGCTTTACCGCCCGCAAAACTCCATCGCGCTGCGCCAGGCCACGCAGCGGGTGGGGCAGGGCGACTACTTCCTCGCATCGACGCAGCAGGATCTCATCGTCCGTGTGATACAGGCGTATCTCGACGTCCTGCTGGCGCGATTCAACATCGAGCTGACTGAAAGCCAGAAGGCCGCGGTGAGCGAGAACCTGGCCCAGGCCAAGCGCAACTTCGAAGTCGGCACCGCAACGATCACCGACACCAACGACGCGCAGGCCAAGTACGATCAGATCGTGGCCCAGGAGATATCGGCACGCAACGACCGGGACAACAAACTCGCGGCGCTGCGCGCCATCATCGGGCGGGGCCCGAAGGATCTGAAGGGATTCACCGGAAAGTTTCAGCCCGAGATGCCGGTGCCCGGCACGCTCGAGCCATGGGTGGAAAAAGCGATTCAGGAGAATTATCAGGTCCGAATCGCACAGGCGAACCTGGATATCGCGACGCTGGAGGTCGACCGGCAGCGAGCCGGGCACTTTCCGACGCTGGACCTGGTCGCGAGCTTCAACCAGGGCTACGCGGGGGGATTGGCGTCAGCTTCGTCGGCGGGCTCGTTCGCCAGCGAAACGCGTGTTGGCGTGATCGGATTGCAATTGAACGTTCCGCTCTATCAGGGTGGCGCGATCAGCTCGCGCGTCCGCCAGGCGATCGCGAATCAGGAAAGGGCGCGCCAGGATCTTGAAACCGCCCGCCGCAGCGCGCAATTGCTCGCACAGACCTCGTTTTCAGGGGTCACCAACGGCGTCGCACAAGTCAAGGCCTTCGAACAGGCGCTCGCTTCGGCTCAGGTGTCGTACGATTCCAACAAGCTCGGCCTGGAGGTCGGCGTACGAACCAATCTCGACGTACTGAATCAGCAACAGCAGGTATTCCAGACACGGTTCAACTTGGCGCAGTCCTACTACAATTTCATCATCAACCATCTGCGGCTCAAACAGGCCGTCGGTACCCTGACCGATGCCGATGTGGAAGAGATCAATCGCGATCTGGGAGCGTAGGCATTCGAGGAACGGCAACGGTCGCCAAGGCGACCTGCGGCTGCAGCCAGTTCCAGAGTCGTTGCACGGCGCCCTGATGCGCCGCGTGAAAGGCTCGCGCGGCGTCACCCATCGCCTGGCGGCTCGACGGGTCGGATAAGAGATCGCAAACCGCGCGCGCCATGGCATCGGCATCGGTGACGAGTCGAGCAGCGCCCGCGGCAATCGCGCCGGCCGTCGCTTCGGCAAAATTGAAGGTGTGCGGCCCGATCAGCACCGGTATTCCGAGCGCGATCGGCTCGATCAGATTCTGACCGCCCAGCGGCAGCAGGCTGCCGCCCACAAAAGCCACGTCCGCCGCGGCGTAGTAAGCCGACATCTCTCCCATCGAATCGCCGAGCACGATGCCGATATCGGCGGGCACCGCCGTATTTTCGCTGCGTCGGACGAATGGCACGCCGCGCGACCGCAACAGCTCTGCGACGACCGCGAATCGGTCCGGATGCCGGGGCACGATGACCAGTAGCGAGCCTGCCGGCATCGGTATACGCGCGATGGCGTCGAGAATGAGCGCTTCCTCGCCGTCGCGGGTGCTGGCGGCCATCCAGATGGGACGGGGCGCTCCGAATCGCAGCCTGAATTCGGCGCCGAGCGTCAGCGCGTTGTCGGGAATCCTTACGTCGTACTTCAGGTTGCCCGTGACAATGGGTGCCGGCGCGCCGAGCTCGGCGAGACGCGCGGCGTCGGCGGGCGATTGCGCCGCCACGCCGCGCAATCGCCGTAGCATCGGTCGGGTCAGCGACGGAAAGCGGGCGTAGCTTTCTGCCGAGCGTTCCGACATCCGCGCATTGACCAGGAACAACGGAACGTCCTGTCGGTGCGCCTCTCCGATCAGATTGGGCCACAGCTCGGTCTCCACCAGGAAGCCGGCGGCGGGGCGAAAATGCGCCAAAAAGCGATTGACGGCAAACGGAACGTCGTAAGGCAGCCATGCCTGGACGACACCTTCGCCAAACAGCTCGCGTCCCGCTTCGCGTCCGGATGCGGTCATGTGCGTGAGCAGAATCATCGCTTCGGGATAGGTGCTCTTCATGCGCTGCACCAGCGGCAGCGCGGCCCTCGTCTCGCCGACGGAAACGGAATGCACCCAGAGTACGGGCGCAGAAAACGCAGCGGAGCGATAGCGCCCGAAGCGTTCGCCGATTCCCATTCGATACAGCGGCTCGCGCCGGCCTCGCCACCACAATCGAAGCGGAAGCAGCGGCAAAGCCGCGGAACCGACCAGCGTGTAGAGTGCTCTCGCAGCTTCCACCTTGAGCTTCCAGGTCAGCCCGAAGTGGGACGCATGATCGCGGCGGCGGTAGCGATGACCTGTTCCGGCGAGGGCACCGATCCTGTTCCGCCAACGTCGCGGGCGTGCCCGCCGGCGCGGGCGACGCCGGCCAGTTCGGGATCGGTGGCGACGAACAGGGCGATGGTCGGTACGCCAAGCGCCGCGGCAAGATGCACCAATCCCGTGTCCACGCCACAGACGAGATCGGCGCGAGCGAGCAGCGACGCGGTCTCCGACAAGGTCTGCCGTGCGGCAGCGCGAGTGCCGACAATGCCTTGCGCGAGCCGTTCGCTGCGCGCGGCCTCCGCGGCATTTCCCGACGGCAACAGAACGACCATCCCTCCTTTCGCAAAATGCGCGATCAGCGATCGCCAATGCGCCTCCGGCCAAAGCTTGTCGTCGCGACTGGTGGAGTGAACGAAAACGGAGAATGGCGACGGCGGCGATTCACCTGACGGCGCGACCGATAGTCCAAAGCGGGGTTGACCGACGGGCTCATATCCCAGAGCCTTGCCCGCGAGTTCACGGCAGCGATCGATCAGATGCTGGCGCGGCGGGATGCGGTGCTTGCGTCGATAGGCGAGCGTTGCTGCGGGTTCGCGGATGCTCGCCCGGTCAGGTCCGTGCACCGCGCCACGCGCGAGCCAGCCGATCAACGCGCCCTTGACCTGCTCCTGCAAATCCAGCACGACGTCGTAATGCTGTGCCCTGAGCGTGCCGCGAAAGGCGGCGATTTCACGCCAAGTCGCGCGTGCCACCGGCGCGTGGCGCCACCGTCGCAAAGACACCGGGATGACCGCACGGACTTCGCGATTCAACGCTACCAGCTCGACAAACATCTCCTCCGCGACCCAGTCGACGCTCATGCCGGGGCGATGCTGCCTGATATCGTGCACCACCGGCAATGCGTGCACGATATCGCCGAGCGACGATGGGCGGACGATCAGCACGCTGCTCATCGCGCTGCTCATCGCAAGGCGTGCGTGGCGCTGCCGATACGGGAGCCGGACAAGGCTCGCCCGGCGGTTGCGGTTGGCTGGATCACGGCCAGGTTTGAACGTAGAATAAGCAGCGCATTCCGGCCGTATCGTGACGACTGAGGTGAACCTCTGCGCGGAAAGCGAAGCCCGAGGCGCCTTCACGTTTGACGCGATGTCCGACCCGCTTCCCCCGCTTGCCCTGACCCTGGTGGTGATCACTCGCGACGCCGGCGAGACCCTCGCCGAATGTCTGGGCTCGGCTCAATTTGCTTCGCAAATGATCGTCGTCGACTCGGGCAGTGGCGATGATACCGCAGAAATTGCGCGCAACTGCGGAGCTCTGGTCATCGAGCAGGCGTGGATGGGATTCGGACCGCAGAAGAACTTCGCCGTCGCGCAGGCGGCGAATGACTGGGTGCTCTGCTTGGACGCGGACGAATGCGTCTCGCCCGAGTTGGCGGGTGCTATCCATTCGGCACTGCAGCACGCGCAGTTCGACGCGTACGAAATGCCGCGGCGAAACCGGTTTCTCGGTAAATGGCTCGGACACGGCGAGGGCTATCCGGACTGGAACCTGCGGCTGTTCGATCGCCGCCACGCGCGATGGAGCGAGGACGCGGTGCACGAACACGTGCTTACTGATGGCAAGGTTGGGCGTCTCTCCGGCGACCTGATGCACACTTCGGGCGAGTCGCTCGAGGCTTATCTCGCCAAGCAGAACCGGTATACGACGCTGCAGGCCGAGGCGCTGTTTGCGCGGGGGGAGCGTTTTTCCGCAGCCCGGCTCGTCGTGTCGCCTATCATCCGCTTCATCCGTTTCTATATTCTTCGTGGCGGCTTTCTCGACGGCGTCGCGGGCCTTGTTCACATTTCGATCGGCTGCTTCAACAGCTTTTCAAAGTACGCCAAGCTGCGCGCGATCGAACTGGCGCAGCGAGGGCGGCGGTCATGAAGGTCCTCGTGACCGGTGCGGCCGGCTTCATCGGTATGCACCTAGCGCATCGCTTGCGGGAGGACGGCGCCGAGGTGGTCGCCGTCGACAGCTTCGACCCGTATTATGACGTCGCGCTCAAGCGCGCGCGCGCGGCCCGGCTGGAGCAAATCGGCGTTCGCTGCGAGGCGCTCGATCTTGCCGATGCATCGGCGACCGCTGCTTTTTTTCGCGGCGCGCGCCCCACCCACGTCGCACACATGGCCGCGCAGCCGGGCGTGCGCTATTCGCTGATCAACCCCGCGGCGTACCTGCGCAACAACGTCGATGCCTTCGGCGCCGTGCTCGAGGGGTGCCGTCACGGCAGCGTCGAACATCTGGTCTACGCGTCGAGCTCGAGCGTTTATGGAGCAAATCACACGCTTCCGTTCTCCGAGGATCAGAACGTCGATCATCCGGTAAGCCTCTACGCCGCGACGAAAAAGGCCAACGAGCTGATGGCGCACAGTTACAGCCATCTCTACGGCATGCCGGCGACCGGCTTGCGCTTTTTCACCGTTTACGGGCCCTGGGGGCGGCCGGACATGTCGCCGATGCTATTCACACGAGCCATGCTCGAGGGTCGGCCGATTAAGGTTTTCAACTATGGCAAGATGCAGCGCGACTTTACCTACATCGACGACATTGTCGAGGGTGTCGTGCGCGTGTTGTCGCGGCCGCCGGTGGCGGCGGCATCGAGCGTCGCGCCAAGTGCGATCTACAACATCGGGAATCACACCGCGATCGCGCTCGAGACGTTCATCAGCGAGCTGGAGCGCCTGCTCGGCGTGCGCGCGATCAGGGAATACGAGCCGCTGCAACCGGGAGACGTGCCCGCGACGTACGCGTCGATCGAGAGACTCGCCGCCGCCACCGGTTTCGCGCCGGCGACGCCGTTGAGTGTCGGGCTCGCCAGTTTCGTGCAGTGGTATCGCGAGTACTACGGCGAAGGCAAATCGGCATAAGCACGCGTGATAAAATGCCGCGCTTGAGAAAAATGCGCGCGAACGTTCGCGGCACGTGGAGACCAAATTGATTCTGGTGACCGGAGGCGCCGGGTTCATAGGCGCCAATTTCGTTCTCGACTGGCTCGACTGCAGCGACGAACCGGTCATCAATCTTGACAAGCTGACTTACGCCGGCAATCTGGGCAATCTCGCCTCGCTTAAAGGTGATGCGCGCCATATATTCGTGCGCGGCGACATCGGTGACCGTGATCTGGTCCTGCATTTGCTCAGCGCACACCGGCCGCGCGCCGTCGTCAACTTCGCAGCGGAGAGCCATGTCGATCGCTCGATTCACGGGCCCGCTGATTTCATCGCCACCAATATCGTCGGCACGTTTACTCTGCTCGACGCGGTGCGCGCCCACTGGACGGCGCTGGCAACTGATGAGCGCGCGCAATTTCGCTTCGTGCATATCTCGACCGACGAGGTCTACGGCTCGCTCGAGCCGGGCGCTCCCTCGTTCGCGGAGACGAGCTCCTACGCACCCAACAGTCCTTACTCCGCGTCGAAGGCCTCGGCGGATCATCTGGTGCGTGCCTACCATCACACCTACGGTCTTCCGACGCTGACCACCAACTGCTCGAACAATTATGGCCCGCTGCAGTTCCCGGAAAAATTGATTCCGCTGATGCTGCACAACGGAATCGCCGGCAAGCCGCTGCCGATCTATGGAGACGGTGGGAACGTGCGCGATTGGCTCTACGTCGGCGATCATTGCGCTGCGATCCGGACGGTATTGGAACGCGGACGCCCCGGTCAGACCTATAACGTGGGCGGCAACGCCGAGCTCGCCAATGTCGACGTGGTGCGCACGCTTTGCCGCGTGCTCAGCGAGCAAAAGCCGGGATGCGATGCCGCACCACTGATCACCTTCGTCAAGGACCGCGCAGGACACGACCGCCGCTATGCCATCGATGCGTCCAAAATTCGCCGCGAGCTGGGATGGGAGCCACGCGAGACGTTCGAATCAGGGCTGGCACGCACCGTTGCCTGGTATCTCGACAATGGCGCATGGCTGGCCGCGGTCACCAGCGGCGAGTACAAGCATTGGATTTCACTCAACTACGCGGCCAAGGTCGCTTGAACGATGCGCAAGGGCATCATCCTCGCCGGCGGCTCGGGTACCCGGCTCTACCCGGTGACCCAGGTGATCTCGAAACAGCTGCTGCCGGTTTACGACAAGCCGATGATTTACTATCCCCTGTCGACGCTGATGTTGGCGGGCATTCGCGACATCCTGCTGATCTCGACCCCGGACGATACGCCGCGATTCGCGCAACTGCTCGGCGACGGAGCGCGCTGGGGCGTGAACTTGAGCTACGCCGTCCAGCCGTCGCCGGACGGACTCGCGCAGGCGTTTCTGATCGGACGCGCATTCGTCGGCGGCGGCGCGCCCGCGCTAGTGCTCGGCGACAATATTTTCTACGGCAACGATATGCAGCCGATGCTCGAGCGCGCCGCGGCTCGCGATGAAGGGGCCACGATCTTCGCCTATCCCGTGGCGGACCCCGAGCGGTACGGCGTGGCAGAGTTCGATTCGGCCGGCCGGGTGCTCAGCCTGGAGGAGAAACCGGCACAACCCAAGTCGCGTTACGCGGTGACAGGACTTTATTTTTACGACAATCGGGTGCTCGACGTCGCCGCGTCGCTCAAACCCTCCGCCCGTGGCGAGCTCGAGATCACCGACGTCAACAAGGTCTACCTCGACGATGGTGAGCTGGCAGTCGAGGTCATGGGACGCGGCATGGCGTGGCTCGATACCGGCACGCACGAATCGCTGCTCGAGGCCGGTCAGTACATCGCCACCATAGAACGCAGGCAGGGCCTGAAAATCGCGTGTCCGGAGGAAATTGCCTACCGCCTCGGCTATATCGATGCGGCCGGTCTGGAACGGCTTGGCAATGCCATGGCAAAAAACGCGTACGGCCGTTACCTGCTCGGCTTGTTGCGCGAGCCGCTGGTGCGCTAGATACTCGTGCGCTGTCCATGAAGTTCACGCCGACGGCGCTCGCCGATGTGTTGCTGATCGAGCCTCGCGTTTTCGGAGACGCGCGCGGCTATTTTTTCGAAAGCTACAATCGCCGGTCGATGGCCGCGGCCGGGATCGATGTCGCGTTCGTTCAGGATAACCACTCCCGCTCCGCGCGGGGCGTGCTGCGCGGATTGCATTATCAGATCGAGCACGCGCAGGGCAAGCTGGTCAGGGTCGTCTCGGGCGAGGTGTACGACGTTGCAGTCGACATGCGGCGAAGCTCGCCGGCGTTCGGGCGCTCGATCGGAATGACACTTTCCGCGCACGACAAGCAGATGCTGTGGATTCCGCCAGGGTTCGCGCACGGCTTTCTCGTGCTTTCGGAAACGGCGGAGTTTCTCTACAAGACCACGGATTTTTGGTACCCGGAGTTCGAGCGCAGCCTGCTTTGGAACGATCCCGCGCTCGGCATCGCGTGGCCGCTGCAGCAGGCGCCGACGCTGGCAGCCAAGGACGCGGCCGGAACGCCGTTCGCCATCGCCGACACGTATCCGTGACACGGTCGACGATTCTGCTTATCGGGTCGGCGGGACAGCTCGGTTTCGAGCTCGCACGCGTGCTGCCCGCGCACGGCGAGGTCATTGCCCTGGACCGCGCCGCGCTCGATCTGGCCGACCCCGACGCGGTGGTCACGGCGGTGCGCGGCGCGCGACCGTGGCTGATCGTCAACGCCGCGGCCTATACCGCCGTCGATCGTGCGGAAAGCGAGCCCGGCCAGGCCGACGCGATCAATACCCGGGCTCCCGGCATTCTCGCCGAGGAGGCCAGACGAGCCGGCGCGCTGCTCATTCACTATTCAACCGACTACGTTTTCGACGGCGCAGCCGCGGCACCGTACGACGAGCTAGCCGTCCCCAATCCCGTCAACGCCTACGGTCGCAGCAAGCTTGGCGGAGAGCGCGCGATCGCGGCTGCCGGGGGCCCAAGCCTCGTGCTGCGCACGAGTTGGGTCTACGGACTTCGCGGCCGGAATTTCCTGACCACCATGCGAAAGCTTGCCGTCGAGCGCGAGGAGCTGAGAGTCGTCGCCGATCAAATCGGCACGCCCAACTGGACACGATCGCTGGCGGAAGCGACCGCGCTGCTCGTGGGGCGCGGCGGCGCGGACCTCGCCGAGCGCGCCGGGCTCTATCATTTGAGCGGTGGCGGCAGCACCAGCTGGTTCGATTTTGCGCGCGCGATTTTTGCGGACGCGGATCAGTCGCGCGTGGTGCCGATCACCAGCGCGGAATATCCGACCGCCGCCCGCCGCCCGCGCAACTCGATGCTCGCCAGCGGCAAGTTCGCGGACACCTTTGGATTTGCTTTGCCGCCATGGCAAGAAATGCTGCATGCCTGCATGGCTGAGCAGCGCTGAACTGCACCCAAGCGAGCTGAACTGAACTCGGTTTGCGGCCGGTGGCGGGTCAGAACCTGAAAGCGCAGCTCGCTCTATCACCGCGATGGATTGCAAGGCCGGCGCCGGCGGTGACGATCGCATTCATGCCGAACGTCACGCCTCCAAGCGCGGCATTCATCCGGTAGCGCGCCAGCGTGGAAAGCGGCTCCGTGCCGACGGCGGCGGTGCTTTGGTCCGTCGTCGTAATCTGGCAGCGTGTGCAATGCTTGACCAGCTTGAACGCGAGGTCGCCGACGCGAATCTCGTCGATATGATCCTCATCGTAGGCGTCAATGCCGGACAAGACCACGTTGGGACGGAACCGATTCATCGGCAGCGGCTCCTCGAGGCGCGAATTGAGATCGGCGAGCGATGCCTCGGACAGGATCAGCAGCGGATACGCGTCCGCGAACGACCTGTGCGCTCCTGAATCGCCGGCGTAGGTCACGTTGCAATAGCGTCGAACCGCGAGGTCGAAGCGCACCAGACGAAGCGGTAGCTGCAGCGTGGACGACAGCCACGCTGCAGCCTCATCACCCTGATCGATGGCCGGAAAGCTGTCGCGCCATACCGTCACCGGCCGCGTTGCCCCGTCAGACTCAAGCGGCACGGCCAATCGTCCGCTGCCCGGGACTCCAAGCTCCAGCGCCGCGGCGGTCAGCGACGGTTCGACCAAAGCCAGGCGCGGCACCTCACGCTGGGTGACGAATCGACCGTCGCCATCGACGACCATCCACTCGCGGTCGAAGGCCAGGCCGCGCTCGCCGACCGGCGAGGTCTCAAGCGCGATTCCGCGGCAGCTCTTGACGGGATAGACGTACAGAGAGGCGATGCTTGCGGCCATGAGCGGGAACCAGGACGGAAAGAAAAAAGGCGACGTTGCAGACTGCCCCCCCTTTGCCGCGATGCACTTTCGTCAGTGCAGGCCCGACGCGAACTCCGCCACCGCCTGCATTTCGCGCTCGCTCATCTTGGAAGCGATTTGAGCCATTACTTTGCCGTTGACGTCCTTGCCGTCCTTGTCGGCGCCACGCTCCCCCGCCTTGAACGCCTTCAGTTGCGCCAAGGTGTAGTCGGCATATTGGCCGCCCATGCGCGGATATCGTTTAGGAATACCTGCTCCATCGGGGGAGTGGCACGAGGCGCAGGCAGGCAATCCGCTGCTCGCATTGCCGCCGCGGAAAATCTTTTGTCCGGCGGCAACTAGCTCCCGATCTTTCGCTGCCGAGGGTTTGGCCTTTTGCTTTGCGAAAAAGAATCCGAGCGAGCGCATTTCTTCCGGCGTCAGCTTTGCCACCATGGCCTGCATGACCGCGTTGGCGCGAATTCCACTCTGGAAGTGCATCAATTGCAGGGTAATATAGTCGGCGTGCTGGCCCGCAAGGCTTGGATTCGCCGGGCTCGCGCTGTTGCCGTCGGCGCCGTGGCACGCGGCGCATACCTGACTGACGATCTGCTGCGCTTGCGCGAGATCGGGTTTGGGAGCCGGGCTCTGAACGACCCCTTCCGCGCCCGCTGCGCCTGCCGCAAGTGAGGCTAAAGAGGTAAACAAGCCCAACGCGACCGACGCGGCCGCGATCAGCAACCGGTATTTCATTTTTTTCAAACTCCCTGTCACCGTGGCCCCGCCGCCCGCTGTCCGGCGACAATCGGCGGCGCATCAGACTATGCATTCACAAGACGGCAACCGACGCAAACGTCACATTGTACCGAAAGTCGCTCGCGCGGAGCCAGGCGCGATCGCGCGTTCCGCGCACCCGTTCCATCACGCCGAATTTCTTACCACCGCCGCGGACTGGTCGCAACTGCCGGCGGAGGAAGCTCCGGAAGTCGCGTTTGCGGGACGATCCAACGCCGGAAAGTCGTCCGCGATCAACGCGCTGGCGAATCACACCCGGCTTGCGTTCGTCAGCAAGACGCCGGGGCGCACGCAGCACATCAACTTCTTCCGCTTGAAATCGGGCGCGCTGCTCGCGGATCTTCCGGGATATGGCTATGCGAAAGTGCCGCTCGAAATTCGGCGCTACTGGCAGCAATTCCTCGCCCGCTACCTCGGAGAACGCGAGGTTCTCGCCGGGCTGGTGCTGGTAGTGGACGCGCGCCGCGCGCTGACCGAACTGGATCGGCGCATGATCGAATGGTTTTTGCCGAGGGGCCGGTCGCTGCACATACTGATGACCAAGTCGGACAAGCTTTCCACCAGCGAGCAGCGGCGCAGGCTGGAGAGCGTGCGCCGCGCGCTGGTCGAGGACTACGGAATCTACTCGGCTCAGACCGGCGTTCAGTTGTTCTCGGCAATCCCGCGATCCGGGCTCGCCGAAGCGGAGGCCGCCATCGCGCCGTGGCTGCGCCCGCTGGCGACGTAAACCTCACAAGTCACGGATAGCGCGCAAGGCGCTCGCATCCGTCGGAGAAAAAAAGAAAGGCCCCGGCATCAAGGGGAGTGACACGGGGCCTTAAGAACGCCCTTCGGCCGGTGAGTTCACGCAACCGAAGGGCACCCGCTCAGGGAGGGAAGCGGGAGACGTATAACCGTCTGCAGATAAGACTTCTGCCTTTTGCAAAAAGTTCCACGCCCGCTTTGCCGTACCTTTTTTGACCTCGCGTGAGGGCGCGTAGTGCTGTGCGGTTGCTCCCGGGCTTGACCGCGCGCTACGATCCGGCTTCTCCCTGATTCCATAGCCCACCCAAGCCAAGCCATGAACTTCGTTGGAACGTTTCCCGCGCGGCGCCCGCGCCGCATGCGCCGCGACGAATTTTCGCGCCGCCTGATGCGCGAATCCGCGCTTTCCAGCGCCGATTTCATCTACCCGGTATTTGTTCTCGACGGTAGCAATCGCGAAGAGAAGGTGTCGTCCCTGCCCGGCGTTTCGCGCAAGAGCGTCGACCTCTTATTCGGCGACGCCGAGCGCTGTGTCGAGCTGGGTATTCCGGCGATGGCGCTGTTCCCGGTCATCGAGGCGACCCGCAAATCGCTGGACGCTAGCGCGGCCTGGGATCCGAAGGGGCTGGTACCCAACGCGGTTCGAGCGCTCAAGGCGCGATTTCCGGCGTTGGGAATCATGACCGATGTCGCGCTCGATCCTTACACCAGCCACGGCCAGGACGGCTTGCTCGACGAGACCGGCTACGTGGCCAACGATCCAACCGTTGTCGCCTTGACCCGCCAGGCACTGTGCCACGCCGAGGCCGGTGTCGACATACTTGCGCCTTCGGACATGATGGACGGGCGCGTCGGCGCGCTGCGCTCCGCACTCGATCAGGCGGGCTTCGACAAGCCGCGCATTCTGGCGTATTCGGCCAAGTATGCGTCCAGCTTCTACGGGCCGTTTCGCGACGCCGTCGGCTCCGCGACAAATCTCGGCAGCGGCGGCAAGCACACCTACCAGATGGATCCCGCTAACGCCGACGAAGCGCTATGGGAGGTTTATCTCGATCTGCAGGAAGGCGCCGACATGATCATGGTGAAGCCCGGCCTGCCCTATCTGGACATCGTGCGCCGGGTCAAAGACACTTTCGGCGTGCCGACCGCGGTGTATCAGGTCAGCGGCGAGTACGCGATGCTTAAGGCCGCGGCGGGGAACGGCTGGCTCGACGAGCGGGACTGTGCCATGGAAACGCTGCTTGCATTCAAGCGAGCCGGCGCGGACGCGATTCTCACCTATTTTGCGGTCGCCGCCGCGACGTGGCTCAAGGACGATAGCTAGTCCCCGAGTAGCGATCGCAATTCGGCGGACGATAACCGAGCGTCGTCACGGCGCGGCCGGTTGCGACGCTGCACCGGTGACAGGATCGACAGCCGGATTCCGCAATTTTCGCCGTCGACCCGCAATTCAACGCGGGACGAGGAGTCGGTCGCGGCCGCCGTCGCGTATTCCACGCCGGCGTTGATCAGGGCAAGCTCGACCTCCTTAGGGTCCTCCGCCTCGAGCTCGAGATGAACGTCGCTGTGCTCGGTAGCCCAGCCCGCTGCGGCCCCGCCGATCAGCACCGGATGCCAGCGGGAAAGCTCATCCATCCACTTCATGGCCGCTTCGCGCTGTGCCCGCAATGAAAGCGGCTGCGAGCGGTTCCGGAAAAGAGTGTTGTAATCGTGCAACGCCTGCTCGACCTCGTCGTTGGCGGGAAGAGTCGCCCGCTCGGGTAATCCGAGCTCACGGCAGGCCTTTCTCTTCGCGGCGGCCCAGTCGGTGAGGCCGTGCTCCGCGATCAGCCGCGCGGTCGCCTGGGCGATGCGCGTACGGATGCGTTGCGTGGCCAATGAGTCTGGACCAGACACTCGTATCGAATCGACAGTCAGAACAACTGGTTGCGGATTTCCCGCGGAGATTCCTTGGCCTGCGCCGCGGCGGTTTCGTCCCGGCGCGGAGTGAACTCGGAGTAGAAATATTCAGGGATGCCGGCACCGTCGGCTTCGCGCATGCCCGTCTCCGGATTGACGCGCGCAACGACGATACCCTCGGGCGGTTTGAGCGGCGTCTCGGGAACACCCTTCAAGGCTTGTCTCATGAACGCCATCCATATCGGCAGCGCCGCGGCGGCGCCCGTCTCCTGGGGCCCGAGTGTCCGCGGCTGGTCGAAGCCGATCCAGGCGACCCCGACCATCGCCGCGTTGAAGCCGCAGAACCAGGCGTCGACGCTTTCGTTGGTGGTCCCCGTTTTGCCGGCGAGGTCCTGCCGCCCGAGCTGCATGGCCCTGGCGCCCGTCCCGGCGCGGACGACATCTCGCAGCATGGTGGTCATGATGAATGCGTTGCGCGGGTCGATCGCTCTCTGCGCATTCTCGCCAGCAACCGCGGGCTCGGCTTTGGACAGGACGTTCCCCCGGGCGTCGACGACACGCGCGACCAGATAGGGGACGATCCGGTAGCCACCGTTGGCAAACACCGAATACGCGCCGACCATCTGCATCGGTGTCGCGGCGCCGGCTCCCAGCGCCATCGGCAGGTAGGGCGGGTGGAGCTTGGGATCGAAGCCGAAACGCCCGATATAGTCCTGGGCGTACTGCGGTCCGATCGCCTGCATCACCCGCACGGTCACCAAGTTTTTCGAGCGCATCAAGGCATTGCGCAGCCGCATCGGCCCCTCGAACTTACCGTCGTAATTTTTCGGCTCCCACGCCACGCCGCCGGTCTGGCCCGAATCGAAATACAGCGGCGCATCGTTGACGACCGTTGCCGGGCTGAAGCCTTTTTCAAGCGCAGCCGAGTAGATGAACGGCTTGAATGCGGATCCGGGCTGTCGAAAGGCCTGGGTTACGTGATTGAACTTGCTGTGGTCGAAATCGAACCCCCCTACCAGCGAATAGATCATCCCGTCGCTCGGACGCAGCGACACGAACGCAGCCTCGACCTGCGGCACCTGCACGATTTGCCAGCGACTTTTGTCGTCCTGCCCGACGCGGATCAACGCACCGCGCCGGATGCGTGTCGCGGACGGGGCCTTGTCGCCAAGCGCGCGCGCGGCGAATTTGAGTCCGTCGCCGGTGATAGAAACGACTTCGCCATCGCTTTGCACCGCCTTGACCTCGGTGGGTGTTGCTTCCAGGACGATCGCAGCGACCAGGTTTTCGCTCTCGGTCGTGTCCTCGAAGGCGCGATCAAGCGCGTCCTCGAGCTCCGCCGCGTCCGAGGGCAGGCTGATAAACGTCTCGGGCCCCCGATAGCCGTGGCGCCGGTCGTACTCGAACACGCCGCGACGAACAGCCGCGTAGGCCGCGTCCTGGTCGGCCTTGCGGATGGTCGTGTGGACGGTCAGGCCACGGGTATAGCTTTCCTCGCCATAGGCCTCGACCATCGCCAGGCGGACCATCTCCGCAATAAACTCGGCGTGTGCCGTGTTGTCCTTGAGCGTCTGCCGGACAACCAGCGGCGTCTCCTGGGCCTCCTTGAACTGCGCGTCGTTGATGAAATGCAGGTCGTGCATCCGCCGAAGAACATAGAACTGACGTATCTGAGCGCGTTTCGGGTTGGCGACCGGGTTGTAGGCCGACGGAGCCTTGGGCAATCCCGCCAGCATCGCGGCTTCGGCGACGCTGATTTGCGCCAGAGGCTTGCCGAAATAGATCTGCGAGGCCGCGGCAAAGCCGTAGGCCCGTTGTCCGAGAAAAATCTGGTTGACGTAAAGTTCGAGTATTTCGTCTTTCGATAGGTTGTTCTCGATCTTGTAAGCAAGCAAAACCTCACGCAGCTTGCGAGTAAGCGTTCGCTCTCTAGTGAGGAAGAAGTTGCGTGCGACCTGCATGGTGATGGTCCCGGCCCCTTGCTGGGTTCCGCTGGTCAAGTTGGCCAGAGCTGCCCGCAGCACCGACAGATAATCGACGCCGCCATGCTGATAGAAACGCTCGTCTTCGGCGGCGAGGATCGCTTGCCGCATCAAGGCCGGCACGTCCTTGATTTTGATGATTGCGCGGCGTTCCTCGCCAAATTCACCCAGCAAAGCCCCTTCCGCCGAGACAATCCGCAACGGGATCTTGGGCTGATAGTCAGTCAGCGTCTCAAGCGACGGTAAAGTGGGATAAAGGAGCGCAAAGACAAACGCCACCAATAGGGCCCCGACCAGCGCTAACCCAAACAGGACGGACGCCAGATAGATGAGCCAGCGCTTTAGCATGGGTGAATGAAAGTTACTAGGCGGCGAGCCGGGAGCTGCGATTATATGCAGAGTTAGACACGAAAATAAACTTGAAAAAACAGTTTTACTTGCTTTATACTTGCTGCTACTATTTAAAGTAGTTTATATGTAATCGGTCTAAAGTTCCCATGCTGAAGGAAAAACTCGATTCCGCGTTTGCTCTTTTGCAAACGAAATCGCCCTTGATTGGCGTCGATATTAGCTCGTCTGCGCTCAAGCTGGTGGAGCTCTCGGAGACGGGAAAAGGCTCCTATCGGCTTGAACGGTATGCCATCGAGCCGCTGCCCAGGGATGTGGTCGCCGACGGCAACATCGCCAACCTGGACCAGGTGGCCGAGGCGCTGCGCCGGGCGCATAAACGCCTTGGCAGCCGGAACCGCAACATCGCCATGGCGTTGCCGACGGCGCTGGTAATCACCAAAAAAATCATCGTTCCGGCGGGCCAGAGCGAGGAGGAGCTGGAGCTTCAGGTCGAGGCCGAGGCGAACCAGTACATCCCTTTTGCACTCGACGAGGTCAATCTCGATTTCCAGATTCTTGGGCCGGCGCCCAACAATCCCGAGGAAGTCGAAGTCCTGATCGCCGCCTCGCGCAAGGAGAAGGTCGAGGATCGGGTGGCGATCGCCGACGCCGCCGGGCTCAAGCCGCGGGTCATGGACGTCGAGTCCTACGCCACCGAGGAAGCGTTCGTGATGATCTCGCCGTCGCTTCCGGCCAACGGCCGCGACCAGAACATCGCCCTGGTCGACATCGGCGCTCATGTCATGCATTTTTATGTCCTGCGCAACAATCAGATCCTGTTTTCGCGGGATCAGGCATTTGGCGGCAACCAGCTTACACATGATATCCAGCGCGCCTTCAATTTATCACCGGAAGAAGCCGAATCGGCGAAGAAAAATGCCGGTCTGCCGGAGAATTATGACGCCGATGTGCTGCAGCCGTTCATGGAGACCCTCGCGCTCGAGGTGACGCGCGCGCTGCAGTTCTTCTTCACCTCGACCTCCTATAGCCAGGTTGACCAGGTCGTGCTCGCAGGCGGCTGTGCGCTGCTACCGGGCCTCGACGAGCTGGTGGCCAAGCGAGCTGGAGTCAACACCATTGTTGCCAACCCGTTCGCCAGCATGTCCGGGTCGGACAGGGTCCGCCCGCGCCAGCTCGCCGCCGATGCGCCGCTGCTGCTCATCGCGTGCGGCCTGGCGATGAGGGGCTTCGAGTAGCCATGGTCCGTATCAACCTACTCCCTCACCGCGAGCAAAAGCGTCAGGCGCGCCAGCGCCAGTTCGTTTCGCTCGCCATCGGGCTCGCCGTGCTGGGTATTGCTGCGGTCGGCTTGGGTCACGTGGTGATCGCCGCGCGCATCGACAATCAGGGCAGCCGCAACAAGCTGCTCCAGGACGAGATTGTGAAGCTCGACGAGCAGATCAAGGAAATCGACAAACTGCGCGAACAGACGCAGGCGCTGCTGGCGCGCAAGCAGATCGTCGAGACGCTGCAAGCCAATCGTACCGAGGCGGTGCATCTGCTCGATCAACTGGTGCGGCAGCTGCCCGATGGGCTGTATCTAAAATCGGTGAAGCAGACCGGCGGCCGCGTGACGCTGGTCGGCTACGCGCAGTCCAACGCCCGGGTCTCGACACTGATGCGCAACATCGAGAGCTCGCCTTGGCTTACTTTGCCGGAGTTAGTCGAAATCAAATCGGTGCCGCTGGAGAAGCAGAAGGTCAATGAGTTCATCCTCAATCTGCAGGTGAAACGGCTTACCGAGCCGACCGCTCCCGGCGCACCCGGAAGAGCGCCTGGAGCGCCCGGCGCACCCACTGCGCCTGCAGCCAAGGGGGGCAAGGCATGACGCTCGACGACATTCGCCGGCTGAATATCCGCGAGGCCGGAAACTGGCCGCTGCTTCCCAAGATCATGATTCTCGGCGTGCTGTTCTTTCTCATTCTCGTGGCGGGAGCGTTTTTTGACTGGCGCGACCAAATCGAGGCGCTGGACAAGGCTCAGGACGAGGAGACCAAGCTCAAAGAGGCGTACGCGTCCAAGAAAGCCAAGGCGGTCAACCTCGACCTGTACGTGCAGCAGCTCAAGGAAATCGAGCAGTCATTCGGTGCGCTGCTGAAGCAATTGCCCAACAAATCCGAGATGGACGCGCTGCTGACCGACATCAACCAGGCCGGGCTCGGGCGCGGTTTGCAATTCGAGCTATTCAGGCCGGCGACACAGGAGCGAATGGCCGATTTCTATGCCGAGCTGCCGATCAGTGTCCGGATCACCGGCAATTATCACGACATGGGGGCGTTCGCGAGCGACGTCGCTCAATTGCCGCGAATCGTGACCCTCAACGATGTCGGTATCATGAATGACAAGGGTACGCTGACCATGGAAGCGACGGCCAAGACCTTTCGCTACCTCGACGAGGACGAAGTCGCCAAACAGCGTAAGGCGGCGAAGGACGCGAAGGACAAGGGCAAAAAATGATTCTGCGGCTAGCCATGTGTCTCGCCGTAGCCGTCTCCATCGCTGGATGCGGCGGACAGCACGAGGACCTGAAAGCGTGGATGCAGGAGCAGGGTAAGGGAGTCAAGGGTAAGCTCGACCCGCTGCCGCAAGTCAAGCCGTATGAGCCTTTTGCATACAACGCGTTCGATCTGCCCGATCCATTTCGTCCGCGCAAGATCGAACCGGTAAAGGGCGCCAGCAAGCTCTCGCCGGACCTCACTCGCCGCAAGGACCCGCTGGAAGCGTTCCCCTTGGAATCGTTGGCGATGGTCGGCACGTTACAACGCGGCAAAAGCAGATTTGCGCTGGTGCGCACGACCGACCGGGACGTCTATCAGGTCAAGGTCGGCAACTATATGGGGCAGAATTTCGGTGTAGTCGTTGGCATTGAGGACGCCGAAATTAAGCTCAAGGAGCTGGTGCAGGACGGCGCCGGCGACTGGACGGAGCGATCAAGCACCATCCAGCTCGCGGAGGCGGACCAAAGACAGGAGCGACGCAAATGAGCCCGGTGCCATCCATTACATTGAATCGACCGCGCTGGCGCGCATGGGGAGGCGCCGTCGCCCTTGGTGCGGCCCTCGTTATTCTGGGAATCGGCCAGGCGCTCGCTCAGGCCGCGAACAGCATCGAGGGGCTGACGGTGTCCAAGGGAAGCTCCGGGCGCACGGTCGTCAGGTTTACGTTGAAAGCTCCGCTCGCCAATCCGCCGGCTGGATTCGCGATCAACAATCCGCCGCGTATTGCACTCGACTTTCCCGAGACGGGTAACGGCCTCGGCCGCTCGGCGCAAGAGGTCGGCGACGCGGCGCTGCGCAGCGTCAACGTGGTTCAAGCAGGTAACCGTACCCGCGTGGTGTTCAATCTCAACAAGCCGCAGACCTTCGAAACGCAGATCGAGGGCAATACCGTAGTCGTAACGCTGACCGAGCAGGCCGGCCTGGCCGCGGACACACCGACGGTTTCACGATTCGCCGAAGCGCGGCCGGGTGAGGCAACGCACGTCCTTCGCGACGTTGATTTCCGGCGCGGCAAGAACGGCGAAGCCCGCATCATCGTCGACTTGTCGGACAACACTACCGGCATCGATATCCGGCAGCAAGGCAAGGTGCTGATCGTCGATTTCATCAAGACCACGCTGCCGCGCAACCTGGAGCGCCGCCTCGACGTAGGCGATTTCGCCACACCGGTGGTCAGCGTCGACACGTTCTCGCAAGGCGGCAACGCCCGAATGGTCATCGAGCCCAAGGGCCTCTGGGAGCACTCGGCCTACCAAACCGACAACCGCTTCATCGTCGAGATCAAACCCATTCAGGAAGATCCGAACAAGCTGACGCAGGGCACGCGCGCCGGGTACAAGGGCGAAAAGCTGTCGCTCAACTTCCAGAACGTCGAGGTTCGCGCCGTACTGCAGGTGATAGCCGATTTCACCGGCCTGAATATCATCACCAGCGACACGGTAACCGGTAGCCTGACGCTGCGGCTCAAGGACATTCCCTGGGACCAGGCGCTGGACATCATCATGCAGACCAAGGGTCTCGACATGCGCAAGAACGGAAACGTCGTTCTGATCGCGCCGCGCGAGGAGCTTGCGGTCAAGGAAAAGCAGCAGCTCGAAGCCCAGCAGCAAATCAGCGATCTCGAGCCATTGCAAACCGAGATGTTCCAGCTCAACTATCAGAAGGCGGATGCAGTACAAAAGCTCCTGTCCGACAAGGACGGGAAGTTCCTCTCCAAGCGCGGCAACGCGGTGGTCGACGCGCGAACCAATATCCTGTTCGTGCAAGATACCGCGGTACGGCTCGAAGAGGTGCGCCGACTCATCCGGCAGATCGACATCATCGTGCGCCAGGTCGTGATCGAGAGCCGGATTGTCATCGCCGACGATAAGTTCAGCCGCCAGCTCGGCGTGCGCTTCGGAATGCAGACAGGCTTCACGCTCAACAAGCGGTACGCGGGCGGCTTCGGCGGCTCATTGAGCACCCAGCCGGTCGTCACGTGCTCGGGGACGACGTGCACTCGCGAAACGCGCACGCAGACGCCGTTTGAGCTCGCATCGGGAAGGGCAAGCGCGGGCTACTCGGATTCGCCTCAGCTCAATGTGAACCTGCCGGTCCCCAACCCGGCCGGACAGATTGCGCTGACGCTGATCAACCTGGGCAGCGGCAACCTGATCAACCTCGAGTTGTCGGCGCTCGAAGGCGACAGCCGAGGCAAGGTCGTCTCCAGTCCGCGCGTCGTGACGGCGGACAACCAGAAGGCGAGCATCGAGCAGGGCACCGAGATTCCCTATGTCACTCCGGGTACCGGAAATAGCCCGGCCACCGTGCAATTCAAGAAAGCGGTGCTGCGTCTCGACGTCACCCCGCAGATCACGCCCGACAATCGCATCATCATGACGGTCGAGATCCGCAAGGACTCGGTGGGCCAGTTCGTACCGGTCGCGGGCGGCGGATTCGTGCCTTCGATCGACACCAAGAATGTGATCACGCAGATCGCCGTCAACAACGGCGACACCGCGGTGATCGGCGGGATCTACGAAGAAACGGTCAACAACGACGTCAGCAAGCTGCCGTTCTTCGGCGACCTGCCGGTCGTCGGGTATCTGTTCAAAAAGACCAACAAGAATATCGAAAAGTCCGAACTGCTCATTTTCCTGACGCCGCGAGTCGTCAAGGAATCGGTCACGGCGGTACGCTAGCTTGTTCTGACTCGCCACCGGCTCGCGCCGCCCCGAGGATTGCAATAAAATGCCCCGATGCAGATGCATCGGGGCAATTTGTTTCTGATCGGCATGCCGGGTAGCGGCAAGTCGACGCTCGGCCGACTGCTCGCCAAACGGCTCGACAAGCGCTTTTACGACGCCGATGTCGAGCTGGAGCAGCGGCTGGGCGTATCGATCGCGGTCATTTTCGAGCTCGAAGGTGAGCCCGGCTTTCGCGATCGGGAAGAGGCCGTCGTAGCAGAGTACGTAGAGCACATGAATTCCGTGCTGGCCACCGGCGGCGGCGCGGTACTGCGGCCCGCTAATCGCGAGCGTCTCAAGCAAAATGGGACCGTGCTGTACCTGCATGCAACGCCGGAAACGCTCTGGGAGCGCACGCGCCGCGGCAAGCACCGGCCCCTTCTGCAAGCCCCCGATCCATTTCAGCGCCTGAAAGATCTTTACGCCGCGCGCGATCCCCTTTACCGGGAAACCGCGGATTTCGTCATCGAATCCGATCAGGAGCAGGTCATCCGGTTAGCCCAGCGACTCGAGCAGCAGCTTCGCGCCGCAGCGCGGGCCGAATGACGACGCTGCGGGCGACACCGAGCCGCACGCTGATGGTCGCTCTTGGCGAGCGCGGCTACCCGATTCATATCGGAAGAGCGCTGCTGACCGGGATTGGAAACCTGTTGCCGAGCACGCGGTCAGGACGCGCGGTCATCGTGACCAACCCCGTGGTCGCGGCACTTCATCTTGATCCGCTGCAGAAGGGCCTCGAGCGCGCGGGCATGCGTTACGACGTCATCGTCGTTCCGGACGGTGAAGCGCACAAGGATTGGGCCGCACTGTACGAGATCCATACGCGATTGCTGGAGCTCAAGGCCGAGCGTTCGACGATGTTGATTGCGCTGGGCGGCGGCGTAATCGGCGATCTCGCGGGGTTTGCCGCCGCGACCTATCAGCGCGGGATGCCATTGGTGCAGATCCCGACGACGCTGCTGGCGCAGGTCGATTCCTCGGTCGGCGGCAAGACGGCGGTGAATCACCCGCTGGGCAAGAACATGATCGGCGCCTTTTACCAGCCCTCGGCCGTCATCATCGACAGCGCCACGCTCTCCACCTTGCCCGATCGCGAGTACGCCTCCGGCATGGCTGAGGTCGTGAAATATGGCGCGATCCGCTCACCCGAGCTCTTTTCCTGGCTCGAGTCCAACGTCGAGGTATTGCGCGGGCGCGATGATGCGGCGCTAACCCAGGCGATCCATGATAGCTGCCGCATCAAAACGGAAATCGTCGCCGCCGACGAGCGCGAGACGGGCGAACGCGCCTTGCTCAATTTTGGACATACCTTCGGGCACGCGATCGAAGTTGGCATCGGGTACGGCACCTGGCTGCACGGCGAAGCGGTGGCCGCCGGAATGGTGCTTGCCGGCCAGCTTTCGGTTCGCGTGACGGGAATGCCGCCCGCAGAAAACGAGCGGCTGCGGCAACTCTTGTCCCGGTTCGGGCTGCCGGTCGATCCGCCGGCGCTGGGATGCGATCGTTATCTCGAACTGATGGCCCGGGACAAGAAGGTCGAGGCAGGGAAGCTGCGCCTGGTGCTTCTTGAAGCGCTGGGACGAGCGACGATCCGTTCCGACGTCCCGCTAGCCGAATTGCGAGCGCTGTTGGCGCGTTAGCCGAACTTAGCGGATTCGCGGGGTAGCCTGCGGTTAAGTGGTTG
>JRHI01000965.1_pt1 | contig 27707 bp, 22 predicted proteins | sample 215371 | NCBI WGS metagenome assembly JRHI01 (sample SAMN02929681, study PRJNA255918) | sediment metagenome | biome: cave system; feature: Ice Cave; material: Sediment; isolation source: sediment from deep within a dark volcanic ice cave with no known source of... ...
CTCGATCCGGTGGACAGTGTCTTCCACCAGCAGGCCAAATTCCTGACGCTGCTCATCGGTAATCTTGGTTCGCAGGTACTGGACCTCGACCAGCCGCTTACGGACGAATACGACCTGAGCTACCTCAGCAATACCTGTCATCCAGGAGTAGCAGACGAGTTGCGGATCGAGTGCCAAGAGACCGTTGGGCTCTTCCGGGTAGCGGCTGGAAGTGGTTTTCCACTCGAGAAGACAGCGGATTCCGTCTAAATATCCAATGGCATCAACGTAGGCTACGAAATCGTTTGTGCGTGAGACCGGTCTAACAACCTTGACCTGCAGGTTGCGACGAGGCTGACGGATGCGAATACGGTCGTCCTGGCAGAAGCGGTCCAAGAGTTGGATGCCTTGCTGCAGCATGCGGTCCCAGGTATCATTTTTCGAAAAGTGTAGTTCCGAATTTTGGCAGGCGGACCATTTCTGGAACAGTGCAGCCGCCGGGTCTTCGCGAAGAAAACAGGCGGCAAGGGCCTGTTCGAAGGCGCGGCCGAAGAGCATAGCGGCTCGAGTGTCCTTCTCCTTCCATCCATCAAGATAGCGGTGACGATACCGACGTGGGCAGGTTAGGTACTGGCTGATCTGGGTGTAGCTGTAGGTCATCGGGCAGCCTCCGATCCGTTCCCAGTCGTGATGGAGATGGTTGATAGTTCGTCCCAGTGGCTGGGTGGGGCAAAGCCGTCGAAGTTAAGCAGGCAAGTGCCGTTTACAACCGTGTGGCGGATCTTGACTACGCCTCGCAGCCCTACGACACCCTTGTCGTCAATCTCGTCCCGACCCAGCAACTCCATGTCATAGCCAAAATCGTGGAGAAACCAGATCAGCTTCCATAGAGTCTTGGCAGTGCAATACACCCGCCCGGAAACCACTCGGCCGGCCAGTTCGCGAGGTTCGAGGATGGAGAGGCGCAAGAGGTAGAAGGGCTTCGATGGATGCCAATGGTACTGAGCCCTATCGACGCGGACCAGGAACACGCCGTCGGGTATCTGATCGTCAGCAGATCGGACGATCTCGCTGAGACCTCGAATGCGACGTTTCATGAAGCACCTTCCTTTTCCTCGTTGACCGGATAGCTGTTGAGCTGGCAGAGCAGGGCATTCCGGTCTTTCTCGGCCCAATCAGCGAGGTGGGCGACGAACTTCTCAACCTGCTCGCGAGTGGCTTCCCGGAGTGTTTGAGTACCGCAGAAGTCGACGGCGTAGGCCTTCACCAAGTTGGGCTCGAGTTGGTGCTGGCGGATAATCTGGCAGAGTCGGTCGCGGACCTTCGGGCTGCCGTTGTTTCCATTGCCATTGGCAGGTCGCGGCGCCAGCTTCTTCGGCTCCGCAGAAGTCTTCCGCGGCTCCGCCGACGTGCCGAGTTCTTCGACCGAGCAGATACCGATGCCGTAGGCTTTGCGTAGAGCACGATTCACCGCGCGCGTTTCCGCCACGCGCATTTCGGCGCCGTGAACAAGGAAAGAGACATTGGAAGGATCTCCGTCGCCATAGCCAACAAAGCCTTTGCAGTCGGGAGATTTGTACACGGTGGCCTTGAACGCCCATCGTGCTGCAGACGGTTCTGAAAACTCCGTGACTGGCTCGACATGCATTCCAATGCATCGACGTCGACGAGCTAGTCGAAGGAGACCCGTATTAGTCACGTACCAGCCATTTTCGAGTAGAAGCAGGTCTCCAAAGGCAACGGAGAATCGGTAGTTTTGTGTCAACAGTCTCAGGATTCGCATACGAGATTTGTTCGTCCGCGTAGGCCATGTGCTTTTCGCCGTTGACGAATTCTCTCTCATCAGACTGCACGTCGATCTCATTACAACTCCTCAGTGAATGTCATCCAAATGGATGACATTTGGAATATAAAAGGATGACACACAGAACTCGTCTAAGTCAACTAATTTTTTTAGCCGATTTCCGAAATATCAGGGTGCTAAGATTGCGCTGATGAAGAAAGACACTCGCCTAACCTTCAGAGTGAACTCACACTTGAAGCGAGACGTTGAGGCAATTGCGGCTCGTGAAGATCAAAGTGTGGCTCGCATATGTGAAGCTTTCCTCCTGGCTGGATCCGAGTCGTACAAGAAGCAGGGCTCTAAATTTCTCCAGCGAATGGTGGGACGGCTGGGTACCAATCCCATAAAGTAAGTTTCCACTGGGGCACTCTTGTTTGCGATACGTCGACTCGCGCGGACGAGCAGCTGGGCGTCAAAGGCGATCAGGGCAAGTACCGGAAGCGGACAGAGGCCCGATTATGCTCTTTGCCCTGCGCAACTGGCGGTGGTCACCTAATTCTGTTCATTACGTAGGTAACATTAAAATCTGCATTCAGAATCAGCATCTAACATTTAGTCGTCTAGAATTGATTGGGGAACACTTCCGGAGTTCCCTTGATTGCCGCGGGTGATCTTCAGGGAAGCATCCTGAGTGCTCCAGGTCTCGGAAATTTTTGTGAGACACGGTGGCACGCTTGGTCGTCGACGTATACTCTGGCAAGCTTCACCCGAGAATTGCGGCCGGTCTTGCACCCCTTCTCAATTTGCAACTGCGCGCCCTTGAAACGACGGATCTAGAACGGCGAGTCGGGAAGTTGGAGAAGCTGTTGGATGCTGTGGAGGCAAAGGAGGGTGTCGGTTCGGAAGAGGATTTACAGGGGTGAGTCAAAATGGAAGCTGGAGTAGAGCCAGGCCTTTCAGCGAGTACTGAGCCATGGAGAAGCTGTTAGCCATATCGCTACCGATATGGCGTTAATATCAATAGACCATAGCTTTTGACAGCTTAAGCCGTCAGTGCCTCAAAGCTCTCGATCGTGCACTCCCAGGATTACCGATCACGCCAAGACTGAGACAAGAGATCAGCGATTCTGTGCACGTTGGGCGAAATATCGACGCAGTCCGTCCTCCCAGCGTGGCATTGTAATCCCCAGCCTGTTTAATTTCTGCTTGCTCAAAACCGAATAAGCCGGCCTCTGCACCGGGCTCGGGAATTCAGTTGTGTTTACTGGTTTCAATTCTGCCTTCAAATTTTCCAATTCTAATATCTTGCGGGCGAACTCGTACCAGGAACATTGTCCCTCGGCGCTGACATGATAGAGGCCGTAAGCTTCCGAACGGATGAGCCGACTCACCGCCTCCGCTAGATCCCCCGTGAATGTCGGGGTAAGAACCTGGTCATTAACCACGCGGATGGGACCTTCTTCGGCCGCTTTCCTCAGCATGGTCTCTGCAAAGTTTCCGCCTTTTCCTCTGCTGCCAGCAACTCCATAGAGGCCGCACGTCCGAACGACAAAGTGCCGACTCCACGTCAAAGAGACCATGCCTTCGCCGGCAAGCTTGGATACGCCGTATACATTCAAGGGATGCGGCAAATCCGATTCTGTGTAAGGCTGCTGCTGGCGGCCATCGAACACATAGTCCGTGCTGAAATGGACTAGCACCGCATTGATTCGCCGGCATGCCAGCGCGAGGTTTCTTGGTCCCGTGGCGTTAACTGCCAGAGATGTTTCCGGCTGCTTCTCGCATTCTTCAACTTTATGGAAAGCCGCCGTGCTGATGACTACATCCGGACTCGCCGAATCCAAGACTTGATTGACCTGCGCAAAATTCGACACGTCGACATCGCCGTGCGTCAGCGGCACAACTGTCTCCGCGGATAATACCCGGCAAAAATCCATCCCAAGTTGCCCTTTGGCTCCAACGATCGCAATCTTCATAGTCTGCGGCGCGTTCTTTTATGCTTGAAAGTATATCGGGTGCCGCCAATGGTACATGCCTGAGTGCTCGAAGGCAGTGTCCTTCGGCAAGCTCGTAAACTCCGTTCAGTACAGCCTCTCCTTCCGCAGCAGGTTTCCGAACGAACCGATGTTTGCCAGACTGTAGGAGAAGCGATACTGGTTCTCATTACGAATTGAACCCAATGTGACCCGTCGATACTCCATGGTGATGCCGCAGCAGTCCCAGTTATACGTTGTTTGAAAAGCCGAGTATTGCAACACCGTTTTTTGGACATCGAAGCCAAAGTTCACGGCTCCGCTAATACCGCGTTTATTGGAATGGCCGTATTGTATTTGTCCCCGAAGTTGGTGAAAGCGCGAGGGCGCGGCAGCACTGGAGGCCAAAAGTTGCCCGGGTAGAAACAGGTACGCGTCGCCACCCCCGAAACTCACTTGGCCGATGTGATAGTTCAAGAGCGCAGTACTGGCATTGATCCGTCCCCCGGTAAAGTCGTAGTCAAGATCCCATTCCGTATCGAGGTTTGTCGTAGGCTTAAGGCGCAATCGTGAAATTAGCGGCGAAAGGTGCCGCGGACTGATCAAATAGGCGAATGCGGTGAAGTCCACACTGCTCTCTAAAACATTCCGGCGCCCATTTATTAGGGCTCCCCCAAAAGTCGTATCGAGGAAGTATTTTTGCGCCAGTTCCCAAGTAACGAGTTCGCGAGTGGCCGAGGTGCGGGGACAATCGCCATCCGGCACGTTCTGCTGCGCGTCCTTAAGGCCGCTCTGGGCTGAGGGAAATTCACCAGATTGATCGTTGAGACCAATGACTCCTGAAGCAGGCAAGTTGGTGGCAGCGCAGTTTTCGGTCGAAGGCGAACCTGTCCTGGCATATAAACGGTTGATTATCGCGTATTCGACCTCGTTGGTATTGCTCAAAATGTCGCGTTCGTCGAAGCGCAGGAGTTTGGAAAAATTGTCGACTCCAGCCACTCGACGATATAGGATACGAGGCTCGACCACGTGCTTCAGCCTGTTACCGCGTACCTTGTGCTCGAAGATGCGTTCCAGCGTCGGCGGCCGGAATTCAACTGAGGCATCAAGGGCCCTGCGATTGATGGGATCACTAGCAGCTATCCCCAAACCGCTGGAAGGCACGAGCTGCTGACTGTACAACGTGTAGTGGATCCCGAGTTCGGGTCGCAGTGACCATCCGTGAGACAGCAAGGGAAGAGAAATACTTGGAGTCGCGTCTAGCCGACCTCCCAGGGGGGCGGTGCGAAATAAGGGCTCGCTGCGTGATAGACCCTCGGCCGCCGTCTCGAACGTCCAATAGAATGGAGATCGTCCCAGTGGACGATCCACGCTTGAGAACTCAAAGCTCGGAGCGTGATGGATGGTGATCACATCGCCACGACCGATGCCTTGGAAGCTTTGGTAACGTTCGACTAACGAGTTGTAGGAGAATCCATCCGCCGTGTGCGATAAAAAAGCATGAGATTTCACTTCCGATTGCACCGCCTGATAGAACACGGGGTCGAACGCCAAGCGGAATATGAACGCACTGAGATAGTCGACATTGAGGACGCCTCGAAAATTGTTTCCAAAACGCTTCTCCCCATTGAGGTGTACGTTCTCGCCGCCTTCCTTGAACTTCGGTTTGCCAATTCCCCGATCTAACACGCCGAAGTAGGTCAGATCAAGGTAGGCCTGCTCGCTGGGACGCGCCCGAAATTCGCCGCGTTGCCCCCAGCCGCGGCGAGAAAAGAGCTCCGCACCCATCAAAGCATCCATGCTGCGGTTGATTGCCCAATAGAAGCCCCCGCCCAGAATCGTGCCCTTCTGAGACGACAGGCCAATGTTGGGCATGAGAAGCCCGGATTTCCGGTGCGACGGGTCCACCGGGTGGGTCGCGACGGGAAAATAAAATACCGGGACCTTCCTGATACGAAAGGTACTCCAATAAACCGTCGCATAGCCCCCGGCGGTCACGACCGCGCGCGGCGTATTGAACTGCCATTTTGGTTGCGGAAGTTCGCAACTGGTAATGATCCCGTCGTACACAATGTAATGGCCGGGACCTGTTTTCACTACCACCTTGCCGGTGAACGCGAATGGGTTTGACGTCGTCAGTAGCAGACGGGGCGTAACCCGAGGGGAACCAATCGTCCCCGTAGCATCGTAAAACCGGCCGCTCTCATCGCGGAAATTGTATGTCCCGTGGCTCGCTTCCACGTGCTCGTGGTTTTCGGCGCCATCCAAAACAACATGGCCATTGAGAGTTGCCACACCCGTATCGGAGTCGTAGGTAGATTCATCCGCCCAAAGCGTTAGATCGCGATAGTTTATTTTGCTCCTGACATGCAGTTTGAAAATCGAGCCGTCTTTTTCCTGCTGGACCGCGCAGATTGTTACATCGTCTTTCGACAAGGAATTTACGGGAGGACAAACCAATTGGCCGACCGCCAGGCAAGAAGCGAAAAGCAGACAACTCGCAAACACTGTTGTGACAAGGAATCGCAGCCGGGTAGTCATCGAAAGCGCAAGGGTCCCGCTTAACGAAAACTTAACCGGGAACAAGCCATCTTAGCATGGCTGTTTGTGCCGGGAAGATGGTAGCATCTGCGCTCTTCATGATTGATCCATGCGTTATTCCTATCAAATCCTCGATGAAAGAGTTGCAAACGGTTTGCGGGAACAGCGAGCTTTCGCATGTTCCCATCAATCTCGTATCCCACGTTGGCGGACGTGGTGGCTGAGTTCGGCTGCGGCAACTGACGACTGGTGGCTGCTTCCATTTACAATCGTGGATTCATCGGCAGGGGTCCCATGGCACTGAAGGAGTCGGAAGCGATCATCGTGCGTACCTATCCCCTGCGCGAGGCGGATCTGCTGGTCACTCTGTTTACCCGCGCGGAGGGAAAAGTCCGCGGGGTGGCTCGGTCGGCGAAGAAGTCGAAGCGCCGGTTTGGCGGAGCGCTGGAACCGCTGACTTATGTCCGCGCGTTTTATGACGTGCGTGAGCGCAACGAACTGGCCCGGCTCGATGCCTGCGAAATTCTGGAGTCGCCGCTGGCCGCCGAAGTCAGCTACGCGCGGGCCGTCGGGTTGGCGCACGTGGCCGAGTTGCTGGACGAGTTGTTGCCTGACGGCGAGGCCAATGACGCCATCTTCCGGCTGACGCTCTCCGTGCTGCATGCCTTGCAGCCGACTAAGACTGGTTCGGATGTGTGGATGCCGGTCACCTATTTCGAGCTGTGGATGACGCGACTCGTCGGTTTCTTGCCGGAATTGACGGAGTGTATCGTCTGCGGCCGTGGGCTGAACGGAAGCCGCGCTTACTTTCACGCTCTCGCTGACGGCCTGATGTGCGTGGAGGACAAACGGCTGGCCTCGTCGGAGATCTCAAGCGAATCGCGCGGGCTGGCGGCGCAAATGTTTCGGGCTCCAGTGGAAAGCTTTGCGGGTATGCCTTGGCCTAAGTCTCAAGCCGCGGATTTGCGCAAGTTCCTGGTGCAGATATTGCAGCGGCATATTGAGAAGAAGCTGGTCACGGCCGGTATGCTGCACAGCGGCAACTTCTAGCCGGAGTCTATCTAAATGTTTCTCCGAGAAGCGGCAACGAAGATGGTCGTCCTCGACTGAGTTGGACTCACTAATAGCACGGCAGGTGAAGCTGACGTGTGGCGGGTTCTTCCATTACAATCGGTGATTAACCTTCGTCTTTCCGAACGAACTTGAATCCATCCAATTCCAATCCGCTGACGTTTCAGGAACTCATCTTACGGCTGCAAGCGTTTTGGGCGGAGCGGGGATGTGTGCTGCAGCAGCCTTATGATGTCGAAGTAGGCGCGGGAACGATGGCGCCAGAGACTTTCTTGCGTGTGCTCGGGCCGAAGCCATATAAGGTGGCGTATGTTCAGCCATCGCGGCGGCCTGCGGACGGGCGGTATGGGGAAAATCCGAATCGTCTGTTCAAACATATGCAGCTGCAAGTCATCCTGAAGCCTCCTCCGGAGAATGTGCAGGAGTTGTATTTGGAATCGCTGCGCGCGATTGGCATTGAGTTGCGCCAGCACGACATCAAGTTTGAAGAGGATAACTGGGAGTCGCCCACGCTTGGGGCGTGGGGCATCGGGTGGCAGGTGATGCTCGACGGGTTGGAGATCACACAATTTACGTATTTTCAGCAATGCGGCGGCGTGGATTTGAATCCGATTTCGGCGGAATTGACGTATGGCCTGGAACGTATCGCCGCATTTCTGCAGGATGTAGATTCGATTTATGACATCGTATGGGCGCGCGATCCGGAGACGGCGCAGGCGACGACTTACGGTGATGTGCGGCTGGCGGATGAACTGCAGTTTTCGGTGTACAACTTTGAATTGGCAGATGTGGATAAAGCGTGGCAGCATTTCGGGCTGTGTGAGGCAGAGTGCAGTGCGCTGATTGAGAAATATGGCGTATTGGAAAAGGATTTTAGTTTGAGCCGACGGATCGGTCAGAGCACTGGGGAAGGATACGCACGCGAAATGAAGCGGTTCCCACTCCTGGCAGCTTATGATCTTTGTCTCAAATGTTCGCACTTGTTCAACATCCTTGATGCGCGCGGCGCGATTTCAGTGACCGAGCGGGTAGGTGTGATTGCGCGAGTCCGGGTTCTGGCAGTGGGCATCGCGAAACTCTGGGGTGACCAGCAAAAGAGCGACGCAGTGTCGCAAGTAGCGGAGCCTGTGAGTGAGATAGAGCTGAAGAAAAAGCAAGAAAAGTTATCGCCCGTAGGATAGTGCTCTATGGGCCGCGATGTTTACGTTATGACGATTGTTAGGTGACCACGAGTTTAGAGTATGCCAGATTTTCTGCTTGAGATCGGGTGCGAAGAAATTCCGGCGCGGATGATTGACGCGGCGGCGGCGGAGTTGCGGGAACGTGTGTTGGAGTTGTTGAAGCGTGAGCGCCTGGGTCCGGGCGAGGTCACATCTTTTGATACGCCGCGGCGGTTGGCGGTGATGGCAGCGGAACTTTCCGGGGCGCAGGACGATGTGACTGAACGCGTAACCGGCCCTCCGATTAACGTCGCCTATAAGGATGGGCAGCCAACTTCGGCGGCGCAGGCTTTTGCCAAGAAGGCGGGCGTAAACGTCTCACAGCTCGAAAAGATTTCCACTCCCAAGGGAGAATACCTGGCAGCCGCTGTAACGAAAAAGGGCCGCAGCGCAGCCGAGATTCTCGCAGAGTTACTGCCCAAAGAAATTTCCTCAATCTACTGGCCGAAGAATATGTACTGGCAAAAGCCCAACGAAAGGTTTGTGCGGCCAGTGCGGTGGTTGGTGGCGATGCTTGACGGAGAGACGATTCCGCTGGAGTTCGCCGGAATTCGAGCTGGAAACACTTCGCAAGGGCACAGGATTTTGTCCGCTGGGGGCGTTACGATTGCTCGCGCAGGCATCGCGTACGTGGATTCTCTGCGTGCCGCAAAGGTCTTGGGCCGCGACGAGCGCAAGCAGCAGATTCGTAAAGCTCTCGATGCAGCGACGCGCACGATTCCCGGAGCACGCTGGCGAGAGGACGAGATCCTGATTGATACCGTGGTTAACCTGACTGAATTTCCTTCGGTGACTCTCGGCGGCTTTGATCCACAATTTTTGGCGTTGCCAAAAGAAGTGCTAGTCACGGTGATGCGCGACCATCAAAAGTACTTTGCCCTGGAAGACGCTGACGGCCAGTTGCTGCCGCATTTCCTTGCGGTGCTGAATACTGACGGCGATCCACAGGGGTTGATACGCCACGGGAATGAGCGTGTGCTACGCGCGCGCTTCAATGACGCGCGTTTTTTTTGGGAGACGGATCAGAAGAAATCTTTGCTGGAGCGTCTGGACTTACTGCGGAACGTCACATTCCAGAAAGATCTGGGCAGCTACTACGACAAGACACAGCGAGTGCAACGCCTGGCCAGTTGGCTGAGTGAGCTCCTCAAGCAGAGTGGGATGGCTGTGCGTCCGGGCGTGATTCATAAAGCGGCTTGCCTGGCGAAGACCGACCTGACTACAGAGTTGGTCAAGGAGTTCACCGAACTGCAGGGAATTGTGGGTGGTTTGTACGCACGGGTGCAGCAGCTTGATCCCTCTTTGCCGGAGGCGACGCGGTTGGCGATTGCCGACACCATCTATGATCACTACAAGCCCGAGTCGACCGACGATGATGTGCCGCGGTCGATCGAGGGCGCCGTGCTCTCGATAGCGGACAAGGCGGACACCATTGCAGGCATGTTCGCGCTGGGTCTGGTTCCGAGCGGATCTAAGGATCCATTTGCTTTGCGCCGGCAGGCGAATGGGATTGTGAAAGTGATTGCGGAAAAGAAGCTGCCGTTGCGGCTTGGCGATATCATGCGGGATGCTCGTTCTGGATACAAAGGATCGGCCGCGGAGAAAAAGTTTTCGCCGAGCGGGCAATTTGACGAAGCTGTACGGATTTTCTTTCGCGAGCGGCTGGAATTTTATCTGCGTGACGTGCACGGGTATGCCTACGATGTTGTGAAGGGGGTTCTGGCGGCGGACGCCGACGATGTTGTTGATGCGCTGTCGCGCGCGGAGGCGCTCAAGCAGGTTCTGCACATGTCGGAATTTCAGGCGATTGGCGCGGCCTGTAAGCGCATGCGGAACATTCTGAAGCAGGCGGTAGAGAAAGGTATCGAGTCCGGTAGCAAATTTGAAAATCTGCCCCAGGCCGCGGACGAAGAAAAACAATTGATGTCTTACATGGAACGGACCGGGCCGAGGGTCGAAGAGCACCGGAAGAAAAAGGAATATTTCGACGCGTTGCTTCTCCTGTCAACCGCCAGAGAGCCTATCGACAGATTCTTCGACAAGGTTATGGTCATGGTCGAAGATGAAAAAGTACGCGCCAATCGGCTGGCATTGCTGCAAGCCTTGTTGAAATCGTTCTCGACAATCGCCGACTTCTCCGAGATCGCGGCCGAGGCGAAAGCGTAAGGGCGATGTACAGCCCAACCGCAAGTAAAATTTAGTAGTACGAATCGCAGCGCTGAAAAGCGCCGCGCCACCCAATACTAGATAGAGGAATCATATGGCGACATCTACTCTTCCTGAAGCTGAAGTTGAATCTCGTAAGCAGCAGACCAACAAGAGCGCGACCAAGTACGTTTACTCGTTTGGTGGTGGCAAGGCCGACGGCAGCGGCAAGATGAAAGACGTGCTGGGTGGCAAAGGCGCCGGGCTGGCTGAGATGACCAATGCCGGGTTACCCGTGCCGCCGGGATTCACGATTCAGACCGAGGCGTGCCGCGAATATATGCGGCAGGGTCGCGTGTCGGAGGAAGTCGATCGGCAGATGGAAGAAGCGTTGGCGAAGCTGGAAGCACTGCAGGGACAGAAGCTGGGTTCTGGTGAAAATCCGCTGCTGGTAAGCGTGCGCTCGGGCGCGAAGTTCTCCATGCCTGGGATGATGGATACGATTCTCAACCTCGGCTTGAACGACAAGAGCGTGGAGGCACTGGCCAAGCGCAGCAACAATCCGCGTTTCGCAGCCGATTCATACCGGCGGCTGATCCAAATGTTTGGCAACGTCGTTCTCGACATCGAAAAATCGGCATTTGAAGAAGTGTTTGACGCCAAGAAGAAGCAAAAGAAAACCAAGCTCGACACCGATCTGGATGCCAAGGCGCTTAAGGAAGTTATCGCCGAGTACAAGAAAATCGTGAAGAAGCACGCCAGGCGCGACTTTCCGCAGGACCCGCACGAGCAATTGGTGATGGCGCGGGACGCCGTTTTCCGTTCGTGGCAGAACGATCGCGCCAAGCACTATCGCCGCATCAACAACATCGACGACATGCTGGGAACAGCGGTGAACGTGCAAGCTATGGTGTACGGCAACATGGGAGAGACCAGCGGCACGGGCGTGGGTTTCACGCGTAATCCCGCGATCGGCACGAAGGAGTTTTACGGCGAGTTTTTGCTGAATGCTCAAGGTGAGGACGTAGTTTCGGGGGTGCGCACTCCCGTGCCCATCCTCGAACTGCACAAGATCATGCCCGAGGTGTACAGCCAGTTGCGGGACACCACGACGCGGCTGGAGAAGCACTACAAGGACATGCAGGACTTCGAGTTCACCATCCAGGAAGGCAAGCTCTACATGCTGCAGACGCGCAATGGAAAGCGCACGGGCCTGGCGGCAGTGCGGGTGGCGATCCAGATGGTAGAAGAAGGATTGATCACGAAGGAAGAGGCGATTTTCCGCGTGGAGCCGAACCAGCTTTATGATTTCCTAGTGCCACGACTGGATGAGAAGAGTACAAAGATCGAGGTCCTGGCAACCGGCCTGCCAGCCTCGCCGGGTGCAGCCGTAGGACAGATCGTGTTTACCGCTGAAGAGGCCGTGAAGAAGGCGGGGCACGATCGGAAAAATCCCGTAATCCTCGTGCGCGCGGAAACGACGCCGGAAGACATTCAGGGCATGGAAGTCGCCGCCGGCATTTTGACTTCGCGCGGTGGCATGACGAGTCACGCTGCCGTAGTCACACGTGGCATGGGCAAGTGTTGCGTCGCTGGCGCGGGCGACATTACGGTCGACGAGAAAAAGCGCGAGATGCGGGTGAAAGGGCAGACGTTCAAAGAAGGAGACTGGATTTCGCTCGATGGCACAACCGGCAGGGTGATCAAGGGCAAGCTAAGCACAATTCCTCCGAAGGCGGACGATCCTGAGTTGCTGAAGCTGATGGCGTGGGCGGAGCCGTTCCGCAAGCTGAGGGTGCGGGCCAATGCAGACATTCCGCGCGATGCGATCCAGGCGCGTGGGTTCGGAGCTGAGGGCATCGGCCTGTGCCGGACCGAGCACATGTTCTTCGCCGAAGATCGCATTCAACATATGCGCGCGATGATTCTTGCGACGAACGAGAAAGACAGACGCACCGCATTGAAGAAGCTCCTGCCCATGCAACGGGCCGATTTCATTGGCGTCTTCAAGGCGATGGACGGATTTGCGGTTACGATTCGCACGCTTGATCCACCGTTACATGAGTTCCTGCCGCGGCGCGAGGACCTGATGGTCGAGATCGCCTTACTCGAGGCCACCAAGCCCAGGTCATCGAAGCTGGCGGGTCTGCGCAAAGTTCTGGCGCGCGTAGAGGAGCTCCATGAATTCAATCCGATGCTTGGACACCGCGGTTGCCGGCTGGGCATCACCTATCCCGAGATCACGGAGATGCAGGCTCGTGCGATTTTCGAAGCGGCTGTCTCCGTCGCCAAACAGGGAGTGAAGGTCTATCCCGAGGTGATGATTCCGCTGGTGGCGACGGTAAAAGAAATGGCGAACCAGGCCGCGATCGTGCGGCGAATGGCCGAAGAAGTTTTCAAAGAGAAGGGAATGAAAGTAGATTACCTGGTGGGCACGATGATCGAGCTTCCGCGTGCGGCGCTGGTTGCGGACGAGATTGCCAAAGAGGCGGAATTCTTTTCTTTCGGCACCAACGATCTGACCCAGACAACGTTCGGATTCTCCCGCGACGACGTGAACAAGGTGCTGCCAACATATCTTGCGGAAGGCATTCTAAAGCAGGACCCATTTGCCGCACTGGATCGCGAAGGCGTGGGGCAACTGGTAAAAATGGCGACCGAGCGCGGACGGAAGACGCGCCCGAACCTGAAGGTGGGAATCTGCGGCGAGCACGGCGGAGAGCCGTCCTCCGTGGAGTTCTGCCACCAAKTCGGGTTGAACTACGTTTCATGTTCGCCCTTCCGTGTGCTTACGGCCCGATTGGCGGCGGCGCAGGCAGCGGCAACGGATACGCTTAAGGTAGAAGGTGGCAGAACTAAATAGATTTGGCTCTGCGACAACGGGGCGACATCACTGCACTTTCTGCAGGCGCGCAATCAACTTCTGGGCCAGATTGTTTTCCGACTCAGACCACAGCACGCGACCGCTGTTGCGCGTGTTCTTCTCCGCGTGTGTAGTAAATTCCACGAGCTTCTGAACGTTGGCGCGGACTTTGGCCTCGTTTTCGCCCGTAAGCGCCAACTCTTCATGGAGAAATGGAGCATCCAAGCCGAAATCTATCTCGATCTGTCCGCTTTGCTCGCTGGCCCGTTCGTCAAATTCTTCCCCTTGCACAATGAAGTTCACCAATGTGGGAGCAAGCGTCCACTTCTGGCCAGTCTGATCGGGTGTCCATAGGTCCCAATAAGCGTCAAAGACGTAGGCGAAGTCGTCATGGATGTGGTCGGCAGCAATTACGAGCACTTCCTCCGGACTGACGCCGGGGGTGAATCGCTGCTCAAGCAGGGTAGCTTCGTTCCATGAAACTGGGTGTAACGCGAGATAGGTAATCCCCGGCCGCTGCGCGGAAAAGGGAAACTGCTTCAATACCGCGAGAATGTGCGGCAGCATCTCAGGGCCCGAGAAGCTGGGAAACCACAGGCTAAGGTAGAGTGGATCCGGCACAGTCGCTATGGGAAACGCTACTTCTCAATTCTAAATTGTTTTGGGTCCTGGCAGGCTGCCGAAAAACGTGAAGAAAAGGTGGTTGCTGCCCCGTTTTCTCATCTGGGCCATCACCAGGCGCTCAAGGTTGCCCGAGTACAGCATCGACTGACGGCAGTCCGAAGTTTTTTCATGCCCCGCGAATATTCTCAGGTTTTTTTCTGCGGAGGCTCTGCGGTTTCTGCCAGTACATTATGGCGGACGTCAGAACCTTGTACCCAGAAGATCACGTCTTCTGCGATGTTAGTGGCGTGGTCGGCCACGCGCTCCAAATTACGGGCAACCAGCAACGCGTCCAGTGCTTGCCGAACGACTTCGGGCCGCTGGTTCATCGTCTTCACCAGCTGGATGAAGGCGTCGTCGCGCATGCGGTCAATGACACTATCCATTTCCAGAACGGCTTGGGCCAGTTCCACCTTGCCCTCGATAAAGGATTCCAGCGCGCGCCGAACCATGGCGCTGACCGCGGCACCCATGCGAGCAATGTCCACGGGAAGGTCGGCGGTAGGAAGCTCAACCATATCCATCACGCGTTCGGCGATGTTCACGGCTTGATCTCCTACGCGTTCAAGGTCCGAATTAATCTTGGTGACGGCAAGAATGAATCGCAGGTCCACAGCCATGGGTTGCTGCATGGCCAGCAAATCGAACGCAGCCTCGTCGATGTCGCGCTCGGCAGTATTGATTTGGCCTTCGCCCTCAAGCACCATCTGGCAGCGCGTAAGATCGCGTTCAACGTACGCCTGGCGAGCGCGGTCCACCGCCTGCTCGGCCATGCCCCCCATACGAAGCAGCTTCTGCCGTAGATCGTCGAGGCCTTGCTGAAAACGCGTACGCATTATCCAAACCTGCCTGTAATGTAATCTTCCGTCTTCTTGTCGGACGGCTTGGTGAAGATTTTTTCTGTCCTGTCGAATTCTATCAACTTACCCAGTAGAAAGAACCCCGTAAACTCGGCGACGCGTGCCGCCTGCTGCATGTTGTGGGTGACGATCACAATCGTATAACGCTCTTTGAGTTGAAAGATAAGTTCCTCAATCTTGCCCGTCGAGATGGGATCGAGTGCGGAGCACGGCTCGTCCATCAGCAGTACTTCGGGTTCGACTGCCAAGGCACGCGCGATGCAAAGGCGCTGCTGCTGTCCTCCGGAAAGACTGGCCCCTGACTTCTTGTGAAGTTGATCCTTCACCTCATCCCACAAGGCAGCGGAGTCGAGCGAGCGCTGTACAACTTCGTCAAGCTTGCGTCGGTTACGGAAGCCATTCAACTTCAACCCGGAGGCAACGTTGTCATAGATCGACATAGTTGGAAACGGGTTTGCCTTCTGGAAAACCATGCCCACGCGGCGGCGCAGTTGAGTGGGCGAGGTGCCGTTATACGCGTCAAGCTCGCCGATGCGGACGCTGCCTGTGATGTGCGCGTCTGGAATCGTCTCGTGCATGCGGTTCAAGCAGCGGATAAACGTCGACTTGCCGCAACCGGAGGGACCGATGAGGGCGGTAGCGTGATTGGCCGCAACCTGCAAATTTATTTCGAACAACGCCTGGCTCTTCCCGTACCAGGCGTTCAGGTTTTCGACTTGGATCCCAACACCCATAAGTTAAGCCGCTCCGAAAGTACCGCGGCGGACGGCGAACCGCACGGCTGCCACCGCGCCGACGATCAGTAGAATCAGGACAAGGGCTCCCGCCCAGGCCTGTCGATGCCATTCATCATACGGCGAGATGGCATAGTTAAAAATCTGCAGCGGCAAAGCAGCCGTGGGCTGATCGGTATGCAAGTTCCAGAACTGGTTGCCGAAGGCGGTAAACAGCAGCGGAGCGGTCTCACCCGCGACACGGGCAAAAGCCAGCATGATCCCGGTAATCACGCCCGATGTCGCGGTACGCAGCGTGATGGAAAGCGTGGTGCGCCAGCGCGGAATGCCGAGACCGTACGCAGCCTCGCGCAAAGCTTGTGGTACCAGCAGCAACATCTCTTCGGTGGTGCGCGTGATTGTAGGCACCATCATGATTGCCAGTGCAACCCCACCTGCCAGCGCGGAAAAGTGTTTCTGATACAGCACCACAATGGAGTAGGCCACAATGCCGATGACAATTGAGGGAACGCCGTTGAGCACGTCAGCGGTAAATCGAATCACGTCCCCCAGACGATTGCGGCCAAACTCCGCGAGGTAGATTCCCGCGCCGACTCCGAAGGGCACTCCAATCAGGCTCGCGATTCCAAGGATGAAGCCCGATCCCACAATGGCATTGGCCATTCCGCCGCCAGGTTCACCTACTGGCTTCGGCGTCTGGGTGAGGAAGGCCCAATTAATTGACCCGACGCCGCGGTACAGAAGATAGCCGAAAACTGCAATCAGCGGCACCAGGACCAGGAGCACTGTAACCACAGCTATGCCGGTCATCAGGTGGTCGGTGACTCGTCGTCGCAGGCTGATCGGTGGCACTTGGCGCTGGGCAACGGCGACCACGGCTTTAAACATTGCCCCTCGCAGGCTGCCCACGCGTCACTGTCCAGACCAGCAACCGCGCCAGCGCGTTGACGACGATGGTTACGAGGAAAAGCGCTAATCCAATTTCGATTAAGGCAGAAAGGTAAACGTTGCCCGTAGCCTCGCTGAACTCGTTGGCCAGAACGCTGGCCATGGTGTATCCCGGAGCAAATAACGATTTCACGATTTGCGGGCGATTGCCAATCACCATAGTGACGGCCATGGTTTCTCCCAGGGCGCGACCCAGCCCCAGAATAATTCCGCCCATGATTCCGGCGCGAGCATTGCGGAGCACCCCGATGCGAATCATCTCCCACCGCGTGGCGCCCAGTGCGAGTGCGGCCTCGCGTTGATGCCGTGGCACCACCATCAAAACTTCGCGGGTGATTGAGGAAATAATGGGCACAATCATGATGGCAAGGATGATGCCCGCCGCCAGCATCGAATAGCCGAAGGCAGGTCCTTCAAACAACCCCGTCCAGCCCAGCGTCCGGGTCAGGAACGGCTGAACATGCTGGCTGAGAATTGGAATGAGCACGAAAATCGCCCACAGACCGTAAATCACGCTGGGGATCGCTGCCAGCAGTTCCACGAAAAACGATAGTGGACCGCGCAACATGGGTGGGCACATCTCGGTGGTGAATACAGCCACCCCGATCGACAGGGGAACCGCAATTATGAGGGCTAATAAGGACGAGACCAGCGTTCCGTAAACAAACGGCAGGGCGCCAAACTGCTCGTTCACCGGGTCCCAATCACTACCGGAAAAAAATTTGAAACCGAAGGCGCGCCAGGATAGCGTCGACCGTGTCACCAGCTCGTAGATGATCAGAACCAACAAGGCCAAGACCGCGAGCCCACAAACCATCATAACCGCCTGGAAAATGCGATCCGGCACCTCGCTCGGGGCGTGGAGCAGTGGGGAAGCCGACTCAGCCCCGGGGGTACTTATAACCTTCTCCTGATCAACGGGTTGCGGACCGGGCATATCAGGCCTGTGGAAAGCTGGGTTGGCCATTCGTATTCACCGTAGCAGACAGTTGTTACAAAGGTGTTAAAATTCAGTACTTTTCGAGTCGCTCCGAATGGTTTGAATTTAGCTCTAAGAAGTCGGGATAATCTTGATCATCCTGAGGTTGCGTTCCCGCTAGTTAGCTTGTATTTTCATCTCCCTACCTGAGACTTGATATGTCGATCGCCCCTGAGCGAACCCGGCTTGTATTCCAGAAGCTTGAGCGGGATCTGTTGAAGGTCTTTTCCAAGCCGAAACCGAAGAACATTCACAGCTTCCGCACTGGAACGCGCCGAGTGCAAACGTTGCTTGAAGAACTTGCGCCAGATCGGACCGGAAACGAAAAGAAGCTACTGAAGCTGCTGAGACAGCTCCGCAAGCGCGCTGGCAAAGTCCGCGACCTGGATGTACAACTGTCTGCGCTACAAAGCTTGAAAATTCCCCAGGAGCCGCGGCGCAAGACGCTGCTGCTGCAAACTTTGATTGAACTTCGCGCCAAACATGAAAAGAAGTTGCGCAAAACGCTGACCAAAGAGACCACTCGCGAAGTCTGCAAGCGGCTGAGGCGAGCGGCGAAGGACTTGAAGCCAGAGACCCACGGAGATCCGCTGACGGTCGCGCAGCAAACCATGATGCGAGTTGTGCGTCCTCAAGGCCCGCCGACGAACGAGATGCTGCATCAGTACCGCCTTGCCGGAAAAAGGGCACGCTATGCGGCGGAGTTCGCGGTAAAGTCTCCTCAAGTCGACCAATTCATTGCGCATCTCAAACGCGCTAAGGACGCTCTCGGCGATTGGCACGATTGGCTCATGCTGGCTCAGAGTGCGGCAGAACGCCTGGGGGATGTTCACCAGTCTCCCCTTGTGGCGGAGTTGAGTAATGTGTGTGGAGCGAAGTTCCGGCATGCAGCGGCTGCGTTATCCAGCACTCCGGCGGTGCGCGCCGACTCCAAACGGCAGACTTCTCCGCCAGCCAGATCGAAAAAACAGAGCACGAATACGGGGGCGTCAGAGGTGGCGATAAGTTCCGCCGCATAGCTCCGCTGGCGAAAAGCTGCCCAAGTCCTCTTCCAATCGTGAAGTGGAGTCGGAAAGTATTAGTCGTTTGCATGAGGACCGGCGGTTTCGCAGGCTGATGCCCCGCCCGGCATAAGGGAGCATTGCTCCCCCGCAACCGTTAAAACAACAATGGAACCGACATTACTTGCGGCACGCCCGCTTAAAGTCATTCGCCCGCCCACATTCTCGATGGGCACGATTTTTTCCGGACTGCGGACTTTGGCTCAATATTCCGATCTCCTGTACACCTTGAGTTTGTTTCGTCTGAATGTCCGATATAAACAGTCCGTTCTTGGATGGTCATGGGCCCTTCTGCAACCTTTAGCCTTGATGTGCATTTACACCGTGATTTTTACCCGGGTTACCACGATTTCAACTGGCGGAACGCCGTATCCTGTCTTCGTATTTTCGGGGCTGCTGCCGTGGATTTTTTTCTCCGCCTCAATCTCAAGCGCAGTGCAGGGACTTGTGTTGCATCCAAATCTGCTCACGAAAATGTACTTCCCCCGCGAAATCATCCCGTTATCGTACCTGGCTGCCGGTTTGGCGGATTTTTGCATTGCGTCGCTGATTCTTATTGGCCTGATAGTCCACTACCACGTGGCATTGACCTGGAATTTGTTGTACGCGATTCCAATCGTGCTTCTCCTTGGCGGTTTTGCGGCAGCCATCGCTTTGTTCTTTTCAGCGATTCAGGTGCGCTTTCGTGACGTCGGGCTCGCAATGCCATTCGTGTTGCAGGTGTGGATGTTCACCGTTCCCGTGGTTTACTCGCTGCAATCCGTTCCAGTAAGGTTTCGCAGGCTGTATCTGCTCGACCCGGCCGCGGGACTGATCGAAAACTTTCGCATGGTCGTGCTCGGCGGAGCAGCACCCAATGCCGCCAGTGTGGCGACCTCGGGTGCCATCACATTAATTTGCCTGGCACTCGCGTACGCCTATTTCAAATCGTCAGAAGCAACTATGGCTGACGTGATATGACACGAGCAACGATTGACATGAAGAATGACTGACCTGAAGAATGATTGACCTGAAGAATGATTGACCTGAAGTTTGACCGGGTATCAAAGAAGTATGACATCCGCCCCGCCAGCAATTCGCCGAGGCGCTGGTATAAGCGCGCGTTTTCGAAGCGATCAGAGCCCATGTGGGCGCTGCGCGACGTAAGTTTTGAGGTCAGAGAAGGGGAGGCTCTGGGCATAGTCGGACATAACGGCGCCGGCAAAACGACCATACTGAGAATCCTTTCCAGCATCACCAGTCCAACCCTGGGCGAGATAACGGTGCGTGGACGATTGGCCGCGTTGGTTGAAGTCAGTTCCGGTTTTCATCCCGAACTGACTGGCCGCGAAAACGTCTACCTCCATGGTGCGATGCTGGGCATGCGGCGCACCGAAATTCGTCGAAAGCTGGAGAGCATCATAGAGTTTTCGGGCGTTGGCCAATATATCGATGTACCGGTAAAACGATACTCCTCAGGCATGTATGTTCGCCTGGGTTTTTCGATTGCCGCTCACCTGGACCCGGACGTGCTTTTGCTGGACGAGGTCCTTGCGGTCGGTGATGCGGCATTTCAAGCAAAATGCCTTGAACGTATTGCCGAGCTGCGAAAAAAAGGGCGCACCATCGTCTTCATCTCGCACGACCTGGCGGCCGTGTACCGGCTATGTGACCGGGCAATCTTGCTCAATCACGGCCGAGTCCTGATGGACGGGCCTGCGAGATCAGTCATTGACCATTATCAGGAAATGACTTTCGCCGGCGAGGGCACGCCTGCAGAGGAAGAATCCGGCTGCGCCGCTGGGGCTCGGTGTACCAGTGTTTCCTTCTCCTCGCCGGATTCTGGCGGTATCCGCACCGGCTATTCCATGGTGGCACGTCTTGGATATCGAGCTTCGAGAAGGATTGCAGGGGCCGTCTTCAGGGTTTCCATCTATTGGCCCAGTGGATATTTGTGCGCCCAGCTTTCCACCGAATCATCGCTGGAAGGTTACTGTCTGGAGCCCGGCGCGGGCCTAATCGAGTTCCAGTGCCCGGTACTACCGGTCGTGCCTGGACTCTACCGAGTCGACTTGGCAATCGAAGCGAACGGACAGGAAATCAACCTACGAGAGCGTTGTGCGACGCTTCGAGTGGAGGCCGGTAAAATTGCCTCCGGGGATTTCTACATTGAGAATACGTGTAAGGTTCTGCCGGAGAACTCACCGCTCATCGCGGAACGCGTTGATCGTCTTTAATCGAAATATCTGATCTCGCCAGCCTGGTGAGAAAATTTCTCGCCCGCATCTTCCGACGGCAACGTTAAAAATGTTTGAGCGATGTGCCGTTCAAGGCCGAGGTAATCAACGTATCAGCGTAGGCTAGGTCGGTCGCCAGAGACGTAGTGAAGTTCATTCCTATTCTCCAGCTTGCGGGAGCCTCGGGATGTACGCCGGAAAGAATCACAAATCCCTTGCCGTAGCTGCTCTCTACGATCGCCGGGGTACCGTCGGGAAATTTGCCGACAATGCTGCCCCATCCAGTAAACTGGGGGCCATCCTGCCAATAAATATCGAGGGGACTGCCCGATGGGAAAGAGACTAGAACTGGTTCCTTGTGGATGCCCTCGAACTCGTCGGCGTAGAAATTGAACCAGACACCGGAAGTCAGATCCACACCGTTGTGAGTTGAGTAACCCCCAAAGAAGCCACCAGCGCATAGTCCCAGGTAGTGCAACCCGTCGTTCGAAACAGCGTTCCGGATATTCGTTGTAGTCTTGCTGGTGAGGCTGTTGCCGATGGTGATTGAGTTCCCGCCCGGCACGATAAACAGCTTATAGGCTTTCAACTGAGTCTCACTCATTGCATTGAGCTGTGACGTGTTGGCCGTCGAATAGGTCAGTTTCAAAGTGCTGAGTTGCGTTTCAACCGCTGCCACGTCCGTAGATGAAGTGCCAGTGCCGTTATAGAGAAGCACAAGCGGACTCGTGGGGGGGCTAGACGTTGAGGTAGAGCCGGAGGTTGAAGTTGAAGTCGAGGTCGAGGTCGAGGTAGAACCTGAGGTTGAAGTGGAAGTGGAAGTTGAGGTCGAAGTAGAGGTAGAACTGGAGGTAGAGCTAGAGGTGGAGGTCCCAGCAAGCGGCACCTTTGTGCTGGGTGCCGGCGATCCCGGCCAAGCCGGAGAACCGCATCCGGTAAGGCTGATCGTCGCAAACGGCAGAGCAATCAAAAACAAATATCGCAGCCTGCGTGCAGCAGAGGGGGAGAAGCGCACACAACCTCCTTCGTATCGCTTTAAACGCTTGGGGCAAAGCTCCGCCCCAACAAGCCATCCACTTCTTTAAATTTGAATGCGACGAAACGGTCTGTCTTAAGTGGTCTGATTTTACCCACGCGGTCTTAAAAGGAAAGACACGAAAGTACATGAACGGCGACTGTCTGAGCTCATAAACTTCGTCCAGCCCTAGAGATTCTTGCGCGAGATTGCAAATTGTTTGGTTCGCAAATTGCGAAGCCAGGGTCCCAGGTTGCCTTGCGTGGTCGCGGGTTTGTCAGTTTCTCGGCCCGCAAAGCTTGTAGCATAAAAACTTCGTATGCCGAGGCACGTCACGGGTGCCGCATACTAATGCATATAGCAGGCTTGCACCTGGTTAAACACTATGAAGTACGACATGAAGTACGACGCAATCCTGGTTGTTTCGTTTGGTGGGCCAGAATCCAGGGACGAAGTGATTCCCTTTCTAGAAAATGTGCTGCGTGGGCGCAACGTTCCCCGGGAGCGCTTGTTGGCGGTCGCGGAACACTACTACCACTTTGGCGGCAAGAGTCCTATCAACCAGCAGACGCGCGAGCTGATCGCCGCGCTGGAAGGGGAACTGGGGCGGAACGGGCCCAGGCTGCCAGTCTATTGGGGTAACCGGAACTGGCATCCCCTTTTAGCGGATACGTTACGGCAGATGAAGCAGGAAGGCATTCAGCACGCAGTGGCTTTCGTGACTTCAGCCTACAGTTCTTACTCCGGATGCCGACAGTATCGCGAAGACATTGCTCGTGCGCAGAACGAAGTGGGCCCGGGGGCTCCGGAAGTTGACAAGCTGCGGGCGTTCTTCAATCATCCGGGATTTATCGATGCAATTGAGGAACGGGTTCACGACGCCCTGCAGTCGATTCCCGCGGGGTCGCAGCAGAATGTCCAGGTTGCTTATACCGCGCACAGCATTCCGATTTCGATGGCGAACACCAGCGATTACGTCCGCCAGCTTGAAGAGGTCAGGCGCCTCATCTCGGCGCGGCTCGGCGTTAGCAACGACGTTCTGGTTTATCAGAGCCGCAGCGGAATTCCCGGTCAGCCGTGGCTCGAGCCCGACGTTCTGGACCATCTGCGCAGCGTGAAGACGAACGGTCTTGCGAGCGCCGTAGTGCTCGCGCCGATCGGTTTCATATCCGATCACATGGAAGTTCTCTATGACCTCGACATCGAGGCTCGAGATCTTTGCAATTCGCTGGCGCTGCCCATGGCGCGGGCGAAGACGGTAGGAGTACATCCGAAGTTCATCGGCATGATTCGCGAACTGATTCTGGAACGAATAAATCCGGGATCTGAGCAGCATGCTTTGGGAACCTTCGGCCCGAGAGGGGATGTTTGCGCGCAGGACTGCTGTCCGGCTCCGCAGCGGCCTTCGATTGCTGGCAAGAGCTAGTTCAATTTCTTATCCGACGGCAATCCGGCGCAGGACCTTAGCCATCGGACCGTATCTTCAATCAGCTACCGCGGTGTGAAGTATGGCCGGCAGTGTGAGGTCTAGCGAATTGCCGGAACTATGGGAGACTCGTAGTCAGTCGCCTTGGGGCGGCCTTCGACCAGATGCATGGTGTTGAGGATCGTCTGCAAGACCGGCTCATCACCCACGGCGGTGTTGAGCATCAGGTGATAGAGAGAGCGCGTTGGCCAATCGGCGTTGAAGTAGTGTTTGATGTAGACGATGCGCTCCCGGTCCACGGCATCGACCAGTTCTTCGGCATCTGGCTCGCTGCATCCGTCTGCCCGCAGGCGGCGAAGTTTCTCGGCACGAGGTGCGTAAAGAAAAACGTGGAAGGCGTCCGACCGCTCCCGCAGGAAGTACGGGGCGCCACGTCCAACCACGACGGCATTTCCTTCCTCCGCAATCTTCCCTGTAATCTCCTCCATCATGGAGACCATCCGATCGGTATCAAAGGCTTGATTGCCAAGCGCCGAACTGCGCTCGTAGCTGCCGCGCCAGAACGCCTTCGCCAGGCGGTAGACACGGCTGTCCATTCTTTCGTCGCACCGCATTACCGCCGAAGAATCAACATTGGCGATGCGGGCAATTTCTTCGGTGAGCAGGTGGTCCCAGAGCTTCCATCCCAGGTGCTGGGCTAGTTGGGCGGCGATGGCGCCGCCGCCACATCCGTACTCGCGCTCAATGGTGATGAGCCGAAACATGTCTGCCGCCTAGTGTACTGCGAGTCCGCCCCCGGGCCTGGATTTTTTCATCAGGAACACCATCGGAATCATGGCCATTATGGCCACTCCCAAAAGCCAGAAGCAATCGATGTAAGCCAGCATGGTGGCCTGTCTGGCAACCGTTCCCTGCACCAGGGAGTATGCCTGCTGGGTCGCTGCGGCCGCACTCGCACCATGAGCCCGCCTGCGCCGCTCCCTGCAGCATGGAGCGGAGGGCTGGATTCGCAGCGCTCAAGTGGCTTGCTAAATCAGTCATGTGCACTTGAGTACGCCGATCCAGCATCGTCGTTACAAACGAAATGCCCACGCTGCCACCCATATTGCGGGCCAGATTCATTAACCCCGAGGCTGCGTTGTTCTTCTCTCGAGGCAGGAAAGCGTAAGCGGCAGTATTAATCGGGACGAACAGGAATGCCATTCCTATCGCTTGAAGCATGCGTGCCACGGCCGTGGTCCGAAAGTCGATTTGGAGATTGAATGTGGTCATGTGAAACAGAGATGCCGAGAGCACGACCAATCCGAAGACGAGAAGCCAGCGCGGAGAGTAGCGTGACAACAAGAATCCCACCAGCGGGAGCAGCAACATGATTGCAAATCCGCCCGGCATCAATGCAAGTCCGGACTCCTGAGCCGTGTACCCCAGCATGGTCTGCATAAAGAGCGGTAGCAACAGCGTGCTGCCCAGCAGAGCGAATCCCAGCATGAACATTAGTAAGTTGGAGACACCGAAAGTTCGATCACGGAACAGGTGCAGGTCGATGATCGGATCCTTGTGCCTCCATTCCCAGAAAACCACAAAAATCAGCGAAGCCGCGGCAATCACCGAGAGGAACAGGATGAAGTGTGACTCGAACCAGTCTTCGCGCTGTCCTTTGTCGAGCACGATCTGAAGGGCGCCCAGCCCCAGCGCTACGAAGCCGAGGCCCACGTAATCGATGCTGGTTTCACTCAGCTTGCGGCGCTTGAAGTAAGGCGGGTCCTGAATAAGCCGCGACGTCAGCAACAGAGAAAAAATGCCGACCGGAATGTTAATGAAGAAAATCCAGCGCCAGGTGAAATTGTCAGTAATCCAGCCACCCAGAGTAGGACCTATGGCGGGAGCTGTGACTACGGCGATACCGTAAACGGCAAAGGCCATGCCGCGCTTGGCAGGAGGAAAAGTATCCGCCAGGATCGCCTGCTCACTGGGCTGAAGGCCGCCTCCGCCGACACCCTGCAGTACCCGGCAAATAATAAGCGTCGTCAGGTTTGGCGCAAGTCCACACATAAAGGAACTGACAGTGAACAGCGCTACGCAGCTCATGTAGAAATTCTTGCGGCCCATGATGGAAGACAGCCAGCCGCTAAGGGGAAGCACAATGGCATTTGAAACCAGATACGAAGTCAGGACCCACGTGCTCTCATCCTGCCCCGCCGAGAGGCTGCCCGCGATGTGTGGCAAGGCGACGTTTGCGATCGAGGTATCGAGCACCTCCATGAACGTCGCCAGAGTAACCGCCATGGCGATGATCCACGGGTTGACCGCGGGGCGCCAGGCATCGGCCTGTGCTTGATCCATGCTGGCGGTCGCCGAACTCATTGCCGGATCCACACCTTGGGCACAACAGACAGGCCGGGACGCAGCTCGTGGTCTTTGTTCTCGCCGGAATCAAGCACGATCTTGACCGGGATGCGTTGCACCACTTTCACGTAATTTCCTGTAGCATTTTCTGGAGGCAGCAGGCTGAAACGCGCACCGCTGGCGCCGGCGATGCTGTCGACCTTGCCGTTGTATTTTTTCCCAGTCGCATCAACTTCGATGGTCACCCGTTGGCCGACCTTCATCTCGCGGAGCTGAGTCTCCTTAAAGTTGGCAGTGATCCAGACGTCGTCGAGATTGATAACCTTCATCAGTTCCTGCCCGGCGGTGAAGTTCTGCCCGATTTCGACGGTGCGATTGCTGACAATGCCGTTCACCGGCGCAATAACTTTGGTGTACTGAAGATTCAAGCGGGCTTGATCCAGGTCGGCTTTCTTTCGTTGCGCTTCCGCTTCCGCTGAGGTGGCCTTCGCTTGCGTGATCTGCATTTGCTTGGGAGCTGTGTTGGCATATCGCCAATTGGCCTCAGCCTGGGCGAGCTTGCCTTGAGCCTGGATAACCTCTTGTTGCGCCCCGGCAACGTTGGCGTGGGCAGCCGCGACGCCGGCGGCACTGCCGTTGGCGGCAGCTGTCGCCTGATCGTATTGCTGGCGTGAAATCTCCTGCTTGTCGATCAGTTGTTTGTAACGTGCAAGGTCATTTTGAGCCTTGACGTTATTGGCCTCAGATTGCTGCAGTTGAGCCTTGGCGGCTTCGAGTTGCTGCTTCGCTACCTGGATGCCGGCGCGGGCGCTCTCGACATCCGCCTGCGCGGCAGACACCTGGCTCGTGGTGTTGACCGAACCTATTGGAACGCTAACGCCAGCGGCAACGGCCGCAGCTTGCGCATCCTCAAAGTCTGCCTTCGCTCGCTCGTAGGCAAGCTGGTAGTCCGCTGGATCAATCTCCACCAATACCGTCCCCGCCTGTACATACTGATTATCCAGAACGTTCAGCTTAATCACGTGGCCCGAGACACGGGCGCTAATGGAATTAATGTGACCATCGACCTGTGCGTCATCGGTGGACTCATAGCTGGTCACGTAACGGTAAATGAAGAATCCCACCACCAGCAGCATGACCACAGCGATCACTACGGCTACTCGGAAACCGGGACTACTGGTGCGCGAGGGCCTCCGGTGGAAGTCCCTTTCGGTTGCAGGCAGGGATGTCGTCCTGGCATCAGGCTTCTCCGCGTGAGCAGGCGGGCTCTGCGTCGTCTGTTCCATACGTTATTCGCTGCCTTTCAAATATCGTTTGACTCCCTCTTCCGCATCGCCGATCGCTCGGGCCAACTCGACCTTGGCGAGGTTATGCGCATAGAGGCTTTGAATGTAACTCTCGTGAGCGGTAGCGACTGTCTCCTGGGCCTGAACCACCTCGAGATTGTCCGCCACCCCGGCAGAGAAGCGATCCTGGGATTGAGTCAAAGTCTGTTCTGCCAACTCTACCGAACTGCGGGCCACCTCGACTTGCTGTGCCGCGGCGCCCAGATCGAGCAGGGCGCTCCGTACTTCGTAGTCGATGCGGCCACGGAGATCGCCGAGTTGAGAGCGAGCCTGCTTGAGTTGCGCGTCGGCTTCGAGCACATCGCTGTGGACCCTGCCTCCCGCAAAAATTGGGATGGTAAGCCCGGCATTGACCTGCCAAGTCCCGTTCGAGTGTGCCGGCGTTACCCCGATGTCCCCATAGTTCGCGTTCAGATCAAGCGAAGGGTAACGTCCGGCCGTCGCCCCTTTGCGGGTTAACTCCGCCGCCCGCACCTGCGCGGATGCGGCCTGGTAGTCAAAACGAGAGGCATAAGCACGCTGCAGATACGTATCGAGT
>JRHI01000966.1_pt1 | contig 27634 bp, 25 predicted proteins | sample 215371 | NCBI WGS metagenome assembly JRHI01 (sample SAMN02929681, study PRJNA255918) | sediment metagenome | biome: cave system; feature: Ice Cave; material: Sediment; isolation source: sediment from deep within a dark volcanic ice cave with no known source of... ...
ATCGACGAGATCGACAAGATCGCGCGCAAGTCGGACAACCCGAGCATCACGCGCGACGTCTCCGGTGAGGGGGTGCAGCAGGCGCTGCTCAAGATCCTCGAGGGAACCATCGCCAACGTTCCCCCCCAGGGCGGCCGCAAGCATCCGCACCAGGACTTCATCCAGATCAACACCACCAACATCCTCTTCGTCTGCGGGGGCGCCTTCGACGGCCTGGAGAAGATCATCGAGCAGCGCATCGGTCAGCGCGCCATCGGCTTCGGAGCCCAGCTGCGCACCGGCAGCCGCACCAAGGAGTCGACCAAGCTGCTGCGCGAGCTGCAGGCGCAGGACCTGCTCAAGTACGGGCTGATCCCCGAGTTCGTCGGCCGCCTGCCCATCACCGTGGCGCTCGACCACCTCGACGAGTCGGACATCATCCGCATCCTCACCGAGCCGAAGAATGCCTTCGTCAAGCAGTACCAGAAGTTCTTCGCCCTCGACGAGGTGGAGCTGGTCTTCCACGACGGCGCTCTCAAGGCCATCGCCAAGCGGGCGCTGGAGCGGGGCACCGGCGCCCGCGGGCTCAAGTCGATCATCGAGGACGTCCTCCTCAACAGCATGTTCGACGTGCCCTCGCACCCCGAGATCAAGCGCTGTGTGATCACCGAGCAGGCGGTCACCGAGGGTATCGAGCCCCTGATGCTCACCGAGGAGCCCAAGGCCGCGGTCTCTGCCGCCGCCGACAGCGACTCGGCCCGCAAGGCATCCGCGTAGCGCCCTCAGCCTCCGGAGATACCCACCAGGCTGCCGCCGGCAGCCAGCCGGGCCGAGGTGCCGTTGACGTCGACCAGGTAGACGCCCGGGTCGCCGCCGACCATGCCCGGGTCGCGGACGGCCGCCAGCACGGTGTCGTCCACCCAGCCGGCGGGTACCAGGCCGGTCCCGAGCGGGTACCGCGACCAGTTGACCGTGTCGAGGAGCTCGGTGGTCACCACCTCTGCATCCGTTCCCTGGGCAGGCGAGCTGGCCAGGGTCAGATGCCGTCCGTCGGGGCTGAACAGGGCCGCGCCCGCCTGGGCCACGGTCTGGGGCAGGGTGGTGTCGTGGACGGTGCCGGTGGGAGAGGTGACGCGCAGGGTCACGGGACCGGACCCGTGCGGCCCCTCGCGGCTGTCGAGCACGCAGGCGGTGGTGCCGTCGACGGCGATGTCGGTGAGCGCACAGGTGTCCGGCGTCAGCCGGGTGAGCGCTCCCGTGAGGGTGTCGAGCCGGTCGGTCTGGCCGAAGCTGTGCCGGAAGAGGATGTAGCCCCCGATGCCCACGGGGTCGTCGGAGAGGACGGGGGTCTGGCCCGACCAGGTCAGCGGGGTCAGCGCGTGGTCCGGGCTGGTGCGGTCGGCGAGCAGGCGCGGCTCGGCTCCGTCGGCGCCCAGGTAGATACGGCTGTGGAGGGTGCCGTCGTCATCGCGATGCAGGACGGTCCAGGCCCAGGTGGCGCCGTCAGGGGCGGCGACGATGCCGCGGACGATGTCGGTGGCGGCGGCGGGCGCCAGGTGCTCGATGCGGGTGAAGGCCCCCTTCTCGTCGAGCGCCTGGATGACCCCGTCGCCTGCCACCAGGGCGCGACGCCCGGCCATCGCCACCGCCTCGGCGTTGTCGCTGAGGATGGTGGCGGCCGCCTGAGTGCCGTCCGGCCGGAGCAGGCGCAGCGTGTTGGCCAGGCTGCCGAGCGGCTTGTCGAGGACGGCCAGCAGCGGCCTGGCATGCACTGCTGGCGAGCCCGTGGGCGACGCCGGAGCCGGGGCGGCTGCCGGCGCGGCGGTGCTCCGCCCCGGCGGCTCGCCGCAGGCGGCCAGCAGCACCAGCGGCATCCCGCCCAGCGCGAGGGCGCGCAGGCCCAGGCGTGCGAACACGCCGGCGGGGGAGTGGGGAGGGACGGGACGGCTCACGGGAGGTTGCTCCGGGATCGTCTCACGGCGATGGGGCGGATGCACACGGAGGGCGAGGCGGGCTCGACCGCTACCGTGGACGGGTCATGACAGACAACGCACCCGGACCCGGCTTGGATCCGGTCCACGTCCGGTGTCGCGGTGACACCGGTCACCGAGGGCCGGACCGGTGAGTCGCATCGTCCGCCGGCATCCGCGGCTGGTCGCGCTGGCCGTGGCCGCCGCCATCGCCTTCTCCGTGCTGGTGATCGCGGCCGCCCGCTCGCGGACCCCGGGGGGCTGCGGCAGCGCTCCGCCGGTGGCGCAGGTGCCGGACCGGCTGCGCAGCCTCGGCGGCTTCGACCTGCCGCTTCCTGCCGGCGATCTCCGCACCCTCAAGGACACCGCCATCCGGGCGGCCTCGGCGCTCCATTCCGACCTCAGCCAGAGCCACCTGGGTGAGCCGGTGACCATCCCGCCCGTCGCCTCCGGCGGCCACACCGCGGTGGTCGTCCCGCTGGAGACCAACCCGGGCCCGACCGGGCGGTACCAGAACGTCGACGGTCTGGTGGCCTTTGAACTGGACTGCTCCGGCCAGGGCTTCCTCGGCCCCGTCGTCGACCTCGCGGCGGCGCCCCCGGCGGCCTTTCCCTCGGTTCCGGAGCTGACCGCCTCGGCGGCGCTGGGCGGCGACGTCGAGCTGGTCTGGCGCGATTCGCCCGTGGCTCCGGAGTGGCGCAGAAAGGGCTCCATCGACTGCGTCGCCGCCACCGCCGTGCCTGTCGCCGGGTGCGGGGCCCCCCCGGGAACCGGCTCGCCGCCCTCGCCCTGACCTGCTGCGCCTCTCACCGCCCGGAGGCGACGGCATCGACCGCTGGGCCGAGGACCGCCTCCAGCTCCTGGAGCGATCGCCCGAGGGCACGACCCACGGTGGGAAGCCGCCGGGCAGTCGATCCCAGGCGCAGGCGGCCGTGCCGGGCCGCGCCCGTGCCTCGACGCGGGTGCGGGCGGCGAGGGGTGCACGACGTGCGCGGCGCCCACACGGTACCCGCGGGCAATGGTGCCGGATGCCCGATGGCGGCCCCGGCCGCCGCCGGGCACACTGCTGCGGTCGCCACCGCCGTCACGGAGCAGCCCATCTGACCAGCGCCACCGCGCCGTCCAGCCACCGGCTCGCCGCCCGGCCGGACACCGTGCACTGGGGTTTTTTCGACCCCGGGCGGCGTCCGGCACTGCGCGTGCGCAGCGGTGCCGTGGTCGGGATCGAGACTCTGACCCACCACGCGGGCGACGTGCCCGACCTGCTCCTCGATGACGGCGCGCGTGCCGTCTTCGAGGGGGTGACCGAGCGTGGCCCAGGCCCTCATATCCTGACCGGGCCGATCGAGGTCGAGGGCGCGCGGCCCGGCGACGCGCTCGAGGTGCACATCCTTGAGCTGTGGCTCCGCGTGCCCTACGGGGCCAACCTCGCGGCCGGTTGGGGCCGGCTGGCCGCGGAGTTCGACCACGACAGGATCACCTGCTTCCAGTGCGACGAGCGCACCATGACGGCCGGCGCCGTCTTCGCCTTCAACCGCCCGCGCCACGGATCGACGACGATCGGGGCCATCGTGCCCGCTGAGCAGACCCGACGGGTCCCGGCGCTGGCGGGGGTGTCCATCCCGCTGCGTCCGCATTTCGGAGTCATCGGCGTGTCGCCGGCGGAGCGTGTCTCCAGCGTGCCGCCAGGAGCCTGCGGCGGCAACGTCGACAACTGGCGCTTCGGCGTCGGCGCCCGGATGTTCTACCCGGTCGCCGTCGACGGCGCCCTGCTCAGCATCGGTGACCCGCATGCCGCGCAGGGGGACGGCGAGCTGAGCGGCACCGCGCTCGAGGCCTCCCTCGACGGCCGGATCGAGCTGGTCCTGCACCGGGGCGCGGCGCCCAGGACGCCCGTCCTGGAGACGGCAACGCAGGTGATGACCCATGGTTTCGGCGACACCCTCGACGAGGCCATGGACGAGGCGGCCGAGACCATGCTGGCCTTGCTCGTCGACCGCGCCGCCCTCTCCCGGGACGACGCCTACGCGCTCGCCAGCGTGGCCGTCGACTTCGGCGTCACCCAGGTCGTCGACCAGCGAATCGGCGTCCACGCCGCAGTTCCGCGCTCCTGCCTGCCGGTGCCGGCGCGCTGAGGTCGGCGTTCCGGGGGTGCCCGACCCGGCTGGTACGCTCTGAGCGTTGCCGTCGTCCCAGCTTCGGAGGCCGCCCCAGCCATGCAGGTGATCCGCGACGGTGATGCGCTGCCGTCCCGGCTGCGGGGTGCCGCCGTCGCCATCGGCGTCTTCGACGGCATGCACCGTGGTCATGCCGGCGTGCTGGCGCGGCTCGGCGAGCTGGCGGAGGAGCGCGGGGCGCCACGGGGCGTTGTCACCTTCGACCGTAATCCCGCCTCGGTGGTGCGGCCGGACACGGCACCGCGCGTGCTGACCACCCTGCGTCAGCGTCTCGAACTCTTCGAGGCGGCGGGGCTCGACTACGCCCGGGTCATCACCTTCGACGAGGACCGATCGCTGCAGTCTGCCGGCGCCTTCGCGACCGAGGTGCTGAGCGACGAGCTGGGCGTGCGCTGCGTCACCGTCGGGCGCGACTTCCACTTCGGCATGCACCGGCAGGGCGACATCGGCTCTCTCGGCGAGATCGCCGACCAGTTGGGCTTCGAGCTGGTGCTGGTGCCCGCGGTGGAGGCGGATTCCGGTGGCCCGATCAGCTCGTCGCTGATCCGTGGCCGGCTCGCCGCCGGCGCCGTGGAGGAGGCCGCCGCGCTGCTCGGGCGTCCGCACGAGGTGCGCGGGGTGGTGGAGCGGGGCGACCAGCGCGGCCGGACCCTCGGCTACCCGACCGCCAATGTGGCCGTCGGTGGCGACGTCCTCCTGCCCGCCGACGGTGTCTACGCCGGCCGCTACCTCCTCCCCGACGGCACCGACTGGCCGGCGGCCATCTCCATCGGACGCCGCCCCACCTTCTACACGGAGAACGGGCTGCTGCTCGTCGAGGCCTACCTGGTCGACTTCGCCGGCGACCTGTACGGCCAGCGGGCCAGAGTGCGGGTGACACGCTTTGTCAGGGGCCAGGAGCGTTTCGACAGCGCCGCGGACCTGATCGAGGCGATGCACCGCGATGTCGCCATCATCCGCGGCATCGAGCGTCCGGCCGTCTGAGAGCTCAGCATTCGGAGCCGCGCCATTGGGGCCGGCGCCAGGGCTGATCGCGGAAGGCCGCCCGGACGCCGTCGCGAACCTCCGCATCGAGGAGGACGTCGGCGCCGGTGCAGGCGAGCGCCCGGCCGCCGCGCAGCATCACGTTGAGGGCGTGGTCCGTCCTCGCTGCGACGGCGAACTCCGGAGTGTGATACCGGACTCCCGGTGCGCTGATGGCCACCTCAGGGTGCAGTGTGGGCACGGCGTAGGAGAGGTTGCCGACGTCGGTGGAGGCGGCGCGCTCCCAGGGGACGGCCTCCTCCGCAGGCAGGCCGGCGCCGCCGAGGTGCTCGCGGCAGCGCTCGGCGAGCGCCGGGTTGCTGCGCAGGTCGCGGTAGCCCTGGTCGCGGGTCAGCGTCAGGGAGCAGCCGGTGGCGGCCGCGGCGGCCTCGAGGATGGCCGCGAACTCCAGGTTCATCCGCTCCAGGGCGGCATGCTCGCGGGCGCGGGTGATGAACTCGCCGGCGGTGCGGCCCGGGATCACGTTGGGCGCGGCGCCGCCGTCGGTGATGTTGCCGTGCACCCGCGCCCCATCCGGAAGGCGCTGGCGCCAGGTGGAGACGCCGACGTAGGCCTGGACGAAGGCGTCGAGCGCGTTGATGCCGCTCTGCGGGTCTCCCGCCGCGTGGGCGGCGCGCCCGATGTACTCCCAGGACCAGTGCGTGCACGCCAGGGCCTGGATGACCGGTGTGGTGCGATCGCTGGGATGGAGGATGAGGGCGGCGTCGACGCCGTCGAAGACACCGGCCGCGACCAGCGGGATCTTTCCCCCGCCGCTCTCCTCGGCGGGGGCGCCGACCACGAGCACGCGGCCGGCGGCGCCGCGACATCGCAGCTCGGCGGCGGCGCCGATCCCGGCGGCGACCGACGCCGTGGCGATGAGGTTGTGGCCGCAGGCATGGCCCATCCCGGGGAGGGCGTCGTATTCGCAGACGAAGGCGACGCAGGGCCCGCCTTCGGCGCCGGCCTCGGCCACGAAGGCGGTGGCCAGGCCTGCGGCCTGGCGCGTCACCGCGAAGCCGGCCCCCTCGAGAAGGCCGGCCAGCAGCGCCGCCGAGCGGTGCTCCTCGAAGGCCGTCTCGGCGTATCCGTGGATGTCCAGCGCGGCCCGGCGCAGCTGCGGCGCCGCGGCCTCGATCGCGTTTCGGATGGCCTCCATGGCGCCGGCATGCTCGCACAGCGCGCCGCCGCCCCGGTCTGACGGTCGGACCGCGAAACCTAGAATCGCGGGGTGCCGCACCCGGACGCGCTGCATGTCACGGTCCTCGTCATCGCCGCACTCCTCGCCGGCGGGGTCAACGCCGTCGCCGGCGGCGGATCGCTGCTCAGCTTTCCAGCGCTCCTCTTCGCGGGCTACCCGGCGGTCACCGCCAACATCACCAACGCCGTGGCCGTGCTTCCCGGCTATCTGGGCGGCTCGCTGGGATACCGTGCCGAGCTGCGCGGCCAGTGGCCGAGGCTGCGCGTGCTGGTTCCGGTCAGCGTGGTCGGGGCGGTCGCCGGCGCGGCTCTGCTGGTGGCGGGGCCGGCCGAGGTGTTCCAGCGCGTCGTTCCGTGGCTGATCCTCGGCGCCTGTGCCCTGCTGCTGGCGCAGCCCTGGCTGAAGGGCTGGGTGGCGACGCGCATGGCCGCGCAGTCAGGCGAGACCGGCGGACCGCCTCTGCTGGTGGCGCAGTTCGCCTCGGCGGTGTACGGCGCCTACTTCGGCGCCGGGATCGGGGTCATCATGCTCGCCACCCTCGGCATCTTCGTCCGCGACGATCTGCAGCGACTCAACGCCCTCAAGGGCGCGCTGTCGCTGGCAATCAACGCCGTGGCGGTTCTCTACTTCGTCGTCTTCGGCTCCATCGCCTGGGAGGCGGTTGCCCTGATGGCGCCGCTCTGCTTCATCGGCGGTCAGCTCGGCGTGGTGGTGGCGAAGCGGCTGCAGGAGCGCACGCTGCGGCTCTGTGTGGTCGTCTTCGGGGTGGCCGTCGGCATCCGCCTGCTCGTCTGAGGGGACGGGGGCGGCGGTTGACGGCCGTGCCAGCCAGGACTTATGGTCTGACCATCAGTCAGCCAGTCAAGGAGGCCAGGCTCGATTTGATCCGCATCGTGGGCATGAACCACGCCGTCCTCTACGTGCGCGACGCACAGCGGACGGCCACCTTCTATGAGCAGGTCCTCGGTTTTCTGCGGATCATCGACGACCCCCGCTTCGTCTTCATGAGGGCGTCGGAGTCGGCCAATCACCACGACATCGCCTTCTTCACCATCGGTGAGGGAGCCGCCGATTCCGAGGCCGGTCGGCGCACCGTCGGCCTCTACCACCTCGCCTGGGAGGTGCCGACGCTGGCGGCGCTGGCCGAGGCGCGGGAGCGCCTCATGGAGGCCGGCGCACTGGTCGGGGCCAGCGATCACGGCGCCAACAAGAGCCTCTACGCCAAGGATCCGGACGGCCTCGAGTTCGAGGTGATGTGGCTGGTCCCCGCCGACCGCTGGGGCGCTGAGGAGCACGAGGCCATCATCCGGCCCCTGGACCTCGACGCGGAGATGCGCCGCGACGGCGGACGCGCCGCCTCCGCTGTGGCCGGCGAGTGACGGTCCTCAGCGGTCACTTCGGTCCGGTGGACCGCCGCACCGTCTCGCAGGAGGTCCGGGACCGGCTCTACGAGGCGATCCGCTCGGGGGCACTGACACCGGGAGCCGCGCTGCCCTCCGAGCGATCGCTCTGCGAGGACTTCGGCGTGGCCAGGACCAGCATCCGGGAGGCCATCCAGGGGCTGGTCGGCCTGGGACTGGTGGAGCGCCGCGGCAACCGCACCCACGTCGCCGAGCTGCTGCCCGAGCTGCCGGTGGCGATGAGCGACTCCCGCAAGGTGAAGGTGCACGAGCTGTTCGAGGTGCGCGAGGCCATCGAGGTGCCGATGGTGCGCTACACGGTGGCCCGCGCCACCGACGCCGAGCGCGACGAGATCGCCGAGCTGGCCGCGCGCTTCACCCCGCGCATGGACGTCGACGAGTTCCGAACCCTCGACCGCGCCTTCCACTGGAAGCTGGCCAGCGCCTGCGGCAACGACCTGCTCGCCGAGCTCTACGGCAAGGTCCTCGACCGCCTCTTCCATTCGGCCGACTTCAGCTCCCTGCTGACCGCCAGGGTCAACGTCAAGGCGGTGCGGGTCATCGTCCGCGACTCCTGCACCGCGCACCGGCGGATCGCCGACGCGGTCCTGCGCCGCTCGCCCGACGACGTCGCCGCGGCCGTCGAGATGCACCTGGACCAGGTGGAGAACCAGTTGATCGCACGGCTTATCTGAGGAGGCGAGGTGACAGAGACCATCCGGCCGAACAACCTGTGGCGGGCGTCCGAGAACGACGCCTACCGGACGGTCAAGCCCGGTTTCGACCGCCGCATCCTGAGCGGCGACCAGATGATGGTCGCGCTCTGGCGGATCAAGGAGGGCGCCGGGCCCACCCCCTACGACAACCATCCGGACAACGAGCAGTTCGGGATCATCCTGCGCGGCGGTCTCGACTTCAAGATCAGGGGCGAACGTCACGTCCTCCATCCGGGGGACGTCTACTGGGCACCGCGCGGCTGCGACCACGGTGACAGCCGGTTCATCGGCGACCCCCAGACCGGCGAGTGCTGGATCGCGGACATCTTCCACCCGCAGCGCGAGGACTACCGCAATGGCTGACTGGCGCCTGGCGGTCGACATCGGTGGGACTTTCACCGACGTCGTGCTGCTGGACGCCCAGGGTGGGCGGGTCCTCACCGAGAAGACCCTGACCACGCCGACCTCGCCGATCGAGGGTCTGCAGCGCGGCGTCGAGGCGCTCCTTGAACGCAGCGGTGTGAGCGGCACCGAGGTGCGCAAGGCGGTGGTGCACGCCACCACCCTGGTCACCAACGCGCTCATCGAGGGCAAGGGCGCGCGGACCGCGCTGGTGACGACGGCGGGCTTCGCCGACACCCTGCTGATCCGCAATGAGCACCGCTACGACATGTACGACCTGCAGATCGAGTTCCCGCCGCCACCGGTGCCCCGCGGGCTGACCTTCGAGGTCGCCGAGCGCACCAGTGCCCTCGGCGAGGTGACCCGCCGGGCCGACGACGCCGAGGTCGAGGCGCTGGCGGAGCGGATCCGCGCCGAGGACGTCGAGGCCGTCGCCGTCTGTTTCCTGCACAGCTATGCCAATCCGGAGAACGAGCGCCGCGTGGGACGGCGGCTGGGGGAATTGCTGGGCGTGCCGGTGTGCATCTCCAGCGAGGTGGCTCCCCAGATCCGCGAGTACCCGCGGGCGGTGACCACGGCCTGCAACGCCATGACCATGCCCCTGGTCAGCCGCTACTTCACCAGCCTGGGTGAATGGCTGCACACCCGCGGGATCGGCGACGGCCTGCTGATCATGCTGAGCAACGGCGGCGTCGTCGATCCCGGTGTGGCCATCCGTGTTCCCATCCGGCTGGTCGAGTCGGGGCCGGCGGCGGGTGCGCTCGCCGGCGCGTGGTACGCGGAGCGGCTGCGCGAGCCCCGGCTGCTCTGCTTCGACATGGGCGGGACGACGGCGAAGGCGTGTCTCATCGAGGACGGCGAGCCGGCTCTGGCCGTGGACTTCGAGGTGGCGCGCGTGTACCGCTTCAAGAAGGGGTCCGGCTTTCCTGTGACGGTGCCGTCGATCGATCTCGTCGAGATCGGCGCCGGCGGCGGCAGCCAGGCGCGGGTCGACTCGCTGGGGCTCCTCAAGGTCGGACCCGAGTCGAGCGGTGCAGAGCCGGGGCCGGTGTGCTACGGCAGGGGCGGCACCGTCCCCACCGTCACCGACTGCGACCTGCTGCTCGGCTATCTCGACGAGGGCTACTTCCTCGGGGGCGACATGCCGCTGGACCGCGCCGCCGCCGAGCGCGCGGTGGGCGGGCTGGCGGCGTCGCTGGGGGTCTCGACCGCCGACGCCGCCATGGGTGTGTACGAGGTGGTCAACCAGAACATGGCCGCCTCGGCGCGGATGCACGGCGTCGAGCGCGGCGTCGACCTGCGCGGTGTGACGCTGCTGGCCTTCGGTGGCGCGGGCCCGGTGCACGCCTGCGGGGTCGCCGACCTGCTGCAGGCCGAGCGCATCGTCTTTCCTGCCGACGCCAGCGTGCTCAGCGCCTTCGGCACCCTGGTGACCCCGGTCCGCGTCGACCTGGCGCGGACCCTGGTGCGGCCCCTCGCGGAGGTCGACCCCGCGGAGCGCGACCAGCTCCTCGCCGAGCTGCGCGACGAGGCGCGGGAGGCGCTGGCAGGGGCGGGCATCGACGCCGCTGAGGTGCGCGTGCGCTTCGGTGTCGACGCGCGATATTCCGGACAGGGTCACGAGATCACCGTCTGGGTGGGGGAGGGGGAGGGCTGGCCGGTGGACGCCGAGGAGGCCATGCGTCGCTTCGAGCACGAGTACGAGCGCGTCTACGGCGTCTCCATCCCGGGCATCCCGGTCGAGGTGGTGACGTGGCGCATCGCCGCCTACGCTCCGGCGCCCTCGTTCACCGCCGCGGGCGTGGCCGCCACCGGCGCGGCGGTCGGCCCCAAGGCGTACCGGCGGGCGATCTTCGGCCGCGGGGAGCCGCCGGTGGAGGTCCCGGTCCACGAGCGCGCCCGGTTGGGTGCCGGCGCGGTCATCGAGGGCCCGGCCATCGTCGAGCAGCGCGACACCACCACCGTGCTGCGGCCCGGGTGGCGGGCGACCGTCGTCGCCGACGGGTCGTTGACGGCGGAACGCACGTCACCGGTCCCGCGCCGGCAGCCGGCCCTGGCCGGCGCCGCCGGGGAGCCGGCATGACCGCGCTCGGAGCCACCATCGACGCCGTCGAGCTCGAGGTGCTCTGGGGCAGCCTGGTCAACACCGTCAACGAGCAGGCGCGCGCGCTCCAGCGTGCCGCCTTCAGCCCCATCGTCCGCGAGGCCGGCGACCTCGCCAATGCGCTCTTCGACCGTCGCGGCCGCATGGTGGCGCAGGCCGTCACCGGCACGCCGGGTCACATCAACTCCCTGGCCATCGCCGCGCAGGAGATCCTGCGCGAGTTCCCGCCGGAGCACCTCGAGCCGGGCGACGTGCTCATCACCAACGACCCCTACCGAACTGCGGGTCAGCTGCTCGACGTCACCGTGCTGACCCCGGCGTGGCGGGGCGGCAGGATCATCGGCTTCTTCGGCTCCACCATCCACCACACCGACGTGGGCGGCTACGGCATCGGCGCGGGTGCACGCGACGTCTTCGAGGAGGGTCTCTGGATCCCCATCACCCGGCTCATGGCCGGCGGGCGCCGCAACCCCGACGTGTGGAAGTTCATCCTCGCCAACGTCCGCGAGCCCGATCACATGGCGGGCGATCTGCATGCGCAGATGGCCAGCGCCGAGGTCGGCGCGGCACGGCTCAACGCGCTCTGCGACGCCCGCCATCTCGAGGACATCGAGGCACTTGCCGACGAGATCATCCGGCGCTCCGAGGAGGCGACCCGGGACGCCATCCGCCGCCTGCCCGCCGGAACCTACGAGGCAGAATCGACCCTCGACCTCGCCGACGGCTCGGAGATCATCATTCACGTTGCCGTCACGGTCGACAGCAACGCGGGCAGCATCACCGTTGACTACGCGGGCTCGTCGGGCGCCAGCCCCTTCGGCATCAACGTGGTCAAGAACTACACGCAGGCGTACACCACCTTCACCATCCGAAGTGTCCTCAACCCCGAGGTCCCCAACAACACCGGAAGCCTGGCGCCCATCCTGGTCGAGGCACCCCCGGGGAGCATCGTCAACGCCCAGTCTCCGGCCCCCTGCACGGCACGGCACGTGGTGGGGATGTTTCTGCCCATGCCGCTGCTGGCGGCGCTCAGCCGCTTCCTCCCCGAGGCGGTGATGGCGGAAGGAGCCGCGGCAGTCTGGACCATGCAGGTCCACGGCAGCCGCGACGACGGCCGCCCCTTCGTGACCTCGATGTTCAACTATGCAGGCGGCACCGGGGCACGCGCGCACAAGCCGGGGCTCAGTGCCACCGCCTACCCGACCGGTGTCGCCGCCGTGCCCGTCGAGGTGGTCGAGGCCTCGGCCCCGCTCACCTTCCTGCGCAAGGAGCTGCGCCATGGTTCGGGTGGGGCCGGCAGGAGCGCCGGTGGCGAGGGGCAGCTCATCGAGTTCACCGTCGACACCGGCAGGCCCTGGATGCTCAACGCCGTGACCAGCCGGCTGCGGCATGGCCCGCGGGGCCTGTTCGGCGGGGCCGCGGGCGCCACCGGCCGCTTCCTGGTCAACGGCACCCCGGTCGTCACCCAGCGTCGCATCGACCTGCAGAGCGGCGACCTGGTGCGCCTCGAGCTGCCCGGCGGCGGCGGTTACGGGGAGCAGACCTCCCCGGGGGAGGCCGCGGACAGCGGATGAGCGCAGCGCGGGCCACCCTCGCCGGGCGCTGGCGGCAGGCCGTCGCGGCGCTGGCCGACCGGACCTTCCTGGTCTTTGAGACCTCCGGGGGAGGTGCCGTCGAGTGGACCTACGCGCACTTCGACCGCCTCGTCGCCGAGGTCGCCGGCGGGCTCGAGGCGCGCGGAGTGGTCGCGGGGTCACGGATCCATCTGATGTCGGCCAACTCTCCGGCGTTCGTCGCCACCTGGCTGGCGGCGGCCCGGCTGCAGGCATGCATCGTCCCCGCCGATCCGCGGTCGACGCCGCGCGAGGTGGCCGAGCAGGCGGCGCGCACCGGGCCGGTGACCGCCGTCTGTGGCCGGGGGGCCGAGGCCGCGTACCGCGAGGCCGTCAGCGCAGGTGCCCCGCTGCCCACGGTCGTAAACGAGGACGACACCGAGATGGTGGGGCTCCGGGGGCGGCCCACCGAGGGCCTCGAGTCGGTCGACCAGCTGGCCCCGTCGGGGGTGATGTTCACCTCCGGCACCACCTCCGCGCCCAAGGGCGTGGTGGTGACGCAGGCGAACTACGCCTTCGCCGGAGAGGTCATGGCGGCGGCGGCCCAGCTCACGCAGGACGACCGGCAGCTGGTGGTCCTGCCGCTCTTCCATGCCAACGCCCAGTACTACTCATTCGCCGCCGCCATCAGCGTGGGCGCCTCGGTGGCGCTGATGCCGGGCTTCAGCGCCGGCCGCTACCTCGAGCAGGCGGCGCGTCATGGGGCGACCCATGCGAGCCTGTTCGCAGCGCCCCTGCGGATGATCCTGGCCCGCGGCGCCGGCCCGGTCGCCGGGCTGCGCCTGCGCCACTGCTGGTACGCGCAGAACATCACGGTGGAGCAGCACGATCAGTTGTCGCGCCTGTTCGGCTGCCGCCCGCGTCAGCTCTACGGCATGACCGAGACCATCCCCGCGGTTCTCACCAGTCGCGCCCGCGACATCAGCCCGGGCCTCATGGGGACTCCGTCTCCGGGCTGCGAGGTTGACCTCTGGGACGAGAGCGGCAGTCCCGTGGCCGCGGGCGAGGCCGGCGAGATCGTCGTCCGGGGCGAGCGCGGGGTCACCCTCTTCGCCGGCTACCTCGACGATCCGGGCACCACCGAGCGTGCCTTCCGGGGCGAGTGGTTCCTCACCGGTGACCGCGCCGTCCGCGACGCCGCCGGGCGGTACGCATTCCTGGGTCGCGGCAGCGACGTCCTCAAGGTGGCCGGCGAGAACGTCTCCGTCGTGGAGGTCGAGGCGGTGCTGGCGCAGCACCCTGCTGTGTTCGAGGCTGCCGTGGTGGGCGAGCCCGACGCCGTCCGGGACGAGGTCCCCGTGGCCTATGTGGTCCGCGCCCCCGGGCATGCCGGCGTCGGCGAGAGCGAGCTGCTGGAGTTCACCGCCCTCCACCTCGCCCCGGCCAAGCGCCCGCGTGCCGTCCGCTTCGTCGACGAGCTGCCGCGCACCTCGGTCGGCAAGATCCGCAAGTTCCTGCTTCGGCCTCCGGCCGGGGCCGCCACGGGGCGCGGATCGTGAGCATGCTGACCACGGAGCTTCTGGCCAGCCTCGCGCCCTCCGCCCGGCCCACCGACGAGGCCTGCCTGCTGCCACCGGCGCTCTACACGTCGGAGGAGTTCCACGCCTTCGAGCGGGAGGCGATCTTCGGCCACGAATGGCTCTGTGTCGGCCGCGCCGACCAGGTGCCGCAGCCGGGTGACTTCACCACCATCACGCTGGTGGGCGAGCCGCTGATCGTCTCCCGGCACCGCGACGGCTCCATCCGCGTCCTCTCGGCGGTGTGCCGGCATCGCGGCATGGTGGTCGCCGAGGGCCGCGGACACGTGACCAGCTTCCTCTGCCCCTACCACCACTGGGTGTACGGGACCGACGGCCGCCTGCTCGGCTGCCCGGAGATGGACCGCACCAAGGACTTCGACCGCGCCGAGAACTCGCTGCCGAGCCTGCCCGTCGAGGTCTGGAACGGCTTCGTCTTCACCAGCTTTCAGCCCCATCCGCCGCCGCTGGCCCCGACACTGGGGGTCGCCGACGAGGTGCTCCGCAGCTACCACCTCGACGAGGCGGTGACCCTCGACGGGGGCGAGCTCAACGGTCTCCAGTGGAACTGGAAGGTGATGCTGGAGAACTTCAACGACCCGTATCACGCCAGCCGGCTGCACGGGCACCTGCAGGACTTCGCGCCCAGCCACATGAATGACTTCCCGGACTGGAGCGACACTGACAACGCGGTGGTGCGGATCCAGCACTTCACCCACATCGACGGCTCCTTCAACCCCACCATGCGCTGCCTGTTGCCGGTTTTCCCGGGCCTCAGCGAGGCGGAGCGCCGTCGCGGCTCCTTCATGCTGCTGCCACCGACGCTGGCCATCGCGGTGGTCCCCGACGAGGTGGCGTACTTCATCATCCGGCCGCAGTCCGCCGGCGAGATCGGCATCACGATCGGCTACTGCTTTCATCCGGACGCACTCCGCCATCCGCTCTTCGATCTCCTGTTCGAACAGGCCAAGTCTGGCGTGAACAATTTCAACGTCCAGGACGTGCACGCCGACGAGATGGTGCAGCAGGGCCTGCGCTCACGCTTCGCCCCCCGGGGGCGCTACAGCTGGCAGGAGGAGACGCTGAGCCGCCTCAACCGGTGGCTGGTCCGGCGCTACACCGAGCGCTGGCCGGCGACGGCCGCGGCCGAGCCGATGATCTCCGCCACGGGGACGGCCGGATGACCGTGACTGTGCCGCCACCCACCACGGTGCTCGCGGACGTGGCCCTGCTGCACGGTTTCCGTGCCCATCTGACGCCGCCGCTGCGCGTGCTTCACGCCCCGGCGGCCGCCGTGCGCGGCGAGGCGCTCACCGTCACCCTCGCCGACGGACCCGGCGCCGACGGTCTGGCGCCGATCCACGAGCTGCTGAGCAGCGACCTGCGCGGCCGGGTCCTGGTGATGGGCGGCGCCCCGCTGGCCGAGGGCGCCGCCTTCGGCCAGATCCTCGCCCGGGCGGCACGGCGTGCCGGGGCGGTGGCGGCGGTGATCGACGGCGCCGTCCGGGACGTCCAGCTGCTGCCGGCAGAGGAGCTGCCGGTCGTGGCTCTGAGCGAGCACACCGCCGGTGCCGTGGGCCTGGTCCACGTCGCCGCCACCGGGCGCCGCCTGCGGGCCGGGGGTGTGCCCGTCGACGACGGTGACGTGGTGGTCGTCGACGACGGAGGCGCCGTCAGCCTGCCGCGGCGGCTGGCCGAGCGGCTGCTCGACGACGGGGTGGCGCTGGCCGCCGCCGAGGCCCGGGTTCTCGACGAACTGGCGGAGGGGGCAGCGCTCCTCACCGCCTATTCGCACAAGCGCCGCGCGGTGGCCCGGATCCGCGGGGCGGTGACCGGCGGCGCTGCTCCGGCACCGGATGGGGAGGTTGACGACATGGGGGCTGCACCGATCTCGAGCCTGACGCTGCAGCGGGGCGCCACACCCGAAGCGCACGGGAGGGGTGAGCCGACCTGAGAGCGGGCGGGCACACTGGTCGTCCGTGGGGACGGGGGAGAGCGCGCACCGGCCGTGCGGCCGGGCGACGCCACGTCGAGACGCCGAGTTTGTGAGGAGACAGTCAAATGGCCACATCGATGAGCGTGCGCAGGGGAACGGCGCGGCGCCTGCTGGTCGGCGCCGCCGCCGGCGGCCTGCTGCTCGCCGCCTGCGGAAGCAGCAGCAGTACCACCAGCAGCGGGGGCGGCGGGACGACCGGGAGCGGGTCGGAGTCGTCGACCACCGGCAACGGCCCGTGGGGCTGGCCCGGTGACGCCACCACGGGGTTCCAGCCGCAGAACGAGCCCGACGTCAACAAGGACGGCAAGGTGGTCATCGGGATCCTGAGCCCCGGCGACACCAACGACCACGGCTACTACGAAAGCTTCGTGGCCGCCGCCAAGACCATCGCCCAGGCCAACAACTGGCAGGTCATCACAGTCGACAAGATCAACCCGGCCGACGCGCTCACCCAGGCACGCAACCTCTGCCGGCAACACGTCGACATGGTGGCGGTGGGCGCCAGCGAGCTCAAGGACGCCATTCCCGCGTCGCAGGAGGAGGTCTGCAAGAACACCGTCTGGTATGTCGCCGGCGGCCAGGGCGTCACTCAGACCAACTTCTTCGTGCAGTCCAAGGACGACGCCAACGAGAGCGGGTACGCCAGCGGTGTCGCCGCCGGACAGCTGCTCAAGGCGTCGGGCAAGACCAAGGCCGGCTTCATCACCGGTCCCGAGGCGGACTTCACCAAGATCTTTGCCAAGGCATGGCTGGCGGGCATCCAGTCCGTGGTTCCCAGCGCCACCATCGTGACCACCTTCACCGGCAGCTTCGACGATTCTGCCAAGGGTGTGGAGGCCATGAAGGCGCAGGAGGCGCAGGGTCTCGGCGTCGTCTACCCCTACCTCGGCGGCGCCACCGACGCCGTCACAGCCGAGGCCAACAAGGCCGGCATCCCGGCTTTGACCCCCGGCACCGACCGGTGCGGCGGCGGCACGCCGACCTATGCCATCTCGGTCATCTTCAGCCCGGGCGACTACTTCGCCGCCGCGCTGGCCCCGTTCAAGGACGGCACCCTCAAGGTGGGGACGGCCCGCACCTGGCACATGGGTGTCGACCCGGTGCCGACAGTGAAGATCTGCAGCGCCACCGGTGATCAGCAGTCGCAGGTGGATCAGGTCGAGAAGCAGATCGGCGCCGGCACCATCAAGCCGGCCGACGCCGCGGCCAAGGTCACGCTTCCGTAGCCGATGACGGAGATCACGGCTCCGGCCGGCGGGAACGGGCGTGCGGGAGCGGATGACGCCCCCGCCGTCCCGGCCGTGGAGATGCGCGGCATCACCAGGGCATTCGGGACGCTGCTCGCCTGTGACCGCATCGACCTTCGGGTCGATCCTGGCCGGATCACCGGCTTGCTCGGCGAGAACGGCGCCGGCAAGTCAACCCTGATGAAAGTCCTGCTCGGGCTGATGCGTCCCGACGAGGGATCGATACACATCGACGGCCGGGAGGTGGTGGTCCGCGATCCGCAGACCGCCGCCTCGCTCGGTCTGGCCATGGTCCACCAGCACCTCAGCCTGGTCGGTCCGTTGACCGTCTGGGAGAACGTCACCCTGGGGGAACGCGGCCGCGTCGATGCCCCGGCGGCGCGGCGGCGCGTCCGCGAGGTGGGGGACCGCTACGGCATCGCCGTCGATCCCAACGAGTACGTCCAGAACCTGGCGGCGGGCATGCGCCAGCGCGTCGAGCTGATCAAGTGCCTGGCCCGGGATCCACACGTGCTCATCCTCGACGAGCCCACGTCGGTGCTCACCGCGCTGCAGTCGCGTGACCTCTTCGAGGTGCTGCGCCGCGTCGTCGACGAGGAGCGGCGTGCCGTGGTCCTGATCAGCCACAAGCTCGACGAGATCCTGCACAGCACCGACGACGTCGTCATCCTGCGGCGCGGCCGGGTGGTCGCCCGGCACCGGTCGGAGGACGTCGACGCACCCACCCTGGCCCGGGAGATGGTCGGTCGCGAGGTGTCGCTGAGCAGTGAGACCGAGGCGGCGGCGCTCGGCGTCCACCTCGCGCAGCCGGGGGAAGGGGAGCGGGAGCGCGGCCGGGTTCGCGCCCCCGGCGCGGCGGCGCCGCCCGAGCACCTCCGCGAAGCACCCGTGGTCCTCAGCATCCGGGACGCCGTGGCCCACGGCAGCCACGGCGTCACCCTGCTCGACGGGATCTGCCTGGAGCTGCGCGCCGGCGAGGTTCTGGGGCTGGCCGGCGTGGACGGCAACGGCCAGGTGGCCCTGCAGGACGTGCTCAGCAACCTGCTGCCGCTGTCGTCCGGCACCGTCAGCGTGCAGGGCGCCGTGGTCCGCACCGGCCGGGCGGGGCTGATGCAGCGCGCCCGGGTGAGTGTCATTCCCGAGGATCGCCACCGGTCGGGATGCATCCTCGACATGAGCATCACCGAGAACCTGGTGCTCGGAGACATCGACGACTACACCTCCAGCGGCCTGCTGGCCAAGCGTCGGATGCGGCGCCGAGCGCTCGAGCTGATCGGCAGGTACCAGATCCAGTGCAGCTCGCCCGAGGCGCCGATGCGATCGCTGAGCGGCGGCAACCAGCAGCGCGTGGTGCTGGCGCGCGAGATCTCGCGCGGCCCGGCGGTGCTGGTCGCCGCCAATGTCACCCGGGGCCTCGACGTCGGCGCCATCGAGTACGTCACCGGCTGCCTGCAGGCCGCGGCGCGCGACGGCGTGGGGATTCTGCTCATCTCCGCCGAGCTCGACGAGCTGCTGGCACTCAGCGACCGCATCGCGGTCATCCATCGCGGGCGGATCCTCGGCGACATGCTTCGATCGGAGGCCGATGTCGAGCGCATCGGGCTGCTGATGGGCGGCCAGGCGGCGTGACCGTGACCACCGAACCGATGACGCAGACCGCTCCGGCACCGACCCCTCCGGAGGCCGGCCCGGACCTGGGCGCGGGCCTCGCCCCGGTGCCGCGCTGGCGTGGGCTGCTGACCCTCGTGCCCCTGTACCTTCTCGCCATCGCCGTGGCGCTGGGCCTGAGCGCTGTGCTGGTGCAGGCGACCGGGAGCTCGGCATCGGCGACCTTCAACGCCCTCTACCAGGGCAGCCTGCAGGACGGCGCCTCCATCGGTCAGACCATCGACGAGGCGACGCCGCTCCTCCTCGTCGCCCTCGGCACCCTGATCTCCACCCGTGCCGGGATCTTCAACATCGGCCAGGAGGGCCAGCTGCTGATCGGGGCCATGATCGGCGCCGCCGTGGGGCTGCATGTGGGCGGCTGGGGCTGGGCGGGCACGCTGGTCACCCTGCTCGCGTCGGCGGCGGGGGGCGCGTTCTGGGCCGGCATCGCCGCGCTGCTGCGCTACTGGCGTCGCGTCGATGTCGTCATCAGCACGCTGCTGCTCACGTTCGTGGCCGCCGAGGTGGTGACCTTCGCCGTCAACCGCTCCTGGCTGCTGCAGGAGACGGCAATGCCGGGGGCGATCCTGGCCTCCGAGTCCAATCAGCTCCCGGAGGACGTCCGGCTGGCCCACATTGGCGAGTACCCCAATCTCAATTTCGGCGCCGGGTGCTTCCTGGCGCTGGGCCTGGCGGTCGCGGTGCTGGTGGTGCTCAACCAGACGCGCTGGGGCTTCCGGCTGCGCATGCTGGGGCTGAACCGGGTGGTCGCCCATCGCGCCGGCGTCAACGAGGCGCGCACCGGCAGCCTGGCGCTGGTGCTCAGCGGCGCCTTCGCCGGCATGGCCGGCGGGGTCATGCTCACCGGCAGCGTCTTCCGGATCCAGGCCGGGTTTTCCAACAACGTCGGCAACGAGGGGCTGCTGGTGGCGCTGGTGTCGCAGGGGAGCGCCATCGTCGCCGTGCCTGTCGCCTTCTTCTTCGGCGCCCTCCGCTCCGGCGGCGGCTTCCTGGCGTCAACCGGCGTGCCGCGCTACCTGGTGGACGTGGTGCAGTCGCTGCTGGTGCTCGCCGCCGTCTTCCCGTCGGTCTATCGGGCGCGACGCAGGCTGCGGCGGCTCCTCACCGGCGCCGACGGGGCCGCCCCGGCCGCGCCGGCAGCCGGGGGCTCGGCCGCGTGATCATCGCCGACGACGCCACCACCATCCTCAGCAGCGCGGTGCGGCTGGCCGTGCCGCTGGCCTTCGCCGCCAGCGGCGAGTACGTCGCCGAGCGGGGCGGCACGCTCAACATCTCCATCGAGGCCATGCTCCTCGGCGGCGCCTTCAGCGCCGCGGTGGCCAGCTCGCACTTCGCGTCCCCCACCATCGGGCTGGCGGTCGGCGCCCTGACCGGGCTGGCCATCGCCGCGCTCCACGCCAACATGAGCCACCGGCTCAGCGCCAACACCTTCGTCGTCGGGCTGACGCTCAACACTCTGGTCATCGGTCTCACCAGCTACCTGATCCAGGGCAGGAACCTCAACCCCGGCCTGATCGGCCAGACCAGGATCCCGGTGCTGGCGAGCATCCCGCTGGTCGGCGAGGCGCTCTTCGACCAGCCCTGGCCGGCCTACCTCCTCTACGCCGTGGTGCCGCTGGTCTGGTACCTGGTGCAGCGAACGCGCTTCGGCCTGGAGATGCGCGCGGTCGGCGAGGATCCGCAGGCGGCCGACGTCAGCGGCATCCATGTCAACAAGCGCCGGCGCCAGGGCGTGTACCTGAGCGGCCTGCTCTCCGGGCTCGGCGGCGCCTACCTGGTGGTCGGCGAGGTCGGCACCTTCAACGCCAACATGACGGCAGGACGCGGATTCATCGTCATCGCCGCCGTCATCTTCGGCGGCTGGACGCTGCGCGGCACCATCCTCGGCTGTCTTCTGTTCGGAACGGCCGACGCGCTGCGGCTGGCGCTTCCGGCGATCGGCTACAGCCTCAACCCCGAACTGTTGATCTCGGCGCCCTACCTCCTGGCACTGCTGGCCATGATGTTCTTCGCCAAGCGCAACCGTCAGCCGGCCGCCCTGGCGCGGCCTTTCGAGAGGGGACTGACGTGAAGGCTGCGCTGCACCGCGAGTTCGGGCCGGTCGAGGTGCTCCAGATCGAGGATGTCCCCGACCCCGTGTGCGGCGCGCGCGACGTGGTTGTCCGGGTGCGGGCTGCAGGGGTCAACCGCCTCGACGTCCTCCAGCGCCAGGGACCGGCGCTGCTGCCCCTCTTCGAGCTGCCGCACATCGCCGGCATGGACGTGGTCGGCGAGGTCGCCGACACCGGGTCGGCGGTCACCGGCGTCGGCCGTGGCGAGCGTGTGCTGGTCAACCCGGCGCTGGCCTGCGGCGAGTGCGTTGACTGTGCGGCCGGCGACGACGCCATGTGCCAGCTCACCCGCGTGGTCGGCGGCAACCGTCCCGGCGGCTACGCCGAGTGGGTGGTCGTGCCCGCGTCCCATGTCCACCGCCTGCCCGACACCGTCGACGACCTGGTGGCCTGCTGCCTGCCGACCGCCTACGCCACTGCCTGGCACGCGCTCTTCGAAACCGGCCGGCTGCTGGCGGGCGAGACGCTGTTGATCCACGGGGCGGGCAGCAGCGTGTCCCAGGCGGCTCTCGACCTCGCCCGGCGCGCCGGGGCCCGCGTGATCATGACCTCGACCTCGCCCGCCAAGCTCGAGGTGGCGCTGTCCATGGGGGCCGAGGTGGCCCTCGACAACACCCGTCTCGACCTCGTCCAGGCGGTCCGCGAGGCCACCGGCGGCCGGGGTGTCGACATGGTCTTCGACCACGTCGGCCCGGCGCTGTTCCAGGTGTCGATGCTGTGCCTGCGGCCGCGCGGGCGCATGGTGTTCTGCGGCACCACCACCGGAACGCAGGCGACCTTCAACCTGCCCTTCGCCTACCACTTCGGGCTGCGCCTGCTGGGCTCCGATCCCTTCTCCAGTGCGGAGTTCTCGCGAATGCTCGAGCACTGCCTGCAGGCACACGTGGCACCGCTGATCGACAGCGCGTTCGCCCTGCAGGACGCCCGTGAGGCACAGGCGCGCATGGAGTCGGGTGACTTCGACGGCAAGATCGTGCTGCGGCCATGACGCTGGACACCCCGGTTCGCGAGGCGCCCGAGGACCCCTCGACGTTGCTCGCCCTGGTCGGGCAGGTGACGACCTATCACGTCCTCGCCGCCGCTCTGCGGCTGGGGATCTTCGAGGCCCTCGGCGACGGCGCGGCGACCGTCGAGGAGCTGGCCGGTCGCGCCGGCGCCCGGCCGGCTGGCGTCGCCGTGCTCTGTGGTGTGCTCGCCGACACCGGGCTCGTGGTGGTGGGGGCCGGCGGCCGAGTCTCGGCGACGGCGACGGGCGCCGCCTTTCTGGGGCCGCGGGCCAGACGCCGCCTCGACGGTCTGGTGCTCGACGGGCCCGGGCGTGTCGAGAACCTGCTCGCCCTCGCCGCCACCGTCCGCGGGGCGGCACCGCCGCGTCCCGTCGAGGACGACCCCGCCTTCTGGGTGGACCTGTTCGAGGCCACCCTGGGCACGCAGATGGCGCTGGCCCTGGCCACGGCCCGGGTGACCGGTGTCGCCGCGCGCGGGGCGGTGCAGGTCCTCGAGGTGGGCCCGAACGCCGGGGCGTGGGGGCTGGCGCTGGCGGTGGTCATGCCGGCGGCTCTGGTCCGCATCGAGACCACGCCGTCCGTCGTGGACCACGTGGCCATCCGCGCCGAGGCGGAGGGCGTGGCCGACCGCGTCATCGCCAGCGGCCGTGCCGGCGGCCACCAGGCGGACATCGTCATCCTCGCCAACGCCACCCGCGGGCGCGCTGAGGCGGCCGCCAAGGCGGTGGTGTCGGCCGCGGCGCGCCGGCTGGCGCCAGGTGGGCTGCTGCTCGACGCGGACTACCTGACCGACGGCGCGGGGAGGGCCGGCGCCATGGCCCGCGTCATGGCCGCCACCATGCTGGCCAACACGGTCGACGGGCTGGCCCACTCCGAGGCCCGCCACCGGGAGTGGCTCACCGGGGCCGGGCTGGTCGTCGGTGAGCGCATCGAGCCCGTTGCCGGGTTCACGGTGCTGACGGCGAGACGAGCCGTGGCGGAGGACGCGGCGTGACCGATCGGACGGCGGTCGACACTCTCATCCGCGGTGCCGTGGTGGTGACCATGGACCCCGAGCGGCGCGTGCTGCGTGACGGCGCCGTCGCCATGGCGGGCACCCGGATCGTGGCGGTGGGGCCCACCGCCGAGGTGGTCGACGCCGTGAACGCCGGGGAGACCATCGACGGCACGCACTTCGTCGTCACCCCGGGGATGGTCAACAGCCACATCCACATCACCGGCGAGCCGCTGACCCGCGGCTTCGTCCCCGATGACACCCCCTTCGAGGAGAACGTCTTCGTCTGGCTGTGCCCGCTGTATGCGGCACACACCGAGGCGGACGAGCGCCTCTCGGCCCAGCTGGCCGCCGCCGAGATGCTGCGCAGCGGCACCACCTGCTTCCTCGAGGCCGGGACGGTGCGCTTCCTCGACGCCGTGGTCGACGGGCTTGATGAGATCGGCATCCGGGGACGGGTGGGGGAGTGGATCTGGGACCTGCCGCCCGAGCCCGACGTCTACCGCCGCACCACGGCGGAGGCCGTGGCGGCGCTCGACTCGGTGCTGCGCCGTCACGGGCGCACCCCTGACCACCGGATCCGCGCCTGGTCGATGGTGGTGGGACACACCACCTGCAGCGACGAGCTCTGGCGAGCCGCTCGCGCCGCCGCCGACCGCCACGCCGCCGGCCTCAACTTCCACATGTCACCGGCGGCCATGGATCCGGAGGGGTTTCTTGCCCAGTTCGGTCAGCGGCCGATGGTCCATCTCGCCCAGCTCGGCGTGCTCTCCGACGACACGGTGATGGCGCACTGCGTGCACGTCGACGACAGCGAGATCGCCCTGATGGCGCGCCACCGCTGCAGCGTGGCCCACTGGCCGACCACGGCGCTCAAGGTGGCGTACGGGATCACGCAGATCGGGCGTATACCGGAGATGGTCGCGGCCGGCGTCAACGTCTGCATCGGCACCGACGGCAACAACGCCTCCAACTACAGCGACCTGATGCGGGCCACCTACCTGGTCGCCGGGCTCTTCAAGGACGCCCGCCGCGATCCGCGCATGTTCCCCGCCGAGAAGGCCTATGAGATGGCCACTCTGGGGGGGGCGCGCGCGCTGCGGCTGGAGGACGAGATCGGCTCGCTGGAGGTCGGCAAACGTGCCGACATCGTCCTCCACGACCGCCGGCGCCCGGAGTGGACGCCGCTGCACAACGTCGCCAACCAGCTCGTGTACTCAGCCGACGGCCGTGGCGTCCACAGCGTCTTCGTCGACGGGCGCCGGGTTGTCGACGCCTACCGCCTGACCACTGTCGACGAGGGCGAGCTGTACGCGGCTGCGCAGCGCGCCGGCGAGGGGGTCGTCCGGCGCTCCGGTCTGCCCGACCGCAGCCGGTGGCCACTGCGATGACCGCCGTGGACCGCTCCAAGCCGCCGACCCCTCAGGAGTTCTCCATGGCAGCGGCTCCATCCCCACCCGACGCCGACGCCGTCAGCGACCGCATCGCGCACCGCCGCCGCGAGACCGACGGGCTGGTGGTGGTGCAGCACGAGACTCCCATGCTCCAGCCCTACGAGGTCTACGACCAGGGGCTGTTCGACCTGGAGATGGTGCGCGTCTTCGGCCGCAGCTGGGTGTGGCTCGGCGACACCGAGGACCTGGTCAGGACCGGGGACTTCATCACCGGCCGCATCGGCTACCAGTCGGTGGTGGTGGTGAGGCAGGAGGACGGGTCGGTCCGGGGCTTCCTCAACAATTGCCGGCACCGCGCCTCGGGTCTGGCCTTCGACCCCGCCGGGAACTGCAGGCGCTTCGTCTGCCCGTACCACAGCTGGTCGTATGACATCGACGGCCGGCTGGTGTCCATCCCCGACAAGGAGCGGATGTACTCGCGCGACTTTCCCATGCAGGACTACTCGCTGGTGCCCATCCGGGTCACCATCGCCTGGGGCAAGCTCGTCTTCGGCTGCCTCTCGCACCGGGCGCCGTCGTTCCGGGAATGGGCGGACCCGCTGTGGGACCGCTACGAGCAGTACGGCTTCCACCGCATGAAGCGCTTCCACCGCGAGCTCGACGTCACCTACCCGATCAACTGGAAGGCGTTCTGCGAGAACAGCAACGACGACTACCACGTCCGCTTCGTGCACAAGGTGCTCAACCGCAGCCGGCGCCTCCTCGACACCGAGGTGCGCTTCGCGGGTCGCACCACCAGCGGCTACAAGCCGTACCGCGCCGAGGAGGCGTCGGTAAGGACCGACCTTCCCGAGCACGAGCTGAAGGGCGCCTATGCGGACTTCATCTATCCCACCCTGACACCGCTGCCGCATCCCGCCGATCTCTGGATGGTGCGCGCCGATCCCATCGCACCCGACCGGACGCGCCTGTTCTCGCGCATCTACGGCCTCACCGACGACGTCGCCCGGCAGGAGGAGATGCTCCAGAGCCTGGAGCGCACCAACCGTGAGGACACCGACATGGTGACCGTGCTCATGCAGAACCTGCGCTCGCCCTTCTACCGCGTCGGGCCGCCCACCACCTGGGAGGGCCGGGCCGCCCACATCATGCGGTTGATCCGTCAGGACACCGCCACGCCGCTCGCCCCGGACGAGTTCGCAGGCCCCATCGACTGATCGCCCCACGGGTTGCGCACCCGATCAGCGCGACCCACAGGTACCCGAGCACATTGGCAGCCTTCAGGAGGATCCCGACCATGACAGCCACCAGCGAGACGGCCGGCGCCGCCGGTCTCAAGCTCACCGCTCCGCGCTGGACCCACGTGGCCATCCCCATCAACGACATGGACACGTCCATCGAGTTCTGGACTGCTCTGACACCGCTGGTCCTGGTGGCCCGCAACAAGGACGACTCCGGGCAGAGCGCCTGGCTGAGCAACCCGCACAACGTGGCCGAGCCCTTCGTCCTGGTGCTCGTGCAGCTCCAGCCGGAGGTGGCGCAGCGCTTCGACATCGTTCCGGGCAGGCCGCACCGCACCGTCGGGCCCTTCGCGCATTTCGGCGTCGAGCTGCCCGAGCGCGGCGATGTCGACGCCGTCGCCGACCGCGCCCGCGAGATGGGATGCCTGCAGTGGGAGCCGATGCAGATGCCCGAGCACATCGGCTACATCTGCGCCGTCACCGACCCGGACGGCAACACCATCGAGTTCTCGCACAACCAGAAGGTCTACGAGACCATCCGCAGGCTCTGGGGCTCCGAGGCGGCGCGGCCGGCGTGACCCGTTGACGGTGGGCGATTCGGCGGAGCGGACGCGACGCGCGGCGGTCGCCTACCTCGACGCCCTCAACGCGCACGACCCTGACGCCGCCGCCGCCGCCGTCACCGAGGACTTCCACAACCGGCACGCCAGCAGCCTGGGTCGTGGCCTCGGCGGCCGTGAGGCCTACCGCGCCCGGCTCCCCGAGTTCCTGGCGGAGTTCTCCGAGCTCCATTACGTCCCGGAGGCTGTCATCGTGGAGGGAGACCTCGCCGCCGTTCCCTACCGGATGACGGCCACCTGGCTCGGCGATCCGCCGCGCCGGCATCCGGTCGCGCTCCCGGGCGTCTTCGTGCTCCGCATCCGCGACGGCCTCATCGCCGAGCGCACCGACCACTGGGATTCCGGTGACTTCCTTCAGCAGACAGGACAGAGATGACCACAACGCCACGCTCCGCGCCGGCCACCGGCAGCACCCCCACCGTTGCCTCGTCCGTCGGCGCGGGCAAACTCCGGCGACTGCGACACTTCCTGGCCGCCGACGGTCGCACCGTGCTGGTGGCCATGGACCACGCGGCCTACATGGGCGCGGGTCCCAACTACGGCGAGGGGCTGGCCGCGATCGCCGCCGGCCGGCCGGACGGCATCCTCGCCACCTGGCACCTGGCCCGGTCCCAGGCCGGGCTGTTCGCCGACTCGGGCCTGGTGGTGCGCCTCGACGGTGGCACCAGCGAGCTCGGCGAGCGCGCCTCGGCCGACCTCGGTGCCCAGCTGCACCGGGTCGAGGAGGCGCTCACCCTGGGCGCGGACGCTGTCGTGGTGCTGGTCTTCCCGGGCGCGCCCGACGAGCATCTCTCGCTTCGCCGGCTCGCCGCCCTGGCCTCGGAGTGCGAGCGGCACGGCCTGCCGGTGATGGCCGAGGTCATCCCCGGCGGCTGGGCGCAGGCCGTCCCCTGGACCATCGCCAACATCACCAGGGGCGCCCGCATCGGGGCCGAGCTCGGCGCCGACATCATCAAGACGGTCTGTCCCGGGCCGACCGAGGAGTTCGCCGCCGTCGTCGAGGCCTGCCCGGTGCCCGTGGTGGCGCTCGGCGGTCCCAGGATGGCGTCCGAGGACGACGTGGTGAGCCTGGCCCGCGGCGTCGTGGCGTCGGGCGCGGCGGGCATCGCGTTCGGCCGCAATGTCTGGGGCTCGCCGGATCCACGAGCGCTGCTGGCACGGCTCCACGAGGCGGTCCACACCGGCTGACGGGGACAGGCCGTGCGCCCGGCACCCACTAGGAGGCCGTTGAAAAACGGGGCTCGCCGGTCGAGC
>JRHI01000967.1_pt1 | contig 27633 bp, 30 predicted proteins | sample 215371 | NCBI WGS metagenome assembly JRHI01 (sample SAMN02929681, study PRJNA255918) | sediment metagenome | biome: cave system; feature: Ice Cave; material: Sediment; isolation source: sediment from deep within a dark volcanic ice cave with no known source of... ...
AAATAACTCTGCCCAGGTGGGGCCAGTCGACGATGCCGTTCCTACCGCCGGGGCGCGCATCCTCACGGTGCCCGTCCACGCCTCCGGGGTCGACCTCGACGCCCTGGCGGCGACCATGGCCGGCCACCCGGTCGGCGCCGTGTACCTGATGCCGACCTTCCACAACCCCACCGGCTGCACGCTGCCCGAGCCGGGGCGCCGCCGCCTCGCCGCCCTCGCACGCGCGTACGACGTGCCGGTCATCGAGGACAACGCCCTCGCCGAGCTGAGCCTTGGCGGCGATCCCCCGCACCCGGTGGCGGCCCACGCCGGCGGCGGCCCGGTGCTCACCGTCGGCTCGCTGAGCAACCTCTTCTGGGGCGGGCTGCGGATCGGCTGGATCCGCGGGCCGCGCCCGCTGATCGCCCATCTCGGCCGGGTCAAGGCGGTCGCCGACCTGGGCACGTCGATCATCGGCCAGGCGGTCGCCGTCGGCCTGCTCGACCGGGCGCCCGAGATCCGCGAGCTGCGGCGCCGCGAGCTGGACGAGAGCCTCGACCTGCTCACCGGCCTGCTCGCCCGGCAGCTCCCCGGCTGGACCTGGCGGCGGCCGGAGGGCGGCGTCAGCCTCTGGGTGCGGCTGCCCTTCGGCAGCGCGAGCGAGCTCGCGGCGCTGGCCGGCAGCCACGGGGTGGCGGTCGTCCCCGGGCCGGTGATGTCCGCCCGCGGCGGCTTCGACGACCACGTGCGGCTGCCCCTCGCCCGCGACGCCGCCACCCTCCACGACGGCATCGACCGCCTCGCCCGCGCCTGGCGCGAGTACGAGCGGTCGGCGTCGAGCTCCGAGCGGCTGCAGGTCGTCGTCTGACCCGGACGGTCGCCCTGGGGGAGCGGTACCGACTCCAAGGACGGGTTCAACCCGCTGAGGGCGGTCGGGGTGATCACCCTGGTCGCCGGTTCGGGCCTCAGCTGCGCGGGCGGCGCTCCGGGATCACCGCCTCGCCGCGGCACCCGGGGCCCGCCACGGCGCGCACCGCGCGTGCGTGCAGGGCCTCGCCGCACTCGGAGCAGGTCGGCACCGCCTCGGTGACATGGCCGCACTCCTTGTGCAGCAGCTCGAGCGGCGGCCCCCCGGGGGCGGCCCAGCGGTCGCCCCACTGGCGCATCGCGGTGAGCACGTGCCAGAGGTCGCGCCCCTTGTCGGTGAGGCGGTAGTCGTGGCGCACGGGCCGCCGCTGGTACGGCACCCGCTCGAGCACGCCCTCCTCGACGAGGTGGGCGAGCCGCTGGTTCAGCACGTTGCGGGAGATGCCGAGGCGAGCCTGGAAGTCGTCGAACCGGCTGACCCCGAGGAAGGCGTCGCGCAGGATCAGCATCGACCACCACTCCCCCACCACCTCCAGGCACTGGGCGAGCGAGCAGTTCATGTGCTTGAAGCTGGTCCGCTGCATGCGGCCATCATATAGGGTTGCGTCACAGAACTCACTCAACTACAGTGCGTCCTATGAGTGAACCCACGAGTGTCGAGTGGCGGCAGTCCGCCTGCATCCTCTGCTACGTCAACTGCGGCGTGGAGCTGGGCGTCGAGGACGGGCGCATCGTGCGGGTGCGGGGGGACCGGGCACATCCCCGGTCGCGCGGCTACCTCTGCCAGAAGGCGCAGCGGCTCCACTTCTACGGCGAGCACGCCGACCGGCTGCAGAGCCCGCTGCGGCGGACCGCGGCGGGCGGGTTCGAGCCGGTGTCGTGGGAGCGGGCGCTCGACGACCTCGCCGGGAGGCTGAGCGGCCTGCGCGCGGCCCACGGCGGCGACGCGTTCGCCTTCTACGGCGGCGGCGGCCAGGGCAACCACCTCGGCGGCGCCTACGGGGTGTCGCTGATGCGGGCGATGGGCTCGACGAACCACTACAACGCGCTCGCCCAGGAGAAGACCGGCGACTTCTGGGTCAACGGCCACCTCTTCGGCGCCCAGACCTGCCACACCGGCGAGGACGTCGAGAACACCGGCCTCCTGGTCGTGATCGGCTGCAACCCCTGGCTGGCCCACGGTTTTCCCAACGCCCGCCTGGCGCTGAAGGAGATCCGCAACCACCCGGCGCGGCGGATGCTCGTCATCGACCCCCGGCGCACCGAGGCGGCGGACATGGCCGATCTCCACCTCCAGCTCCGTCCCGGCACCGACGCCTTCCTGCTCGGCGCCATCCTCGCCCTGATCCTCCGCCGCGGCGGCGAGGACCGTGAGTTCCTCGACGGCCGCACCGAGGGCCTCGAGGAGGTGGCGGCGGTGCTCCGCACCATCGACGTCGAGGCGTGGATCGCCCACGCCGGGGTGCCCCTCGACGCCGTCGAGCGCGCCGTCGACCTCATCCTCGCCGCCCCGTCGATGTGCGTGCGCGTCGAGCTGGGGCTGCAGCAGTCCCGCCACTCCACGCTCAACTCCTACCTGGAGAAGCTGCTCTTCCTGCTCACCGGCAACTTCGGCCGCCCCGGCACCAACGTCCTCCACGGCGTGCTCCAGCCGCTGTGGGGGAACTCGCGCGGCCAGCGCAGCGCGGTGACCGGGCAGGAGCAGATCGCCGGCCTGTATCCCCCCAACCGGCTCCCCGAGGAGATCCTCACCGACCATCCCCGGCGGGTCCGCGCCCTCTGGGTCGACAGCGCCAACCCGGCCAGCACCGCGGCCGACAGCGCGCGCTTCGCACGCGCCGTTGACGCGCTCGAGCTGCTGGTGGTCGTCGACGTCGCCATGACCGAGACCGCCGCCCTCGCCGACTACGTGCTCCCCGCCTCCTCCCAGTACGAGAAGTGGGAGTACACGCTCTTCACCTTCGACTTCCCCGCGAACACCATCCACGTGCGCCCGCCCGTCCTCGAGCCGCTGCCGGGCACCCTGGCCGAGCCGGAGATCTACACCCGCCTGCTCCGCGCCATGGGGGCGCTGCCCCCGGAGAGCACCCTCGCCGAGCTGCGCGGCCTCGCCGCCACCGACCGGGCCGGGTTCGCGGAGCGGCTGCGCCTGCTGTTCGGCTCCGAGCCCGGGTTCGCCGCGGTGGCACCGGCGGTGCTCCACGAGACCCTGGGCCGCACCCTGCCCGGCGGCGCCGGCGCGGCGGTGGCGCTCTGGCCGGCGTGCCACGCCCTGGCGTCGCGCGAGCCCGAGGCGGTGCGCGCCGCGGGCATCGTCGGGGAGGGCGCGCAGCTCGGCGAGGCGCTCTTCGCCCGGGTGATCTCGTCGCCGTCGGGGACGGTGTTCGCCGTCCACGGGTACGACGACGTCTGGTCGATGCTGCGCCACCCCGACCGCCGGGTGCACCTCGCCGTCGCCCCGCTGCTCGACTGGCTCGCCGCGCTCGACCCCGCGGGCGACGCCGAGGACCCCGCGCACCCGTTCACCCTGGTCGCCGGGCAGCGGCGGATGCACAACGCCAACCAGATCTTCCGCACCCCGGCGTGGCGGAGGAGCGATCCCGACGGCGCGCTGCGCATCCACCCCGACGACATCGAGCGCCTCGGCGGCGAGGACGGCGGCTGGATGGAGGTGGCGACGCCGACCGGGAGGCTGCTGGCCCGGATCGAGGCGGATCCCAGCCTCCGCCCCGGGGTCGTCACCCTCCCCCACGGCTACGGGCAGGCGTATCCCGACGGCCGCGGCGGCCGGATCGTCGACGGACCGCGCATCAACCTGCTCACCGCCGGGGACGACCGCGACCCCATCGCCGGCACCCCGCACCACAAGAACGTGCGGGTGCGCCTGCGCCCCGCCGGGCTCGCCGAGGCGTCGGCCGAGGAGGAGCGCTCCCGCCGGGTCCGGGCGCTCGCCGCCGCCGAGCGCGAGGCCGGCTGACCGCTCAGCCGGGGATGTGGAAGGGCACGGTGGTGATCACCGTGCCCCACTGCGGCTCCAGCGCTGCCGCAGGCGCAGCGCGAGCAGGAAAGGCGCAGGTCGGCCCGGCGAACAGCGCGCTGAGCATCGCTCGGGTCCGTGGGCGGCGGAAAAGAGCAGGTCGGAGGCCGGTTCTTCAACCGGGGGAGGCGCAGCCTCCCCCGGTCAAGACCCTCAGTAGCCGGAACCGCCGGTGCTCGAGCTGCTGGACGTGCTCGTGACGGGCGTGCCGGCGGGGCTCAGCGCCTGCCAGGTGCCGCCGAAGCTGACGATGCCCACGCCCTTCGCCTGGCCGGGCCCGGAGTCGCCCGAGAACGTGTACACCGGCCAGCCCGCATAGGTGATGTAGAGGTTGCCGCTCGGCCCCTTGATCGTGCTCAGCATCGACTCCTGGATGCCGCTGCCCGCGATCGGCTTCAGGGTGCCGGAGGGCAGCTCGGTGTCGGGCCAGACCTTGGTGCAGCCGTTGTCGTCGGTGCAGGTCAGGGTGCCGCTCCTCTCGGAGGTGAGCAGGTACAGGGTCCGGCCGCTGCCGTTGACCAGCACCGTCCCCACCCCGGGCACGCTGGCGGCGGCGACGGTGATCGCGGGGTTGGCGGCGCCGGCGGCGGCCGGGGCCTGCGAGGACGACGAGGACGAGACGGCGCCGGCGCCGTACCCCGACGATCCGCCACAGGCGGCGAGGCCGAGGGTGGCCACGGCGGTGACACCGAGGACGGTGCTGCGCGCGAGCGCGCCGCGGGTGGCGGCGCGGGTGGATGCGTCCATGGTGAGCTCCTCAGAGGGGTGATCGATCCCACCTGGGAGTACCGGCCGTGGTTACGGTTGACCCCGCCCCGGGCCCTGGGTACACTCCGATACCACTTTGGTACAGGAAGGTACCGACTCTCCCTTCCTGGAGCGCCACCGCACCGCCAGGGAGGCCGTCCTTGCCTCGCATCGGGGGCGACTCATCGCCGCGGCAGGCCAGCTCATGGGCACCAAGGGCTGCGCCGCGATGACCGTCGGCGACATCGTCGAGCGCGCCCGCGTCTCCCGCCGCACCTTCTACGAGCACTTCTCCGACAAGGAGGACTGCATCCTCGCCGCCGGCCGGCTGGGCCAGCGCTTCGTCGCCGGCCGCATCGCCGCCGAGCTCGCCGCCATCCCCGGGCGGGACTGGCGGGCGCGGCTGCGGGTCAGCCTCCAGACCTATTTCGAGACCCTCGCCGCCGAGCCGCGGCTGGTGCGCGCCGCCGAGGCGGCGGTGACGACCGTGGGCGGCCGCGCCCTGGAGCTGCGCGCCCAGGCGCTGGAGTGGTCGGTCGCGCAGATGCGCGCCCTCAACGCCATCGCCCGCAGCCAGGACCCCGCCATCCCCGAGGTCGACGGCACCGAGCTGATGGTGCTGGTCGGCGGCATCGCCGAGCTGGTGCGCGAGGCCGCCCGCCTCGACCGGATCGAGGACCTGCCCCGGCAGGCGCCGGCGGTGATCCGGCTCGCCGAGGCGATCCTCTCCGGGCGCATGCGCCCGTCCGCCGCCGCCGGCGACGCGCCGTGACCGCCGCCTCGCCGCGGGTCCGCCGCATCTTCGACCGCGCCGAGCACCTCTACGACACCGCGGCGCTGCAGCGGGCGGTGTACCGCCCCGCCCACGACGCGGTGGTCGCCGAGCTGCGGGCCGAGGGGTCGCGCCGGGTGCTCGACGTCGGCTGCGGCACCGGCATCCTCGCCGCGCGGATCGGCGACGAGGGGCGGGGTCCGCGGGTGGTGGGCTGCGACCTGTCGATGGGGATGCTGCGGCGTGCCGCCGTGCGCCTCCGCGGCGCCTGGGTGCAGGGCGACGCGCTGCGCCTGCCGCTCCGCGACGGCGCCCTCGACGCTGTGGTCACCACCCAGGCGTTCCACTTCCTGCCCGACCGCCGCGCCGCGCTCGCCGAGTTCCGACGGGTGCTCCGTCCCGGCGGCCTGCTGGTGATCGCGATGATCAACCCGCGCACGGCGGCGATGAGCCGGCTGCTGAGCGGGGCGGCCGCCCGCATCCTGGGGGCGGGCTCCTGGCCGACGCGCGCCGAGCTTCGCGACGAGGTGACGTCGTCGGGCTTCGAGGTGCGTGCGCAGCGGGGTGCCCGCGACCTCGCCCACACCGTGGTCACCGTCGCCACCGCGCGACGGCACGAGTCCGGACCCGTGCGCCACCGGCGCCAAGGAGGGATGAGCTGATGCGACGGATACCCGCTGTCACCGCGGCCGCGACCGTGGTGGTCGCCTGCACCGGACTGGGGCTGGCGCTGCCGGGAGCAGCCCACGCCGCGGGCCGGGGCCCGGAGGGCTGCTACGGGTTCGGACGGGTCGCGTTCACCCCCGGGGTGACCGCGAGCCCCCGGGACGGCGGCTTCACCCTGGCCCAGAACCTCGGCCCCTGCCGGCTCGCCGACGGCGCCATCCTCTCGGGCACGCTGACCGGCGCTGGCACCGGCTCGCTCAGCTGCGCGGCCGGGCAGGGCACCGCCCACTTCACGGTGCGCTGGGACAACGGCCGGACCTCGGCGGGCATGTTCTCGTTCGGCAGCACCGGCTGGCACCTGCTCGGCAGCGGCACCGTCACCCAGGGCGAGTTCACCGGCGACAAGTTCGGGATCAGCGGCGAGATCGAGCCGGCGCACCCGTCGGACTGCGCCTCCGGCGGGGTGACCGAGGCGACCTCCTACGAGGCGATCGGGATCAGCCCCGGCTGACCCACCGACACCACCACAGGCGCCGCGCCCCGCCGAGGAGGCCGGCGCCGCCGAGGACCAGGAGCGCGGCGTCGCCCCAGCGGACGTCCGCGCCGGTCTTCGGCGGGCTCACCGCGGCCGCCTTCGCCACCGGGGTCGAGGTCGAGGGCACCGGTGCCACCGGCGCCGTGGCCGCCGCCACCGGTCGGGGCGCGATCTCGGCCGCCTTGACCGGGCAGTCCGCCGATACCCAGAAGGGCTTGTGCTGGTGGGGCTGCTGAAGGAAGCGGAACTCGAAGTGGTAGCCGCCGGCCTTCTCGACGGCGCCCAGCGCCCGTGCCTTCGACACCAGCTCGGCGCCGCTGAGGGTGTGGAGGAGCTGGTGGCCGCCCTGGCTGCGGTCGAACTGCCAGCGGGCCTCGAGGACGGTGTGGTCCCGGCGTGCGCTCGGCTTCACCAGCACGATCTCGAAGCTGCCGCTGCTGTGCGCGAAGCGGGCCCCGGTGACGGTGATGGGGGCGCAGCTCAACCGGCGGTCGTCGTCGTGGAACGGTCCGGCGTGGCCGCCGGCGTTGTCCACCCAGACGTCGTTGGGGATGACCTCCGCGGCCTGCGCGTGCAGCCCGGCGCCGGTGCCGCCGATCGCGGCCACGGCGAGGCCGCCGGCGCCCAGCACCGCGGCCACCGCCGCCCGCCTCGCGGATCGATCTCCCCACCGCCCTCTCGGGGGCTCGCCACGCACACCGTGCTCTTCCACTGGAGTCTCCCTTCCTTGCCCCCCGGGCGGGCACGACCATACGCCGATCGGCGCCGGAAATCCACCCCCGGGGCGGCGCGGCAACGCGACAGAAGGGATCTCCTGGCAGCCTGCCCGGGCTACCAGCCCCTGCAGGTGACCGCCGGCCCCGGGCCGGGGGCGGGTCTCAACGGGGAGACCCGCGCGAGCGCCGGCCCTGTATCAGGCCGGCACGATCCCCGTGTCGACGGTGCAGCAGCACGCCTCGTAGCTGATGACCGCTCGGGGGAGCGGGTCACGCCGGAGGTCGTCGCCCGACCCGAATGCGACCAACGGCTCGTCGCGCCGCTCGGTCACGACGCCGTGCGACGCGCGCTGGCGCAGCGCCATGTCGCGTCCCGCCTGGAACGCCGACGAGAAGGTGGCGAGAACCACGCGCTCGGTCTGCCCTACCCGCTCGGTGACATGATAATGCCGGACGTTCACTCGCCTCTCCTCAGCCCTGTTGCTCGGGCCGTGGGTGATCCTCGTTCTCGATCTGCACGTCGTGCACGTCCCCCACCGCGGGTGCGACCGGCGCACCAGCGGCGAGGCGAGTGCCTAGGCCATCCGCACGGCACGGGCACGGGGGCCCTTGTCGCTCTGCTCCAGATCGAAGCTCACCTGCTCGCCGCCGGCGAGCCGGTCGAAGTCGATCGAGCTGTCCAGACCGCTGCGATGGAAGAAGTACTCGTGGCCATCGTCACCGGTGATGAACCCGAAGCCGCGCTCGAAGACGATGCGCTTGACGTTGCCTGTCTGCATCGGAGTCTCCATTTCCCGAACCTGGAAGGGGTGCCGCGCGTGTCCAGGTCGAGAAGGGGGCGACCACGAGCGAACATCACCCGAAGTGGGGTGATGGGATCAGTGTACTCCACGTGCCCGCGGCCCGAGGGACTCGTGACCCGCACGAGTCATCCCGCAGGTCACATGTCGCGCATCTTGCGGTAGCGGCCGATGTCCGGGGTGATGGTGATGATGCCCTTCGTCAGGCCCACGACCACCATCCAGCCGAAGATCAACGGGGCGAGCACCAGCTCGGCTGCCGGGATCAGAACACGCTTCTTCACGTCGGAGTCACCTCTGCCCGCAGCTCTTCGAAATGCCCAGGGCGGGCCACGTGTCGCGTGCCGAGCGCTTGTGGGATTATTGTGATTATGAGTATATCCGCGCCGGGCCGGTCAAGGGTGCCTCTTCACACTCCGGCGGCTCCGCGGCGGTCGCCTCGATCATCTCGCCACCCCTGGTAGGAGTATCGTTGTTGTTATGGTTGGTGTGGTGCCGACCACCCAGGAGTGCCGGATGCCCGAGGCCCAGGTCGAAGCCGTGGAACTGGTGGTCCGCGGTGAGCGCCTGCGCCTCCGCAGGGCGGACGTCCTCCGCGCCGTGCGCGACGGCGACTTCGGGATGGTCCGGCAGCACGCCGTCGAGATCGAGAGGACGCTGTACCCGGTCAAGGAGGTCTTCGCCCGGGCGACGGGCATCGACGTCCTCGACTTCAACACGACCCAGGCCCGGGCGGCCCTGCGCCGGCTGGGCTTCGAGGTGCGGAGCGTGAGCCCGCTCGGCCATCGCCACCCGTGAGGCACGCAGCGGACACGCCGACGCACCGGCTGCGGAGCATGCCGGCGACGCCGGGCGCCTGCAGCTGCTGATCGGCGCCCAGCGCCGCCGCCGCGACCTGTCCCACGACGAGCTCGGGCTGCGGGCCCTCCGCCGTCAGCAGCGCACCCTCTGCGAGGACCTGGACGAGCTGCTCGGACGCCTCGCCGACGCCCTCCGGCGGGAGCACGTCTCCGCCGCCGCCCGGCTGCTCGACGGCGCGACGGCCGTCACCACCGAGCTGGCGCGGAGCCTGCCGCCCGAGGGCGAGCGCAGCGCGACCGTCCCCCGCCTGTTCATCGACGGGCCCGAGGCGCGGGTGCAGCGCGCCCACCGAGTCCTCGCCGAGCTCGACGCCGAGCTCGATCGGAGCTCACGCGGCGACGGCGGCGACGGCGCGCCGGCGCTCGCCGGCTGCCTGCTGAGGCTCGTCGACTCGCTCCGGATGTGCGATCAGCGCGCGTGACCCCGAGAGGTGCCCGCCCCACCTGGACGGGCACCCGAGGGTCAGGTGATCGTCGTCGTCAGCCGCAGGCCCGGGGATTCATGGGATCCCGCTGCTGGCAGGTGAGGCCGGCCTTCAGCCCGTCGGGGAGCTTCTGGACCCAGCCGTTGTAGACGATGGGGAGGCCGAGGACGGCCTGGCCACCCATGCCGTCGGTGGTGTCCTGGCCGTGGAGGCCCTGGAGCTTCTTCTGGGTCACGTCGGTCTTGGTGTCCGGACCAGTGTCGGTGAGATACCGGCCGGCCACCGAGGCACTGGCGGGATTGTCGCCGCCGGAGTCGACCACGGTGGTGAGGTTGGCGAACTTGCTGGTGACGTACCCGTAGTAGCCGCCGCCCTGCTTGGCGCCCCAGTTGATGCCGTGGCACCCGGGATCACAGGGCAGGACCTTGACGACCTCGTTTTGGTGTCGGTCAGCCTGCCGCCGTCGTGGCAGGCGGGGCCGGCCATCGAGATGCAGACGATGTTGTTGCTCATCAGGCCGGCGGAGTAGGCGCGGTCGGCGGTCGAGCTCATCGCCGTGGCGATCGGGACGCTGCCCACGAAGGTCCGCTTGGTGATGGACATGTTGGGATCGCTGGCGTTCAGGTTGAAGGAAGAAGGTCTCGAGGTTGGGGATCAGGTTCGGCGTCCCGCTGGCGTCGTGGACGATGATCGGGGACGGCGCGTATCGCGGCATCCACGACCCCGCCCTGTCGGGGTGGTACCGCCTCCAGTTCTCGGAGTTGGTGATGACGAAGAACACCCGGACCAGCCGGTAGATGTAGTCGGACGCCGAGGGCCGCGGCTTGTCGACGCCGCGGACGCTCAGCATCTTCCCGAAGTCGGGCACCAGGGTGCCGTCGGCCGCCGCGGCGGGGTCGACGATCAGCACCGCGCCGAGCATGTAGGGATGAATGGTGCATTGGAACGCATACAGACCGGGGGTGGTCAGCGTGACCGACTTCTCCCCGATGAAGCCGCCGTCATTGTGGAAGGGCATGCCGGGGGCGCCGGTCGGCCAGATCACGCTGTCGGGATCGTGGTCGCTGAGGGTGTCGGGCGGTCCCACGATGAACTTCACCGTGGTGCCCGGCGTCGCCACCGCCAGGGAGTGGGTGCCGGAGACGTCCACGCCGGTGTCGAACCACGTCGGCCCGTCGTTGAGGTGGAAGATCGGCGGGACCATCGGGAGCTCACCCGCCGCCGCGACGGGCTTGCTCGACGAGATCCGGGTGCCACCGAGGACGACGGCTCCGAGCAGCGCCGGAACCAACAGCAGCGGGAGCACGCGCCGCGCTCTCCGTGCCCGTCTGAATCGTGTTGCAACCATAGGACGTACTACCTCGCGCATGTGCAGGCACATGTCATTTGACCGGTGTTGTCGAGTGACGTGCAACCGAGTGCCTGGTCTAGGCTGAGATCACATTTCCCTCCTTGCGGATCCCCGATTCCCGCCGCCACCCGACGAGGGAGCCGGGACGTGGAACCACGCGGAGGAGGGCTGCACTGCTCGTGCGTGGCACATGCGCTGAAGGTACGGCGCCACCGGCACGGTGTCACCACCGCCGCGGGCGTTGTGGCCACGGTTGGCACGGCGCCGCGACGATGCGCTCACCGCATGAGATCGCGACGCTCGGGCGCGCTCCGATGCGATCGCGTGGACGGGTGTGGCGGCCCCTGCTCAGGCGCGACGTCCGGTGACGTGCGCGCCCCGGCCGCCTACGCTGGCGGAGATCTCACACACGCACGGGCCCGGTCATCCGCACGACGCCGCGCGATGGCCGGGCCCCAGCCGTCAGGAGCCGGCGGCGCCCCCGTCCCGACCCCTGAGGTCGGTCATCTGGCGCACCAGCGCATCGTCCTCGAGCAGCTCTCGACCTCGGCGCGGGCCAGGTCGCCGCGGTCGTACGCCCGGGCCACCAGCGCCACGTACCGCCGCGGCCAGGCCACCGCGCCGCGGGCGGCAAGGCCGCTGCGCACGTACTCCGACATCCCCATCCTGCTGGCGAGGCGGAGGGTGTCCTCCGGTGACGCCTCGCCGGCGCCCGCCACCCGGCGGCGGTCCGCCTCCCCCAGGGTGGAGGTGGTGAGCAGCTGCCAGACCAGCGCGCGGACGCTGATCCCGTACTCCATCGACACCGCGGTGAGGTGCTCGGCGCCCCAGCTCTCCAGCCCCCAGGCGGCGGCGCACCCCGCGATCGCCGAGACCGGGACCAGCCAGTTGGTCGCGAATGCGCTGGCCCGCACCCTCGAGGGCGTGCTGCCGTTCAGCATGTCGACCTCGACGTGGAGGTGCCGCGACCCGGGGTCGAGCAGGAGGTGGCCGAGCAGGTGCGCGGCCATGGCGCGCTGCTCACGCAGGACGCGAGCACCGCATGGGTGCGGCCCCGATCCGCGACGTCTTCGCGGCGACCGAGGACCTGCGTCCCGACGCGATGGTGATCCGCCGCCCGATGCCCGGTGGTCCCGGCGGAGCGCTGGTCGGGATGCGCGACCGGTGGCTGCGGATCGCCTCCGCTCTGGGGATCGACGCCGGCGAGCTGCTGGCCAGCTCGTCGACGCCGACCCGGCGCCGCCCCGCCTCGATGCGGGAGATCACCGGCTGTCCGAGTCCCGCCTCCGCCGCCAGCCGCTCCTGGCTCAGGCGGACGGACGCGCGCGCCGACGCGATCGCCGCGCCCACCCGGCGCTGGATCGGGTGGACGCCCTCGGCGGCCTCGTCTCCCATGGCAGCGCCCATTGTCGACGCCGGTGCCGCCCCACCGCAGCCGGGGCGGCCGGGTCAGCGGGCCGCGGGCAGGATGGTTCATGTTGCGCCAGCCGCACCTACTTCTCGGCGCCGTACGCGGCGCGGACGCGGTCGGCGCACAGGAGCGCGAATCCGGTGGCGCCGTGGAGCTCCTCTGGGACCCAGGGCGCGGGCGGGAGGCTGAGGCCGCCGAGGAACGGGGTCACCGCCTCCGACACGCCGACGGTGAGCATCGGGTCCACCGGGTGGAGCTCGAACTCGAACTCGGTGACCACGCCGAAGTTGCCACCGCCGCCGCGCAGCGCGAGCAGCGGCGGGCATGGTCGACCGCCTCGACCATCTGCTGGGCGGTCGTGCAGCGCGCGATCACCGCCGGCCGCCGGCGTAGGCGGCGTCGGCGGGACGAGATCACCTCGCCGGTGAAGTCAGCGCCCAGCCCTGAGCGCCGTCCTCGATGACCTGGGTCATGCGACGTTCCCCCTGACTCCCTCGTCCCTGCATTGGGAGGGGTACGGACGCCATGATCCCCGCGCATGTTCGTCCAGCTCGCCGTCCTCGTCATCGCCGGACTGGTGGGCCCCCTGCTCGCCGGCGGCCGGAGCGGGCTCGTCCCCGTCGTCGTCGGCGAGCTCGCCGCCGGCGCGTTCCTCGGGCACACCGGCCTGCGCCTCGTCGACCCGGGGGCGCCGCCGCTGCCGGTCTTCCGCGCCCTCGGCTTCGCGATGCTCATGCTCACCGCCGGGGCCCACGTCGACATCGGCTCGCCGGCGATCCGCCGCGGGTTCGTCCGCGGCCTCGCCGCCTTCGCGGTGGTCGCCGCCACCGCGGTGCCGGCGGGGCTCCTCGTCGACCGCGGCGTCGGCCTCGGTCACGCCGCGCTTCTCGCCGTCCTCATCGCCGGCAGCTCGGCGGCGGTCGCGTTCCCGATCATCGAGGAGCGCGGTATCGGGGTCGACGGCGTCGCCGTGCTCATCGCCTGGGTGGCGATCGCCGACTCGGTCACCGTCGTGCTCATGCCCCTGACCCTCTCGGGATCGGCCGGGCTCGCCCGGGCGCTCGCCGGCGACGCCGCCATCGTCGCCGCCGGCGCCGCCCTCCTGTTCCTCCTCCCCCGCCTCCGCGGGAACACCTCCCACCGGCTCTTCGACGAATCGCGGACCCGCCACTGGGCGCTCCAGCTCCGGCTGTCGGTGCTGCTCCTGCTCGGCCTCTCGGTGATCGCCGAGCGCACCGGCGCGAGCCTCCTGGTCGCCGGATTCGTGGCCGGGATGGTCCTGGTCCGGCTTCGCGAGCCGGACCGGCTCAGCCTCCAGCTCGCCGGCCTTGGCAACGGCTTCTTCGTGCCGATGTTCTTCGTGCTCCTGGGAGCCGAGCTCGACCTTCGGGCGCTGCTCACCTCGCCGTCGCGGCTCGCCCTCGCCGCCGCCCTGGCGCTGGCCGCGGTGGTCACCCATGTCCTCGGAGCGCTCGCCGCCGCCGATCGCGACCGCATCGCCACCGGGCTGGCCGCCTCGGCGCAGCTGGGGATGCCGGCGGCGGCCGCCGCCCTCGGGCTCTCCAGCCATCTGCTCGGTCCCGCCGACGCCGCCGCGCTGGTCGCGGGCGGCTGCCTGACCCTGATCCCGGCGACCGCCGGCACCCTCCTGCTCGCCCGCGGCGGCGGCGGTCGCTGACGCCCGCGCCGCAGCGCCGCCCGGCGGCGCTGCGGCGGGAGGAACTCAGGCGCCGGTTCGCGACCCGCGAATGCCGCTCACCGTCTCCGCCAGCCCCGGGCCGTCGAGCACCTCGGCCATGACGCCGATCTGCTCCTCCCACACCTGGGCGGGAACGGCGCTGCGCACCTCGTCCTCGAGGATGTGATACACGTCGAGGCCCAACTGGACCTCCGAGAGCGGACCTGCGTAGGTGGGATCGCCGCTGACCACGGTGGCGGCCGAGAGGCCTGCCGACTCCGGGTCGGGCGAGCCCAGGATCACCATCAGCGAGTCACGGCCGTGCTTCTCGGCCAGCTCCTTGATGGTCGCCTGGTTGTGCAGGTCCATGGCTCCCGACGCGGTTCAGACGAAGCACTCGCTGGCGGCGAAGACCACGGCGCCGCCGGCCGCCTCGACGCAGGCCATGATGGCGGGCCCGGCGACGCCGTCGCGCTCACCGAGGACGACGACCTGTCTGCCTTCGAACAATGCATCCCTCCTGTCAGCCACCGCGGGTGAGCAGCACGCTCATCCCGTCGGACAGCTGCGACATCCTGCCAAGGAAGAGGCTGCCCTTGGCCAGCAGCATGACCCGTTCGGCCGGTCCATCCGGACCCAGGCGCCGGAGCGCGTGGGGCAGGTAGCAGAGCGCCGAGGCGATGTGTCCCTGGGTGGGCGCGAACCCCGGCATGCCGCGCCCGGCGACGAAGGCGTCGATGCCGTCGCGCCCGATCTCACCCCGACGGACCGCGAGCGCCGCCAGGGTACGGTAGTTGCGGTCGGCGACGTTCCCCGAGCCCTGGGGCTCGGTGACGTCGGGATCGTGCAGCTCGGTGGCGTAGTCGTCGACGTCGACGGAGCGGAGCCCGACCCGGTCGAGGGGCTCGAACGCGAGCGCCTCCATGATCTGCGGGCCGGAGGCGCCGGCGCCGACCCGGTGGCGCCCCACCGCGTCGAGGCGCAGCCGCGGCAGGCCGCCGGCGTGCGCCTCGACCAGCAGCGCGCAGGCGCCGAGGACGTCCTCGAGCACCGGCAGCCCGTGGCGCAGGTGGCCCTGGAACTTCATGCCCAGCTTGGGGAGCGAGCCGCCGCCGACCACCGCGACCCGGCGGAACACCCCCGCCGACACCAGGCTGCCGGCGATGACCAGCGCCGAGAGCGGACCGGCGCAGAAGTTCTTGACGTCGACACCCGACGCCTGCTGCAGGCCGGCGGCGCCCGCCACCGCCTTCCCCATGTTGCCGCCGCCGCGCTGGTAGCGGTCGCCCACCGCCTCCTCGGAGCAGGAGATGACGTAGTCGATCGACCCCGGGTCGACGCCGGTGCGATGCAGCAGGTCGAGGAGCGCGAGCGTCGCCGTCGCCTTGTTGACCAGGTTCTCGAGGAGCACCGGCGCGCTCAGCGCCTCGTCGCTGTCGTGGGCGGCGCGCAGGACGCCGGAGATCTCCTCGGCGGCGCCGAGCCGCAGGGGGATGGCGCCGGGGACCGCGGCGGCGGCCTCGACGTCGCCGGCGCAGCCCTCGGCGAGCAGCAGGCCGGCGGTCGCGGGCCGGTGCGCCAGCCGCTCGGCGGCGCGGGCGGCGACCGCGGGGTCGAGCATCACCAGGTTGAACTCGTCCACCGCCGCCATGGCGCCGAGCAGGTCGAGCTCGTCCAGCACCCCGCCGTCCGGGCCATCGGGTCGCGAGCCCTCGAGCGGGCGCGACACCCACGGGCGCGGCGGCAGGTCGCGGGGGTGGAGGTTGCCGATGAAGGCCTGGTGGGGCGCGTAGGCCACCGCCTCGGAGTGCGACCGCAGCGCCGCGCGGAAGGCGGCGGCGACCTCCGGGTCGCCGGGGAGCTCGCGGCTCGGCTTGCTGCCGTGGCAGGCCATGCCGGGGGCGTGCACCAGCAGCTGGAAGGCGGCGGAGACGGCGGCGCCGCTCACGCCTCCCTCACCCGGCACCGGCCGCCGGCGCCGCGTCGACGACCTCCGCGGGGTCGAAGACGGTGGGGCCGCTCACCGCGGTGGCCACCGCCCGCAGCGCGGTCTCGAGCAGACGGCGGCGCCAGGCCCGCTCCTCCGGCCCGGAGAGAGAGGGATCCCCGGACGGGAACTGGATGCCGCGGGTGGGCACGATCCGCGGCGCGCCCACGCTCAGCGCGATCGGGACGAGGTTGCAGAGGACCGCGGTGGGGATGCCGGCGCGCTCCAGCTCCTTGGCGAGCGTTGACCCGCAACGCGTCCCCGTCCCTCATGTCGCGGTGAGGATGGCGGCCTGCACGCCGGCGCGACGCAGCTCGGCGGCCCATTCCACCCCGAACCCCGCGGCGGTGGCGACGTGGGTGCCGTTGCCGGCGGTCACCAGGTACTCGTCGTGGAGCCGGCCGATCCGGCCCTCCGCCTCCATCTCCCGGGCCACGTCGAGCGGGAGGATGCGGTGGGGGTCGGCGTTGGCGAGCACCGTCGAGAACCCCCCGTGCACCGACTCGAACTCGCCCGCAGCGAGGCCGTCGCGCCCCGCCAGCGAGTAGCGCAGCCAGCGCCGGGCGCGGGCCGACTCCAGCCGGTCGGGATTGCCCTGGGGCACCAGTGCCCCCTCGGTGAGCAGCGCGATCAGCGCCGCGCCGGGATCGGCGACCGGTGGCGCCGGGGTGACCCGGCCGAAGCCGCTCATGGCGATCTCCGTGGCGGCGCGGTCGCCGTGCAACCGCGCCAGGAGGAGATCCACGGCACGCTCGGCGGCGCAGCGGTCGGCGAGGCGGTTGCTCCGCACCGCGCGCACGAGCACATGGTCGACGGAGGACGGATCGTCACCGGCGGCGATCGCGCCCACGGCGTGGGCGAGACGGCGCAGTGACTCCTCCATCCCCCGGGCGGTCTCGAGGCTGAGCACCAGGGGGGCGGCGCCGGCCTCGCCCGCGCCCGGATTGTCGCCGTGCATCGAGGCGACGGCGCGGCCGCCGGCGGCGACGGCGGCTGCGGCCACCCGAGCGCAGGCGATGCCGTAGCGGCCGCTGGTGAAGGCGGGCCCGGCGATGATCAGGTCGGTGTCGCCGGCGAGCTCGAGGATCGCCCGCGGCGCGTCCGGGTCGGAGGCGGCGCGGTCGTCGCCGCAGTGCACCGTGGCGTCGATCCGCACCGCGTCACCGAGCATCGCCTGCAGCCGCCGGCCCGGTCCCACCGCGCCCTCACGGCGCGCCGGCGGCGACCCGGCCGCCTCCTCGCCGCCGACGCCGGCGAAGAACTGATTGAGGTAGTGGACGGCGCGCAAGCTCACGGCACCGCCCGCAGCCTCCCCCAGCCGAGGGGGCTGAGCGACCCGTACACGACCGCGGTGGGCACCTCGAGGGCCGCGTCCGCGGCGCTGCCCGCCACCGCCAGCTCGCGGCCGCCGAGGACACGCTCCACCGCCGGCAGGCGCAGCGGCTGGTCGTAGTTGCCGGTGCTCACCAGGGCGGTGGCGTGCGCCGGCGCGACCACCAGCGGAGGGCCGCTGCCGTCCGCCCCGGCCATCTCCGCGAAGAGGCCGACGGCGGGAATGCCCAGCGCCTCGAGCCCGTCCATGGTGAGGGCGAGGTCGGCATCGGCGTTGCCCGCCCCCTCCTTGGTGACGATGGCGGCGTCGGCGCCGAGCGCGGCGCAGAGCCGGGCGCAGTGGGCGGCGACCAGCTCCTTGCGAGCCTGCTCGACCGGCTCGGGGCTGAGCACCAGTCCCGCCAGCCGGAGGTCGACGCCGTCGCGCTCCCGCAGCGCACCGACCACCGGGTGGTTCTGGAAGAGGTATGTGGGGTTCTTCAGCCCGGGGTGACCGTACTGCGCGCCCACCACCGCGCCGTCCTCGAGCTCGTTGGGGTCGAGGCAGACCGACAGCCCGCCGGCCATGGTGGCGCCGTAGACGAGGACGTCCTTGAAGGCGCCCTGGCACTGCAGCCGGGTGACCACCGCGACCCGGGGCAGCGCGTCGCCGGGGCTGCGCTGCAGGCTGGTCGGCGGCAGCTCCTCGACCGCCGCGGGGGGCGCGTCGAGCCCGGCCTCGGCGAGGTGGGCGGCGAGCCGCAGCGCACCCATCCGCAGGGCGGTGGCCACCGCGTCCCAGGCGGCCCCGTCGGCGGGCTGGAACTCGACCACCACGCAGTGGAGCGCGGCCAGCGGCGAGAGCGGCGCCGCCGGGCCGGACATGTCGACCAGCGCCTCCTGGGCGCGGGGCAGGTGGCCGGCGGTGACCACGGCGGCTCCGCGGAGCACGTGGACGTCGCCCTGGCCCTGGGGGAGCGCCCGGCCGAGCAGCCCCGCCGCCACCGCGACCCTTGGTGCGCGGCTCGACCGCGTCGAGCACCTTGACGATCCGGGCACTCTCGCCGGGGCTGGTGATGCCGATCCGCACCCCGGCGAGCGCCGGGCTGCGGAAGCAGGCCTCGGCGGCGGCCACCCCGACCTCGAGCCGCCCGTCGCGCAGCGACGTGCTCCCGGCCAGGGCCAGGGCGGTGACCGGGTGCACCAACCGGCGCAGCGGCCCGACGCGGCCGAGCGCGGGAGGGATGGCGAGCGCGGTTGCGATGACGTCCACGGTCCGCTCGAGCGTATGCGGACCCCCCGGCCGCCGCCACACCCCCGCGGGGGAGCGCGGGGGTGGGATCCCGCTCCGACCGCGTAGGCTTGCGCGGCGCCGGCCGGCGCCGGCGCGGATTCAGACGGGAGGCGGCGCATGCCCCACACCCACGACGGGAGCATCCACTGGGAGGAGGAGGGCGCGGGCGAGCCGCTCCTGCTGGTGATGGGATACGGGCTCGGCGCGGATGCGTGGGCGCCTCTGCGACCGCTGCTCGCCGGGCACCGGCTGGTGAGCTTCGACCACCGCGGCACCGGCCGGTCCGGGGCATCCACCGACGACCTCTCCGTCGACACCCTGGCCGGGGACGCGCTCGCGGTCCTCGACGCCGCGGGGATCGAATGCGCACACGTCTTCGGGATCTCCGTGGGCGGGCTGGTCGCCCAGGCGCTGGCCCTCGATCACCCCGAGCGGGTGGCCGGGCTGGTCCTGGGGTGCACCAGCGCCGCACCGGTGCGCTTCGTGGGCGCGGGGGAGACCGTGGTCGAGCTCATCCAGGGGATCACGACGCTTCCCGGGGACCTCGAGTCCGGCCTCGACATCGTGCTCCCCCTGGTGTTCGGCGAGGGCCTCCTCGACTCGGACCCCTCCATCCGCGAGCTGGCGCGGACGCTGGCGGGGCCGATCACCGACGAGACCGCCGCCGCGATCATGCAGTCGCTGTCCCAGCTGGCCGTCGGCGACGTCTTCGACGTCACCGACCGCCTCGCGGAGATCCGGGTTCCGACCCTGGTGCAGCACGGCGACGCCGACCGCCTGATCCCGGTGGCCGCGGGTCGCGAGCTCGCCGAGCGCATCCCGGGCGCGCGGTACCAGGAGCTGGACGGCGCCGGCCACGGGTACGTCATGGAACGGCCCGCCGAGGCCGTCTCCGGCGTCCTCGACCTCATCCGGGACGGCAGGGCTACGGGCAGTGGGCCCCGATCGTGAGGCCTGCCGAGTTCCTCGCGGAGAAGTGGTCGGTCCACCTGGCGAGGATGGTCAGCTGCACGGCGCCCGTCCGGTCGCCGGGGATGGTCGCGGTCATCACGCCGGTGCCCTTCCTGAGGATGTGGAGGTGCGCCAGCGTGAAGTGAGCACTGCTCTCGCCGCCCACGATCGCATCCTCGTCCTGGGCCCAGGAGTTGGTGATCGTGGCGGTGAGCGTGCGGCTCAGGCCGTCCGCCGAGCACCGGGCGGTGATCGTGACGGAGTTGACATGAGCTTGGGCGACGGTGCCCAGGCCGACGGTCGCCATGCCGGCGACGACCAGGCTCGCGATCACCCGCGTCGTGCTCGTCACGATGTGCCTCCTTGCGAATGGCGCCCGAGGACGTGCGGCGCAGCAGCCGGGAGCTGCCTCGCCCTGCCACCGATGCTAGTGAGGCGCGCGTCACGCCGCTGTGCAGATGTCGTGACGGTCCGGCGACCGCCGCGGCTCCATCCCTACCCGCGTCGCTCCAGGGCGGCACGGTCCCAGCCGGCCAGGTTCGCCGCCGCCTCGTACGTCATCTGCAGGAAGCGCAGCAGCGTCGCGTCGGGGTCGGCGGCGCGCCGCATCTCCTCGTAGGGCAGGAGGAACTCGCCGAGGCCGGGGTCGTAGCGGGCGGCGGCGAGGTCGAGCGGGTGGTCGCGGAATCCCGCGGGCTCCGGGTACGCGTAGGCGTAGAAGGCGGCGTCCGTCCCCATCCCCCCGGGCCAGAAGCCGCAGCTGCTCACCTCGTGCGAGTACGCCTCCGTCATCACCCAGTCCGGGCAGTTGGGGACGCCCCCCGGATGCGCGGGCGCGGGCCGACCGGAGAACCGCGTGACCGCGAGGTCGCACGCACCCCAGAAGAAGTGGACCGGACTGGCCTTGCCGAGGAACCGGGCGCGAAACGCCTCCATCACCCGCTGCGCCTGGACCAGGACCCGCCAGAAACGCTCGGCATGCTCGGGCTCGAAGGTGTGGTGCTGCTCGTCCTCGGCGAAGGCGATGGCCACGGGCACCTCCACCGGCTTGGGGTGGATCGTGACCGGCAGGTCGAGCAGGCGCAGCGCCTCCATCAGCTGCCGGTGGAAGCCGGCGACCGACAGTGACGGCGCGAGCTCGATGTCCCGGCCCGCACCGCCGGCGGTCGTGATCACCAGACGGCGGTCGAGGAGGTCGACGTCGATCTGGAACCCCCGGGTCCCGTGATGCATGAGGCCGGTGGTGAGACCGCGGGAGGTCACGCGGAGGGTCACGTTCCACCAGTGGTTCAGCCTCGGCGTCGAGGCCAGCTTCACCTTGCCGACGATCTGCGTCCACATGTGCAGGGTCGCGTAGGTGTCCTGCCACTCCGCGAGCGGGAGGGCCGGCCACGCCTCATCGGTGCGGGGCGGCGTCGGCGGCATCGTCCGACACTACCGGAACATCCAGCGCTCAGCCGGCTGGAGCCGCCGCGTCGCCGCTGCGGGCCTGACCGTGAGGCGGTAGCCGACCCCGGGCACGGTCTCGATGTACCCCCGGGCACGGCGTCGTTGTCGATCTTGCGGCGCAGGCGGTGGACGTGGGCGTCGATGGTGCGCGTGTCGATGGCGGGTTCGACGCCCCTCGTCGCGCCTCGCCAGGATCGCCGCGCAGCTGGCCGTGGCCGCCGCCCGCGCTCGGGAGAAGCGCTCTCCGGTACTACCCGGCCGGAGGAACCGCCCGGGGACGTGGCGACCGCCGGCGCGCAGCCATCCAGGCGATCGCCCCGCCGAGGGCGATCGGGAGCATCTGCAGGTCGATGATCAGCGACACCGCTCCGGCGTGGGCCGCGCTGACGCCGGCGTGCACGAGCACCCCGGCCATCACCCCCTCGCGGAGGCCGACCCCGTTGACCGAGGCGGGTGACCAGGTCGCCACCAGGGAGATCGGCAGGGCGACGGCGAAGACGGTGGGCGGGACGACGACGCCCACCGCGTGCGCGAAGGCGACCAGGGCCAGCAGCTGGCAGCCCCATCCCAGGAGCGCGATCACCAGGCACATCACGATCGCCCAGGTGCGGTGCCGGATGGCGTGACAGCCGTCGCGGAGCGAGGCGACGACCCGGGCGCCGCGGGCGGCCAGCGCGCCCCGCCGCCCGGGACCGGCGGGAACCGAGGGTCGCGCGGTGAGCACCAGCAGCCAGGCGGCGACGATGCCGGCGACGTAGGCGGACGCGGCGGCGAGGACGGGGACGCCGAACACCCCGCGCAGGGTCACCGCGCCGGCGAGCCCCCACACCGCCATGCTCAGGCTGCCGGCGAGGCGGCTGCCCAGGATCGAGCCGATCCCGGCGCCGCTGCCCGCGGCCCGGCAGGCGTTGACGGCGCGGACCGCATCGCCGGCGGCGGCGGTGGGGAGGACGTGGCCGGCGAACACCGACTGCGCCTGCCAGGAGGCGACCGACCGCCAGCGGATCCGGGTGCCGGCTCCGCGGAGCAGGACACCCCACTGCACCACCCCGGCGGTGAAGGTGAGCAGGGTCAGGGCGAGGCCGGCGGCGAGCCACCCCGGGCTGGCGGCGTGCACGTCGCGGGCGGCGCCGCCGAGGTCGGTGGTGCGCAGCAGCAGCAGGATGCCGAGGGCGCTGCCGGCGATCCGGAATGCGGGGTGGCGGAGGACGCCTCGGAGGGTCGGCGCGGACGTCGGGATGGTCGCCTCTCTCTCGGATGTGGTGCGCGACGGCGCCGGCCGACCGTAGCACGGGGTCTGCGAGCCCCCGAGACGGCCCGGTGACGCCGCCGTACCGGTCGCGCGGGCGGCCGGTTTGATACCGCGATTCGTGGGGAATGATGCGTTCGACTGGGGTGGCGCGTATGGGGCGCCAGATTTCCGAACTCCTGGGAGAGAAACGCGATGGCGGTGCGTCCGGCCCGCGTCGACGATCTGCCCGGCTGGCGCCGCGACCCCGCAGGGGTGGGGGCGGCGCGCAGCATCCTCCCAGCCCGGCCTCCGGGGTTGCCAGGGTGCGCCCGGCGGTGGCGCTGCGGATCGTCAACGCCGGCATCGCGGTCTACGCGGTCGCCTCCGTCGCCCTGGTGGCCACCCACCGCGTCGGCCTGACCTCCGAGCACGCCATCCTCCTCGCGCTCGTCGCCGCCGGGCTGGTCCCGCGGCTGCGGGTGCTGGTGCGCGACTGGGTCCCCTTCCTGTTCATCGCGGTGATGTTCGAGGACCTCGGCGCCGTCCAGCCGCTGGTGGCGGGCAGCGTCCACGCCGCCGGCCCCGCAATCCTCGAGCGGCGGATCCTCGGGGTCGACGCGGCGCCGTGGCTCCAGGCGCACCTCGGTGGGCTGGTCGGCGCGGTGTGGTGGCAGCTCCCGCTGGTCGGGGAGTACCTCGCGCACTTCCTCGCGCCCCTGGTCGCAGGGGGCTGGCTGTGGTGGCGCCACCGGGCCCGCTTCGAGGGATTCGTCGCCGCCTACACCCTGGTGATGGCCGCCGGGTTCGCCGGCTACCTGCTCTACCCCGAGATGCCCCCCTGGCTGGCCGCGCAGCAGGGCCTGATCCCGCCGGTGGGTCGGGTGGTGGTGTCGGTCCTCGACCACCTCGGCGGCTTCGGCGCCCTGTACTCGGGAGCCGACCCCTTCCCCGACGGTGCGATGCCGTCCCTCCACGTCGCCGTGCCGATGGTCATCGCCCTGACGATGATGGCCGGGCAGCGCCGCCGGCTCAGCCTCCTCTGGCTGCTCTATCCGCTGACCATCAGCTTCGCCGTCGTCGACCTCGGCGAGCACTACGTCAGCGACGTGGTGGTCGGGCTCGCCCTCGGCGCCGCCTGCTGGGCGGTCGTGGAGCTGGCGTCCCGCCTCGCCTCTCGACGCGCCACCGCACCCGCGACATTCGCGCCCCACCGGGCGGAGGCACCCGAGCCGAGCTGAGGACGGTCCGGGTCGCGGTCAGCCGCGGCCGGTGGGGTCGCCCTCCGCCGGCCATGTGGACGCCGCCGCCGGGATTCCCCACATGAAGCCCTGGGCGAGATCGACCCCGAGGTGCCGCATCAGCGAGGCGCTGGCGTCGTCCTCGATCTCCTCGGCCACCACCTGCGCTCCACTCGAGGCGGCGAAGGTGACCAATGCCCTGATCGCCGACCGCGGCCCGACCTCGCCGGCGTGCCTGGTCAGGGTGCCGGCGATCTTGATGAACTCCGGGGTCGCGACGGAGAGCACCTCGAAGGTGGAGTGGCCGGTCCCCACGTCGTCGAGGGCGAACCGGAAGCCGTGGCTGCGGTACTCCCCGATCACGACCCGCAGCCGCTCGAGGTCGCGGACCGCCTCACGCTCGGTGATCTCGAGGACCACGTCGCCGGGCTCGCGGCCGGCCCAGCGCAGCAGCAGGAGCATCTGGTCGACGGCGTGGAGCGGGTCGAGGAGGACCGACACGCCCACGTTCAGGAAGAGCGCGGTCGAGTCGGGCAGCCCGCGGCATGCCAGGAGTGCGGCCCGGCGGCAGACCCAGTCGAGGCTGCGGCCCTCACCGATGCGCTCGGCGGCCGCGAACAGGCCCTCGACACCGATGTCGTGCGGCCCGACGCTGGGGCGTCCGAGGGCCTCGTAGCCGATCACCCTCCCGTCCCGGAGGCCGACGATGGGCTGGAAGACGGACACCATCCCGTCCTCGCGCAGCAGGCTGGGCACGAGCGTCTCCCAGCGCACCTGCTGCGAGCCCATCTCGGTGACCGCGGGCTCGGACTCGAGCCGGTCGCGGCCGTTCCTCTTGGCGCGGTACAGGGCCTCGTCGGCGGCGGTGAGGACGGCAGGCCCGTCCGCCATCGCCGGGCCCGCGGCGCAGCCGATGCTGATCCGCGCCTGCCCGTGGGGCAGCGCGATGCCGTGCATCGCCCGGCGCAACCGCTCTCCGACCCGGACCGCCTCGGCGGGATCGGTGCCGGGAAGCAGCGCCGCGAACTCGTCACCGCCGCTCCGGGCGACCACGTCCCCGTCGCGCACCGCCATCCTCAGGGCGGTGCCGATCGATCGCAGCGCGGCGTCCCCGGCCTCGTGGCCGTAGGCGTCGTTGACCGTCTTGAGGTTGTCGACGTCGATCGCCAGGATCGCGAAGGGCCGGCTCTGGGGGAGTGCCAGGCGGCGCTCGAGCTCCCTGCGGTTGGGCAGGCCGGTGAGGACGTCGGTGGCGGCGATCGCCGCCAGGCGCGCCGCGCTCTCGGCCAGCTCGCGCTCCGCCCGCCTGCGCTCGCTGATGTCCTCGACGATGGCGACGACCCGTCCCGGCGCCCCGCCGGCGCCGGGGAGGTGGGAGGCGTTGATGCGCACCCAGCGCATCCCTCCGTCCTTGCGGATCCACCGCTTCTCCACCTGGCCATGGCTGCGCAGCCCGGTGGCCACCTCGAAGGCCAGCCGCATGTCGGTGCCGGCGTCGTCCGGATGGGCGAAGTCGGCGATCCGCATCGCTATCAGCTCCGCCTCGCTGTAGCCGGCCAGCTGCTGGTAGGCGGGGTTGGCGCTGATCAGCCGCCCCTGCGCATCGGCGACGCTCACGCCGATGGAGGTGGTGTCGACGATGGTGCGGAAGCGCTGCTCGGAGGCGCGCAGCTCCTCCGCCTGGCGATCCAGCTCCCAGCGCCGCCGCTGGCTCTGCGAGGCGATGGCGCCGACGGCGACGCCGACGAGCAGGACGATGCCGGACCGGAACACCAGGGTGCCGGTGTCGACCGGGAAGCCGAAGTAGTGGTGCCGGGCCCAGGTCAGCGCCGCGAACCCGGTGGCGAACGCGGCCGCGAACAGCGCCGTTCCGCGCATCTGGTACAGCGCCGCGGCCTCGATCCCGACGAAGATGAAGATCGCGAACGCGGAGCCGGACGGGTCGTCGGGTGAGAGCAGCACCCAGGCGCTGCAGGCGAGGAAGTCGAGGACGAGCGCGGTCAGGGCCAGGGGCGCCGCCCACCGGCGGTGGCGGCCCACGGTCACGAGGCCGTTGTACGCCGCCACGGCGACGATCGTGCCGATCGCGGCGGTGCGCGACACCGGCGGCGGCTGGGCCAGGCCCACGCGGGCCAGCGCCAGCGCCATCGCCACCCAGCGGAGACGCTCGACGGCGCACCGCGCGGTGCCGCTCTGACGCCCGTCCACATCCTCCCCCTGGTGGGTTGCGCGAGCAACCGGTCTACCGGGTCATCTTCGTGTCCGACGTGGGGGGGAGTGGCGGAGCGCCACCGCATCGGAGCACGACCGTTGCGATGCCGAATCGGACGCGACCGCCCGTCGACGCCGCTCACCCTCGAGGTTCACGACCCTTTCGGGGAGCGCCGGGGAGCGGTGTCGTGGAGAGGCCTGGGGCCGCGGCGGTGACCCGCCCCGGCCCCCGGACCAATCGTGCGCCGATCAGGCGGCGCGCACCTGCCCGGCCCGCGGGCCCTTGGGGCTCGCCTCGACCTCGAACGTCACGGCCTCGCCGCCGCTCAGGCGGTCGAAGTCGAGCGTGCTGTCCACGCTGCTCCGGTGGAAGAAGTACTCCTGTCCATCGTCAGCGGCGATGAACCCGAAACCGCGGTCGGATGCGACCTTCTTGATCGTCCCGTTCGACATCTCTGTCTCCTGCCCTCTCGAACTCTCTGAACAACGCGCGGTCCGTTCGAGAAGGCGAGGAGAGCACGGGCAATCGGTCGACCCGTGGCGGGTCGTCGCGGCCCACTATACACGCGGGCCCCACCCGGCGCTCGGAATCCGGACACCCCGAGCGGGTTGGACCCGCCAGGTCCGCGCCCTCCATGGGGCGGTGGTGGTCGATCTCCTGCACTCGGAGGCCTCGAGCGGGCGCCCAGCTCCTCGTACCTCCTGTCCGTCAACGGGAACCGGCTCCTCGCCTCCTCCAGGCCAGCGGCGACGGGAGCCCGGGCGCCGGCTGACCGGCACCGCCGCCACCCTGCGACCGGTTTCCCGATCCGGCCGGGTCCACAAAACTACATTCTTGTTATGCTCACCAGGAGACCGGATGGGGTTCCCAGCCCGGCGCTGGCGGCGGCCGTGGTTCACACGAACGAGAGGGCGGACACGGTGGAGGATGCGTCCCTCCTTGATCTCCTCGAGGAGAGCGGGGGCCTCGCGATCGTGACCCTCGACGCCGCCGGTGTGGTGGTGAGCTGGAACCCCGGCGCCGAGCGTCTCCTGGGATACCGCCCCGACGAGATCGTCGGCCGCGGCCTCGCCGGGCTCTGTCCCCACGACGAGAGCGTGCGTGCGACGGAGGGGCACTGCATCGTCGACGAGGCGATCCGCGGGTCGTGCGACGTCGACGGGCTCCTGCGCCGGAGCGACGGCACCACGCTGTGGGCGAACCTGGTCAGCGTCGCCCTTCCCGACGGCGGCGGTGAGCTGCGAGGCTTCGGCGTCGTCATCCGCGACGCCAGCCGTCGACGCGAGGCCGAGGTGGCGCTGAGCACCGAGGCCGAGAGGCTCGAGGAGCTGGCCGCCACCGACCCGCTCACCGGGCTCAGGAATCGCCGCGAGTTCGACCGGGTGCTGCGCACCATGCCCCGCGAGCGCTTCGCCGTGCTCGCGCTCGACGTCGACAGCCTCAAGTCGGTGAACGATGCGTTCGGTCACGACGCCGGCGACGTCCTTCTCCGCTCCATCGCCACCACCCTGTCCGTGCTGGTCCGCGGCTGGGACGTCCTCGCCCGCGTCGGCGGCGACGAGTTCGCGATCCTGCTCCCCGGCGCCGGCCCGGAGGACGCGGCGAGCATCGCCGAGCGGATGCGCATCGCCGTCCACGGCGTGCCCTCCCAGTACGCCCGGGTCAGCGTCGGATGGTCGTCGGGCCCGGCCGGCAGCGCCGCGCGAGCGGTCTGGTCGGCCGCCGACCAGAACCTGTACGCGGCCAAGCGGGCCGGGCGCGACCGGGTCGTGGGCGGCGAGCTGCCCGGCGGTGAACCGGAGCTCTCGTGGGGGGCGTCGCACGACGAGGTCCTCGCCGAGGTGCTCGCCGGGGGCGTGCTCACCGCCGTCTACCAGCCCATCGTCGACCTCGCCGACGGCCACATCATCGGCTACGAGGCGCTGGCGCGCCCCGCTCACTTCGGGCCCACCGACAGCGTCGACGCGCTCTTCCAGGCGGCGCGGAAGGCGGGCAGCATCCGCGACCTCGACTGGCTCTGCCGCCGGGCCGCTCTGGCCGGCGTCGCCGAGCTGCCCGACGCCGTGAGGGTCTTCCGGCATGGATGTGGGTGCGGCTGAGGATCGGCGAAAGTAGA
>JRHI01000968.1_pt1 | contig 27623 bp, 22 predicted proteins | sample 215371 | NCBI WGS metagenome assembly JRHI01 (sample SAMN02929681, study PRJNA255918) | sediment metagenome | biome: cave system; feature: Ice Cave; material: Sediment; isolation source: sediment from deep within a dark volcanic ice cave with no known source of... ...
ATGTATAGGGATCCTTCGACTTCGTAGCTGCTTCGCTTTGCGAAGCAGCCACTCCGCTCAGGATGACATGCCACTTAAACTCACTTCACTACGATGTTCACGAGCTTGCCGGCAATATGGATTTTCTTCACGATCTGTTTTCCGGCTATTGCTGACCTTATTTTTTCATCGGCGAGCGCATGATCGAAAACAAAGTCCTCCGCTGAGTCGGCGGGTACAACAATACGACTGCGCAGTTTGCCGTTAATTTGTACCGGGACTTCGATTTCCTCTTCTTTGGCAAGAGCAGCATCGTACTTCGGCCATGGAGCTTTGAGCAGATTTCCCTTCTCGCCGAGCATCTCCCAGAGTTCATGCGAGATAAAGGGAGCGAATGGTGCGAGCAAAAGGACGAGGCTGCGTTGCACTTCTGCCAAAAGTGGAGAGGGAATTGAGTTCTTCGCAATTGCCTCTTCCGCACCATAGAGCGCGTTCACCAACTCCATGATGGCCGAGACGCAGGTATTGAAATGCCAGCGACCCTGGAAATCGTCGCTGACGCGCTTGATGGTCTGGTGGAGTTTGCGCTGGAGGACGCGCGCCTGCAGCGGCAAGTCGCCGGGCACTTGCTTTCTCCAGTCCGGATGATCCGGTCGCGCATTGCGAAGCACGAAGCGGTACACGCGTCCCAAAAAGCGCTGGATGCCTTCGATGCCCGAATCCTGCCAGTCGAGGTCGCGGTCCGGCGGGGCGGCGAATAATACGTAGAGGCGCGCGGCATCGGCGCCGAACCGGGCGATCATTTCATCCGGCGAAACCACATTCCCGCGGCTCTTCGACATGGCTGCGCCCTGATAGGTGACCATGCCCTGCGTGAAGAGGCGCGCAACGGGCTCGTCGTTCTTGATCAATCCCAGGTCGCGCATCGCCTTGGTCCAAAATCGCGAATAGATCAGGTGCAGGATGGCATGCTCCACGCCGCCGATGTACTGATCGATGGGGAACCAATATTCCTCGATCTCGCGATCAAAAGGTGCGCGGTGGTTGTGCGCGTCGGTGTAGCGGTAAAAATACCAGGACGAGTCGACGAAGGTGTCCATGGTGTCGGTTTCGCGGCGCGCCGGTCCGCCGCACTTGGGGCAAGTGGTGATCACGAACTCGGGCACACGTCCCAGGGGCGAACCGCCGGTCAGAGTGGAATCCATGTTCTCCGGCAAGATCACGGGCAAATCTTTTTCCGGGACGGGAACAATGCCATCTTTCTCGCAATAGAGCATGGGGATCGGCGTCCCCCAATAGCGCTGTCGGGAGATGCCCCAGTCTTTCAGGCGATAGGTGACCGTGGCCTTGCCGAATCCGCTCTTCTCGGCGTGCGCGGACATTTTCTTGACTCCCTCTTCGCAGGTGAGGCCGCTGAAGGGTCCGGAGTTGACCAGCGAGCCGTTCATCGTGGTGAATGGAAGTGGTGGCTCGGCGACGGTCTCTTCAGGATCGTCCCCGACGGGCACGATGACGAGCCGGATTTCGATGTTGTACTTCTTGGCAAACTCGTAGTCGCGCTCGTCGTGCGCGGGCACGCTCATGATGGCGCCGGTACCGTAGTCCATGAGGATATAGTTCGCCACCCAGATGGGGACCTTCTCGCCGTTGAACGGATTGATCGCATAACTGCCGGTAGGCACGCCGTGCTTTTCAATTTCGCCGATGTCGCCGGCCTCTTTGGCTTTGCGCTGCTCGGCGATGAGCTGATCCACTTTCGCGCGGAGATCGGGATTCTTCGCGGCGAGATCGGCGACGATTGGATGCTGGGGCGCGAGTTGCACCGAGGTGGCCCCGAAAATCGTATCCACACGGGTTGTGAACACGCTGATGGTCGACGCTGCAGCAGCGTCGCTTTTGGTATTGGCGAGTTTGAAGTCCACCAGGGTGCCTTCGCTGCGGCCAATCCAGTTGCGCTGCATGGTGCGAACTTTTTCGGGCCAATCCGTGAGCTTGTCCAGATCGCGCAACAATTCATCCGCATATTTCGTGATGCGCAGGAACCACTGCTCGAGCTCGCGTTGTTCAACGGGAGTGCTTTGGTGTCGCCAGCAGCACCCATTCACGACCTGTTCGTTGGCCAACACAGTCGCGCATTTTGGACACCAGTTGACTTTGCTCTTCTTGCGGTACGCCAATCCCATTTCGTGGAACTTGAGGAAAAACCACTGGTTCCAGCGGTAGTATTCGGGAAAGCAAGTGGTGACTTCGCGCGACCAGTCGTAGGCGAAGCCCAGCCGCTTCATCTGCGCCTTCATATTGGCGATGTTGCTGAGCGTCCACTGGCGCGGGGGGACGTTGGCTGAGATGGCCGCGTTCTCCGCCGGCAGGCCGAAGGAATCCCATCCCATGGGATGCAGCACGTTGTAGCCATTCATCCACATGTAACGGGCGAGTGCATCGCCGATGGAGTAGTTCCGCACGTGTCCCATATGCAGCACGCCCGAGGGATAGGGCAACATTTCGAGCACGTAATATTTTTTCTTAGTCGAGTCGGCCTCAGCAGCGTAGAGCGAGGGATCCTGCTGCCACAGCTGGAACCATTTGTTTTCGACGCGCTGGGGGTCGTACCGCTCGTCATTCTCGCGCTCGCGATCGGGTAACCGACTGGAGCGAGCGTTGGCGGTCGCAGTTATTGTTTCCGAGTTGTCTGGCGGCGGCATAGGAGTAATTCAGCGAACGAATGAATTTAATTTTACAACGAGAACGGAGCGACGCGGGCCCCTGCACCGTTCAGGCGAAGTGAATGTCAGCGGTCCACATCTTTGCGATGTCCCACTAACTGAATTCCGGGTAGAAAACTACGATTCCACTAACTTCTTCAACGCATCCACATTTCTGCGATCATCCCCAGGCGCGTCAATTGGCGTCTCGGCGATGAAGGCTGCGTGGGCCAGGCGCAAGTCATTCAGCAGGATACGAAAGGTTTCTTTGCCAATGGTTCCCTTCCCGATGTGTTGGTGGCGATCGAGCTTCGATCCTCGGGCAGCTTTGGCGTCGTTGCAATGCCACACCTTGACGTTCTTTAGGCCGACGGTGGCGTCGAGATGCGCCAACGTTTGGTAGAGGCCTTCTTCACGAACGATGTCGTATCCCGCGACATGGGTGTGGCAGGTATCGATGCAGGCGGCGACCGGCACGATGCCGCGCAGGCGGTCCAGCACCTCGGCAACCTGCTCAAAGCTGCCCCCGAGAGAGAATTCTGCGCCGGCAGTGTTCTCGATCAGAATGGTCAGTCCTGCTTTCGCGAGGTCGAGGCCTTGCGTGGATGCCGCAATGGCGGCGGCGGTTCGCAACAGTCCCACCTCACGGTCTGCGCCGCGGAAGGACCCGGGATGCAGGACGAGATATTCCGCGCAGAGAGACAGCGCCCGTTCCACTTCGCCGCGAAAAGCCTCCATCGACTTCTGCAGGAATAGCTCATTCGAGCTGGCCAGGTTCACCAGATAGTTGGTGTGAATGACGAGTGGCTTAAGGTTATAGCCGCCGCGCAGGCGGTTCATCTCCACGCATTGCAGTTCGCCCAACTCATACGGGGCCCACTGGCGTGGACTCGAAGAAAAAATCTGAAAAGCATTGCAGCCCAGGCGATAAGCGCGTTCAGCGGCGTTCTGCACGCCCCCAGCAGAAGAGGTATGAATACCGATGCGCCGGGAAGTAGTGCGGGGCGGGCGTTTCGGCGGGCGATGACGGAGTATATCCTGTTCGCGGGCCAGGGACCGAGGCATAGGAATAGTATAGAGGCGCTTGGTTCTAGCGAAGAAACCCTTCGACTGCGGGCAAGGGCAGGCAGGGACGACTCGCGTCCACAGTCGCTTCGCATTCACCCACGGTCCGCACAACGCAGGAGAGCCCGGCGAGCTTGGCTCGCGACGGACGGGAAGGGGTGCCGTCCCGCACGAAACGTCAAGCGACTTGCCTGGGCTGTGGCATCGTTGCTGCGGCTTGCCGTTTGCGGCAATCCATCGGGGAAGCTAGACTTGGGAGTTCGAGGTAGGCATCTATGTTAGTCGTCATGCAGGCGCAGGCTACCGATGAGCAAGTGCGCGCGGTCTGCGAAAAAATCGAGAAGCTCGGTTATCGTCCTCACGCCATGCCCGGCGCGCAGCGTACGGCCATTGGCATCACCGGCAACAAGGGAGAAGTGGAGCAGGGCACGCTGGAAGAAATGCCAGGCGTGCAGGAAGTCATCAAGGTTTCTAAACCCTACAAACTGGTCAGCCGCGACGTCAAACAAGACAACACGATCATCCGGTTTTCGGGAACGGAAGCTACGATCGGCGGTCCTGGATTGGCCATAGTCGCCGGACCGTGCGCCATCGAGAGCCGCGAGCAGGCTTTTGCCGTAGCGGAGCGAGTACATCGCGCCGGAGCTCAGTTTTTCCGCGGCGGGGCCTACAAGCCGCGCACGTCTCCATATTCCTTCCAGGGGCTGGGTGAGGAGGGCCTGCGCATCATGGCGGATATCCGCCAGCAGTATGGGATGAAAATCATTACCGAGGCGATTGATAACGAATCACTGGACCTGGTGGAAGAGTATGCCGACATGATTCAGATTGGCGCCCGCAACATGCAAAATTTTTCTTTACTGAAACGCGCAGGACGGGCCACAAAGCCGGTACTGTTGAAGCGTGGCATGTCGGCGACGCTGGAAGAGTTCCTGATGGCTGCCGAATACATTTTGAGCGAAGGCAACTACAATGTCGCGCTGTGCGAGCGCGGGGTGCGCACATTTGCCGACCACACTCGCAATACGCTTGATCTGAGCCTAATCCCCGCAGTGCAGCGATTGAGTCATCTGCCCATCTTCGTGGATCCCAGCCATGGAACAGGCAAGCGTAATAAGGTCACTCCGATGTCACGGGCCGCGGTGGCCGCTGGCGCCGATGGGCTGATGGTAGAAGTACACAACCAACCGGATCAAGCAATGTCCGATGGTCCGCAGTCACTCTTCCCGGATCAATTCGATGAGTTGATGAAGCAGGTGCGGCAGATCGCGGCGGTCGTGGGAAGGACCGTGCCGGGGATTGCAGTTAGGGAGACGATGGGGGTGGGCAAGACTTAGATTATTTAGATTGAGTATCACTATTGTGTTTCCGTGGCCAGACTTGGGCTTTGCGCCTACCGCCGATGTCTTTGTGTATAATCTGATAATCTGATTTTATGAAAGAAACCCACATCTCAGTCACCGACGCTGCCCGCAATTTCGCCGACTGCGTGAACCGCGTCCGTTATCAACATGTGACTTTCGTTCTACTCAAGAATGGCTCGCCGGTTGCGCGTCTAGTACCGGAAAGGAAGAAAACTGGTTCAGTTCGGAAGCTGGCCGCCGCCCTGCGTGAATTCGGATTGTCGCCGGAGGAGGCAAGGGGTTGGAATCGCGACTTGCGCGCGGCTCGCCGCATCCTGAAGCCGCCGGTTGATAAATGGCGATGAATGCAATCACACCATAATGGCACTGATCATCGACGCCGATGTCATCATCCGCGGCGAGCGCGGTCTGTTTGATCTGCCGGCGTGGCTTGAGATGCAGGCCGATAAGGACCCTCAGATAGCCGCGATTACAGTCGCAGAGTTGTGGCACGGCGTAGAACGCGCAACCGGCACCCATAAGCCCAGGCGCGAAGCCTATCTCCGAATGATCGTCGAGGCATTGCCCATTGTTCCTTACACCGATACTACTGCGCTTGAACACGCTCGGCTTTGGGCTGCATTGGAAGCCTCCGGCAAAATGATTGGTTATTATGACCTGATCGTGGCGGCCACAGCCTTAGAAAGTGGATGCGCCATCGCAACTTTTAACACAAGTCATTTTTCTAAAGTTCGAGGATTAAAGGTAATCGAACCGAAATAGCCCTGGTCACCACGTCTGAAGGAGTGCATCCAGAGCGCTACTGCGAAATTGAACAAGCCCCGAAGCACCGTCCCGTTCCACTTCTGCTAACCTTTCATCTTCTTGCGAGCTGACGCTATCTTGAGAAAACTTCTCCTCATCCTTTTATTCATCGCGGTTCTGGGCGGGCTCGCCTGGTGGTACTTCTCCGAGAGCGCGCTGCCCGACTACGGGCCGGCTTACCGCGAGTACGCCTACGTCACCAACGGCAAGAGCAACACGGTCAGCGTGATTGACCTGCGAACCTTTCAGCTGGGGAAGACGATTGCGGTTGGAACCGCCCCTACCGGTATCACGGCCAGCAGAAGGAAGAATGAAATATACGTAGTCAACACCGGCTCGAACAACATCAGCGTGATTGATGCCGAGAAGAACGCTGTGGTGGCTACGATCGGCGTGCATGGCAAGCCATACTTCATTGACGTGTCCGGCGACGGCAAGCGTGCTTACGTGGCCAACTCGGGTTCGGCAAATGTTTCGGTGATTGATCTGGAGAAGCGCAGCGTCGTGGGCAACGTGCGTGTGGGCCTGTCCCCGGGCCTGGCGCGCGTTTCACAGGACGGCACAACCATTGTAGTAAGCAATCGCGGTGACAATACGGTTTCTCTAATTGACGCCGGCCGGCTGCGAGTGAGGGCTACCCTTTCTGTCTGCCGCCAACCGGAGGACATCGCTATCCTGCCCGATTCCAGCAAAGCATTCGTCGCATGTTCCGGGTCAGGACAGGTAGCATCCATCGATTTGAAGAACGACCATGTGCTGGCCCTGCTCGATGTGGGACGCACGCCGGTAAGTCTGACGCTCAAGCCAGATGGCGGAGAGTTGATGGTGTGCAACTTCGGCTCCGACAGCATCTCGATCATCGAGACCGGCAACGACGAAGTTGGCAGCAGCGCGGTGATTGGACAACATCCATCGCACGGATTGGTCACTCTCGACAACTCTCGGCTGTACGTGACGAATTTCGGATCTGACAACGTCGTGGTTTATGACATTGATCTTGGACGACGGCTGTCGACAATGCCGGTGGGCAGCCGTCCCGACGGCATGGCGCTGTCGCAGGACCAGAATTATTTGCTCGTGCTGGACACGCAGTCAGGAGACGTAACCGTCATTCAAAAGCGCAAGCCGCGGAAGCTGGAGCCGACAGAATATTCGCTTTTGACCATGATTCCCGTCGGCGTGCAGCCCAATGGAATCGTGGTGAAGTCCTTCATGGTGAGCGCGCCGGTTAAGAAATAGAAGTCGCCTTTTCTCAGACCGCAGCCGGCTTGGCGCAGAACTTGTCGAGTGCGGCCTTCAGATCGGCGGCAATGGCCGGAGCTTCCCGGCTTTCGATGTCGCGGCGGGGCATCATGTAGACGAGCTGCCCGTCGCGCAGGATGGCGATTGAGGGCGACGAAGGCGGATATCCAGTGAAGTACCCACGGGCGCGGTCGGTGGCTTCTTTGTCCTGCCCGGCGAAAACGGAGAAGGATTTATCGGGACGAGCCGCGGCATCCTTCAGAGCCATGCGCACGGCGGGCCGCATGCGTCCAGCAGCGCAACCGCAGATGGAGTTCACTACCACTAAGGTGGTGCCCGGCTGAGCCTTTAGCGCACGATCCACTTCTTCCGCAGTACGCAGTTCCTCAATACCCAGATGAGCCAACTCGTCGCGCATGGGAAGAACCATAATTTCGGGATACATCGGCATATAAACTTTGTTCCTCTCGTTGGGGCTGTCGTCTTCTATTGTAACGTGTAATTGGCCTGGTCTCTGCGACGAAATTGCGGTTTCATCGGAGGAACGCAGCGAACTGACGAAAGCGCGGTTTCTATATATTTTCAAAATCTGTTTTCAGTGAAACCAATCCATGCTGTTGCAGGAAAATATCGAACTGGCTCCGCTGACCACGATCAAAGTGGGGGGCGCTGCCCGCTATTTTGTCGAAGCGAAAACTGTGGTTGAGGTTCAAGAAGCAGCAAGCCTTGCACAATCACGCGATCTTCCGCTGTTCGTTCTGGGTGGGGGCAGCAACCTGGTGGTCGCCGATGCCGGATGGCGCGGGCTGATATTAAAGGTCGCAATCCCAGGCATCGAGCAAGGCAGCGCGCACTCGGACGACTGCAAGATGCATTTCGATGTGGGTGCGGGAGAATCGTGGGACAGATTCGTTTGGCATGCAGTGATGGCCCAAGGCGGCGGCGTCGAGTGCCTGAGCGGGATCCCCGGCAGCGTGGGCGGAACGCCAGTGCAGAATGTGGGCGCCTATGGGCAAGAGGTAGCGGATACGATCAAATCGGTGCAGGTGTTAGATCTGAAGGATCTCCAGGTCCGCGAACTGTGCCGCGAGGCCTGCGGATTCAGTTACCGCACCAGCATTTTCAACACGACCGAGCGGGGACGCTTTATTATTTTGCGCGTGACCTACGCACTTATCCCCGGCGCGGCGCCGAACATTACTTATGCCGATCTCAAGCGGCACTTCGAAGGCCGCGAATATATGCCCTCGCTCGCAGAGACTCGCGAGGCGGTTCGGCACATCCGCGCCCTCAAGGGCATGCTGATCGTTCCCGGAGAGCCCGACTGCCAGAGCGCGGGTTCATTTTTCAAAAATCCTGTGCTCTCGGAGCCTCAGCACGAGGCATTGAAGAAAAGGGCGAGCATTCGCGGATTGACGGTGCCTAGTTACCCGGCGCTGGCGAAAAGCAAGAAAGTTTCCGCGGCATGGCTGGTTGAGCGTTCCGGTTTCGCCAAGGGATATGAATTAGGACGCGTAGGCATATCGAGTAAACATGCGCTGGCCATCGTCAACCGGGGCGGGGCCACAGCCGCCGAGGTTCTCGCCCTGAAAGACCAAATCCAGCAACGCGTCGAGGAAATCTGGGGCATTCGCTTAGAACCCGAACCGGTGATGGTGGGGTGTTAGGTTTGCGTGGCGCGGGCGCCCCCGCCCGCGTAATGCCCACACAATCCAACATGCAATGCGAAATACTGTTCCTGCATCATTCCATCTGAGCAAGTGTTTGGTATAGAGTTCGCGGGCGGGGCGCCCGCGCTACACAGCAGATCAAGACGGCGCCGCCCCGGTTCGTGGCCTTTTTTTAATGTGACCCCAGCGGTGGGGAAGGTCAAACGATCCGGCTCCAGCGGCGCCTCAATTCACTCATCGGCAAATTTTTCCGCCTGCTTAAATATTTCCAGAAACATCTGTCGCGTGAGCTTGCCGGTCTGAGTGTTCTGGTTTGAAGGATGATACGACGCCAGTAACACCTTATCGTCGGGTAACCGGTAACTGGCGCCGTGTTTGAAGAGATAACCTTGTTTGCTGGCAAGCACGCCAGTGCGCTTCACGTAGTTCAAGAACGCATCGAAGCCGATCTTTCCCAGCGCAACCACCACTTTGACTTTGGCCAGTCCTGCAATTTCACGGTCCAGAAACTGCGAGCACTCTGCCAGCTCTTGCGGCAAGGGTTTGTTGTCGGGCGGAGCGCAACGGACGGCGGCCGTGATGTATAGATTCTTGAGTGTGAGGCCGTCGTCGCGAGCGATGGCAGTAGGCTGGCTGGCGAACCCTGTCTCGAATAACACCGGATACATGAAATTGCCGGAAGCATCGCCAGTAAACGGCCGCCCAGTGCGGTTGGAGCCGTGGGCTCCGGGAGCAAGGCCCATTATGAGGACCTGCGCATCAGGATCGCCGAAGCCAGGCACAGGCTTGCCCCAGTACTCATGGTTACGGTACGCCCGGCGTTTCTCGCGTGCGACTTGCTCCCTGTAAGCCACGAGCCGTGGGCAACGGGTACAGGCAACAACTTCGCGGTTGAGAATCGTGAGACAGTGTGACATCGGTGGATCGGGGGGAAATCGTGGGTCCCAAATCGTTGGATCGTAAGTCTCGATCATTGGTAAAAACTGTTCGGTCGCAGCCGAAAACCCGACTTGGTCGGCGAACCTCGGAAGCCAGCCAATGAGTAGTATGGTGACATATTCCAATTGACTCCGACAGGATAGGAGATCATTCCGCGAGAATCGATCGAAAATGACCTCCGGCGGCACATGCTTGTAACAAAATTATCAGATTCGCTTCTGTTATGGGTGCTCCCGCGGGCGTTTAGCTTTTCCTCCCACTTAGTTTTTATCCTCAAGACAAGCGGTATAAGTTCCGGCGAACTCATTTCCCCCAAAGAAATTTCTGAAGGCCTGAAAAGTACACATGAGCCTGCCCTTCCGCCCAAAGACCTGCGTCCGCAACAGAGCCTCTGCAAGCAATGTTGCTGGCAAATTCGCGGGTTTTTCCTACCGAAGATTCCGCATTTCGGCCAGAGACTTACGGCCCGAGGACTAACGTCCGTTTCCGCGTTGACGTTGCTCTCCCTCAGTCTTTACACTCAAGATAACGCGGTACGAATTTGGCGGTCGCTTTTGCTCGAGGGAATTCCTGAATCGACCGGAAAGGTAAACGTGAGCCCCACAGAGACGGTAGACGCCAAGACGGCAGATACGAAGAGTAATGACGGCGTCAAGCGCGAAATTTCGGTTGAAATCCCTGCGCCCGAAGTTACCCGCGAAACCGAACTCATCATCCAGAAATATCAGAAGATGGCGCGGTTGCCTGGATTTCGCCGCGGGCACGTGCCGGCATCCATCATCCGGCAGCGGTTTGCCGAAGACTTGAAGAGCGACGTGGTCGAGGCCCTGGTCCCCCGCTACTTCCGCAAGGAAACCGAAAAACTTGGCATGCTGCCGGTGTCGCAGCCGCGTGTCACCGATCTCCACATCCATGATGGCGAGCCGTTGCGCTTCAAGGCCAGCTTCGAGGTAATGCCTGAGATTCCGGTCGAGGGGTACAAAGAGTTGCGCGCCGACAAACCGGAGACTGCGGTCACTGATGAGGAGGTGGAACAGACGCTGACCAGCGTTCGCGAGCAGCATGCGACATTCACTTCTGTGGAAGGGCGTTCGCTGGCGGAAGGAGATTTTGCTCAGGCATCCCTGGACGGCAAGCCGAAAGATAAAAAAGACGCCACCACTAAGCCCGTTCACATGGACGAAGTGCTGATTGAAATCGGTGGAAAGAACACGGTGCCGGAATTCAGCGAGAATCTGCGCGGCGCCTCCGCCGGGGACGAACGAAGCTTCGAAGTGACTTATGCCGAAGATACCTCCGACAAGAGGCTTGCCGGCAAGACACTCGTGTATTCGGTGAAGGTGCAGGCAATCAAGCAGAAGTCGCTGCCCGGGTTGAACGATGAGTTCGCCAAAGAGTTGGGAGAGTTTACCAGCATCGACCAGGTGCGCAAGCAGATTCGCGAGAACCTCGAAGCGGAGAAGCGTCACACCGCTGAACACGAAGCCAAGGACAAGCTGGTCGCCGAGCTGGTGAAACGCAATGAATTCGAAGTGCCGGAGTCTTTGGTGGAGCGGCAAATCGATGTGCGCCTGGAGCGAGGCTTGCGGGCCCTGGCTTCTCAAGGCATGAAGATGGAGGATTTGAAAAAGATGGACCTGCCCAGGCTACGCGTCGGCCAACGGGAACAGGCGTTGCAGGATGTGAAGTCGTCATTGTTACTGGAACGCATCGCGGAGTTGGAAAAGATCGAGGCCGGCGAAGAAGAGTTGAACCAGGAGATTGAATCGCTAGCCAAACAGTCCAAGCAGACTCCGGAAGCGGTCCGCGCTCGTTTGACACAGGATGGGGGCCTCGATAGAATCCGAAACAGAATCCGCAGCGAAAAGACCCTCAACTTTCTGTATCACCAGTCCGCATAAAAGCGGACCACTTTCGATCCTCCCCTTGTAGGTCAGGCGTTGTTCGGGGGCGGAGTGTGGCAGGTGAACTTGAAGCAAAATGATCCACACATGATGCTGGTACCCATGGTCATCGAGCAGACCGGGCGGGGCGAACGCGCCTACGACATTTACTCCCGGCTGCTCCGCGACAACATCATTTTCATCGGCACACCGATTGACGACAACATCGCCAACCTGGTGATTGCACAGATGTTGTTTCTGGCACAAGAAGATCCAGAGAAAGACATCCAGCTGTACATTAACTCTCCGGGTGGATCGATAACGGCGGGCATGGCGATTTATGACACCATGCAGTACGTAAAGAATGATGTAATGACGCTGTGCGTGGGACAGGCAGCCTCAATGGCCGCGCTGCTTTTATCCGCGGGCCGGTCGAAGAAGCGGCTGGCATTGCCGAATTCTCGCATCCTTATCCATCAGCCGTCGATGGGAGGGTTGTCGGGACAGGCTACCGACATTGATATTCACGCGCGCGAAATCCTGCGCATGCGGGAGATCACCAATCAGCTGCTCTCCAAGCACACCACACAGAAACTGGATAAGGTTGAAAAGGACGTGGAGCGCGATTTTATTATGAACGCGCAGCAGGCTAAGGAATATGGAATCATAGACGATATCATCTACAAGACGGGAAAAGCGGTATGATCGCCGTTCGCGCGGGAACAGAGACGACTGCCGACAGTTAAGGAGTAAACCGAGTGAAAAACAAGTCGGGTTCGGACGAGATTCTGCGTTGTTCGTTCTGCCACAAGTCGCAGGACGCCGTAGCTAAACTGATCTCGTCACCCAGCGACTATCCGCGCGCTTATATTTGCGACGAATGCGTGGCGGTGTGCAACTCAATCCTCGAAGATGACCGGACCGCGACTCCGCAGACCACGACTCCGAACCAGCTGCCAAAGCCCCAGGAAGTTAAGACGTTTCTCGACGAGTACGTCATCGGACAGGAACAGACCAAGAAGAAGCTTGCCGTCGCAGTTTACAACCACTACAAGCGCATCTTTATGAACCGGCAGAAGACGGGCGACGGGGTCGAGTTGGCCAAGTCAAACATCATGCTGATTGGTCCGACCGGTACGGGGAAGACACTACTGGCTCAGACTCTGGCTCGCATGCTGGATGTGCCGTTCGCGATCGTTGATGCCACTACCCTTACAGAAGCCGGGTATGTGGGCGAGGATGTGGAGAACATTATTTTGAAGCTGCTACAGGCGGCCGACGGGGACGTAAGCCGAACGCAGACTGGCATCATCTACATTGACGAAGTTGACAAGATCGGGCGCAAGGACGAAAACCCATCGATCACCCGCGACGTTTCCGGTGAGGGCGTGCAGCAGGCGTTGCTCAAGATTCTCGAAGGAACCATTGCCAACGTTCCGCCCCAAGGGGGACGCAAGCATCCACACCAGGAATTCACTCCGGTAGACACCACCAACATTTTGTTTATCTGCGGCGGGGCTTTCGTAGGACTAGAAAAAATCATCGGGAGACGGGTGGGTAAAAAGGCATTGGGCTTCCGAGGCGGCGAAGCGGCAGACAAGGAAGACGTGGCGGTCTCGGGCAAGCGCAACTACGAATTGCTGAGCGAGATCCAGCCAGAAGATCTAATTAAGTTCGGCCTGATTCCTGAATTTGTCGGCCGGTTGCCGGTGGTGGGAATGCTCGAAGACCTGGACGAGTTTGCCCTTGTCGAGATCCTCACCCGGCCGAAGAACGCGATCGTCAAGCAGTACCAGCGGTTGTTCGAATTCGAGAATGTGCGGCTGAAATTCAACGATGAGGCTCTTCGCGCCGTTGCGCGGCAGGCTATGGCGCGCAAAGTCGGGGCCCGCGGGCTGCGCATGATCCTCGAAGAGCTCATGCTGGACCTGATGTTCAACCTTCCCAGCCAGAAGAAACTAAAAGAGTTTGAAGTAACCCGCGAGATGGTCGAGAAGCGCACAGCTTCCTTCGCATTGATGGACAAAGCGGGATAAAATAGTAAGTATAGAGGCGTACTTGCTACGTCTTCTGCCGGCGGCACGGGTCGACGCCGGGAGTTGATAGGATTGCGGGGAAGACGTTGTAAGCAACGTCTCCACGAAGAAGAATCGCCAGGGGAGATGCAGTGACCACATCCAAGGAAAAATTCGAAACCAAAAAACTGCCGATGATGCCAATTCGCGACGTGGTCATCTTTCCCTTCATGATGACACCGTTCGTCGTGGGTCGCGAATCGAGCGTCCGGGCCTTGGAAGAGGCTTTAGCGGCAGACAAGAAGATTTTCCTGGCGACGCAGCACGATGCTTCGATGGATGAGCCCAAGGCCAACGAGATTTATCAGGTCGGCACGATTGTAAACATCGTGCAGAGCCTGAAGCTGCCCGACGGAAACATTAAAGTACTGGTCGAAGGCGTCGAGCGCGGAAAAATCCTGCAGGTCACCGACACCGACGGCTACATGCAGGCGTCGATTCGGGTGGTGCGTTATCCCGTAGAGGCGAACCAGCAGCAGATCGAAGCCAGCATGCAGCGGGTGACTTCCCTGTTTGAGCAGTACGTCAAGCTGTGCCAGGCGCTGAATTACGAGACCATGATCTCAGCCGTGCGCATGGAAGATCCGGCCAAGCTCACTGACGTAATCTCGGCCAATCTTCAACTCTCGATCGAAGAGAAGCAGGAGCTGCTTGAAATTTTCGATCCCTCGGAGCGGCTGACGCGCATTGCCGACGTGCTTGACATCGAAATCGAAAAGCTGAATGTCGATCGCACCATCCAGTCGCGGGTGAAGCGCCAAATGGAGAAGGCCCAGAAAGAGTATTACCTCAACGAAAAGATCAAAGCCATCCAGAAGGAACTGGGCCGCGGCGAAAAGAGCGAATTCGACGAACTCAAGAAAAAGATCGAAGCTGCCGGCATGCCGAAGGACGTCAAGGACAAGGCCGTCCAGGAGCTGAAGAAACTGGAAGCCATGCCCCCGATGTCAGCCGAATCGACCGTGTCGCGCAATTATCTCGACTGGCTGCTGGCTGTGCCGTGGAAGAAGCGCTCTAAGGAAATTCGCAACATTACCCGCGCTGAAAAGATTTTGAACGAAGATCATTACGGCTTGGAGAAAATCAAAGAGCGCATTCTGGAATTTTTGGCCGTGCGTCAATTGGTCAAGAATCCTAAGGGTTCGATTTTGTGCTTCGTTGGGCCCCCGGGCGTGGGCAAGACTTCGCTGGGAATGTCGATCGCCAAGGCCACAGGGCGCAAGTTTGTTCGCATGTCGCTCGGCGGAGTGCGAGATGAGGCCGAGATCCGCGGCCATCGCCGCACCTACATCGGCGCATTGCCGGGCCAAATCATCCAGATGATGAAGAAGGCCGGAACCAAGAACCCCGTCTTCATGCTGGACGAGGTCGACAAGATGTCGATGGACTTCCGTGGAGATCCATCGGCCGCGTTGCTCGAAGTCCTCGATCCCGAGCAGAACTTTATGTTTGTGGATCACTACCTCGATGTGGAGTACGACCTGTCGCAGGTTTTCTTCGTGGCCACGGCTAACGTGATGCACACGATTCCGGCGGCACTGCAGGACCGCATGGAAGTGCTCCGGCTGCACGGCTACACGGAGCAGGAAAAGGTAGAAATTGCCAAGCAGTTCCTGGTCAAGAAGCAGATGCTGGCGGCGGGCTTATCGGAAACAAATGTGAAGTTTACGGACGAAGCCATTACATCGCTGATCCGCTCCTACACCCGCGAGGCGGGAGTTCGAAACCTGGAGCGTGAGATTGGCAATGTCTGCCGCAAGGTCGCGCGCAAGGTGGTTAAGGAAGGCGAGAGCTACACGGTCGCTGTGACAGGCACGAACGTCAATGACTTCCTGGGTGTAATCAAGTACCGCGACACGCTGGCCCATGAGAAGAGCGAAGTCGGCCTGGTGACCGGCCTCGCATGGACAGAAGTCGGGGGCTCGATTCTAAGCACCGAAGCCACCGTGGTCGACGGCAAAGGCAAGCTTACGTTAACCGGTAAGCTTGGGGACGTGATGCAGGAGTCGGCGCAGGCGGCCATGTCCTACGTACGGTCGCGGGCACATCGCCTGGGTCTGAACCGCGATTTCTATCGCAATCTCGATCTGCACGTGCACGTTCCCGAAGGAGCAATACCCAAGGACGGGCCGTCCGCCGGCATCACCATCGCCACCGCGATATCAAGCGCGTTGAGCAAGATCCCGGTACGGCGTGACATTGCGATGACAGGCGAAATAACGCTGCGCGGCAAGGTATTGGCCATCGGTGGACTCAAAGAAAAACTGCTAGCGGCGCACCGGGCGGGGCTGTTTGAAGTGATTCTGCCCAAGGACAACGAGAAAGATCTGGCTGAGGTCCCGGAGAACTTGCGCAATGCCATGAAGCTGCACTTTGTGGACACGATGGACCAGGTGTTGCAAGTTGCGTTGGAGTCGCCTCTGCCCCAGATGGAAGAGACCGTGCCCCAGCCGATTGCACCAATGACCTCCGACACGGGAGACAGCCCGGCGACGCACCAGTAGGCAGGCTTAGTTTTTTGCAAGGTTTTGAGAGGCCCCGAATCGCGGGCCTCTCTTTTATTATTGCGCTTCCTTATTGCGCGCTTCCGACCATCACTTGCCAACTTCCTATCCTGCATTGCAAACTGAATTATGAGGGTCCTGACACGATTCCTGGCGGCCGCGACTGACGTCGCGCACTTCCCTGCATTCGAGCTGCCGGAAATCGCCTTCCTGGGGCGATCGAACGTGGGAAAATCCAGCGTGATCAACTCGCTGGTGGGCACAAAGCTGGCCCGCACCAGCTCAACTCCCGGACGCACTCGCAGCATCAACTTCTTCGAAATACGCTGGCCTGGCAAACCTGAGCCGGAATTGATCTTCACCGACCTGCCGGGCTATGGTTACGCGAAAATTTCACGCGAGATTTCCCAGGAGTGGCCGAAGTTTATCGAGCCTTACCTGCGCGACCGTTCCAATCTCGCTTTGTGCGTAGCGCTCGTCGATGCCGGCGTACCCCCGCAGCAGAGTGATCGCCAATTGCTGGACTTCCTCAGCGCCTCGGGCCGCGATCTTCTGCTGGTCGCAACCAAGAGCGACAAGCTCTCCGGTAATCAACTGCGTAACGCTTTAAGAAAGCTCGGTGACGAATATCCGGTGGCGCGAATTCTCCCCTACTCGGCGAAAACCAGTACTGGACGTGAGGAACTCTGGACGCGAATTCGGGAGGCAGCACAGCGGTTCTGGGTCGCAGGAGCGTCCTCCCAAGCATCTCCCGATTAGAAAATTTTTACCTTTCCCGGCATAATCCAACCTAGGTTTCGGCCGTACCATCCTGTCGTGTAAGTTTTTGCAGAGATTCTCCGATAGAGACTTCAAGTGAGGTGGTGTAGAGCCCCCGCTCTGCGCGGAGGTTGCCGTCTCGCGCCTCAAGTTATGAGTCAAGAGACCAACGATGGCGCCTCGTACCTGATAGCTCTGAAACAGTCGGGGAGCACTGTAAACGGCGCCGCGCCGGCTCCGGCACGTGAGCCAACTCAGGGGGACGGTTCGAATGCGAGCATAACCCCGACGGGTGCGGGCGGATCACAAGCCGTAGCGAGTAAGGAAAAGCGGCGCACTCCGCGCTACAAACTTGAAGGCAGTGCAGAGATACGCGAAGAGGGACGCGCTCTGCGAACCTGGGCCACATTCAGCGACATCAGCCTGCATGGATGTTACGTGGAGGCCACTACAACCGCGGAGGTGGGGACGATCCTGCACATCAAGCTTGAAGCGAATGGCCTTCGCATAGAAACCCGGGGATGCGTCCGGGTGAGCTATCCCTTTCTAGCGATGGGAATCGCCTTCACAGAGATGTCTGAGGAGAACCGTGCACGGTTACGTGAGCTGCTGGCAACGATCTCGCGGCCCTCGGTGATTGTGGGAACAGGCTTGATGCCGTCGCAGCCCGTGAGCGGTTCGCTGAAGGCTCTGCCCCGGATTTCCGACCCCGGGGCGGCTGTGCAAGCCCTCATCGAATATTTCGAAAATCGGCAACTGCTCACGCAAGAGGACTTTTTAATCGTGCTGCGCAAGAGTCAGAGGGCCAATCAGGCATTCGACAGGGATTCGCGATTCACGGGCTGAGCGCCACCTTTGTTACTTTCGAGTCTCCAAATCTTAATAGTCCGGCAATTACAGAAGCTATGCCATTCTCTATGATGGAATGGACTATGGCTCTATATCTGATCACTGGTATTAGCGGTTTTATCGGCTCATCACTGGCTCGGGCTTTACTTGCTCGGGGCGAGCAGGTTCGCGGGGTGGATAATTTTGCGACCGGTAGGCGCGAAAATCTCGCGGACATCCTTAATCGCATCGACTTTCGCGAGGCAGACATTCTCGATCTGGAAGCGATGAGGCGGGCATGTGACGGCGTGGACTTTGTTCTACATCAGGCTGCAATCCCGTCCGTGCCCAAATCCGTTCTCGACCCTCTGGCCAGCAACCGGGCCAATGTGGATGGGACAGTCAGCGTGCTGGTGGCGGCGCGCGACGCAAAAGTAAGCCGCGTGGTGTACGCCGCTTCTTCTTCGGCATATGGCGATACTCCCACACTGCCCAAACACGAAGGCATGACGCCGAACCCCATCTCGCCCTATGCGGTGGCCAAGCTCGCCAGCGAACATTACATGATCTCGTTCTACCGCTGCTATGGCCTGGAAACCGTGGCCCTGCGGTATTTCAACATTTTCGGTCCTCGGCAGGATCCCTCGTCGCCGTATTCCGGAGTGCTGGCAAAGTTCATCACGCTCATGCTGCGGGGTGAGCAGCCCACGATCTTCGGCGACGGAGAGCAAAGCCGCGACTTCACCTACATTGACAACGCAGTAGAGGCAAACCTGCTGGCCTGTGCATCACCCGCCGCCCAGGCGGCGGGACAAGTATTCAATGTGGCCACGGGACGGCGCATCACACTCAACGACACCATCAAAATGCTCCAGGAGCTCACGTCCTATTCCGGCAAGGCCAACTACGCGCCGGAGCGCGGGGGCGACATCAAGCATTCGTTGGCGGACATATCCAAGGCGGAAACAAACCTTCAATACCAGCCGAAAGTGGACTTCGAAGAAGGATTGCGCCGCACGGTGGATTGGTATCGGGGAAAGTAATGCGACGCTCGGCTCTCGGTTTCCGGCTTCCGAAAATTCCGTCCTCGACTTCTCACTGAACCGAACAGCAAAACTACTACAACCGACTCCATCACTCCGCGCGCCGGTCGACAGGACTTCCCGACGCGGGCAACCGGAGCCAGCCCCGGATGCCGGCATTACGTTGGTTATCTACGGAGCGATTACCGACATGGATACAGTGGAGACATGACGCTCTCTTCGATGGTGGTATCGCGCGACTGGCAGGAAGTCAGTGTTCTGGAGTGCATTCTCGGCGGCCTACATATTGATGTTGCGATTGAAGATCAGCCTCAACGCGCTCTGGCCCGATTGAACAAAACGAAGGTCGATGCCTTAATCGTGGATTGCGACCTGATGGGAACAACTCAATTTCTGCGCGAAATGCAGCGCGACCAACGCGGGATCAATCCCGTACCGCTGGTCATCATGGGTGGATCGCACTCCCGCAATAATCTGGATGCGACGGGGGCTCTTTTTGCGTTTCAGAAGCCAATCTCAGTCGAGCAGGCGGTGCGCACACTTTCGGCGGCGCGCAATATGATCCTCGACGGGCGGCTGCGTTATCACCGGGCTGGCCTCGAAGTGCCCGTGAGTTTGAGCTGCAGCCGTCGCGAACAGGTAGAGGCCCACCTCGTCAATATCAGCCAGGGTGGATTGCAGATTTACACGGACGATCCGGTCGAAGTCACGAAGACTATGCGAGTCTCCTTCGAACTGCCCGGCACGAAGTGTGGGGTGAAGGCTCAGGCGGAAGTGGCCTGGCAGGATAAGAAAGGAAATATCGGCATTAAATTTGTGAAGCTCGCGCCGCGATTGCAGCGCACACTGCAACTTTGGCTAGCGCAGCAATATTTTGCGAATTAGGAAGCGCGCGTTTTACAAAGCATCGTAATTGTCTTTTTCCTAGCGGAAGCGATCTTCTTCCGCATCATCGTCTTGTAGACCACATCCCGACAACCTGGCCAGGCGAGCTCCCACGGTGGCACCGCCGAAGACATAAGAAAATCCCCAGTAGAGAGCAGTTACCAATATTACGGCACCAAATCCGGCCCCTAGACTCAATGGCCATCTCGGAAGCTCGTGGGTAACGGAGAGGAAGACCAGTCCGAACAGAAGAAGCGACGCGACCATGACCAGCGAGTCGACGGTCCATGCCAAACTTCGTCCGGAAAGTGGCTGCGAAAGCCAGTCTATCTCAAGGGGAACGTCCGCTTCCGGGCGGGAGCGCTCATCCCCTGCGGACGAAGACTCGCTGGGCATGGATTGAGTCTCAAGTTCAATTACATCGCGCGGGACCGGCGAAATGACTAAGCCGTCGCCGTCCTCAGTGCTGCCTGAAATCGAATTAGCGTTCCACAAAATTGAAGCAGCACGCGGGGAATGCTGTGGAATGCCCTCGAGCAGATTTCCGAAGATCCATTCATTGATCTGGCGGATCAAGCGCGATGAAAGGTCAACAAAACGCACTCCGCACTGTCCGGATGAATTTGACCACAGAACCTCTCCCCGGGCGTCGATGCGCAGCCGCGGAGAGCGCAATTCGAAACGCAGGCGAACCATCTGACGAGGTCGAAGGGCGGCAACCGCCTGGATCGCGGCCCCCTCGTGATTCAGGTTACGAATGATTCCGCCATTGGCTTCGTCGAGGACGACGTAGGTCAACGTGCGGAGATCATGCCGATGCTGGGTCCGCGCTTGCCGCGCGAGGGACGTTTCTACTTCCATACTCGCCGCCGGAAAATTGCCGATCGGTCACGGGTCCTGATCAGGTCAGTTTAGTGCTCGAAGGGAGTGAGTGCGCAGTGACTGGAATGGTTCAGGGTATGAGACGTCTTGAGTTCGACTGGTTTCTCGCGGGCCTCGAACGCATTTGATTCGCACGTTCGGCGAACCGCGGGATTCGTTTGAAGGCGCTCTTACCAAAGGCCATGGCCGACAGGTCATGCCCAAACAATTGCAAACGATACAAAAGACCGATAACTTTACGGTGTACTCTCGTGCGCGACGCTACTCTTGGGTCTACAGCTAAAGATGGGCCTACTCCACCGGACGCAGTAAGCTAAGTGGCTAATCAACGGGCACTTCGCCGGGCTCACCCTGTATCGACTATGCGTAGGCACGGGCTTGGAATGGCGACGACTACCACCAACCCGGAGATGGAAACGAGCACTCTGCCTCCTGACAGAGGTGCGACCCCGTGGCCGCGTGAATCGAAACCCACCGATATTGCGGATGTTGAAAAAGCCCTCGATAACAATATAGATATAGATACGGATATAGATATAGCTCGAAGGCCTTCGCACCGGGATGCGCTGCAGGCGTTGCTGGCGTTTTCGGCACTGCACGAACAGGTACGGCGCCGGAAGTCTCTAGCGGCGCGGTCAAACGGATTTGATGCGGTTGGTCCGGCAAGCGAGTTCGAAGTCGAAGAGCAATTTCTACTCGACGAAGTACTGCAACTAGTCGCCGAGCGCGCGGTCGCTATCACCGGCGCGGACGGACTGGCAATCGCTCTCGCTGAAAATAACGAAATTGTATTGCGCGCATCTGCCGGGGCGGTCAGGCCGGATGTGGGCGCGCGAATCGACCGCTCATCGGCGTTCTCCGGCGCTTGCTTCCGCATGGCGCAGATTGTGCGTTGCGACGATACGGAACTCGACCCGCGGGTGAACTTACGCGCATGCCGGCGACTGGGAGCGCGTTCAATGGTCGCGGTACCGCTCTGTGGACGGCGCCGTGTAATCGGACTGTTGGAAGCATTCTCAGCTGAACCTTTTGGATTCAACGACAGCGATGTTCGCAATCTAAGCTTGCTCGCCGAACTGGTGCTCGGAGCGTTGAAGCCGGAGGACGAAGATCGCTTCGCAGAATCTGCACAGGCAGCAGCAATAGGTTTGCAACCCGGTCCGACTTTGAACGCTATCGCCGAAATAATCGCGGGCCCTGCGCCGATCGAGATCAAGCCAGTGCCTGCGCCACAAACAAGCCTCGTCAATAATCCATCTGCTCCATCCGACAAATCTGAGCTAGAGAATCATGGCTTAGCACATATCACGCCAGAAGAAGTCACAGTGCCGGAGGCGCTCGCGGCAGAGCCTCTTCCGTCCACGCGCCATCCCGGCGTGCTGCTGGTACTGGCGTTAGTAGTGGTTGCATCGCTGCTAGCGGCTGGTCTTTGGTGGAAACTGAAAACTTCCCAACAGGGCGGGGCGATAGTCGAGACGCACCATTCGGCGCCAAAGTCAGATTCGGCAGAGGGGGGGACACCGGCGACATCTTCCCACAACTCGACCGACGCTACATCCCTCATTTCCGCCGCGGGCATCTCTGCCAGTTCTGGTCCGACCGAGGATACGCTCTCAGGGATGGCGCAGTCACAGAACGCAGCGGCAACTCCCCAGGAGCTTTCGAAGTTTCCGCGAATCACTGGAATCCGGCACTGGTCATCGGCGGACTCAACGACCGTCGTACTCGACCTGGAAGATCAGGTGCAGTATGAGGCGCACCGCTTAAGTCATCCCGACCGTATTTACTTCGATCTGCGTGACACCGTTCTAACTGACGAGATGGCTGGGAAGATGGTAGAGGTCGGTGACACGTTGCTCAACCGCATTCGCATGGCGCAGCCGGTACCGGGCATGACTCGCGTTGTGCTTGAGACCAAGGGCAATTCAAATTTCTCTGTGAGTCTCGAGCCTAATCCCTACCGGTTAGTGGTGCAAGTCAGCAAGATCGGTGCGGCTCCCAAAACCGCCGTAAATCTTTTCCCGAACGAAGTAGAAGCAGCCAACCGGCTGGCGATTGTGATACCACCTCCGACCAAAGAAGACATGCAACTGCGCGCCCACGTGCCCAGGATGCGCATTGTGGTAGATGCGGGGCATGGCGGATGGGACTTGGGGACGGTGGGACGTCGAGGCTTGCTGGAAAAAGATCTGGTGCTTGAAATCGCGCAGCGCTTGGGCAAATTGCTTGAGAGCCGCCTCGGGTCTGAAATAATTTACACGCGTCAGGATGACATCTACGTTCCGCTCGATGACCGCGCCGGAATTGCGAATCAGGCGCAAGCGGATTTATTTATCTCCGTGCACGCCAACTACAGTGACCTGCCATCGGCGCGCGGTGTGGAGACTTACTACACGAACTTTTTTTCGGCGGCGAGTACAAAAGATGCGGAGGCGGGCGCGAATGCCGGCGCAAGCAAGCCCGCTGTGGCCGCAGCTCTTTCGCCGGTGGAATTACACGAGAAAGTTGAGCAGTCACGGCGGCTTGCAGCCAGTGTGCAGCGGTCGCTTTACGGAACGCTGTCAGCACAGAACTCCGGCCTGCGCGACCGCGGCGTAAAGTCCGCAGGCTTCGTCGTGTTGACCGAAACTTCCATGCCGGGAATTTTGGCGGAGGTATCCTTCGTCAGCAGCCCAACCGACGAGCAGAGACTCCGCAGCGACGGCTACCGTGAGCAAATCGCCGAGGCGCTGTATAGGGGCATCGCGCGATATGCGGCAAACTTTCACCCGATAAAAGTCGCCAGCGCCGGGAAGTAGTCAGCCGCTCCTCCCTCTCATGTTGCAAAGAACGGACTAGGCCGGGCAGGCGAAAGGGCTCCGCAGCCTTACGCAGCTGAGTAGAACGTAGGGATGCTTCGACTGCGCCGGGAGGACCTTGCGGTCCTCCCAGCTTTGCTCAGCATGACAAATGCATGTGAGGGAGGGTCTGTGTCATGCTGAGCGGAGTGATGAGGAGCGCGAAGCGATCCTCAGCGCGGAGTCGAAACATCCCTAGCTTCGCTCCGCTGCATCCACGGATAACCACTCTGAAGCCAGGTCCTTCCACTTAGGATTGCGCCGTTCCAGCAAAGCGATTTTCTTCGCGCGCGTCCATCCTTTCAGTTGCTTTTCGCGGGCTAGGGCCTTGTGCACGTCGTCGTAGGATTCCCAGTAAAGCAGGCGTACTACTTCGTAGCAGGCGGTGAATCCTTCTTGCTGGCGGAATTTGTGCTGGAACACGCGTTGATGAAGATTGCCGGTCACTCCGATGTACAGCGTGCCTGACAAGCTTCCCAGGATGTGGGCACAGTAGTAGCGTCGGTCGCGCATGAGGAATTATTCCCGGGATCTGGTGAGGCTGGCTGTGATGAATGTCACATCGGCGGAGTGGCCTCCGGATTCGGGATGGAGGTAGAGATGCTTCGACTGCGCTGGGAGGACCTTGCGGTCCTTCCCGCTTTGCTCAGCATGACAAATGCAAGGGACCAGGGAGATGTCATGCTGAGCGGAGTGATGAGGAGCGCAAAGCGATCCTCAGCGCGAAGTCGAAGCATCCCTAACTTCACTCGGCTGCGTTCCGCTGAATCTAATTCCGGCAACATTTAAATGGCGACGACCAAGTCAACGTCCCGGTCCTTTCGGCTTCGCTCATGTTGCAAAGAACGGGCTAGGCCGGGTAGGCGGCACGGCCCCGCAGCCTTAAGCAGCTGAATAGATTGCAGGGATGCTTCGACTGCGCTGGGAGGACCTCGCGGTCCTCCCAGCTTTGGTCAGCATGACAAATGCACGTGGGAGTGGATCAGTTTGCTGTGGAGACGCCGCCGTATTGTTGCAGCCACTTTAATTCTTCGCGGACTTTAATTTTGCCATGCCAGGGATTCTTTGACAGCGAGTGGCCTTCGCCGGGAAAGACTAGCAGCTTGTTCGGAATGCCAAGTGCATATAAGGCGTGCTCCAGCAAATAATCTTCGAGCACGGCGACGCGGATGTCATCAGCGCCGGCGACCATGTGGGTGGGCGTGTGGACTTTATCGATTTGAAAAATTGCGGCTTCGTCGTGATAGCGCTGCGGGGCTTCCCAAGGACGTCCGCCGAGGAAGTAGGCGTCGTCGAAAGTGGTGTCGTCATTGCCCCAATTCCCGACGTGCTCGACTGCGCCTGCGCCTGTGATTGCGGCTTTGAAGCGGGTCGTCTGAGTGATAAGCCAGTTGGTTAGGTATCCGCCATAGCTATAGCCGCCGATGGTGAGATGATCGGCGTCGGCGATGCCGTCTTTCACCAGAGCATCGACGCCTTCGAGAATGTCTTTGCCGGGGCGCGAGACGATTACAGGAACGATCTGCATCAGGAACTTGTCGCCGTAGCCGGTCGAGCCGCGATAGTTGGGCTCGAAGACCAGCCATCCGTTGGTGGCGGCGAGCGCGGCCCACTGATACCAATCGGCTTCGAAGTGGTTGCCGTCGGCGTCGGCAGGACCACCGTGAATTAGCGTAAACATGGGCAGGTGCTTGGCTTCAAATTTCCCCGGAGGATAGATCAGCATGCCTTCGACCGTGGTGCCGTCGTCGGCCTTCCACCGGTAAGGTTTGCCCTGAGGAAGATCGCGCTCGGTGAAAAGTTTGTTGAATGAGGTGATGGGGCGGGCCTGATCGAGTTTCGCGGCGCTGTCGGCGAGATAAACTTCGGCGGGCTTGCCCATCGACGTGTAGACAAAGGCGACGCGCGGCGAGTTAGCTGTGCTGGAAATACTCTGATAGGTACCTGGCCAATTGCTTAGACGGTGTAGTGATTCCGCGGGCTTGGTCACAGAGTACATCTGGACTTCTGTACCGAGGCGGGCTGAGGTGAGAATGTTGTCCGCGGTTACGGCGTAGTGCTCGACGGGACCGACGAAGTCTTTGCTCCACTGCTCGATGGGGCTTGGGCTATCGTGCTTTGCACTATCGGGCTTTGCACTATCGACCCAGTACAGGTGTGGTTGCAAGTCGCGATACGGACCACTGACGTCTCCTACTTCGACGCTGAAGAAGACGTGGCGATTGTCGTTGGCCCAGTGCAGCTTGGTCTCGGCGGCCTGGTTATGCGTGAGGCGGTGCGGTTCTGTCAGTGCAGTTTCTGAGGCGCCGCCCGTTAGGTCGAGGGAATAGATTTCGATGTCTTCGTACTTCTCCTGGCGCTGGTTAACAGCATTGGTTACGAAGGCGAGTTTGCTGCCGTCTGGCGAGGTGACAAGGTCCTCCACACGTAACGGAGACTTTGCAATTGCACGGGTGCCCGGAGTCAGGTCTGACTCTTTCTGTGATTCGGATTCTGCTTTGGCCGCCTGGACGGCGTGGCTCGCGAGAGCGGTCGCTAGATCAAGGGCGAAGATGGTGTCGCCACGTTCGGCGGTGCGGTATTGCAACACATCCTTCCATTCTTTCTTGTAGTCCTCTTTTTGCGCCTTGGTCCAGGGGTTGCGCGTGGCGAAATAGAGGGTATGCGAATCGGCGGACCAGGAAAAGGTGTGAACCTCTTCTTCGCCCTGGGTTATGGCGAAGGCTTCGCCGCCAGCGGGCGAGATCAGATAAATCTGACTGACGCCTTCATCTTTGTCTTTCGTATCGTCTTTCGTATCGGGGTCAGAATCGGCATTTTTCTCGGACGATGATTTACGTTCCGACAAAAAGGCGATCCACCGCCCGTCGGGCGACCACTTCGGACTGGAATCGTGGCCGGACTGAGTCAACTGAATAAGTGAGCCGCCCTTGGCATCGTCATGGTACAGCCACAAGTCGCCGCGAAAAATCTGCTGATTCCAGTCGGCACGCTCGGTGGCGATCACGACGGAGTTGCCGTCTGGGGAGAGTTCGATCCCGGAGAAACTTTCGGAGTTGAAAAATTCGTCCAGGGTTAGCCTTGGCTTGCTGTCGGCCGAGGCAGAGAACGCGCAGACCACGATCACAACAACCAGGAACACAACTCTTCTGATTCGCATAGGGGATTTCCGGTGGAAGAAGGTTTATACAACGGCGGATCGACTGAAGCAAGTTCTGAGCGGCGGTACCCATCCGTGGAAGAGTCTTGCGGCGATTCGTGTTCACTGGATTGGCTCGGCGTTTTTCAGGGCGTCGTCGAGGGACTGCCCACCACGAGGAATACTCTGCACGATGCGCCATCCGTCATCATATTTCCGAAATCCTGCGATTGATTTGTAATGCAGGTCGCCAGAGTAGAAAGCCGCACCGACCTCATTCAGGGGGGTCCACTTCCAAACAAATTCAACATCGCCATAATTGCCTTGCCGACTGATGCCGGTGACGGCCACAAGTTCCCTTCGCGCAGCAGGGACGGCGAAGGCCGGCTTTTCAGCGTCAGCAGCGGTTACGAGTATTCGAAACGTATCGACGCCAGACGGCGTGAGCAGGACGTCCCAGCACGGAGGGGGCGCGAGAGCGGGAGGACAAGTGTGGCGGGTGCCGGAGATCCATCCGTGCTGCTGCAATACGAGGGACTCAGGCGCGAGGTAATCCTTGTTGGAGATCACACCCGTGTGCAGCCAAAACTGTTGCGGACTCTTAAACGCGTTCGAAGCCTCGATCAGATCTGCAGCAAGACGACGAGTAAGAAAATCGCGCGGAGAGCACGACGAGAGCAGGGCCAGGGATACAAGGCAGGCGACGATGGTTGGTGCTTTCTTCATTACGCTTGCATACGGACTACTGCCGGGCTGCGCCGGCGGACAGCCCCTTCAACTTGTTCTCGGGGCAGGCTTGGGCGGGTGTGCGTACGCGTAGTTCAACGACTGGTGATTGTAAACAAACGCGACCTTTTGTGCGGCTGGAAAGGATGTGACGTAATCTGGCCATCGAACTGGGGTGCCCAGCGGCCGGGAATCTGGGTGGCACAGCCGGGGCAACGGCCCTCGGCGGTAAGGCGATAGTCTTCGACCAGATAGCTACGCCGCTTGATGACCGTTTCGCTACATTGCGGGCAGCGG
>JRHI01000969.1_pt1 | contig 27584 bp, 32 predicted proteins | sample 215371 | NCBI WGS metagenome assembly JRHI01 (sample SAMN02929681, study PRJNA255918) | sediment metagenome | biome: cave system; feature: Ice Cave; material: Sediment; isolation source: sediment from deep within a dark volcanic ice cave with no known source of... ...
AACTGATATCTCACCCCGGACAGCAGTCGACGGGCTGGAACTTCCGCTTAACGCACGGGGTAGCCTGAGCCGGTCCATCATTGGGGGGGAAGAGCCATGCGCCTGATCACGCGCGTCCCGGAACCGCCACCGCCGTCCGTGCGTGCGGCGCGGTGATCGCGCCGCTGACCGTCGAGGCGTCTCCGTACCCGTTCCTTCTCGACCCCGCGTCGACCGCGCTGCTCATCATCGACATGCAGCGCGACTTCCTCGAGCCGGGCGGCTTCGGCGCCGCCCTCGGCAACGACGTGAGCCTGCTCCAGGCGGTGGTGCCGCCGCTCCGGCGCGTGCTGAGCGCCGTGCGGGCCGCCGGGCTGCCCGTGATCCACACCCGCGAGGGCCACCGCCCCGACCTCAGCGACTGCCCGCCGAGCAAGCTGGCCCGCGGCAACCTGCCCAGCGGCATCGGCAGCCCCGGACCCAAGGGCAGGATCATGGTGCGGGGCGAGTACGGCCACGACATCGTCGACGAGCTCGCCCCCATCGAGGGCGAGGTGGTCCTCGACAAGCCCGGGAAGGGCTCGTTCCACGCCACCGACCTGGAGCTGATGCTGCGCAACGGCGGCATCACCAGCCTCGTGGTCACCGGCGTCACCACCGAGGTCTGCGTGCACACCACGGTGCGCGAGGCCAACGACCGCGGCTTCGAGTGCCTGGTGCTTGAGGACTGCGTGGGTTCCTACTTCCCCGAGTTCCACGAGGTCGGGCTGAGGATGATCGCGGCGCAGGGCGGCATCTTCGGCTGGGTCACGTCGTCGCCGGTCCTGCTCGACGCGCTCGCCGCCCTGGAGGGAGAGGCATGACCACCACCACGGCACCACCGACCGACGAGGCACCGGCGCCGCCGTTCCAGGTCCCGATCTGGACCCCGGGTGACCTCAACGCATTCTTCGGCCTGGGCATCAACCTTCTCGTCAACGTGCTGGTGCTGGGCTCGCTCGCGGCCGGCGTCGTCCACATCAGCGGTCACGACGTCAACGGCGTGATCCTTCCCGCGCTGGGCATCGAGCTGCTCATCGGCAACCTCTTCTACTTCACCCTCGCCCGCCGGCTGGCGCGCCGGGAGGGCCGCAACGACGTCACCGCGATGCCCTACGGGCCCAGCGTGCCCCACATGTTCATCGTGACCCTGGTGATCATGCTGCCCGTCTACCTGCGCACCCACGACCCGGTCCAGGCGTGGCAGGCGGGGATCGCCTGGGCGTTCATCATCGGCGTGATCATCCTCATCGGCGCCTTCGTCGGCCCCACCGTGCGCCGCCTCACCCCCCGAGCGGCGATGCTGGGAACCCTGGCGGGCATCTCGGTGTCGTTCATCTCGATGCGCCCGGCCGCGCAGATGTGGACCGCGCTCTGGATCGCGCTGCCCACCTTCGCCGTGATCCTCATCGGCTTCCTCTCCGGGGTGCGGCTGCCGCGCAACTTCCCGGTCGGCCTGGCCGCGCTGCTGCTCGGCACCGCGATCGCCTGGATCGGCGGCTACATGTCGCTGCCGGCGGTGAGCGACTCGGTCCACCAGATCGCGCTCTCGCTGCCGAACCTCGACCCGGGGCGGCTGATCCACGGGCTCCAGGGCATCTCCCCGCTGCTCGCCACCGCCATCCCGCTCGGCATCTACAACTTCACCGAGGCGATGAGCAACGTCGAGAGCGCCGCCGCCGCCGGCGACAACTACAACCTCCGCAGCGTGCTCCTCGCCGACGGCACCGGGGCGGTGGTGGGCTCGGCCCTGGGCAGCCCCTTCCCCCCCGCCGTCTACATCGGCCATCCGGGATGGAAGGCCGCCGGCGGCCGCGCAGGCTACTCGCTGGCCACCGGCATCAGCGTCTTCCTGCTCTGCTCTCTCGGCCTCTTCCCGCTGCTCGGCGCGCTGCTCCCGATCCCCGCGATCGTGCCGGTGCTGCTCTACATCGGCCTGGTGATCGGCGCCCAGGCGTTCCGCGCCGTCCCCCGCGCGCACGCTGCCGGGGTGGTGCTGGCGATGATCCCCAGCATCGCGGCATGGGCGTCGGGACTGGTCGCCGGCGCGCTCTCCGCCGCCGGCACCAGCGCCGATAAGGTGGGCGAGACCGCGCTCGCCAACGCCGGGATCATCAACTCCGGGCTGCTCCAGCTGGGCGAGGGCGCGGTGCTCGCGGGGATGGTGCTCGGCGCCATCGCGGTGCTGCTCATCGACCGGAGGTTCGTGCTCGCCGCGATGTACTGCTTCGCGGGCGCGGCGCTGGCGACCGTGGGGCTGATCCACGGCGGGCAGGTCGGCTTCTGGGTGTCGCCGAGCATCGCGCTCGGGTATGCGCTCACCGGCGTGGTGTGCCTCGGCTTCAGCCTGCTCGGCGTCCCCGTCCGCGAGGTCGACCCCACCGACTCCAACGACGTCGCCCGCGGCGACGAGTCGCCGGCGCCGGCGCTGCGGCTGCCGCAGATGCCGCGGCTCCGCCGCCGTCCCGCCGAGGTGGCGCTCGCCGAGGTGGCGCTCGCCAGCGAGAGCGTGGGCGTCTCCGTGCCCCGGGAGGAGGCGGCGCCGTGACCGGGGTGGTGGCCGATCCCTACACCTGGCCGTACGACGGCGACGTCGACCCGACCCACACCGCGCTGATCTGCATCGACTGGCAGACCGACTTCTGCGGCGAGGGCGGCTACGTCGACACCATGGGCTACGACCTCGCGCTCACCCGGGCACCGCTGGAGCCGACGGTGCGCGTCCTCGCGGCGGCGCGCAGCCACGGGATGATGGTGATCCACACCCGCGAGGGCCATCAGCCCGACCTGTCCGACCTCCCCGCGAACAAGCGGTGGCGCTCCGGGCGGATCGGCGCCGAGATCGGCACCGAGGGTCCCTGCGGACGCATCCTGGTGCGCGGCGAGCCGGGATGGGAGATCGTCCCCGAGGTCGCCCCGCTCCCCGGGGAGGTGATCATCGACAAACCCGGCAAGGGCGCCTTCTACGCCACCTCGCTCGACCTGGTGCTGCGCGTCGGCGGCATCAGCCACCTGGTGCTGACCGGCATCACCACCGACGTCTGCGTGCACACCACGATGCGCGAGGCCAACGACCGCGGCTACGAGTGTCTCATCCTCTCCGACTGCACCGGGGCCACCGACCCCGAGAACCACCGGGCGGCGCTGCGGATGGTGACGATGCAGGGGGGCGTCTTCGGCGCCGTCGCCACCTCCGACGCGCTGCTCGCCGCCCTGTGAGCGCCACCGCCGGCGCGCTCCAGGACGAGCGCGTGGTCGCCGAGGTGCGTGCGCAGTTCGACGCCTACGAGACCGCCCTGCTCGCCAACGACGTCGAGGCGCTCGACGGCTTCTTCTGGTCGACCGACCAGGCGATCCGGTACGGCATCGCCGAGACCCTCTACGGTGCGGAGGAGATCGCCGCCTATCGCCGCACCGTCACCCGCGGTGCGTGGGAGCGGGACCTCACCCGGGTGGAGGTGCGCACCTTCGGGAACGACGTCGCAGTGGTCGCGGCGGAATGGTCATGGGAGGAGCAGTCGGGCCGGCAGACGCAGACCTGGGTACGGCTGCCCGAGGGCTGGCGAATCGTCTGCGGGCACGTCTCGCTGGTGCCGTGAACGGCGGGTAACCCGGGTCGCGCATAATGGCGGCCGCCGCACGCACATGCGAGATGCGTGGCGGTGAACACAAACGCTGCGCACCCGTCTCAACACCTCCCGGAGGCAGTCCCATGGCGAGAGCCCGTCAGTCGTCAGCTGCGCCGAAGCCGCCGTCGCGCCGCCGGCGTGCCACCGGAGCCGACACCCTGCGCACCGCCGCCGACGACTTTCTGTCGCGCTTCGGCGGCCTGGTGGACGAGATCGTGGCGCTCCGTGAGGCGCTCGAGCAGGCGCAGCAGGAGAACCTCCGGCTGCGTGCCGAGCTCGCCGAGGGCATCGACCTCTTCCGTGACGCGCGCGCCCTGGTGGTCCGGGCCGAGGCCCCCGCGCGCGGACGCGGTCGGGGCGGAGCCGGGACGGCCACCGGGCCCGGTCGTGGCCGTCGCGCCGCCGTCCCGACTCGCGCCGCAGGGCGGACACGCACCCGCCCCGCCAACGGCCGGGTGACCCCCGCGGCGGTGACCGCCGACGTGGTGCGCGCGGTCATCGGGCGGATGGGGACCGCCACCGCCGGCGAGATCGCCGAGCAGATCACCCAGGCGGGGACGCCGGTGTCGGGACGGGCCATCCGTCACATCGCCAAGGTGGCGGGGGCGGTGGCACAGCCCGGTGAGGGCGGGCGCATGGTCTACAGCCTGCACTGAGCTCGGGCCGGCCGCGCGGCTGTGACGATCCTGCCGCGCGGTCAGGGCGGGCCGAATCGCGTCGGTACAGTGGCCCCATGGGCGCCTCCTCGTCTCCCACCGTCGAGCAGCAGGCTCGCGCCCAGCGGCTCCTGGTTGCGCTGGTCACCCGCACCGGCCTGGGCCGCGGCGCCTCGCAGCTGCGGGTCGACGACGTGCGCATCGTCAAGGGCAAGACCACCGCGCTGATCGCGGTGGCCGTCTACCACGAGATCGGCAGTGGCAAGCGGCACTCGATCGCGGTCGGGGCGGACCCGGGCACCGACGCCTGGGATCAGCTGAGCGACGCCGAGGTGACCGCCCTGCTGGCCCGCGACGCCGCCGCCTTCCTGGACGGCCACCACTGGCAGCGGCTGATCGGGCTCGGGCTCCGCGCCGCCGCCGCCCTGGGCGCGCTCGCGACCGTCGCCGCGGTGCTCCTCGGCAGCCGGACAGGGCTCGGCCTCCCACTGCTCGGGTTCGCGGTCCTCGCCGCCACCCAGCTGATCACCGCGGCGCTGGGCCGCGGGCTCGACCTCCAGGCCGACCGTCGCAGCGTGGTGATGACCGGCGACGCCGCCGCACTCGCCGGCTGCTACCGGCGCGAGGCCGCGATCGGACCGGGACCCGGCAGCGGCCTGGTCACCCGGGTGATCACCGCCTGGCGGCGCCTCGCCGCCGGCCGTGCCGCCGCCGACCAGCGCCTCGCCCACATCGCCGCGACCGCCGACCCCGGCTGAGCCCTCCGCCCTCCAGCGGTCAGAAGGCGCCGTTGGACCGGTGGAGGCCGTTGCCGCTGCCGTTGGCGCCGCCGCCACCCCCGTCGGCGCTGCTCTGCTGGCACTGCCGCAGCGCCCAGGCACTGAGGCGCTCGATCTGGGTGAGGGCGGCGACCCGGTCCTGCACCGCGGTGCACCGGCGGGCGGTCTCGATCAGCTCGGCGATCTCGGCGAGCAGGAAGTCCTCGGCGGCCAGGCTCGCTGCGGGCCGGTGGGCACCGCTCTGGGTGCAGACCGGGAGCGGCCCGGTGTGACCGTTGCCGCCGTCGGCGCGCACCGAGACCTCGTGGCCGCAGGCGCGGCAGCGCGAGACGAAACGGTAGCCGTACTGGCTGGAGCGGCGGCTGAAACCGCCGAGACAGTGCCCCCGGTCCTGCGCCGCCGCGGTGACGATCCCGATCGCCTCGATGGCGACGAGCTGTGACGGGCTGGTACGACTGCCATTCAGACCGTTCAGTCCATCCGCTCGACGCACCGCGACCTCGACCCCACCGGCGGCGTCGGGTGCGGCCATCCGCCACACCCCGCCTCACCGTTTCAAGACACCTCGCCGCTGCCACACATAGCACGCGGCCCCAAATCCGTCCACCCGCACCACAGGAGGAGCGCCCGCTCCCCTGACGGTACACGCAAGCTCGCTCCGGTGCGCGCTCCGTCGCGCTCATGGCGATCTCAGCCCACCGTCCGCACCGTGATCGCCTGCGCGGACGCCGTCCCCGCCGGGCCGAAGTGCATGCACAGCCCGTGCCGGTGGACCGAGTCCGCCCCCACCGCATACTCCATGGAGTTGCTGTCGCCGCGCACGTCGGCTCCGCGCACCCGCCACTCGAAGTACTGGCCCCGGGCGCTGACCGCGCCCACCGGGCGGGCGTGGTAGCGGCTGCCGTTGACGATGAGGGTGACGTCGGAGAACGCGTCCGGCGAGGCGGTGCGCTGGGGGACGTTGGACGAGAGCCAGACCCCGACGAGGTAGGTGCTCCCCCGTACCCGCGGACCCGGGAAGGTGTAGACGAAGGAGCCGACGTCCCTCCCACAGGCGCGGGTGACCGGGGCGGCGGCACCCGGGGCGGCGCGGTCGGGGGTGAGCACCGGGCCGGCGAGGTTCCACTTCGACACCGGCGCCCAGTGCGAGGGATCGATGGACATGGTGCGGGCGGAGTCGTCGGCCGGGGCGACGTGCTCGGAGAGGCGCACCACGTCGCCGGCGAGGCGGGGGGCGAGGATCATCCCGCCGAAGGTGAGCACCAGCGCCGCCGCGGCGGTGCCGTAGAGCGCGGTGCGTCGCGAGATCCGGCGCCCCGGCGGCAGCGGCGCAGGGGGCGGTGACGCCGCCGCCACAGGCGCCGGGGCGGCCGGCTCCGGTGCCTCGGGCGGCGCCGCGGCGAGCGCGCCGCGGAGGTCGTGTTCCAGCGCCGCGGCGGGTGCCGGCCGCTCCGCCGAGTCGGGGGACATGGCCCGCTCGAGCACCTCGCGCAGCGCGTCGGGCGACCCGCCGCCGATCGAGGTGCGCAGGGTCGCCGCCAGCGCGCTGACGTCGGCCTCCGCCGACAGCTGCGCGGGCTCGTCGTCACCGGAGTCGAGCCGGGAGACCATGTGCGCCACGCCAAGGTCGGCGAGCCGGGGCTCACCGAGGGCGGAGAGCAGGATGCACTCGGGGCGGATGGCGCCGTGGAGGACGCCGGCGGCGTGGGCCGCCTCCAGGGCCGACGCGATCGCGGTGCCGGCGCCGGCGACGTCCCGCCAGGCCAGGCCGCCGGTGTCCTGGACGCGGTCGGCGAGCGAGCCGCCGGGCTCGGCGGTGCTCACGACATAGCCGCGACCGGTGTCGGTGACCCCGGTGCCGAGCACGCTGGCGAGGTGGGGATGCGCGGGAAGGGCCTCCAGCGCCCGCAGCCGGCCGCGAAGTTCGCTGCGGGTCTCCTCGTCGAGGGCGGTGACCCGCAGCAGTCGCACCTCGACGAAGCGCTCGGCCTCAGTGTCCCAGGCGCGGCAGACGACTCCGCAGCTGTCCCGGCGGACCTCCTCGGCCCGCTCGTATCCCGGGATCTCCAGCGACGCTGCGCGTCCCGGCCGCCTGCTCGCCCGGCGGGCCATGGTCAGAGCTCCGCTGCCAGTCTGATGGATGGCGCATTGTATGCCCCCGCCATCGATGACGTCTGACGCGGCTTCGGTCCCGGCCGCCCGGGATCGTTGCATCACCGTCGCCGCAGCCCAACCGCTCCGGGATCAGGGGCGCCGCATGATTGCCGGCGATGACCGAGTCCGACCACGGGGGCCCGAGACCGCCGCGCTCCGGGCCCGGCCGTACCGGCCTCACCGTCGCCGGCGCCGGCGCGCTGATCGCGGTGGCCGCGGTCTCGCTCCTCGTGGTGGTGAGCCGGTCGGCGGGGACCAACGGCGAGTGGCCGCGGAGCGGGGCGCAGATCCTCGCCGACAGCCGCGCCGGCCTGCTCTCGGCACGGTCGGTGCACCTCTCCGGCACCGTCGTCAGCGGCCTCCGGACCGACATCTACGACATCACCGAGGGGCCGCATTCGGCGGTCGGCAGGATCACCGCCGACGGCGCGCCGGTGAACGTCCGCGTGGTGGGCTCGGACCTGTTCCTGCAGGGTCGCCAGTTCCTCACCACCCTCGCCGGGCCCGAAGCGGGTGCACGGATCGGCGAGGGCTGGGTGAAGGGCTCGCTCGACGACCCCCTGCTCGCCCGGTTCGCGGCCCTCCGCCTCTCCGGCCTCGCCGCCCTGATGACCACCGGCGGCCAGGGACGGGTCGACAAGGGCGCGACGTCGGTCCACAACGGGCTCACCGTGGGGAGTCTGGAGACCGGCAACGGGGTCACCACCGTGGCCCTCGACGGCACTCCCTATCCGCAGTCGCTCTCGGCGACCGCCGCCACCGACGACGGCGACGCGCGAGCCGCGTTCACCCTCTCCGGATACGACGCGCCGCTGCCCGAGGTGACCGCGCCGGGGATCGCCCTGCCCCTCCCCACACCCTCGACCTGACCCATCTGTGAAGATGCCGGCCATGGCCGACGCAGCCGGGAGCCCGGCGATCGCGGTGATGTTCGACGTCGACGGCACCCTGGTCGACAGCGAGCGGGACGGCCACCGGGTCGCCTTCAACAGCGCCTTCGAGGAGCTCGGCCTCGCCGACCGCTGGAGCGTCGAGGACTACGGCGAGCTGCTCAGCACCACCGGGGGCCAGAGCCGGCTGCGCCGCTGGTTCTCGGGTCGGGGCATGCCGGCCGCCGACCAGGACGCCCTGGTGCCGCGGCTGCACCGGCGGAAGACCGAGCTGTTCGTCGAGCTCGTGCTCGCCGGAGTGGTGCCGGCGCGGCCCGGGGCGCAGCAGCTGCTCGACGAGCTCGAGGCGGCCGGCGTGCGGCTGGCGGTGGCCACCACCGGGACCGCCGCCTGGGTGCGCCCGCTGCTCGACCGCCACTTCGGCCTCGACCGGTTCGCGACCGTGGTCACCGGCGACGAGGTGGCGGTGACCAAGCCCGACCCCGAGGTGTACCACCTGGCGATGTCGCGGCTGGGCGTGGGCACCGGTGGCGCGGTCGCCGTCGAGGACTCGGTGATGGGGCTGGCCGCCGCCCGCGCCGCGGGGGTGCGTTGCGCGGTGGTGGTCAACGACTACACCCGCACCCACGACCTCTCCGGCGCCGACCTGGTGGTCGACGTCTACGCCCAGCCCGGGGTGGCCGCCACGGTGCTCAGCGATCCCCACCGGCTGCGCCCGGTCGACGGGCTGGACACGCGGGTGCTGCTCGCCCTCGCCGCCCTGTAGCCCGCGGTCACGCTCCAGGTGGGTGACCTCGACGCCGTGACCGGCGAGGCGCTCGGCGATGATCGAGCGATGGCAGGCGCGGGCGTCGACCTCGACAGAGAGCAGCGCGGTGGTGCGCCGGTCATTCCAGCTCCTGCGCCTTGGCCCGGTACATCGCCGCGTCGGCGGCGGCGATGAGCTCGGCGGGCGCCTGACCGGGCTCGGCCACGGCCCAGCCGAGGCTGGCGCCGACGGTCACCTCCGCGGGGCCCACCTCGACCGGGATCTGGAGGACCCGCCGCAGCTTGCACGCGATCTGCTCGGCGGCGCCGTCGCGCACGCCGTGGCAGAGGACGACGAACTCGTCCCCGCCCCAGCGGCCGACCAGGTCGCCGCCGCGGAGGGCGGACCGGAGCCGCGCCGAGACCTCGCAGAGCACCGCGTCGCCGGCGACGTGCCCGAGCCGGTCGTTGACCGCCTTGAAGCCGTCGAGGTCGATGACGAGGAGGGCGAGCGCGCGGTCGGCGCCACGCCGGCCGAGGGCGCCGCGCAGCTCCCTCTCGAAGGCGCGCCGGTTGGGCAGACCGGTGAGAGGGTCGGTCTCGGCCTCGTGGCGGAGGCGCTCCGCCGCGCCCCTCATCAGGTCCAGGAGCTCGTCGCGGAGGATGCTCGCCGGGGGCGGCTGGCCGGTCATCCGGGCGAGCATGGCCTCCACGACCTCGTCGGAAACATCCTCCAGGGCCGCCTCGGGCAGGCCCAGCCATCCCGCGACCACACCCCGGCCAGGGCGCTCGACGCGCTCACCCACCTGCCACTCCTCACGTGCGTGCCGTCGAGGAAAAGTGGAACTGATCTTGACAGACGTGTCTGGCTCGACCGCCGTGCGCCATCTCGACAGCGGTCCGCGAGCGCCCCGGTGGCGGCTTCCGGTCAGCCGGGCCCGGCCCTCCGGCGCCGCGTCACCAGGCCGGCCACGGCCAGCGCCGCGATCGCCAGCGACGCGGTGGCGAGAACCACGACCCGCCCGGACTCGCCGCCGCCGGTGCGCGGCGTGACCGCCGTGAACCGCAGCACCGGCACCGTCGGCGCGGCCGCGGGCGCCGGCGGCGCCGGGACGGTCGCGGGCGGAGGCGCGGGCGCCGGCGGCGCCGGGGCCGCGGTCTGCGGACGCACCACCGGAGCGGGCGCCGGGGCCGGTCCCACCCCCATCGCCGCCAGCCGGATCGCGCCCGCGGGGCTGACGGTCATGTCGTAGGTGACGCTGCGACCCGGGGCGGACAGGGCGAGGTAGGTGAGCCAGCCGGTCTGCGGCACCCAGCCCATGTTGCGGTCGGAGGCGAGGTCGTGCTGGAGCTGCGGGCTCATCTGCTCCTGCAGCTGCACCGCGAACCCGGGCGCGATCTGCGTCGAGGCCGAGGTGGGCCGCTGGTCGGTGAGCAGGAAGAGATCGGCAACGGTGGGATCGTTCGCGTTGGCGAGCACCTCCAGCGGCACCCAGAGACGCGGGGTGCGCATGGTGATCAACACCGGGGTGCCGTCCCCCTGGAACTGGCCGCGCTGCCGCGCCGCGTTGACGTCGTACCGCGCCGCCATGAAGATCGGGCTGGTGCGCACGTAGGCGAGGATGTGGGCGCGGGTCTCGTCGGGGAGGGTGAAGGCGTTCTGGGTGCACCACTGCACCACCGCCTGGCCGCTGCCCCGCAGCACGGTGATGTCGAGCGCCTCGATGCGGGTCCTCTGCAGCACCTCGGCGGGCGCCCCCTGGGCGGCGACCGGGCCTGCCGCCTCGGCGCGGAACGGGGGCGGCGGATGCGCCTCGCGCTCCAGCCGCTGCAGCGTCCACGCGCCCGCCTCCTCGACCCGGTCGGGCACCGCGGGCAGGGGCACGATCCAGCCCAGCTGGGGCACGTCGCCCTGGTAGGCGAAGCTGGTGGTGTAGTGCTCGACGCCGTCCTTCCAGGCGACGAAGGTGGTGGCCTGGGCCAGGCGCACCGCCCCGTTGGGAGCGACCAGCCCGCCGCAGGCCACGGCCGGAACTGCGGTGACCGCCGCCAGGGCCGCCGCGAGCGCGGCGCCGGCAAGGAGTCGGCGTGTCATGTCTGGACCCTCCCTCTTCCCCGGCACGGTGCCCGGAGGCGCCACGATACGCCGCCGCGAGCGCGCCTGCCGGTGGGAACGGGAGCTACGCGTCGAGGAGCCGGCCTGCGGCCGACCAGCGGGCATCAGGAGAGAGGGCGATGGTTCCGGACATCAGGGGACGCCGACGGGTGGGCGGGCGCCGGTGGGGCTGCGCGGCAGTCCCATCAGCCGGGTCAGCACCGCGTCGCGCACCGGAGCGGGCAGGCGGCGGAGGGTCGCCTGCAGGTGGGCGTCGGCGCCGACCAGGTACCGGGTTCGCGGGTGCGGAACGGTCAGCGCCCGCTCGACCACCCGCGCCACCCGGTCGGGCGGCATCGCGGAGCGCTCCACCCGCTCGGTGACCCGGCGCATCGCCTCCACCGCGCCGCCGTAGAGGGCCGTCGCCGACGCCGGGAGCATGGACCGCCGCCGGTCCAGGGTGGCCCTGCCCTTGCTCCAGATCGTGGTGGCGACCGCGCCCGGCTCGATCAGCGCCACCCGGATCCCCCAGGGCGCGACCTCGACCCGGAGGCTGTCGCAGAACGCCGCCAGCCCCGCCTTCGACGCCGAGTAGGTGGAGAGGAACGGCACCGCGTAGCGCCCTCCGATCGAGCCGATGCAGACGATCCGGCCCTGGGCGTTGCGCACCCGCGGGAGCAGGGCCTGAGTCACCGCCATTGGGCCGACCAGGTTGACCTCGAGCATGGTGCGCACCGCGTCGAGGTCGGCGAACTCGACCGGGTCGCCGCCGCTCACCCCCGCGTTGTTGACCAGGCCGTGCAGCCCGGCGGCGCCGACCGCGGTGGAGACGGTCGCCGCCGCCGCCCCGATCGACTCGGCGTCGGTCACGTCGAGCAGCAGCGGCGTCAGCCGCGACGAGCAGCCGGCGACCAGCTGGTCGGCATCGGCCTGGCGCCGCACCCCGGCGAACACCCGCCAGCCGGCGGCGTCGAGACGGCGGGCACAGGCAGCGCCGATCCCGGAGGAGGCGCCGGTGACGAGGACGGTGGGAGCGTCGGTCATGTCGGTCCCCCAAGCGCCACCGGGGGGGCGGCGGCCGCGGGGACGATTATCGGGGGTCGGGAGAGAGGCGTCTCGCCGGCGCCCCTCCCCCGCTCCCGCGGCTATCCGTCCTGGTGGCGGAGGGCGTCGACCAGCTCGGCGGCGTCGACGGTGCCGAGGCCGCTGGCGAGGTCGTATCCCCGGCCCGCGGTGTAGCCGGGGATGGGCAGGAGCACCGGCGTGGGCCCGGCGCACCCGCTCAGGCAGAGGCTCACCGCATTGGTGCCGCCGGTGACGTCCACGATGCCGCCGTCGTCGTGACGGCCGAGGCGGTAGAGCCGGTCGTTGAGCGCGCCGAGCCGGTGCCCCGCCGCCTGGTCGGCGATGGCGACGATGCCCGCGAACATCGGCGTCGCCAGGCTGGTGCCGCCCGCCAGGCTCCACCCGCCCACCTGTGCGCCCCCCGCCGGCAGGGTGAGGAAGAAGTCGGCGGCGCCGCTGAGTGCGGCGGTGAGGCTCAGGTCCGGGATGCCGCGCCGGTCACCGACGACGCTCCGGAGCCGGTCCTGGTAGCCCGGACGGCCGAAGATCGCCGACAGTCCGCCGCCGCCGGCGCCGCCGGAGCCGTCGTTCCAGACCGTGTCCGGAGCGATCCGCCTGCCGGTGGCGTCGAGCTGGAGGCGGGTGCCGCCCACCGCGGTGACCAGCGGGTCGGACGCGGGCCAGGCGACCACCGGTGCGGGGAAGCAGCACGCCGAGTTCAGCAGCTTCAGCGTCGACCCGGTGTCGCCGGTGGCGGCGAGCACGGTGACGTCGCGGTCGGCGGCGGCGACGTACGCGGAGCGCAGCGCGGTCAGCGCCTGCGCCGAGGGGAAGGTCTGCTCGGCGGAGCCGAAGCTCTGCGAGATGACGTCGGCGAGGTGGTGGTCGATCACGTACCGCTCGGCGCGGATGATCTCGGGGAAGCCGGCGAGCCCCTCGGTCTCCGCGGTGGGGGTCGCCACCACGAGGATCCGCGCCCCCGGCGCCATCGCGTGCGCCCACTCCACGTCGAGGGTCGTCTCCAGCGCCCAGAGGATCATCTCGGGCCGGTGCGGATCGAAGGCGGGCACCGCTCCCGCCGGGTGGATGACGGTGAGCTCCGGGTCGGGCAGGCCGAAGGCGGCGTCGAACTGGTGGAGGTCGCTGACCAGGTCGGGGGCTCCGAAGGCGTCCACGATGGCGATGGTGCGGCCGTGCCCGTCGAGCCCGCGCTCGAGCAGCGGGTCGAGGTTGTACGCCCGCCGCATCTGGGCGGGCTGGTAGCAGGCGACCTTCAGCAGCGTGCGGCACAGCGCGGTGTCCGGCGGCGCCGTCAGCGCGGCGGGCAGCACCTGCCCGGCGACCGCCGGGACCGGGACCGGCAGCCGCGCGCCGCCGGCGCCCATCGCCGAGGCCACGGCGAGGAACCCGGCCCCCGCAAGGGCGCACGCACGTGGTCTCGAACCCATCCCCATCCCCTCCCGTTCGACGCGTTCAGCGCAGCGTCAGGATCATAGGAAGATCTGGCGCGATCGGTTGCTCCGGAACGGTCGGGGCAGCGGGCAGGGCGTGCGGCTCAGCCGGGGGGTGCCGCCCGACGCCGCCGGCGCGCCAGCCCGACCGCCGCCCTGACCGCCCCCAGCAGGCCCGCGACCGCGATCGCGATGGCGACCGGCGGCCGCGACGTCGCGACCACGGCGGCGGGAGCGGCGCCCGCACCCGCGACCGGAGGCGGTGACGGCGACGGGGATGCCGCGGGGGGTGCCGCCGGCACCACCGATGCGGCCGGCGCCGGCAGCCCGGGGGGCGGCGGCACCGCCGTCGGGGTCCCGGCCGCCGGGCGGGACGCCGCCGGCGCCGGTGCGGGGACGGCGGAGAGCTGGACGGCGCGCACCCGCCCGCTGTCGGGAACGGCCATCAGCGAGGACTCGTCGACGGCTTCGAAGTCGGCCGCGGGGATGGTCTTGAGCTCGGCGACGAGGGCCGGGTCCCAGGAGGGGTCGGCCGATCCCTGGACGTACCAGCTGCTCCCGTTGTCGGCGACGACGAGGCCGTAGTGGCGGAACCCGGTGAGGACCACCTGCGCCGCCACGGAGTGGAGGGAGATGTCCACCCCGGCGCGCAGCCGGAAGCGCGCCCCCATCGGTGGCAGCGCCGGATTCGCCGCGGAGCCGGCCTGGTGGCGCGCCGGCCAGAGGTAGCTGCGGTCGGTGCTCTGCGCGGTCATCCGAACGGCGTGGCGGATGATCCCGGCGCGCACCTCGTCGGGCCGCAGTAGCAGCGGCATGATCGGCAGCCCTGCGGCGTCCGCCGAAGTCCAGCCCGCCGGCCGCAGGGCGTCGGAGCGCAGCGAGTACACCGCGCCCGAGCCGGCGGTGGACGCCCCTGGCACGTAGTGCGCGTCGTACAGCTCGTACAGCGTGCAGGTGTCGCTCCGGAGCATCAGCGCGTGGCGGTCGCCGCTGCTCGCCGCTCCCCCCTCGATCGGGGTGTCGGGACCGAGCGGGTAGGGACCCGGATCGCTCTCGGCCGCGTACTGGAAGCCGACCTGCACCATGGGGTGGCCGCCGCCGACCACGGTGAAGGGGATGCCGTAGGGGAGGCTGGGGTCGCCGGAGGGGCCGAAGTCGGGGTGGACCCGCCGCCCGGCGCCCCCCATGCTCGCCAGCCACTGCGCGCTGCGGGCATGGACGGGGAGCGCGGAGACGTCGGCGTTGAGCACGTTGTCGACGGGGAGCGACGGGCAGGCGGGTGCTCCCGGCACGGCCGCCAGGGTGGCCCGTGGAGCCGCGGCCGCAGTGACGCACAGGAGCGCGCCGAGGACGCCCGTGGACACGAGGCGGCGGTGGCGCATCCCCGCACCTTCCGCGATCGCCGTGGCGGTCCGGTGAGCGGCGGGTGACGATGCGGAGACGCCCCGGTCGGTGTCGGAACGGTTGCCGGTCGTCGTCGATTCCGTGACTGCGCAGGGGACGATGACGGCAGGCTGGGAGCATGCGAACGCTGTGGTACCCCTCTCCCGCTCGTTCTGGCCGCTGCTTCGCCACCCGCGGGCGGTGTCCGGCGCCGTCGCCGTCGCCAGCCTCGCCGTCTGCCTCCTCGCCTGGGTGCTGGGCGGCGCCGCGCTGCAGAACTGGGCCGTGGGCCTGGGGATGGACGAGGAGCGCGGCGCGCTCATCGCCGCCCTGCTCCTCACCTCCACCGGGGCCGCGGTGATCGGGCTCGCCTCCGGGCGCAGCGGCGCCCCCCGCGCCGGTGCGGCGCTCGCCTTCGTCGGCGTCGAGATCGGTCCCTTCCTGGTCCGGGGCACCCGGGTGACGACCACCCCCGGCCTCGCCGCCCACCTCACCCTGTCCGGGTGGTTCGTGCAGCCGGTCGGCATGCTCCTGCTCGCCGGCGTGGCGATCAGCCTGGGCACCGCCGGCGGGGTGCTGGCCCGCCGCGACCTTGCCGTGCTGCTCGGGCTGGTGCGCGGCCGCACCGCCGCCCGCGCCGCGCTGCCGGTGGCCGGCGTGCTCGTCTACCTCGGCGCCGGGGCCGGAGCGGTGGCGCTCCAGGACGGCCCGGTGAGCGCCCTCTACGGCTACTCCCAGCCGGCGGTGGTGCGGCCGGACGCCGCTTCGCCGGTCACCACGGCGTCGCCGCCGGGCTCGCCGGACCACGCGCCCGACCCCACCGCGCTCCCGGGGAATGCGTCCGCGGGCGATCCGGGTCGCGTATCGTCGGGGCCGACGCTGGTGCGCCGCGGACCGGCCCGGACGCCCGCGGCGCCAGCCCGGCACCGGGCGGGAGTCAGCAACATCGACACCCTCTGGATCGGCGGACGGCAGGTGAACGTCTACATCCCCGCGGCCTACGACACCAGCCCCGGCCGGGCCTTCCCGGTGCTCTACTTCCTCCACGGGTACCCGGGCAACGCCGCCCAGTGGACGGGCTCGGGAGCGCAGCTGCCCGGGGTGCTCGACCAGCTGATCGCATCGGGACAGATGCCGCCGGTGATCGCCGTCCAGCCGGATGGAAACGGCCAGGTCGTGAACGACGCCGAGTGGGGCGACGACGCCCGCGGCGACCACGTCGAGCGCTGGCTGACCACCCAGGTGCTCCCCGACGTCGACGGCCGCTACCGGACCCTCGGCGCCCGCTACCGCGGCATCGCGGGACTGAGCGCGGGCGGCTTCGGCGCCGTGAACATCGCCATCCACCACCCCGACCTGTTCCGCTGGGCGGGCAGCTACTCCGGGTACTTCACCGCGCGCGCCGCCATCTTCGGCGGCCTGGCGGCGGCCAACAGCCCCGACCAGACCGCGGCGAAGCTCGCCGCCGACCAGCGGATGCCGCTCTTCATCGGCGTCGGCGACACCGACCGCGAGTACCTCGACGCCCACCGCCGGTTCGTCGCGCAGCTCCAGGGCATGGGCTGGACGGCGACGCGCAGCGAGATCGTGAACGGCGGGCACGGCTGGGAGGCGTGGCGCGCAGAGATGGTCGACAGCCTGCGCTGGCTGGGGACCCTCTGGGGTGTCGCCCCCGGCGTCCCCCCGGCGGCGACGTCGAGCCCGTCGGTGACGGCGACCCCCTCACCCTCCCCCACCGCGACGGCGACCGCGGCACCGGCGGGCGCTCCGTGACCCGGGACCTCGATGGCCGCTGACGGCGGGCTGCGCTTGCTCGCGGCTCGTCACGCGCCCCCGGCGATCAGCGTCCGCCTGCTCGCCGCGGCGGCCCTGCTGCTGGCCTGGTCGAGCCTGGTGCTGGCCCACCCCGCATCCTCCTGGCTGGTCGGCGAGTCCCAGCTCGAGCTCGAGGCGGTCATCCCCATCTCGCTGGGCATGCTCGGCCTCGCCGTCGGCATCGGGCTGGGCCGTCCCGACACCTGGTGGCTCGGCGCCGGCGTGCTCACGGGCTCGCTCACCGCGCTCGTCGTGAACCCGGTGCACCCCTGGTACGCGGTCGGCGCCAGCGCGGTGGCGGTGACCGTGCTGGTGCTCTTCGCGCCGTCGATCCGGCGCCCCTGCGCGGCGGTGACCGCCGGCCGGGGGCTGGTGCTGGCCGGCATCGCCGCCCAGCTGGCGGTCGCCGTCCTCGGCGCCCGCACCCAGGTGGGCCCGGTGCCGCTGCCGTTCCTCGTCGGCGGGGTCGCGGTGGCCGGGGCGATGCGCCACCGCCCCGGGCGTCCGCACCTGCGCACCCCGGCGCGCGGCGCCGTCGAGGACGCCCAGCGCGCCCACGGCGTCAGTCACATCTCCGCGTTCGCCGCCGGGCCCGACAAGCAGGTCGTCGAGCTCGACTGCGGTGCGCTGGTGGGGCTCCGGGTCGCCGCTCGGGTGGCGGTGACCGCGGGCGATCCCCTGGTCGAGCCCGCCCGGCAGGAGCGCGCCGTCCTCGAGTTCCTCGCCCTCTGCGAGCGGCAGGGGTGGGACCCGTGCTTCTACCAGTCGTCGCCGGCGCTGCGCGCCACCTATCGCGCCGCCGGGCTGCGGCTGGTCAAGTTCGGCGAGGAGGCGATCGTCGAGCTCGCCGGCTTCACCCTCGCCTGCCCGGAGCGGGCGAACCTGCGCCGCGAGGTCGGCCGCGCCCGCCGTGCCGGGCTGTCCGCGGCGGTGCTTCCGTGGGCGAGCGCCAAGCCGCTGCTGCAGCGCGAGCTCGACGAGGTCTCCCGCTCCTGGCTGGAGCGGCACGGCCAGCGCGAGATGGGATTCTCACTCGGCCGCCTCGACGAGACCGTCGACGTCCGCGCCTGGCTCACGGTGGTGCGCGACCCCCAGGGCCGCATCCAGGCCTTCAGCTCCTGGCTTCCGCTCGGCGCCGACGGCATCGCCCTCGATCTGGTGCGGCGCAGCCCCCAGGCGCCCCCCGGGGCGATGGACCTGTGCCTCGCCGAGACCCTCGAGGAGGCGCGACGCCGGGGCGTGCGCACCGCCTCGCTCGGATCGGTGCCGATGCGCGACTCCGCCGGCAGCGCCCCCGACGGCGTGGTCGCCCACCGCGTCCGCGCCGTCCTCTACCGGCACGGGGCGGGCGGCTACCGGTACGAGTCGCTGGCGCGCTTCAAGAGCAAGTTCGCGCCCACCTGGGTGGACCGCGACGTCGCCTTCCCCGGCAGCCTGGCGGCGCCGCGGGTGCTCGCCGCGCTCGCCGCGGTGCACCGGCAGGGCCGCGAGTAGCCCGCCGACGACGAGTCGGCCGCAGGCAGCGGCTCTACTCTAGGGGAGCAGGTTCTGCAGGATGCTGACGTTCTGCAGCACGCTGCCGCCCTGAAGGAGGCTGCTCAGGCCCTGGGTGGCGCCGAGGCCGTTGCCCAGGCCGTTGCCCTGACCCACGCCCTGGCCGACACCGAGCCCCCCGGACGAGCTGGTCCCCGAGATGCCGTTGCGGCTGCTGCTCTTGCCGTGGGCGCCGTGGCTGTGGTGAGCGGTGCTCGCGTGGCCGGTGTGAAGGACCGCGGAGCCTCCGAGCACGGCGATCCCGGCGGCGGCGGCGGCGATGGCGACGATGCGCATGGACTCTCTCCCCCTGGCGAACCGCACCCGGTCCGCGTCGCTGGTTCCTACGTCCGGCGCGCCCCCAAACTTGCGCCGGCCCCACGCCGCCGGCGTGCTCCGATAACGTGCCCCCTCAGATGATGCCCGCGCCCAGGCGACGATCGACGGGGCCCCCTCATCGACGTGGCCACAGCGGCGCTCGATCGGCACCGGCCACCCGGCGCGCTCACCCCTGAGGAGGTCGCTCACCCGGCTGAGCACGGCGATGCCGGCCGTCGCGGGGCAGGCTGCGCGCCGACCGCGCGACGGCGACGACTACTGGAACCAGCGCCGCTCCGGCGAGCACCGCTGGATCACCCTCGTCGAGCTCGCCGCGGTGCAGCCGCTGCGGACCCCGGTGGCGGTGCACCGGCGCGGCCGCACCGCCTGGGTGGTGCTCGGCTACCTGCCCCGCGCCGGGCTCTCCGCTTACCATCGGTGACCGATGAACAAAGAGCAGCTGCAGGCCGTGCAGGCGCCGATCAAGGCGCGGCTGCGTGACACGCCCGACGCCGGCCTGGTCACCCTCCGCGCCGAGGGCGACCTCGACCCCGAGGAGATCGCCTGCTCGGTGGCCACCGGGAGGGCGCTGGTGGAGGCGGGATTGCATCCCGCCACCGGCGGCGATGGGCTGCAGGCCTGCTCCGGTGACATGCTGCTCCAGGCGCTGGTGGCCTGCGCCGGGGTCACCCTCCGCTCGGTGGCCACCACCATGGAGCTGCGGGTGACCGGGACCGTGCGTGCCGAGGGCGACCTCGACTTCCGGGGCACGCTCGGCGTCGACCGGCAGGCCCCGGTCGGGTTCCGCGCCGTCCGGCTGCTCTTCGACCTCGACACCGACGCCTCGCCGGACCAGGTGGCCACCCTGTTGCGCCTCACCGAGCGCTACTGCGTCGTCTATCAGACGATCGCCGGCGGGGTGCCGGTCAGCGCGAGCCTCGCCGGCGGAGCGCCCCGAGGAGAGGGCGGATGATCCGGGTCGAGGACCGCGACGGCGTCGCGATCGTCCACCTCGAGCACGGCCGGGTGAACGCCCTCGACCTCGAGCTGCTCCACGCCGCCACCACAACCGTCCGCGACCTCTCCTCCGCCACCGCGGTGGTGCTCACCGGGCGGGGTCACGTCTTCTCCGCCGGCGTCGACCTGCGGCGCGTGCTCGACGAGGGCCCGGGGTACGCGGCGGAGCTCATCCCCGCGATCGGCGACGCCGCCCTCGCCCTGTTCGACCATCCCCGCCCGGTGGTGGCGGCGATCAACGGGCACGCCGTCGCGGGCGGCTGCGTGCTCGCCGTCGCCTGCGACCTCCGGCTGATGTCCGGAGGCAGGATCGGCGTCACCGAGCTGCTCGTCGGAGTGCCCTTCCCCGCCGCCCCGCTCGAGATCATGCGGCACGCCGCCGGCACCGCCGTCGACGAGCTGGTGCTGACCGGCCAGCTCCTCGACCCCGAGGCGGCGCGGGGGTGCGGCCTGGTGCATCAGGTGGTCGCCCCCGACGACCTGCTCGACGAGGCGGTGCGCCGCGCCGGCGAGCTCGCCCGCATCCCCGCCGACGTGTACGCGGCGACCAAGGAGCAGCTGCACCGGCCCACCCGGGAACGCATCGCCACGAGCTCCGACGACGACGAGCGGGTGCGGGAGTTCTGGCAGTCGCCCGAGGTCCTCGCCGCGATGCGCCGCTACCTCGAGAGCCTCGACCGCCGCAGCGCCTGAGGGCCGCCCGCAGGGCTACGCCGTCCTCGCCCGGCGCCGGACCACCGCCTGTCCACGCAGCGCCCGCCCGCCCGCGGCGATCGCGCGCCGGGCGATGCGCAGGACGCTCTCCGCCACCACTCCGGCGGCGTCGAGGATCTGCCCGAAGCTGGGGAAGTCGTTGACGTCGACCGCGACCCATCCCCGCGGGGTGAGGAGCACGTCGACGCCGTGGATGTCGAGCCCGAAGACGCGTCCCACCTCGAGGGTGAGTGCGCGGAGCTCGGCGGTGACGGTGATCAGCCGGTCGGGACGGCCCGGCTGGTCGCCGAGCGGCGAGGGGCGCTCCACCGCGAACACCCGCCGCCTCGAGGACGGTGAGGCCGGGCCCGTCGGACACGGTCCTCAACACCCACGCGTCGTACGGCCGGCGGTCGCCGCCGCCGAGTTCGGTGAGGCAGGTGACCGTCGCCCGGGGTTCGGAAACGAACCTTGAACGGATCCTTGCAACCGTCCATCCGCACGATATCAGCGAGGTTTCATCGAGGGCTGGTAGCGGTCGCGTTTCACCGGCGGTTCACGTTCGCATGGTCCCGTGGTGGCGGCGGGTGGCGGGCCGCGACGGCGTCATGCAACGGAAGGGGACCACTGTTGGGATCGGGTTCGCGCCTCAGAATCGTCACCTCCGCGCTGATCGTCGCCGCGGGCTGCGTCGGCATCGGCATCAGCTCAGCCCCCCGGCCGGCGGCGGCCACCGGCACCACCAGCCTCGTGCTGCAGACCATGGACTCCTGCAAGCAGGCGCTCGGCGGCGCCGCCTTCCAGCTCACCGGCGGCGGCGTCGACATCCGCGCGTCGGCTCCCTCGCGCACCAAGCAGCGGGTCGCCAGCTCGAACACCTGCCCGCTCCAGCAGGGGGACTGCGTGAACGTCCCCGTCGGCTGCATGACCTTCACCGGCGTCCCCGTGCCCGGGACCTATCGCATCCACGAGACCCATACGCCGGACGCCGACACCTCGAACCCCGAGGGCTACGCGGCCTGCAACGGCGGCAGCGCCTGCCGCTCCCAGGTCGTCGACGTCACAGCGGGCTCGTCGGGCGGGATCCAGGCGCGGGTCACCAACGTGTACCCGGACGGGGTCTCGGCCACCTATCCGATCGCGGCGCAGCACGGCGGCGTCGCCGCCTACGCCGCCACCGCGAGCGACCCCATCGTGGTCCACAACTTCGGCCTGGCCCCCCCCAGCTCGGACCCGTCGCTGCAGTGCGACGGCGACGGTGATGCCGACGACCATCTCACCGGCTCGCCGAGCAGTCACTGCGACTACCCCGAGAGCCTGGAGTCGGCGGCCTGCAGGCCATATCCGTGGAGCTGCACCGTCGCGGTGGAGGGCTCCTCCTCCTCCTGGACCACGACGAGGACCAGGACGAAGACCACCAGGACCACGACGAGCTCGCAGACCAGCACCCGCAACGCTCCGGACACCAACGCCGCGTTCGTGGTCCGCCTCTACCAGGACCTTCTCGGCCGGCCGGCGACGGCGGACGAGGTCGGCTACTGGCGCGGGCAGCTCGCCGGCGGCATCGGCCGCGAGGGCGCCGGCTACGCCGTGCTCAACTCGTCCGAGCTCCACGGTCGTATGGTCGACGCCGACTACCGGCTGCTCCTCGGTCGCGGCCCCGACGGCTCGGGCCGCGACTTCTGGACCTCGGAGCTCGACGGCGGTGCCCACAACGAGGCCGTCGAGGCCGGCTTCGCCGCCTCCGACGAGTACTACGCGGTGCGCGGCGGCGGCATCCCCGGGGGCTTCGTCCGGGCGCTGTACACCGACTTCCTCGGTCGCGGCGCCGCCTCCTCCGAGGTCGCCTACTGGACCGGACGGATGGCGTCGGGCACACCGCGCGGCGGCATCGCCGCCGGCTTCACCTTCTCCCACGAGAACCACGCCAACCTGGTCTCGGGCTGGTACCAGCGCTATCTGGGCCGGCCCGGCGACCCCGACGGCATCGCCTGGTGGGCGGCATACCTCGACCGCGGAGGCCGCGACGAGACCATCGCGTCGGGCCTCGTCGGCTCTGCCGAGTACCTCGCCAGGGCGACCGCCTGACCCTTCCCACGCATCCCACCCTCCGCGCCGGAGCCGGCCGGCACGGCTGGCTCCGCCAACAGGGGGCGCCTCCCTCACAGGTCTTCACCGGACTTCATCGTCATCGACGGCGCCGGTGGCGAGGATGGGTGGATCCGACCCGCCAGGAGGTGAACGATGGAAGCCCCAGCCCAGCCTGCCCCGCTCCTCGGCCCACGCGCCGAGACCGACGCCGAGCGCGCCGAGCGCCGCCGCCGGCTGCTCCGTCTCGACCGCTGCCTCGACGTCCTCGAGACCGCCATGGAGCGCAACCGGACCGTGGTCGACGAGCACGACGCCGCGATCCTCTCCGAGGCCACCCTGATGCTCCGCGAGGGCATGGCCGTGGCCGACGCCATCGAGGTGGTGCTGTTGCTCCAGGAGGCCCACATGCGGCCGGTCAGCCGGCGCCTGGAACGGCTCCGCCCCCCCGTCCTCCTCCCGAGGTGAGCTCTGCCGCGACCCCCGCGCCGGCGCAGATCCCGCAGGCGAGCGCCGCCCCGGAGGTGGCGCCGACGGCGAGCAGCGCCTCGAGGGCGGCCCCGACCGCGCCGCGGCCGCAGACGGCGCGGAGCAGCCCCGCCACCTGAGGCGGCACCTGGCCGCGGGCCGCGCAGCGCAGGAGCGCCGCCGAGAGCAGCGTGGTCGCGCCCGCCGCGGCGTCGAGCAGCGCACCCACCACGGCCGGGTCCGGGGCGCCGAGGAGCGCGAGGGCGGCGAGGGCGCCGGCGACCACGTCGTCGCCCGCGGGGGTGAGCCCCGGTCCCCGTCCGAGCAGCCCCAATGCGGGCCGGGCGTCCCCGCCGGCGAGGCCGGCGGCGACCGCGGCCGGGACCGCGTCGACGCCCGCTGCTCCGGCGGGGAGGGCGGCGAGCAGTGCCTCGGCCGCGGCCAGGCGCCCGGGCACCACCGGCCCGGAGAGCGGCGGCCGGGGGTCGAACCACCGCGACGGCCGCAGCCGCGGGCCGCCGAGGTCGACCTCGCCTCCACCCACGCGCACCGACCACGGTGGGCCGACCGCGGGCACCTCCCCGGCGACGACGACGGCGACCGGCAGGCGCACCGCCCCGGCCGCGACCACGGCGACCACCTCGATGCCGTCGACGGCGAGGTAGGCGGCGGTCGCCGAGGCCCCGAGCACGCGTGCCGGCCGTGCCGGGTTGGCGAGCAGCTCGGCGATCGCCGTGCTCGCCTCCACGGTCACCGGCTCAGGAGACGGTGACGGACCCATCCATCCCCGGGTGGAAGGTGCAGTGGTACGGGTACTGCCCGGCCCGGGTGAACTTCACCTGGTACTTGTCACCGGCCGCCATCGTCCCCGAGGTGAGCTCGGGGTTGGCGTCGAAGGTGACGTTGTGGGGCGCCGTTCCGGCGTTGGTCCACTGCACCACGCCGCCGGCGCTCACGGTGATCGTCGCCGGGTCGAACTTGAGGCCTGCGGTCTCCTGCACCGTCTGGGCCGCGGTCTGGCCGGACACCTGCTCACCCGCGGCCGGGGGCGGGGTCGGCACCGCCGCGGCCGAGGTGGTGCCCGCCGACGCGGACAGCGAGGGCGCCGGCAGCGGCTGCCCGGTCACCCCGCCGGCGACGATGGCCAGCCTGCGGGCGAGGGCGTCGCCGCTGAGACCGCCCACGTTGAGGGCGATGGCGACCACCGCGGGCCCGTCCTGGACCGCGATGAGGCCGGAGGTGCCGCTGCTGCTCACGTAGGCCGGCCCGAGCGGGTGCAGCGCGGCGGTGACGTCGGCCAGCGAGGCGAGGGTCGCCTTGGGGTAGACGCTCACCACCAGCGCGGGGCCACGCGCCGACTGGTAGGTGCACTGTCCCACCGCCGAGTGCGAGCCCACCGAGGTCACCAGGTAGTGGCCCGGCGGCGCCGGGTCGGGGGTTCCGCTCGGCGCCGGCGTCGGCGCACCGGGGGATGCGGCCGGCACCTCGGCGCCCGAGGGCAGGGCGAGCGCCGCCGCCACCGCGTCGGAGGGAACCAGCCTGCAGGCGTCGGGGGTCACGGCCGCGGCCGGCGGGATGGTGTCGGCGCTGATCTCGTCGGGCGACGAGGAGCAGCCGGAGACGAGCAGGAGCAGGGCGCCGACCGCGGCGCCACGCAGCCCGCCGAGGGTCCGGCCGGCCCGGTCAGGAGTCCCTGGTCTCGGTGTGCGCATGGCGGCGGGATGATAGTCGATCGCCGCCGGAGCGAGCCGGTCAGACCGCCGCGGCGGACGTCCTCAGCTGCGCGTAGACGGCCTGCTCCACGCCGGCCGCCAGCTGCACCACCTGGGCGTCGAAGAAGGGCAGCACCTGGGTCAGCACGCCACCGGCGACGCCCCCGGCACGGTCGATCCAGTAGTAGCAGTTGAGCAGCCCTGCCCAGTCGCCCGAGCCCGCCCCGCGCATGCCCGCCAGGTCCTCGAGGTAGAGATGCAGGCCCAGCCCCCATCCCGCGCGGACCGGCAGCGCCGGGATGTCGTTGGTCAGCGTGGGCTCCGCGGAGCGGATCACCTCGGGCAGGGGGAGGCCGCCGAGCGAGTCGGTGAGCATCAGGGCGACCGCCGGCCCTGCTCGACCAGCTGGAGCGCCGCAACCGTCGTCATCGCCTTGGTCATCGAGGCGATCCGGATCACGGTGTCGGTGCCCGCGGGCGCACCGCCGTTCACGCTCAGCCGGCCTGCGGCGCCCTCGTAGAGGATGCCGTCGCGCCCCACCACGAACGCCGCGATGCCGGGGACGGCCCCGCTCGCACAGCCCTGCTCCAACAGCTCGTCGATCGCCGATCCTGTGAACACAGGTTCACCCCCATGCCGGTCCCACCACGACGGGAGGAAGGCTAGCCGGGCGGCGGGGGGTCGTGCAGGTCCACGACCACGGGAGCGTGGTCAGAGGGACCCTTGCCCTTGCGGGCGTCGCGGTCGACGAACGCGTCGGCGACGGTGGCGACGAGCGAAGGGGTGGCGTAGACCAGGTCGATCCGCATCCCCTGGTTCTTGTGGAACATCCCGGCGCGGTAGTCCCAGTAGGTGAAGGGGCAGTCGTACTTCAGCGGCCGGGGCACGACGTCCTGGAGACCGAGGGCGCGCAGCTCGGCCAGTGCCTCGCGCTCGGGAGCGGTGACGTGGGTGGAGGCGGCGAAGGCCGCCGGGTCCCAGACGTCGGCGTCGGTCGGGGCGACGTTGAAGTCGCCGCACACCACCAGCTCGCGGCCGGCCTCGAGCTCGCCGGCGACGGTCTCCCGGAGCGCGCGCAGCCACTCGAGCTTGTAGACGTACTGGGGATGGCCCACCTCGCGGCCGTTGGGGACGTAGACCGACCACACCCGGACGCCGGCGCAGCTGCCGCCGAGCGCGCGCGCCTCCGGAGGGGTGGTGGGCGGCGCCCCGGGCAGCCCCGCGGTCACCTCCTCCAGCCCCACCCGCGAGAGCAGCGCCACGCCGTTCCAGCGACCCAGGCCGTGCGACGCCACCTCGTAACCGAGCGCCTCGATCTCGGCGAGGGGGAACTCGGGGTCGGCGCACTTGGTCTCCTGGAGGCAGACCACGTGGGGCGCGGTCTGCTCCAGCCAGTCCAGCAGCCGGGGCAGCCGCGCCGCGATGGAGTTGACGTTCCAGGTTGCCAGCCTCACCGCCCCATCTTGGCAGGTGGCCAGGGCGGTTTCGGCTCCCGCCCCCCGAGGGAATCTGGGTCTGACATGGAGACGACCCTCCCGAGGCCCGTGGCTCCCGCGCTGGAGCAGCGCTCGATCGGCGGCGACGACTTCTACGAGTGGCTGATGTCCGACCACTGGACGCCCGAGGCGTCGCACCCGCTCTTCGCGCTGCGGGCGGTGCGAGCGCGAGTGGCTCGACGGCGGGCTCGACGCCGGCCGTCTCCGCCATCCTCGGCCGGCCGCGGTCGTTCGCAGAGCTGAGCGTGCTGCCGGCCGCCGGGGAGGGGCCGCCCGCCGGACGGCCCCTTCCCGCTCCTTCCTCCGGGCGCCGGCGCGCCGGTCGGGGGCTACGGCGTGGGCTTGGGCGTGTGCAGGTGCGACGAGTGCGGGGTGCCGGTACCCGACGGCTTCGGCTTCGGCACGTGCGGGGGCTTCTGCTTGGGCACGTGGCTGGGCTTCGGCTTCGGCGTGCACGTCTTCGTCGCGCTGGGCACGCAGTGGGTCCCGTGCGAGATCGCCGCGGAGGCGCCGGCGGTGCCGGTCAGGACTCCACCGAGCAGGCCCGCCGAAGCGAGGCCGGTGGCAACCATGCGTCGGACGGTCATCATGTTCGATCCCTTCCCTGGCGAGCGGCGCCCTCGTCATGGTGGCGCCACCTGGTATAACGCACCAGGGCCCCGATCCGTGCACGGTTGCTTAATCGACGAGGATCGTGCCTCGGGTCAGCTCGCCGCCGGGGCCGCCTGGAGGTGGGCGCCGATGCACCGGCCCATCTGGTCGATCAGCCGGGCGGAGACGTCCTCGATGGCCCCGCGACCGAACTGGGCGATGCGGCCGGTCACGGTGAGATCGGTCTCCAGCCGCACCTCCGTGCCGCCCCCCGGGGTCGCCGCCACGGTGAGCACGAGCCCGGCGCGCAGTACCCGGCGCAGTCGACCATGGCCGCGTCGGCGGCGTCGAGCGAGGCGCGGGCACCGATCTCGAACACCGTGCTCAGCGCGGCGATGCGCGACTGCAGCGAGGCGAGGTCGGCGCGGGGGACGCCGAGCATGCCGCCGATCACCCCCACCGGGAGCGGGAGGGCCAGCTGCTCGATCAGCTCGCCGCCGCCACCGGCGGCGAGATCGTCGAGGAGCTCGTCGACCAGGGCCAGCACCGCCGGCCGCAGGTGCTCGAGCGCGCGCGGCGTGAACCACCGGTTGACCCGGCGGCGGAGCCCCGCGTGGGCGGCGCCCTCGAGGTTGGGCAGCGTCTGCGAGGCCCACACCAGTCCCGGACGGCTGCGCCAGCCCGGCGTCCGAGAATCCATCGCCTCCGCGTACCTGTTCTGAAGGCGTGGGTCCCGGATCGCCGCCTGGCAGTCGTCGAAGCCGGTCAGCAGCCAGCCGCGGACACAGTCGCTGCGGTGGACGGGGGCGAGCTCGCGCAGCCGCCGGTAGCGGGGATGGGGATCGTGGCGGCCCGCGGCGGAGCGGAACAGCTCCTCGACCACCGCGTCCGCCGAGCCCGAGTCCACCGCCACCAGAACGTCGTCCCCCGGTCGCACCCGGTGAGTCTAGTGGCGCCCGGCCGAAATTCGTGACCCATCAGGCGGC
>JRHI01000970.1_pt1 | contig 27568 bp, 26 predicted proteins | sample 215371 | NCBI WGS metagenome assembly JRHI01 (sample SAMN02929681, study PRJNA255918) | sediment metagenome | biome: cave system; feature: Ice Cave; material: Sediment; isolation source: sediment from deep within a dark volcanic ice cave with no known source of... ...
CTGGCCAGCCGCAGAGTCCACCTCCTGGGCGTGACCGAGCACCCCACCGGGCCCTGGGCGACCGAGGTGGCCCGGAACCTCGCCGGTGACCTGGCCGACGAGGATCGTCGGTTCAGCTTCCTGATCCGTGACCGGGACGCGAGGTTCACCGGGTACGAGGATCATCCCCACCCCGGTCCGGGCGCCTCGAGCTAACGCCTACGCCGAGCGCTGGGTAAGAACGGTGCGCACCGAGTGCCTCGACCACCTCCTGATCCTCGGCCGCCGCCACGCCCAGCGTGTCCTGCGCACCTACGTGTCCCATTACAACGGGTAAGGGCCCGCACCGAGGCCTCGACCTGGCGCTGCCAGACCTGCCGCACGTCGGAGCCGTCGCCGACGGCTCCCTTGTCGACATGGAGCGCCGTGACATCCTCGGCGCCCTCATCCACGAATACCAACGAGTTGCGGCATAGCCGGCTCGACGCTCCACTCGTCGCCGCCGTGGGCTTCATACCCCTTGTCCATGCCGATGCGTGACGACTCCGGCCGAGTCCTTGCGCCCACGGGGGCGAGCGAGCTCGAACCAGGAGCCGACAGCTGCTCAGACGGCGCCGCCCTTCACTGGCACCGCTTCCCGTGCCGGCCGACATTGTGGAGCCCTTCAACTTCAAGCGCCGCTGGTGCCGGTGAACACTGAAGCGGGTCTTCTTGGGCCCCGTAAGCCGCGCTCTCACCGGAAGCGGTGACCTACCCGAGCATCAAGGGGTGGATCGTCGGTCAGATAGAAAGCTTCCGGTCCTAGTGCCCAAAGTCGGTAGCCCGAAGAGCGCTGTCGGATCTTGTGATGGACGCAGCACCCTGGCCCTCCTCCCGTTCGCCCGTCAACACTTTGCGATACGGCACGAACACTATCGTGGACAACGGGCTACTATGGGAGACGATCGCTTCGGACGGGCCAGATGCCAGGGGAGGGCGTATGGACGGTATCCACGACATGGGCGGCACGCAGGGTTGGGGCATAGTCGTCATCGATCCCGACGAGCCGGTCTTCCACGTCCCCTGGGAGGCCAAGGCGTTCGCGTTTGGCGCGCTCTCCGCCCGGCTGTCGGGGCAGAACCTCGACGCTATGCGCCACGCAATCGACCGCCAACACCCGGTCGACTACCTCGCGGACGGCTACTACGGCCGGTGGCTCGGCGCCGTGGAGACCATGCTCATCGACAGCGGCGTGCTGGCGCCCGGTGCCGTCGAGGCACGCGCCCGCAAGCTGCGGGGCGAGGACGTCGAGGAGCCACCGGCGCCCAGCGAGCACAAGCCCGATTACCAACCCACGGCCGGCGGTTCGCTGCGGAGAACCGACCGCCAGCCTCGCTTCGCCGTCGGTGACCGGGTGCGGGCCAAGACCCACGCCCACGCCGGCCATACCCGCCTCGTCCGGTACATCCGGGGACACGTCGGGACGGTGACCGTCGTCCAGCCGTCGCAGGTCCTGCCCGACACGCACGCCCACTTCATCGCCGAGAACGCGCAGCCGGTCTACGCCGTCTGCTTCGACTCGGCTGAGCTGTGGGGTCCGGACGCCGAGCCTTTCGCCCTGACCATCGACTGCTACGAGGACTACCTGGTGCCCGCGACATGACCGCGCTCCCCCACGTCTCCGATCGTCCGACGCCGGCCCAGCGCGCCGAGGCGCTCGAGTCGCTGCTCGTCGAGAAGGGCCTCATCGACCCGAAGGTCGTCGACGGCCTGATCAAGAACTATGAGGAGAACGTCGGTCCCCTGAACGGAGCCAAGGTCGTGGCCCGGGCGTGGATCGATGCCGAGTACAAGGCCCGCCTCCTCGAAGACGGCACCGCTGCCGTCGCCGAGTTCGGGTTCAAAGGCCCGCAGGGCGAGCACATCGTCGTGCTTGAGAACTCCGCCGACGTGCACAACATCGTCGTCTGCACGCTCTGCTCGTGCTACCCGTGGCCGCTGCTCGGGCTGCCGCCGGACTGGTATAAGGATCCGGCCTACCGGTCGCGCATCGTCCGGGAGCCCATGAAGCTGCTCGGCGAGATGGGCCTCGCTCTCGACGACAGCGTCGACATCCGGGTGTGGGACTCAAGCTCGGAGGTCCGCTACTTCGTCCTGCCCGAGCGCCCCGCGGGCACCGACGGCCTCTCGGAGGACGAGCTCGCCGCCCTCGTGACTCGCGACGCGATGGTCGGGGTGGCGAAGGTCGACGGGCCATGACCGCGCTGCCTGTCGCGCTCGATATCGATGGGGTCGCGGCCCCGCCACGGGCCAACGGCGAACTCGTCTTCGCTGAGCCGTGGGAGAGTCGTATCTTCGGGGTGACCCTGTCGCTCTACGAGGCCGGGTACTTCGAGTGGGCGGCGTTCCAGCGCGAGCTCATCGCCGCCATCGCCAGCTGGGAGGCCGACCACGCTCCCGATGCCGACTACCGCTACTACGCGTGCTGGCTGCGGGCCCTCGAGTCGCTGCTCGAGCAGCTCAACGTCGTGCAAGCCGCCCAGATCCGGGCCCGCATCGCCGAGCACCTGGCCCGTCCCCCAGGGCACGACCACGACCACGGTGACCATGACGAACATGACCCTGATCACCATCGCGGCGGCGTGTGAGCGAGTCGGCCCGGACGGTGTCGGTCCGGGCGGTGTGGGCGAGCGGGTATCGCTGCACGGTGAGCGCCCGCCAGCACCGGATCCCGGTCGACGAACCCACGTGGGCCCGGGGCACAGACACCGGGTCGACGCCGACGGAGCTGTTCCTGGCCTCGCTGGGTTCGTGCTTCGCCCTGGCGATCGGCCACGTGGCTTCGAAGCACGGCATCGAGATCGGCTGCATCGACATCGAGGTGACCGGGACCTACGACGGGCCGTCCTTCCGTGCGCTGACCCTCGACGTGCGGGTCGAGACGCCTGAGGAGGACCGCGTCGACGACCTGCTCGAGCGGGCCAGGAAGGTCTGCTACGTGTCGAACACCCTCGCCCACCCGCCGCCCGTCGTGGTGCGGCGGGTGGGGCCGTGACTACCAGTCTGGGCGGAGGGCGCTGACCGTGGCCCGGCGGCTGCGTCGCACGCAGTCGAGGGCGACGTCGACGAGTTCGCCGACCGCGATGGGATCGTGCCAGCGGTGGGCGGCCACGAACGCCGGCCAGTCGTCGGGGCCGATCAGCTGCTGGTCGCTGTAGTCCAGCTCGTCCCACGTAAGGGCCAGCTCGATGAGCTCGGTAGCCCCGTAGATCCCGTCTCCCTCGAGCTGCAGCAGGCGGTCGTGGTGGTCCGGGAACTCGGCCTGAAAGGCACAGGCGCATACGGACGTGGTGCGAAGGTCGATCATGGAAGAGTCGCTCCTCGGCGGCGGACGTCGAACGCACTGTCGCACGAGCCGTTGCGCAGCCGTTACGTTACCGTGCAACGGCGTCGTGCGGCCGGGCCAGCGCGAGATCGAGGCCCCACGCCAGTGCCGCCCCCGACGATGCGCCGACGGCCACCAGCTTCGCCCGGGCGGCGCGGACCGCCGGCGGCGACCGGGCGGCGACGGCGCCGAGCAGGTCGTGGAGCGGCTCGATCGACTGGCCTGCCGCAGCCCACCGCAGGAACGCCGTCGCCAGGTCCGTCGTCCGGACCGCCGCCACGAGGTGCCGTCGACGCTCACCACCGCCGGGGTCGGTCAGGGCGTCGACGACGAGGACACCGGCGAGCACGTCGTCGCCGGACGGCGTCAGGCCAGGGCCGCGGCCACCGAGGAGGGCAGCCGCGGCGGGCAGGTCCCCGGTGAGGACAGCGCAACCGGCGGCGTCCAGGTCGGCCGACGCCAGCCCTATGTCCGGGGGAGGCCCGCTGGCGGCCCGCGCCCCTGCCCGCCCGGCAAGGTCGAGCTTCGGCGGGATCCACATGTGCGCTCGGTCGATGCGTTCCCGCAGGTCCCCGACGACCAGTCGGTCGGCCTCGAGTGCGATCCCATCGCCGACCCGGAGGGGCGGGACGCGGCTGAGGCGGAGGTGGAGTGGCCCGTTCGGAACGGAGGGACCGACCAGGGCGAGGAGCTGACCGCCGACGCGCACGTACGCGGCCTTGGTGAAGACGCCGCACACGCTGCCTGTTCCGGCGGCGCCGAACCACGCCTCGCCTGCGCTCAGGATCCGGCTCATCCCTGGCTCGCTCAGCGGCCGGGCCCACCGAGGCGGCGGTCAAGCGCCAGCAGCGCATCCACGAAGCACGCCAGCGGCGCCGTCGCCACGCCGGCACCGACCTGGCCCGTCCCGGCCGTGGCATGGAGGATGCCGGTCGTGACTTTGGGCGCGGCGCCCGACTCCACCACCTTGCGCACGTCGACACCCACCGGCGTGCCCCGGAAGTCGAGTAGGGGGAGCTTGAAGCGGGAGCTGCGGGACCCGCAGATCCGGTCCATGTCCTCGGTCATGGCCAGCGCGTCGGCCATCGTCCCGCCGACGAAGGCGGCCACGAATGGCGACGAGCCAGCGGCTGGACCGCCGAGCCCGCACAGCTCGAGCACGGCGCTGTCACCCACGTCCGGGGCGCTCGTCTCGGGACCGAAGCCGGAGTAGTACAGGGCTTGCCCGATCGGGGGAGCCGGCGCCAGGAACCACTTCGCGTCGCCGGCGACGCGGATGCCGAAGTCGGTGCCGTTGCGCGCCATCGTCGTCACGATCGACGAGTCCGGCACCTGCATGGCCCATCCCGTCGCGGCCCGGGCCGCGGCCATGGCGAGGTTGAGGAAGAACAGGTGGTTCCGGGAAAGGAACCATCCCAGGTCCACCCGGCGGGCGTCGTCGAGGGCGAGGAGGTGGGGAAGCAAGGTCTTCGTGAGCAGGTTGGTGCTGGCTTGGGTGCGGATGTGGACGTCGTCGCCCATCTGAACGCCCTGGGCGGCGAGCCCGAAGACGTCGATCGGATCGCACCGGCGGACGGCCGCATCAAGCAGCGGCCCCGCCACGTCCCGCAGGAACCGCAGCCGCTCGACGGCGGCCGGCGTCTCCATCCCGAACCACGCCGTCTCGCCCGGCCCCTGGTTGAGGGGACAGAACGCCCGGTTGCCGCCCGGCTCGTTCTCGACCACGAACACCGGCTGGGACGGCCCGAGAGCGGTAACCATCGGCACGACGGCGTCGTGGAGGTTGGCCGGCTCGATGGTGACGTCGCCCGCTTCGAGGAGCCTCCCGGCCTCGTCGAGGTCGGCAGCCCAGCCCTCGGCGATCACCGCGGCCCGCATCGAACGGCGGAGCGGATCGCACACCCGGTCGAACTCGATCGGGGGGCCGCAGTGCAACAGCATCCGGTTCCCGAAGGCCGGGATCACCTCGTGCGCCGGTCGGACGCCGGCGAGGACGGGTACGACCTGGTCGAGGCGGCGCAGCACCTCGGTGTTGGCCTCGCCCACCCGCTCAGCGTGAGGACCCCAAAGGCGGCGCAACGCCGCGATGGCCGACGGGTCGCCCCCCGCCGGGATCCGCCAGTCGACGCGCTCCACGTCGCGGCCCTGGGCGGCGACGGCATCGGCGAACAGGCCGAGACCGACGTTGATCACGGCGACGTCGTCGGGCAACTCGATGGCGGTTTCCGGTGGGGTCGTGGTCACGGTGTAGCTCCAAGGGGTTGGGGTCGACGGGCGACGGACGCGGCGCGGGCCCGCAACGCCGCGTCGGCGGCGTCGAAGGTGCGGGCCCGCCGGGCGGCGGCGGCGGCCAGGTCGGCGGTGCGGGCCCGCACCTCGGCGACCATCCGACCGGCGGGGCCGGCGGCGGCCCCCCCGGTCCCGGTACGGGTCGCCACGATCGCCGCCGGATCTAACACGGTGGCGAGGACATCGGGATCGAGGTCGAGCGGCCGGCTACCGAGATCGGCGGCCGCGTCGCGCAGATCCCCTACCGTGATGTCGAGACCCCGACGGCCCGAGCCGGCCACCCGGTGCACGGCGGTCCCGACGATGCGGTAGGCGCTGCGGTAGTCGAGGCCGCACGTGATCATGATGTGGTCGGCGAGATCGGTGGCCTGGCTGAAGCCGTCCTCGAGGGCGGCGCGCAGCCGCGCCTCGTTGAAGGTCAGGCTGGCGACGACACCGCGGCTGAGCCGCAGGATCCGGCCCGCCAGGTCGAGGGTGTCGGGGATCTCGGTGTAGGCGAAGATCAGCTTGTCGCTACGGGCGGACGGCCCCTTCTGCAGCGCCAGGAACCCAGCCAGGCGACCGATGATCACGCCGGCCGCCCCGCGGATCATCGACAGCGCGTAGGGGTTGCGCTTTTGGGGCATCAACACGCTGGCCCGGGTGAAACCCTCGCCCAGGTTCACGAAGTCGAACTCCGTGCTCGACCAGATCTCGAGGTCCTCGGCCAAGGCGTCCTGGGTCATGGCCAGGCTGGCGAGGGTGGCCAGCAGACTGACGAGGCCGTCGGTCTGCCACATCGCGTCGCGGGTGTTGGGGATGACCCCCTCGAACCCGAGGAGGGCGGCGAGCGACTCGCGGTCCGGTCGCAGGCCGGTCCCGTTGACGCACCCGGCGCCGCCGGGGCTGATGTTGATCCAGTCGAGCGCCGCGACGAGACGTTCGCCGTCTCGCAGGGCCGGGTAGGCGAACGACAGCAGGTAGTGGCCGACGGTGGAGGGCTGCGCCTGCTGGAGGTAGGTCTGGTCGGGGAACAGGAGGTCGCTCGTGGCGGCCGCCTGCTCGCCGAGCGCGGACCCCAGTGCCGCGACGTCCCCGATCAGCGCGGCGACCTTCCGGCGGAGGTGGATGCGGAACGCGATTCGGGTGGCCTCCCGCCGGGGGCGTCCGGCGTGCAGCCAGCCGGCGGTGTCACCGATGCGCTCGACGAGGACTCGCTCGCGCGAGTTGTACGGCTCGCCGTCCGCCGGGTCGTAGGGAAAATCGGCGCCGATGGCGTCGATGTCGAGCAGGGCGCCGAGCAGAGTGACGGCCGCCGGCTCGGGGATGATCCCCCGGTCGAGCAGGTCCACCACGTGGGCCAGGTCGGCGAGGTTGAGGCCCTCGTGCATCATGGCGGCATAGGACGTCTCGATGGCGAAGCCGCCCTCGACCAGCTCGGGGGCGGGCGGGGCGGTAGGGAAGCCGGCCGGCCGGCTGGTGCTCATCGCTGATCCGCCCCGGCCGCGGCGAAGTCGGCGGCACCGACGAGGCCCCCCGTGTGCCAGAAGACGGTCGTGCCGTCCCCCCACCTATCCGCCCGGTCGATGAGGATCGCGATGGCCTTGGCCGTGTAGGTCGGGTCGACGAGCAGGCCCTCGGTGCGCAGGGCCCGCTCGGCTGCCTCGAGACCGGCGGCGCCGGGGAGGCCGAACCCTGCGCCGATGGCGTCGACCACCTCGAGGGTGGCGGGCCTGGGCGGTGGGGCGCCGATCCGGGCCGCGCAGGCGGCGGCCAGGGCGCCGACCGCCGCCTCGGTCTCGTGGACGGACCGGCTCACGGCGGCAGCGACGACGGTCGTGGGCCACCCCAGGGCCGCGACCCCGGCGACCAGGCCCGCAGCGGTCCCGCCCGAGCCGGCGGCCACCACGAGGCGGGCGGGGGGTTCACCGGCGAGGGCTGGGCCGAGCTCGGCGACGGCTGCGGCGGCACCGGTCGCCCCCACCGCGGTGGCGCCACCGCGCGGGACCACGTAGGGCCGGCGCCCGGCGGCGCGCAGCTCGCCGCCGAGTTCGGCGGCCGAGCCTTCGACCGGATCGCGCTCGGGGTCGCCGGTGAAGTGGACGCTGGCACCCCATCCGAGGGCCGCGGCCAGATTCGGGTGGGGTCGGTCGGGCGGATCGCCGAACAGCACCAGGTGGCACTCGATCCCGGCCATCCGTGCCGCGGCGGCGAGGGCGGGGCAGAAGTTGGAGCTCGGGCCGCCGCACCCCACGACCGAGTCGCAGCCGCCGTTCAGGGCGTCGCCGATGAGGAACTCGAGCGCCCGTGTCTTGGTGCCCGCCTGGACAAAGCCGATGAGGTCGTCCCTCTTGATGCGCAGGTCGATCCCGAGTTCGGACCCGAGGCGCCTACTGGTGGTGAGCGGCGTCGGGAGCACGCCGAGGGGAAAGACGGCTGACCCGCTCCGAGGTGCGCTCACGACCACCGCTCGGCTTCGCCCGCTCTGGCCCGAGCGGCGCGCGCCACCACGTCGTCGACGGCTCGCGTGGCCGTGGCGATCGAGGGGTTGGCCACGATGTGGCGGATCGCGGCGGGATCGAGGGTGCCGGTTGCGATGACGCTGTCGACGAGGTTCTCGCCGGCGCGCTGCGACCGGGCGAGGACCTCCTGGAGGGCGGCCTGGGCCTCGTGCTTGCCCATCCGGGCGGCGAGCGCGGCGAGCACCTCCTCCGATGAGAGGTACCCTCCCCGGGCCGCCACGTTGGCCGCCATGGCCCGGCCGTCGACCTCAAGGTCGGCGGCGATGTCGAGGGCCAGGCGCAGCGCAGTCGACGTGATCAGGCAGACCTCCGGGAACGCCGCCCACTCCGCCTTCCACGGCCTCCCGTCGCGCTCGTGGATGGCAACCATCCCCTCGAGCAGGACACCGGCATTGGCGCGGGCCAGGCGGGCGAGGGTGTCGAGGTGCTCGCTTCGCTCGGGGTTGCGCTTGTGGGGCATGGTGATGCTCCCCACGGCGTCGGCGTCGGCCGGCTCCCGCAGCTCGCCGATCTCCGGGCGCTGCAGCTCGTAGATCTCGCCGCCGATGCGGGCGAGGGTGCCGCACACCATCGCCAGCAGGAAGCCGAACTCGGCCAGTCGGTCCCGTGACGTCAGCCACGGGACGAGCGGGTCTGCCAGGCCGAGCCGGGCGCAGAACTCGGCTCGTAGGCGCGGGCCGAGCTCCCCGAAGAATCCCAGTGTCCCGACGGCGCCACCCAACTGGCCGACCAGCCACCGCTCCCGGCCTTGCGCGAGACGCTCGATGTGGCGGCGGACCTCGTCGGCCCATGACGCCGCCTTCAGCCCGAACGTCACCGGTGCGCCCGGCTGCGCGTGCGTCCGTCCGCTCATCACCGTGTCTCGATGACCGAGCGCGAGGTCGAGGAGATGACGTTCGAGGGTGTGCAGGTCCGCCCAGACGATCCCCCCCACGGCGCGCAGCACCGTGACGGTCCAGGTGTCCGTGACGTCTTGGACCGTCGCGCCGTAGTAGACGAACTCGGCGGCGTAAGGGGGGAGCACCCGGCGCAGCGCGGCAATGAAGCCCAAGGTCGAGTGCGAGGTGCGCCGGGTCTCCGCGGCCACGAACGACAGGTCGAGCACCCCGGCGTCGACGGCGGCGATGGCCGACGCCGCGTCGGCCGGGATGATGCCCAGCGCGGCCTGGGCCGCGGCCAGTGCCGCCAAGATGTCGAGCCAGCCCTGGTACATGGCCCGGTCCCCGAACAGGGCGCGCACCCCCTCGGTCCCCCACAGATGGGAGAACGCGGCGCTGTCCGTCAGGCGGGCGCCCAGAGCGGCTCCACCTCCCTCGCCAGCGCGGCCAGCGCCTCGCCGATCTGGCTCAGACTGGCGCCCCAGGGCACAACGGCCAAGCCGGGCTCGACGTGGATGTCCCGCTCCAGCAGGCAGCACTTCGTCAGGACGACGCCGGGAAGGCCGGCCGCGAGTCGCCGCGGGCACACGTCGACGGAGGCGGCGGGCTCGGCGCCGTAGAACCATGCGTGGATCTCGCGGGAGCGGGCGCATCCGATGAGCGTCCAGCGGCGGTGCGGCGGCCGCTGGTCGAGGAACCAGATGTCCCGGCCCCGGAACTCGATCTCAGCGCCCCGGCAGGGAAGCAGAAGCGCGCCCTCGTCGGGGGCGACGTCCTCGAGCCCGACCGACTCGGCCTCGAGGACAATGGGGGGCAGGTGTTCCGTCACGTCGAGAACCCGCTGGGCCTGCTCCAGCAGCTTGGCGGGGGTGGGAGGGACGACCTCGACCACGCGGATGCGTACCGGTCCGGGGTCGAGGATGAAGCTGATGTGGCCGTAGCGCCCATGGACGAGCACGCACCGCCGCCCGCGCGCCGCCGGGTCCTCGGCGGCGCGGGCCAGCTGGGCGGGGACGCCGGTGTCTAGCTCGGGCCGCTCGAGGAGGCAGGTCTCCTCCGGCCCGGCGAGCACCTCGATGGCGGTGATCGGCGCGAAGAGCGAGGCCTCGTCGCTGCGGTGCGCGGCGACGAGCGCGTGCCCGGCGCCGTTGTCGACCGCGATCCACCGGGTCCGCCGGTACGCCTCCCGGCCGACGAAGTGAGCCGCGAGCGAGTCGGCGTCGAGCGGGACGTCGACCTCGGTGACGGCCACCCCGCGGTAGGCGCCTGGGATCAGGTTGGCCATGGCCGGCAGGCGTCGGTGGCGGCAAGCGCCATCCCGTCGGCACACCTCAGTTTTCGATCGTGGCGCTCGCTGCCCGCCTGGACCGGTCGTGCGGTGTCGGCTCTCAGGCCGAGGCGGAGCGCCTCGAGTCCGAGTGCCTCACGGGGGGCGACGTTGGCCAGGTTGACATCGGGGCCAAGCATGCGGATGAACCAGGCCTGCTGGTCCTTTCGAGGCGCCTCGAACACGAGACGCTCCGGCCCTGCGACCTCGAGCAGGGCGTCGACGACCGTCTCGCGCACCAGACCATCGGGTCCGAAGATGCCGACAGTGCCGCTCTCTCGCCCCTCGGCGATGACCCACGTGGCCCCGGCGTCGATGTCCGCCCTGGTGGCGTCCGCCCACGTCCGGGCGTCGACTCGCACAGCCGGGTCCTTGGCGCCGACCTCGGCGAAGACCGTGAAGTCGCGGGCCGCCCGCCGGATCAGGGCCCGCTTGGCGGTCGAGGTCAACGAGCCGAGTCCGTCGGAGACCTCGACGGCGCCGAACCCGGCCTCGCCGAGCCAGTCGAGGCAGACGTCGGTCCGGCCCTGGCGCGCCGCGATCTCGAGCAGCGTGCCTCCCGGGCAGGCCGAGATGCCCTCCTGTCCGAGGAGGAGGAGCTTCTCCTCGAGGCGGGGATCGACGTAGGCCATTCCCCAGCCGAGCTTCCACACGTCGATGTGCGCCGCCCCGGCGTCGAGGAGCGCAACGACCTCAGCGACGGGCAATCCGCCGTCGATGGCGCAGGTGATCCCCCGGTGTCTCGGCTTGGCCGCGCGAACCGGGAGGTCTAGGAAGTCGGGCTTCCGCACGATTCTCATAGTAGATAGCTCTCCACTATGGTGCAACGCACTGCCGTCGATCGGGAGGGGTCGCCGTGGGTGTGAACAGGTCGGCTCGGGCGCTGGACGGCATCGTCGAGCTGGTCCGCTCGAGCCCGGCGATGGCCCAGAAGGCGTCGATCGCCATGGTGCGCGAGGTGCTCGGCGCCGGCGACTGGCTTTCCGGGCCGGGCGACGATGGGGCGCTGCTTCAGACGCCGGCTCCTCACGGCGGCACCGCCGGCATCGTCGTCTGCGGCGAGGCCATCTTTCCGCCGTTCGTGGCCGGTGATCCCTACGGTGCGGGCGTCGCCGCCGTGCTGACCAACGTCAACGACCTGGCGGCCATGGGCGCGGTGCCCCTCGCCATCGTCGACACGGTCACGGGCGACGACGAGCACTGCCGTGCTGCCCTAGAGGGGATGCGCGACGCCTCGGCGATGTACGCGGTCCCCGTCGTCGGCGGCCACCTGACCATCTCCGACGGACCGCCGGCGCTCTCGGCCTTCGGCGTGGGCAGCTGCCCCACGCCGCTCAGTGCGGCGGCGGCGGCGCCCGGCCAGCGCCTCGCCCTGCTGGCCTGCCTCGAGGGCGACATGCGCGACGACTTCCCGTTCTTCCGGTCCTTTGAGCAGCGGCGGGGACGGCTCGACGGGGACGTCCGGCTGCTCGCCGAGCTGGCCGGGACGGGTGCGTGGGTCGCTGCCAAGGACGTCAGCATGGCCGGACTGTTGGGATCGTTGGCCATGCTGCTCGAACCCTCGCGCTGCGGCGTCACCCTGGAGCTCGATCGGCTGCCATGCCCAGACGGGGTGGCGCTGGAGCGGTGGTTGATCGCCTTCCCCTGCTTCGCCTTCTTGGTGTGCAGCCCCGAGGATCGGGTCGGCGACTGCCGGCTCGCCGCTGAGAGGCGGGAGCTCACCTACACCGACCTGGGCACACTTGACGAGAGCGGACTCCTCCGCCTGCGCGACGGCGATCGGTGCGTGACGGTCACCGATGTGGGCCGCGAGGACATCACCGGCCTGCGAGCCCGCTGACCCCCTCCGGCGTCACACCCGGCGCAGGTCGATGTCCATCGGCTGGTGCGGCAGGTTGACGTAGGTCTCCACGGTCCCCGCCCGGCGCCAGCCGAGCGCCTCGAAGAACCGCACGTTCGGCAGCTGGACGTGGGCGGTCATCCGATGCCCGCCGCGCTGGGCGGCGGTGCGGACGGCGAACCCCACGAGCGGCGCCCCGATGTGGCGCCGCCGGAACGCGGCCAGCACCGCCAGCCGGTCCCCCTGCCACAGGGAGCCGTCGGCGGTCGTTGGGTACAGCCGGACTGCGCCGGCGGGCTCACCGCCGAGGTAGCCGACGACCTTCAGGGTGGCGGGGTCCCCGTCGACGGGATCGGTGTCGTCGACCGGGAAGACCGACTGCTCGTGGACGAACACCTCGCGCCGTATCCGATGGTGGACGCCGACGTCGGCGGGGGCATCAGCGATCGCGCACCAGATGGCCTGGGCCGGGACCCGCCGGGACTCACGCCCCGATCGCGGTGTGATGCGTTCGGAGTCCACGGTCGGTCCTCCTTCCGATCTCGAGGCGCTGCTCGACGGCAGCCATCGGTGAGCACGCCTGGCACCGGGCGCACCCGGCCAGCGCGGTGGAGGCGCCCAGGCCGTGCTCGCGGAGGTACGGCACGACCCGGCCGACGATGCGCTCGACGTAGCCGTGGTCCGGCGACTGCCAGTCGGCCATCAGGCTCCCGGCCACCGGCCGGAGCGGAACGACGAACGGGTACACCCCCATGTCGATGGCCCGCCGGCAGCCTTCGACGGTGAGATCCGGATCCTCGCCCATGCCCACGATCACATAGGTCGTCACCTGGCCCGGCCCGAAGCAGGCGACGGCTCGCTCCCAGGCGTGGAAGTACCCCTCGATGCCGGTGCGCGCCTTGGCCGGGGCGACGCGCTCCAGCACCGCGGGGTCGAAGGTCTCCACGTGGATCCCGACCGTGTCGGCGCCGAGGTCACGCACGGCGTTGATGGCGTCGAGGTCCTCCGGCGGCTCGAACTGGACCTCGACGGGGAGGCCGGACGCGTCTTTGACGGCGTTGGCGCACCGGCCGACGTACAGCGCCCCCCGGTCAGGGGCGCGGGTGCTCCCGGTCGTGAGGGTCACGTCCACGACCCTGTCGAGCTCCTTGGCCGCCACGGCCACCTCGGCGAGCTGGGCCGGTTGCTTGCGGGCGATCGTGCGACCGGAATCGAGCGAGACGCCGATGCCGCAGAAGGTACACTGGTCGTCGTTGCCCCAGTAGGCACAGGTCTGGAGGACGGTGCTGGCCAGCGAGTCGAGATGGAGGAGGGCGATCTTCCAGTACGGGATGCCGTCCGCGGTTTCGAGGTCGTAGAAGCGGGGCCGGGTTTGGGTGCGGGCCCCGGCCCGCCGTCGCCCGTGTTCGTAGAGCCCGAACCCGTCGTCCTCGGCGCGCAGCTCGAACGGCGACCGGCCCACCCGGGCCGCGTCGGTGTCGAGGGTGAGCGCCACGCCGTCGACCCACAGCATCCCGACGTCGGACGGACCGGCACCCCCCGATCGGCCCTCCACGGGCGACGGCGCCCGCAGCCCTTCGCTCTGCAGGCGCAGGACCAGGTCAGCAAGGTCACCGGTGTGGGGCTCGTGGTGCTCGGTCATGCCCCGGCTCCCGTCAGGACCGCTGGAAGGTACACGCAGGTGCACCCGAGTCGTGTCGGAAAAGATCGATCGGCATTTACTATACGAGATGGTCTTGGCTGTCAAGGTGCTCGACGAGGGTCCGGACCTCAGCGAGGTGACGGTCACGTTCCTCGGCTGACGAGGCCTCGCGGTCGGCGCCCAGCGAAGACGGCGGCGCGTGCAGCGCACCGGTCGACAGGTCCACGCGCCGCGGACGGATGGCGAAGAGGACCCCGCCGGTGTCGATGTCGATGTCCGTGGAGGAACTGACCGCCGCGCCGGTAGCCACGTGGATGCACAGCACCGTCGGGACGGGCACGCCCAGCGCGGCCGGACCGTCCATCCAGGCCCAGGGCTCGCCCGCCTGCCGGGCGGCGTCGATGGCCGCCAGGCGGGATCGGCGCTCCGCATCGGCGTGCAGCTCACGATGGCGCATGGCGCAGGCCGCCTTCACCGCCGCCCCCGCCAGGATCCACGGGGCCGGCGCATCGGGCGCGACCTCGGCGATCAGGTCCGGCCCCTGCGCCGCGGCCGCCACCAGACCCGCCAGGTCGAACACGGTGGCGCGGAGATGGCCCACCAGCGCCCCGATGAGCCTGACCACGCCCTCGTAGACCTGCACATCCGACATCAGCGAGGCGTACAGGCCGTCCTCTGCGGCCTGCCAGCCGGCGGTGATCGCTGCGTCCTCCTGGCACTCCGGCACCTTTACTATGCTAGATGTTTCATCTACCATCCGACAAGAAAGGCACGGTGGCTCGCCGTGGCCACCGGGAAGGGGCTCGTGGAACGTACCGTCGTGATCGCCCTGGGCGGCAACGCGCTGACGCGCGAGGGCCAGAGCGGCTCCTACGACGAGCAGATGGTGAACGCCCGGCGCATGGCGCGCTCGATCGGCTCGCTGCTCGACGAGGGCTGGCGGGTGGTGGTCGTCCACGGGAACGGCCCCCAGGTGGGCAACCTGGCGATCCAGGCGGAGCGGGCCGCCGATCTGGTTCCGCCGCAGCCGCTGTTCTCCCTCGATGCCATGACCCAGGGTCAGCTCGGCAGCATGATCACCCTGGCCCTGCTCGAGGAGTGCGGTGACGAGGTACGCGGCGTGGTCACGGTCGTGACCCATGTCACCGTCCGGCGCGACGACCCCGGATTCCGGCATCCGACCAAGCCGATCGGGCCTTTCTTCGCCGAGGAGCGCGCCCACGAGCTCGCCGGCGCCGGAGGGCGGCCGATGGCGGAGGATTCCGGGCGCGGTTACCGACAGGTGGTGGCGTCCCCGCAGCCCGTGGCCATCCTCGAAGCCGACGCCGTGCGCGAGCTCGTCGACAGCCACTACCTGGTCATCGCCTGCGGCGGCGGAGGGGTCCCCGTCACCCGTACGTCCACCGGGTACGAGGGCGTCGAGGCCGTCATCGACAAGGACTACTCGGCCCAGCTGCTGGCCACCACGATCGGGGCCGAGGCGCTGGTGCTCGTTACGGGCGTGGCCGCCGTCCAGATCGATTTCGGGACACCTGACCAGCGAGCCGTCAACCTGCTGAGCGTCGCCGAGGCCGAACGCTACAGCGCCGAGGGCCAATTCCCGCCGGGAAGCATGGGGCCCAAGGTCGACGCCTGCCTCCGCTTCCTCCACGAGGGCGGGTCGGCGGCGGTGATCACGACCGCAGAGCTGATGCTCGACACGCTTACCGACCCGCCGGCCGACGGGCGCCCGATCGGCACCCGGATCGTCCGCAACCGCGTCCCGGCGAGGGGGCGTTGATCGTGCAACGCCTCGTCATCCACTCCGACACCTACCTCGACTCCGTGCTGCTCCTCGCCGCCACCCGAGCGATGACCGCCACCGACGGCGTCACCTGGGCGACGGCGGTGATGGCAACCCCGGCCAACGTCGAGGGGCTCCGCGGGCAGGGCATCGACAATGCCGCCTTGGACACCGCCTCGGCCAACGACCTCGTGCTCGCGGTCGTCGCCGCCGACAACGAGCAGGGCGATGCCGCGCTGCGGGCCGGCGACGACGCCCTCTTCGCGACGCGGCCCGCTGCGGCCGGCGTGGAGGAGCCGGCCCGGTCCGTTGACGAAGCCCGCCGGCGGCTGCCCGACGGGAACGTGGCGATCGTGTCGGTGCCGGGCCCGTTCGCCGCGCTCGAGGCGCACAAGGCCATCGGTGCCGGTCTGCACGTGCTGCTCTTCAGCGACAACGTACCGGTCGACGAAGAGGTGGAGCTCAAGGCGCGCGCCGTCCGGCTCGGTCGTCTGATGATGGGCCCCGGGGCCGGCACCGCCGTCCTGGGCGGCTGCGGTCTCGGGTTCGCCAACGTCGTGTCCCGGGGGCGGGTGGGCGTCGTGGCGGCTGCAGGCACCGGGGCGCAGGAGGTCATGGCGCTGGTGGACCAGTGGGGCGGCGGCCTGTCCCAGGTCATCGGCGTCGGCGGCCGTGACCTCTCGGAGGCGGTCGGCGGGCGCATGGCCGGCGCCGCCGTGCACGCCCTCGACGCCGACCCGGGTACCGAGGTCATCGTGGTGGTCTCCAAACCGCCGAACCCGACGGTGGCCCGATCTGTCATCGCCCGGGCATCGGCCACCCCCGTCGTGGCCGCCCTTATCGGCGTCGACGGGCTCGACGGGCTTCCGGAGGGTACGGTCCTCACCTCGACCCTCGAGGGAGGAGCCCGAGCGGCGATGACCCTGCTCGGCGTGGCCGTTCCGGATGACACCGCCGACCTGCGCCGGGTGGTGGAGGCGGCGAGCCGGCGCCTCGGCCCCGAGCGCACCCTCGTCCGCGGCCTCTACTCGGGCGGGACGCTCTGCTATGAGTCGTTGGGCCTGTTGGGCCAGTTGCTCGGGCCGGTGTACTCCAACATCCCGCTCGACAAGACCCACGGCCTGCCGGCCCCCGTCGGCGCCCACGTCTGCTTGGACCTCGGCGAGGAGGAGTACACCAAGGGGCGGCCCCACCCGATGATCGACCCCGACGCGCGGCTCGAGCTGCTGGACGCGGCCGCACGGCGCAGTGACGTCGCCGTCATCCTCATCGACATCGTCCTCGGCCACGGCGCCCACCACGACCCGGCGTCGATCTTCGCACCGGTGTGCGAGCGGATCGCCGCCTCGGGCGGCCCGGTCATCGTGGCCTACGTGCTCGGCACCCGCGGTGATCCGCAGGGGCTCGAGGCACAGCGAGCCCGGCTGGGCGCCGCCGGGTGCGTCGTCGCCCCCACCGCGGCGCGCGCCGCACTCGCCGCCGCGGCGTTGGCGACACGACGGCCCGACCTGGTGGAGTCGACGCCATGAACGGTCCGGCGAGGTTCTCCGGACGCGTCGCGCTGGTCACCTACTCCACAAAGCCGAGAGGTGGCGTGGTCCACACCCTCGCCGTGGCGGAGGCGCTGGCCCGGCTCGGCGCCGAGGCCGAGGTCATCGCCCTCGCCGACCCTGGAACCGGGTTCTTCCGGGACGTGGCCGTGCCCTGTCGGCTCATCGACACGCCCCCGCCCGCGCCTACCCTCGAGGAGCGGGTGTTCAACTCGGTGGACGCGTTGGCGGCGGGGCTGCGCCGGCTGGGCCGCTCCCTGCCGCCGATCCTCCACACCCAGGACTGCATCGCGGCTCGGGCCGCCTGCCGGGTGCGCGACGAGAAGCTTCCCGTCACCGTGGTGAGGACCGTCCATCACGTCGACGACTTCTCGACCCCAGCGCTGGTGGAGTGCCAGCGTCGCGCCATCTTCGAGCCCGATCGGGTGCTCGTGGTGTCGGAGACCTGGCGGCACACGCTGCGCGACGACTACGGCGTCGACGCCGATATCGTGCCGAACGGCGTCGAGGTGACCCGGTTCGCCAAGGTCCCGGACCCGGCGACGGTCGCGGCGCTGCGGGCCCGGGCGGGTGCCGACGACCGGTTCATGTTCCTCACGGTGGGCGGCATCGAGCCACGCAAGGGGAGCGACCACCTCATGCGGGCGCTGGCTGCGCTCAGGTCCTCGACATCTCCTTCACCGGTCCTCGTCGTCATCGGGGGGCACTCGTTCCAGGACCACACGCCCTACCGCCAAGCCGTGCTCGACAGCCTCCCGGACCTCGGGCTCGAGCTCGGCGTCGACGTCGTGGTCGTGGGCACGGTCGACGACGACGAGCTTCCGGCGTGGTACCACGCCGCTGACACCCTGGCCTTCCCGTCGGTCAAGGAGGGATGGGGTCTGGCCGTGCTCGAGGCGATGGCCGCCGGGCTACCGGTCGTGGCCACCGACATCCCGGTGTTCCGGGAGTACCTGACCAACGGCGTCGATGCCCTCCTCGTCCCGCCCGGCGACGACGCCGCCCTGACGCACGCCATGACCATGGTGATGGGCGACGCTGCTCTCCGAGACCGCCTGGCGAAGGCCGGCCGGTCCGTCGCGGCACGCTACGGATGGGACTCGAGTGCGCGCCGCCACCTAGCCGTCTACGAGACCCTCCGGCGCCGCAGCGGGAATTTGTCGGAGTCCTAACCTCGACGACGACGCGTCGCGACGCGTTGGGTCGCGTCGCGACGCACACTGGTGGCGTGAGGCCGGTCACAGCACCAACCGGACGTGTCGCGCTCCAGCTCGTGGGTCCCTTCGCGGTCACCGTAGATGGGACGTCGGTGGATGTCCCCGCTGGTCGCGCTACGCAGCTCTTGCAGCTGCTGGCCCTGCACCCCGGCCGGCTGGTGTCGAGTGACCGCATCGTCGAAGCCCTCTGGGCCGAACCGCAACCGTCGGCCTACCAGGGGGTGGCCTCGCTCGTCAGCCGGCTACGGCGAGCTATCGGACCCGACAGCATCGAGGGCGACCGGCGGGGCTACCGCCTGACGAGCGCCGTCGTCACGGACCTCGCTGCGATCGAGTCCCTTCTGGCGAGGGCCTCCGCCGAGCTGCGGGCGGGTTCGCCGGCGCGCGCCGCATCCCCCGTCCAGCGGGTTTTGGCCCTGCTCGACCGGGGGGAGCTGATCGAAGGTAGCCCCGACGTACCGTGGGCGGACAGCACCCGCCGCCTGCTCGACCGGGCCCGGCGCGAGGCTAGGGAGCTCGGGTGGGTGGCGGCGGCTCAGCTCGGCGACCACACCCTCGCGGCCGAGCTCGCCGAGGCCGCCGTGGCGATCGACGAGCTCGACGAAGCCGCCGCCGTTGCCGCGATGGCGGCCTGGAACGCGCTCGGCCAGCCGGGACGCGCCGATGCGGTGTACCGCCGCCTGGCCGGCGCCCTCGCCGACGAGCTCGGCGCCGAGCCGGGCGATGCCGCCCGCGCCGAGCGCCAACGGGGTGCTCGCCGCATGGGAATGGCCCCGAAGGCCGCCGAGCCGGCGCCGGGCGGCCCTCCGGTGGGACGGGCTTCGCACTGGGCCGTGCTCACGGGGGAGTGGTCCACGGCCCAACGCGGGTGCCGCCTGGCTGTCGTGGTCGGAGCCCCCGGGGCGGGCAAATCCCACCTCGTCGACCTGCTCTGCCGGGAGATCACCTGTCGCGGTGGCCTGGTGCTCAGGGCGGCGGCAAGGGGCGCGGAGCGCTCGGTGTTCCTGCACCCGCTGGCCGAGGTGCTCGCCGATCATCTCCGCAGCCTGGATCGCGAGAACCGCGCCGCCTTGACGACGGGCTGGGAGGGCCCGCTCCACGATCTGCTTCCCAACCTCGTGGAGGAGCCGGCCGCCTACCAGCGGCTGTCGTCCGAGCTCGAGCACCGACAGGTCCTCGAAGCCGTCGGCTCCGTGCTCGGTCGGATCGCAGCCGAGCACCCGACGGTGCTGGTCATCGAGAACCTCCACCACACCGCGGCGTCGGCGCTGGAGGCGGTCGAATTGACCCGATCCCGACTGGAGGAGACACCCCTGCTCATGGTAGCCACCCTCCGCGCTGAGCCCGACGTCGACGTGTCCGAGTTGCTGGGGAACGTCGATGCCGTCGTCAAGGTGGGTCCCTTCGACCTGGAGGCGACCACGGACCTGGCGGGAGCCGCTGGCCTTCCCGATCTGGCGGGCGCCATCCACGATGCGACGGGAGGTGACCCGTTCTTCGTCATCGAAGCGCTTCGGCTTGCCCAAGACGCCGGACCGGAGGCCGCCCTGCAGGCCCTGGCCGGGTCGGTCCGCGAGGTGGTCCTCGAACGGATCCGGCGATGCGGCCCAGACGTCGACGGGTTCCTCCGGCTGGCGGCGACCTTCGGGCTCATCTTCGACCTCGACGACGTCGCGGCACTCGGCGACCAGCCCCCCGAAACGGTTGCGGACCAGGCCGCCCAGGCCCTCGGGGCCGGACTGATCACTGTCCGCCAGGATCATTTCGCGTTCGCCAGCAGCGTGGTGCGCGACGTGCTCTACACCTCAACGCCGTCGCCGATCCGGGTCAGTCGTCACCGCCGGGCGGCAATAGGCGCCGCCACGCCCGAGGCCCGCGCCCGTCACTTCGACGCCGCCGCCGAGCACGCCGGCGCGGCCGATGCCTGGATGGAGGCAGCCGAGATGGCCCGCCGGCGCGTCGCGAACCGCGACGCCGACCGCCTGGTCAGCTCGGCCATCGCCTCGAGCGAGCGGTCGGGCAACGAGCGGCGCACCGTCGAGCTGTTGATCTTCCGGGCCGGGGTGCGGGTGGACCGGTGCCGCTACCCGGATGCCCGCGACGACCTCGATGCGGCCAGGCTGCGAGCCCGGGCCATCGGGGCGGATGAGTTGGAGACGCGCGCCTTAGCCGGCCTCGGCTGGACCGCCTACTACGCGCGCGACGCCGAGGCCGCGTCGGATTACGCCGAGCGGGTGACGCTCCTCGCCGAGAATGCGGCGTCGTCGCCGGCGGCCCTGCCCAGCGCCCTGGTTCTCCTCGGCCGGGTACGCCACTGGGCCGGGGACATCGACGGCGCTGCCGCCGCCTACCAGCAGGCCCTCGACCGCGACCCCGACAAGGCGACCGAGGCGTCGGCGCTGAGCTGCCTCGGGGCGCTGCTCGAACACGGCGACCGGTACGGGGAGGCGGTCGGCGTCCTCGGGCGGGCGATCACCGCCGCAGAGGACACGCAGTCTTCGCGGTCACTGCTCCGCGCCCTCTTTTTCTCGGGTCTGGCCAGGGCCAACGCCGGAGATCTCGCCGGTGCCCTCCGCATGCTGGAGCGGAAGCGCTCGATCCTCGAGCGCTACGACCTCCGCTTCTACCGAGCCCGTACGGCCACTGCGCTGTCGTGGGTGTGGCGGGAGCTTGGCGACCTGGGGCGGGCCGAGGAGCTTGCCGCGCAGGCGCTGGAGGAGTCGCTTACGGTCGACGCCGGCGCCCTGCAGACCGAGCAGGAGCTCCACGCCCACCAGGCGTTGGCCGAGTGCGCCCTGGGCCGCGGCGATCATGCCGCCGCCGAGGCGTCGCTCGACCGCGCCGCCCTCGCCTTCGAGGTGTGGCTCCCGTTCCGATGGCGGGCGGAACTGCGTCAGGTCGAGCTGGAGACCCGCCTCGACTTGGGCCGGACGGAGGAGCTCCTCGAGCTCTCACGTCGGCGCGGATCGTGGAAGTACGAGGCTCTCGCGCTCGCCCGCCTCGGCCGGCAGGACCTGGCTGCGCCTGTGGCGGCCCGCACCGGCTCCACGTTGCTCCTCGCGCAGGTCGGCCCGGCCGTCCAGGCGAAGCGGGCGGCGGAAGCCGTCGCCGGGCAGCTGCCCGGCGACCTGAGGGAACGGTTCGTCCGGCGGGGTCCGGCGGCCGACGTCCTGCGCTCCTGACGCCGGCCTACACCGGCCGCAGTGCGAGCCACACGGCGCGGCAGTCCTGCGCCGTCGGGTTGCGCCAGCGATGCGGGCGATCAGTGCGCCAGTGCAGCGAGTCACCCTCACTGAGCCGGAACGTTTGCCCGTTAACGTCGATCTCGAACACGCCGTCGAGGACGAGGACGAGCTCCTCGCCCGGATGTTCCATCGGCTTGCGTCCACTGTCGGCATCCGGCTCAACCGTCGCGACCGCGCCCGCGAGGAAGAAGCGTCCGTAGGGTCCCGAGATGCCGGCGAGATCGATGCCCTGGTGGGACGTGTAGATGTTGCGTCGGGCTGTCGCAGGGGTGAACGACACCGGCTTGTTGTCGGGCTGTTCCTCCTCCACGAAGTAGGAGACCGGGCGGTTCAGCGCCCCGGCGATCTTGAGCAGGGTCGTGATCGTCGGGACCATGCCGTTGCGCTCGATCTTGTGTATCGCAGCCGCGCTGACGTCCGAACGCTCGGCCAGCTGTTGGAGCGACAGGCCCCGCTGGGCGCGCAACTCCCGCAGCTTCGGGCCGATGGAGTTGACGATCTCCTGGAGACCGGTCGGTGCGGGCGGCTCGGAGGCGACCTCGCTGGGAGTCGGCGCCGGCGTCGGTTCCCCGGCCGTCGGACCGGAGGACCGGGGTGCGGTCTTGCGCGGTGTCATCTTGCATAAGCCCCTTGACGAAGCGCGGCCCACGTCGTAGGAAAGTAGGTGCGCTGTAGCGTATAGTGAACGGTGCGGCCGGACGTCCGGGAGGGAAGGGACGGTGGGATGTCTTCGAGGACTGTAGTCGTCGGTGGCGGAGCCGCCGGGATCGGCGCCGCCGGTGCGGCCAAAGGCGTGGATCCGGAAGGCGACGTGGTGGTGTTCGCCGAGTTCGAAGACGCGGCGTACAGCCCCTGCGGGATCCCCTACGTTCACGGCAAGGAGATCCCTGACTTCGAGTCGCTCTTCCTCGCTACCAAGGAGCAGTACGTCGAGCAGGGCATCGACATCCGCTATGAGACACGCGTCGAGTCCGTTGACACGCAGGCCCGGCGGGTCACGATCGCCGGCGGTGGGACGCTCGACTACGACCGCATCGTCCTCGCCACCGGCTGGGAGTACGCGGACCCCGGCGTGCCCGGCACAGACCTCGAGGGCCTCTACTACGTGAAGAACATCCGGCGGGCGATGGAGTGGGACAAGGTCCTCGACACCGTCAAGGTGGCTGTGGTCGTGGAGGCCGGCCCAGTCGGCCTCGAGATGGTCACGGCCCTGATGCATCGGGGCATCGAGACCCACCTCATCGATTCCCACCCGTGGGCCCTGGCCGAAGTTGCCGATCCCGACATCGTCGAGCCCGTGGAGGAGTCCTGGTCCGAGATGGGTGTGAAGATGCACTTCAACACCACTCTCAAGGAGTTCGTCGGCGAAGGGGGCAAGATCCGTGCGGTGCGCACCTCCGGGGGCGATCTGCCCGCCGACCTGGCCGTCATCAGCACCCACAAGACCCCCGACAACCGCGTCGCCAAGACTGCCGGCCTGAGCCTCGGGTCCACCGGCGGGATCGTCATCGACGAGCGCATGGCCACCTCAGCGCCCGGCATCTGGGCCGCCGGCGACTGCTGCGAGGTCGTCCACGGCGTGAACACCGTGCCCGTGCAGGGTCTCTCGGGGAGCCACGCCTACGCCCAGGGCAAGGTGGCGGGGACCAACGCGGTCGGCGGATCCCGCAAGTACCAGCCGGTGTACGTCCCCTGGGGCATGGTTGCCGGCAAGTGGATGATCGGCGGTGTCGCCTTCGGAGAGACCCTCGCGACGGCGCTCGGCCTCCCGTTCGTCGTCGGTTCGGCCGACGGGATCTCCCGGGCCCGCTACTACCCCGGCGTGAAGAAGGTGCGGGTCAAGCTCCTCGCCGAGCCGGACACGCTCCGGCTCATCGGCGCCCAGATGGTGGGCGGTGAGGGCATCAAGGAGCGGGCCGACTTCCTGGCGATGGCGGTCAAGACCGGTATCACCCTCGAGGACCTCGCCACCATGGAAAACGTCTATTCGCCGCCGATCGGCGCCCTGAACGAGCCGATCGCCGTGGCCGCGCAGAACGCGCTGGCGTCGCGGAAGAGCTGACGGTGCTGCGCTTCTCGTCGTGGTTGCGGACCAACGCCGAGCGTTACCTCAAGGTCGCTGCTGAGGACACGGTCGCCCGCAAGTACGGCCACACCAGGCCGGTGCGACCCAAGGGGTTCCGCAGCTGGTTTTTCCTCGGGGTGTTCGTCCCGGTCTACCGGCGGCTGCCCTGGAAGTTCCGCACGTTCGTCATCCACGCCATGCCGGGCAGTCACCGCCAGGCCTGGACCCCCCGCGACCGCCACACCCGCACACCCGCGGTTTGAGGACCTACACGCAACGACCCTGAAGGGGGGCCGACAACACACGTCCCGAGCGCACCGAAACATCACCGCAGACAACAGCAGACCTCACCAACGAAGGAGTTCCCATGGTTAAACCAGTAGGCACAAGGGTCCAGAAGGGCGACGCCATCGTCGACTACGAGGACAAGGTTTTCGACGACCTCCAAGCCGAGCCGGGCGAGAAGGCGTACATCTTGATGCACACGGTCCCCTTCGAGGGCTCCGTCGGGCTCGTCAACATGCTCACGTGCACACGGATCAACCGCAAGGGCTTCGACACCCATCTGATCCTGTACGGGCCCGGTTCGCTAATGGCGTCCGCCGCCCGCGGCTACCCCAAGGTCGGCGACGAGGCCTTCCCCGGCGCCCTCCAGTACAACAAGCAGCTGCAAACCTTCATGGACGAGGGCGGCCATGTGTACGCCTGCCGGTTCTCGGCCGCCGCGCTCTACGGCATGCGCGAGGTCGACATGATGGAGGGCGTCAGGCCCATCAACCCCCTCGACGTGCTGGACTCCGTGCTCACCGCCCGGCGTCAGGGCGCGCTCATTATGCAGACCTGGACCCTCTGAGCCGGCGCGGCTCGCTCAGATGACGGTTCCGGACCGGCGCCCACCCGTTCCGGCGCCGGTCCGAAGCCATGTCGGCGACGGTCGTCAGCCCTTCGCATCAGGCCCGATCACTTAGCCGAACTCGGAGACGAACAGGAGTACGACCGTCGGGTCTTACAGGCCGCCAGCCAAGGCGACCGACGACGTTCGCCGACGAGTTCATTTCCCGCCCGTTCAGCCGCTTCGCCCCGGGAGCGCGACACAGACGCCGGGCCCCCCTCCTCCGACTCTCTATCGTCGAGGGTTTGGCTCGAGCCAACGGCGGCGACGCGTGGTACCAAAAGGCCACGCCACGAGGCGCCACTTCGCCGTGAGCCTTCCGCCAGACGACGCTCTCCGATAGCAAGGCGGTGTCGCGGCGACCACCGGCGACGAGCTGGCCGTCGAGCCGTTGCCTCTTAGCCGCCGAGCAGGCTGGGCAGCAGGTTGGACCGGCCGAAGAAGAGCAGCGCACCGACGAAGACGCTGGCAGCGCCGGCGAGCAGGCTGACGGCGGCGTAGAAGGCAAAGTTGCGGGCCGCCCCGAGAAACCCGAGAGCGACTGCGATGGCCACCACGCTGTTCGAGCCGAAGAGGCCGACGAGGAACGCGCCGAGCAAGATTAGCCCGGCTCCTGCTCCGCCAGCCGAGCCCGCCGCGACGAGTAACAACACCTGCGTCGGTGTTTCGGCCCCGATTCCGTGCAGGGCTCCGATGCTGACGGAAGTAGCCACGCCGTAGCTCGTGAACGGGTCGTCCTCGATTATGCCGACGGACTGGACGCCTTGCATGACCGTTGGCGCATCCTTCGCGGTTCCGCCTTCCCGTTGCGCCATTGCGAGGGCCGGAGTTCGGGGTCGGACCCACTCGACCAGTCGACGGATGCCACGGAAGACCAGCATCCATCGGCTCCGCATCCGGAAGTCGCGCCCGTTACGGGCGAGTGAGACGACGATGTAGACGCCGAGGGCGATGAGCGTGGCACCAACGATGTGCTCCATGACTGTGTCGACCGAGGACGGGAGATGTTTCCCGGCCACGATGGCAGCCACACCGAAGGCGCCGACGACGGCGGCATGTCCGGCGTAGTAGCAGGTGGCATAGCCGAGGCAACGTCGGGCGGAGTCCTGAGACGGTGTGGCGGCAATATGGTCCCAGTCGATGCCGTGCCGAAAGCCCAGACCGGCGGCGGTGACGACGAGGCCGACTCGCAGGCCTTCAGGCGTGCTCATCGCGTCTCTGCGGAGGAGTCCCACATGTCGTCGGGAACCCTGCAGGGATCGCGGTAGGGACCGCCCTTGCGGGCGGCTCCCGCGCAGATCCCAGCGTGCGGGACTACCGCACTGGGCTCCTGCCTTGGGTGCGAGCGTCGAAGCGCACTTCAGGAAATGGATGCATGATGCGGGCAGGAGGTAGCCACCGGGTTTCGAGGCGGCGCATCCGTGTCCAGTTGAGGCGGGTGCGCTGGCTGCGGCGCCGCAGCGCCTTGAACCAGTGCCGCGTCACCTGGGTGCGGAAGGCCGCCACGGCGTCGGTGTTGCCAGGCGCGGCGTAGTAGGCGAGGTGCTCTCGCACCACGCTTCCCAGCCATTGGCCCTGCTCCGGGATGGGTAGGTGCCGGCGTTGCTTGAGCGAGAGGTTGACCTCGACAAGCTTGGCCCGCATCCGTTTCGAGACGGTGACCCGCTTGAGCCAGAATCGTCCGTTCTTCGACTTCCCACAGATGTGGGCGAAGCCGAGGAAGTCGAACGTCTCTGGCTTCCCGTCGCCACGCGCCGCCCGGGTGCGGGAGGAATGCCGCCCGAACTCGATGAGGCGCATCTTGTCGGGATGCAGTTCCAAACCGAACGTCGCGAACCGCTCGCGAAGGTCGGCGAGGAACTGCTGCGCATCGGCCTGATGCTCGAACCCGGCAACAAGGTGAGTGGCGGGAGGGAACCTCCCCCTCCCGCTCTCGCAGAACCGGACGTGAACGTCTCCGCTCATCCGGCTCCCATCGCCCAGCCGTCGGGTCGCACGAGCTTCCAGTGGGCGAACAGGGTAGGCGCTCGTCTGGCGACGTCCGCCAACCATGCCTTCGCTCGTCGGTGAGTGTCCCCCCGAGTGGTGGGGTTTGGGGGTGAGGTAGGGGTCCACCTGCGAGGGGGGCCATCGCGTGATCTTCGACGTGTTCCTAGCCGGGTTCACGAAGGAGACCATCACGATGACCCTTGACCAGTCTGTCCTGACCGACCTGCTCGACGCGTTGCGTTCGGGCGGGGATCTCGATTTCATGCGCGAGGCGATGCAGCTGGTGCTGCAGGCGTTGATCGACTTGGAGGCGTCCCAGGTGATCGGCGCCGAGCGCTATGAGCGCACCGAGGGGCGCACCACGCACCGCAACGGGAGCCGGGCCCGGCTGTTGTCGACCAAGGCCGGCGACGTGGAGCTGGCCATCCCCAAGCTCCGTCACGGGAGTTTCTTCCCGGCGCTGTTGGAGCCCCGCCGGCGCATCGACCGGGCCTTGTGGGCGGTGATCATGGAAGCGTTCGTGCACGGCGTGTCGACCCGCAAGGTCGACGACCTGGTCTCCGCGTTAGGTATCGACGCCGGGGTGTCCAAGAGCCAGGTCAGCCGGATCTGCGCCGAGCTCGACGGGGCGGTGGCCGAGTTCCGGGAGCGGCGCCTGGACCACATCGAGTTCCCCTATGTGTTCTTGGACGCCACCTACGTCAAGGCTCACGACGGCGCGCATGTGGTCTCCAAGGCGATCATCGTGGCCACCGGCGTCGCCCGGGACGGCAACCGGGAGGTCCTGGGCCTGGCCGTGGGCGACTCAGAAGACAAAGCGTTCTGGACGGCGTTCCTCCGCCAGCTCCGCACCCGGGGCCTCACCGGGGTGCGCCTGGTCATCTCCGACGCCCACGAGGGCCTCCGCCAATCGATCGACAAGGTGATGCTGGGGGCGGCCTGGCAGCGCTGCCGGGTCCACTTCCTGCGCATTAACCGGCCCTCGGGGCTGGGTCAAGGACCATGTC
>JRHI01000971.1_pt1 | contig 27544 bp, 27 predicted proteins | sample 215371 | NCBI WGS metagenome assembly JRHI01 (sample SAMN02929681, study PRJNA255918) | sediment metagenome | biome: cave system; feature: Ice Cave; material: Sediment; isolation source: sediment from deep within a dark volcanic ice cave with no known source of... ...
TTCCAGGGTTTTGGCGCAAATGTCATGCCGAAAGCCGAGGTTCATCTGGGAAATGTTGGTCAAGAAGTGTCAAACCAACGAGGGCGGATTCAACTACACCCTCGGAGATGGCGAGAACATGATCGATGGGTCGAAGGCGGGCATGGCGACCCTGGCGTTGATGAGCAAGTTCGACAACCAGGTGATGATCAAGGCCTACCAGTTCCTCCTGAAAGTCAAGACCAGCTCTGGCGAATTTCCCTACTATGGATTCTTCTACGGTTGCATGGGAATGCAGCTTCTGGGCCAGGAGTTCGGCGATTTTCCTGGCAGAAAAAAAGACGGCACCTGGCCGCTCGAGGGCTGGGCCGCCAACAGCTCCAGCGCCAAAGTCGCCCATCCGGACTACCCCTACCGACATTTCCACCCTGACCTTGTTCATCCCCGACGCCCGGCTGAGCATTTGCAACCGCACGCCGCCAAAGCTGCCCAAGAAAGACGGCGCGAACAAGGAATAGGCGCCAGCAAGGGCCCGCGCGCGGCACCGGCATTTTTCTTGCGTGCCATTTGGTGTTCTTCCCGTGGCGTGGATGCCTAGCGAGAGGAACACCCAGTCAGTTTTAACCCCTTGTCCGCAAGTAACGTGTGTCTGCGGTTCATGCGGCAATCCTTGTGATTGCCCTAACTGTCTTTACGTAAGATATGAATTAGCAAGCAGTTAAGGCAATCACACCAGACTTTCCAGCAGATACTTCAGCTTCCGCACCTCGGGTTCCATTGGGAACGCGGCTTCGGGAATGTCGCGGATGTCCACCACCAGCGCACGGTCGTAGCCGTGCCGCGCGAGCTGCGACACGATCCGTCCGTACTCCACCTCGCCCTGGCCGACGCGCACCTGAAATTGATTCGGGCCCCGGCCGGTATCGCGCAGGTGTGCATGGCGCACGAAGGGATAGACCTGGTCGTACGGTTTGCCCTGGTTCGGCCCGGTGAGGTAGTGGCTCGGATCGAGCGTCAGTCCCAATCCCTGCACGCGCGTGCAAAGGGTCACGGCTGTATTGGGGTCCTCGGTCAGGGTGCCGGTGCGCGTCTCCACGCAGAGCAGCACGCTCTCCTTGGCAGCGAGTTGCGCCAGGCCGGTCAGACGTTCCACCTCGGCGTCGAGGTTGCTGCCGGTCGCGGCCGCTGGCATCGTGAGCACCGGCGCGGCGGTCAGGCGGGCCAGACGGCAGACCGCGTGCAGTTGCCGGGCGTATTCTTCCGGGTCGGGGGCGGTGATCTCCACCGAGAACGCGGCCGGCGTCAAGCCCGGCCCCAGGCGCAAGCGGTGGACCGCCTCGCTCACGTCCTTTGCCACCTCGGAGGGGCGCAGGTGCTGGCTCTGCTCGTGCAAGACCACGTCCAGCTTGCTGAACTCCAGCTCGGCGATGGTGCGCAGGGCCTGTTCCAGGGGGTATTTGCCAAAGCACAGCGTCGAACAGGCGACGAACACGGCTCTCTCCTTCCGGCGACCCGCGGGGCAGTGCCTCTTCACTTCCCCCCGAACACGCAGACTATAGAGACTTTCTCACCCTCTGAGAAGCCCAGCTGACTGCGCTGGCGAATCCATCGTGCAAAAGACGCCGCACTTGTTATAACCGAGCCGCCCTGGACTCTGGAGAATCGTCATGCCTCCGTCTGTGCTGCCGCCTTCCTGGATGCGCGTCCTCGAAACCATCGAACAGTCTCTGGCCGAGCGCCTGGCCGCCGTGCCTGAGGTGCCGCCTGCTGAACCGCTCACAGCCGACACCGCGGGGCACTGGCAACCCCTGCTGGATCGTCTTGAGGAACGGCTCGCCCAGCTCGAAGCGTGCGCCGCACAGGCGTCTCAACAGGCGGCAGCCGCCGATGCCTTGCTCGCCGCCGATGCCGACGCCCTCGCCGCCTGGCGCGCAAGGTCCGCCAGTACACAGCAAAGGCTGGCGGAATGGGCAAGCGCTTCGGTATGATCAGTCCCTGGTCGCTGGTTCCTGGTCTTCGATCTATCACGACGGACCAGCAATCAGGGGCCAAGGACCAAGGACAACCGAGGTGCCCCATGGCCAAGATCGCTGTCATTCTGCCCGCCGCCGGTAAGTCGAGCCGTTTCCGGGACCGCGACAAGAAGCCCTTCACGAACCTCGACGGCCGCGCCGTCTGGCTGCGCACGGTGGAACAGTTCGTGACCCGCGACGACGTCATTCAGTGCATCCTCGTCGTCGCACCGGAAGATCGTGAACTGTTCCGCAGCCGCTACCAGGCCAACATCGCTTTCATGGATGTCCAGATCGCCAACGGCGGCGCCGAACGCTTCAAGTCGGTGGCGAACGCCCTGGAGATGGTCAAGCCCGAGGCCGACCTCGTCGCCATTCACGACGCCGTGCGGCCATGCGTGACCCAGGCGCAGATCAGCGGCGTCTTTGCCGCGGCGCTGAAGTCGGGAGCAGCTGTGCTCGGCGTCCCGGTTGCCGATACCCTCAAACAGGTGGACAACCAGAACCACATCAAGGCGACCGTGTCGCGGCAGGGATTATGGCTGGCGCAAACCCCCCAGGTCTTCCGCCGAGACTGGCTGATGGAGGCCTACGCCAACCGCGAAAAACTCGGCAAGGAGATCACCGATGATGCCCAGCTCGTCGAGGCGGCTGGTCACGCAGTGCAGATGGTCGAGGGCGCCGCAACGAACATCAAGATCACCACGAAGAGCGACCTGATCCTGGCGGAAGCGATCCTCAAGTCGCTGCCGAAGCCGAAGCCGAGCGGTCCCGCGCATCCTTTTGCCGAGGAAGAAATGTGGGGCGGCCGGCCGAAATAGCAGACCAGCCCGCAGCCAGCAAGGGTCAATGACGCCCTTGCTTGCGCTGCTGGCTGGTCAGCGAAAGGACAACGATGTCTCCGTCCGTCACGGTGTCGCAGCATCCCCTCGTTCTGCACCAGCTGACCGGGCTGCGCGAGCGCACGACCAGACCGACACAGTTCCGCGAACTGGTACGCCGGATCACACAGTTCCTCTTCTACGAAGCGGCGCTCGATCTGCGCCTGGCCCCGCTGACGATTCAGACGCCGCTGGCCGAACACACCGGCCAGGAGATCGCCGACCACATTGGCCTCATGCCGATCCTCCGCGCCGGCCTGGGCATGGCCGAAGCCATCCTCGACATGGTCCCGGAGGCGCGCGTCTGGCACCTGGGCCTCTACCGCGATCACAACACGCACAAGCCGGTGACGTACTACAACAAGCTGCCCGCACAACCGACTATAGACATCTCTTTCGTCATCGATCCCATGCTGGCCACGGGCGGCTCGGCAGTTGCCGCGGTGGACCTGCTGAAGTGCTGGGGCGCCCGGCGGATCAAGTTCCTCGGCATCATCGCGGCGCCCCCCGGCGTCGAAGCGCTACGGACCGCCCATCCCGATGTGCCGATCCACCTGGCGGCCATCGACAGCCATCTCAACGAGTACGCTTACATCGTCCCCGGTCTCGGCGATGCCGGCGATCGACAATTCGGGACGGAATAGTTCCAGCCTCTTGTGGCATCCCCTTTGCATCGGGTATGATCGCTCTGGATAGAGCTGTCCTCGGTGGAGTGTGCGGAACAGAAGCGGGGCAATCCAGCGCGGCGGCGTTCGGCATCCGTGCTGCGCGGCGCTGGATCGATCTCAGTCTCAAGCGGGTGCCAGCAACCGAGGTGATGCAATGCGAACCATGTTTACGCGCACAGCTCTGGCCCTGGCTCTGTGCCTGGCGGCTTCGACCGCCTGGGCCCAACCGGCCACCCCCAAGCCCCCGCCGCCCGACGAGGGACCCAACGTCCATCGACTGGAGATCTACAATGGACCGATCCGCTCGGTCCACTATCTCTCCACCGGCCTGTCGCCGAGCGATAGCACGGCGCTGCACGACCTGGAACGAGCCGAGAACGAGGTCGCTCTCGCCGACCAGATGCAGCAACTCCGCCTGCAATACGTCCGCGACGAGCGCGTTCTGCAGCGCCAGCGGACCCAGTTGCAGCAACTGCTCTACGGCTACTCGTCCGATACCTCGACGAGCCTTTACGGCGCGGCCACTTCTGGACCTTACGGTTATGGGTTCGCGTATCCAAATAATGGGTATCTATACGGCCCCTACGGTTCCCTGGCCGCCTTTGCCGGGGGCATGAACGATGCGTCGCATAGCCTGGCATACGGCATCGGCGACGAGGGCCGGCTCAAGAGCGAGTTGGTGCATACTCTGGCGGCGCAGGCGACGCCGGAATTCGCCGCCCATGCCGGCCGTGAGCTATCCATGACGCTGGGCCGGGTGGGTCAGTCCGACTCGCTCCGGACGGCGCTGCACGTGCGCGGGGGCAAGGAGCCGATCGCGACGGTCGGTTACGAGGTGGGAACGGTCGGCTCACCGGTGGTAGTGACGCGCACCCTGGACGGCAAGACGGAGAAGATCGAGGGAACGGTCCTCCGTGAAGACCCGGACTGGATGGTGCTGCAAACCAAGGACGGCCGGCACAGCATCTCGAAGCGTTCGATCGTGGACGTGCTCGAACCCGCGAAGAAGTAGTCGGGTACCAGCCCGCGGCGGCAACAAGGGCTTCTTTCTGCCTTGTTGCTGCCGCGGCTGGTCGTTTACGGCCGCAGCCGCTCCGGCTGCATCGGCCAGGGCCCCTGCCAGTGGCGTTCGTCCTGACTGGCGTAGTTGGTGTGCGACATGCCGCCGCTGCTGTCCACACCCGTCGTCGCCACGCGGTTATATTCGACGTGATGACTGCTGATGCACCCGCCCAGCAACAGCAGTGCTCCCAGCGCAACCAGCGTTCGCATGGCTCCTCCCTGAACCTGCTCCGCCTACCGAGTAACGCTGCCGCCATTCAATTCCTGCAAGCGCTTCTGCGCTTCCTGCACGCGCTTCGGATCGGTCTCGTGCGTCGTCACCTCACGATACAGCTCGATGGCCCGGGCGCGTTCCTGCAGCACCTTATCGTACAGCCGGGCCGCTCGCAAACGGGCGTCGAGTTGCGTCGTGTCGTGCCACTGGAAGGCGCGCTCGAAGTACTGGGCGGCCCGGCGGTACTGTTTGTAAGCCTTGCCCTCATACAGGTCGCCAAGCTGGTAGGCGGCTTCGCCGATCTTGCTGCTCTGCGGGTGGCTCGTCAAGAGTTGTTGCAACAGCAACTCCGCGCGCCTCTGGTTGTCGATGTAGTCGGTGCCCCAGCCCTTGTCCTTGTAGAGCATGGCCCGGCGAAAAAGGTCGTTGGCCTCGGGGACGTTGTAGGTGGCGCGGAGCGTCGGCGGCGGGACGTCCAACTCCAGGCGGTAGGCTTGCTTGAGGATGCGGTGGAACTGCTTGAGTTCTTCTTCGGCCCAGCCGGAGCGTTCCACGTCGCCAACCGAGATGTAATGGGCGCGGAGTTGTTCCAGGGCTACCTGGTAATCTTTGCGTGCTTGCAGGAGGCGCTCGACCAGTTCCACGTCGGAGGGAGGCGTTCCCGGTCCCCCCTTTGGCGGTGGCGCCTTGGCGGGCTGACCGGACGGGGCCTGCGCCTGCACGACCAGGGCGAGGGCCAGCGCCACCACCAATCCCAGAGCCACGGACCAGCGGCAGGCCATGCCTATCGTTCCTCCTTCCGGGCGACGCGCCAGGCGGGCGTCGGCCGGTTGTGCCGTCAGGGATTCGTCTCGGCCCGCTGCTTGTCGCCGCCGGCGGTTGCCATCCCGGCCACGGCCGGTGCCCGAGAGTCGATACGGCCAAAAATCATCCGTCCCGCCGGCGTTTGCAGCACACTCGTCACCGTGATGATCACGTCCTGGCCGAGGTAGGATCGGCCCTGTTCCACCACGATCATGGTGCCGTCCTCCAGGTAGCCCACTCCCTGGCCGATCTGGTCGCCCTGCTTGACCAGGCGCACTTGCAGCGCCTCGCCCGGCAAGGCCACCGACTTCAGGGCATTCGCCAACTCATTCAAATTGATGACTTCAACGCCCTGGAGCTGGGCAATCTTGTTCAGGTTGAAATCGTTCGTCACCACGCGGGCGCCCAGCGCCTTGGCCATGATTACGAGACGTTCATCCACCTTGTGCAACTCGCGCAACTCGGGCATGCTGCCCTCGTGCATCTGCAGCTCAACCTTGGGGTTGTTCTGCATCCGCTTCAGCATGTCCAGTCCGCGCCGTCCGCGGTTCCTCTTCAGCTTGTCCGAGCTGTCGGCGATGCCTTGCAACTCTTGCAGCACGAAGCGCGGCACAATCATCTTGGTGTCGATGAACCGCGTATCACAAATATCGGCAATCCGGCCGTCGATAATTACGCTGGTATCGAGAACGAGGGGCCGGCCGCCCTTCACCTGGCGGGAGAACTCCACGTAGGGGATGATGAAACGGAACTCGTCCTTGGTTTGCAGGAGGGTGGAGATCGAGACGTAACAGCAGATGGCGGTGATGAGCAGACGGATGCCCTGCAAGCCGCGCGCGTCACCGGCCAGCGAATCCTTCACGAACGGTTCCAGGGCCATGTAGAAGAGCGTGCCCAGCAGTAACCCCAGGAGCAGGCCGAAATAGATGGCCGAGATCGTGGTGATCTGCTTGTTGCGGACCATGACGTCGGTGAACACGATCAGGCTGCCGATGGCCAAAACGCCGATGAAGGCGCTCACGCCGTTGGTCCAGTCGCTACGGTCCTTGTCGTTGAAATAGGAAAAGGCGAAAAGGGCCATGCCGATGATGAGCACGCCGAAGAAGCCCCGCAGCACCAGCACGAGCAGGCTGCCGGAACGCGAAGGCTCGCGGAAACGCTCGGTTAACCAACCGGTGAAACCATGCAACCAGGACATGGGCAGCTTCTCCGAGGAAGTCTCAATGGACACCAGCCGGCGCCATGGCAGCGAACCCACCGGCATGCGCCCTGGCCAAATGCCCATCTTACACGTTGGTGTCGGGCTGGAACAGGCGCAGGTACTCGTCCTGCGCGTAACGGTCGGTCATGCCCGCGAGATAATCGCACACGGTCCGTTCCAGCTTGCCGGTGCGGGCGCGCCGGCCGTAGCGCTCCGGCAACAGCTCCGGCGCCCGGCAAAACTCCTGAAATAACGCCTGCAGGATGCGCCGGCCCTTTGTCGCCATGCGCATGACGCGGTAGTGCCGATAGACGTGCTGATGCAGAAACGTCTCCAGCTCCTTTTTGAGTGTCTCCACCTCGGGACCGGGGCCGACCACACGTTCGGAGGCTTGCCGTACGTCTTCCGCGGTGCGAATGCGGTGGCGCCGCAGGCGCTGCCGGGTATGGTCGAGCAGGTCGGCCACCTGCCAGTCGATGAGGGCGCGGACCACGGTGGGCTGGAACTGCTCCGGCCCAATGGCCTGGTGGCGCTGCCGGACGCGCTCCACTGCCTGCCTCCAGAACGCCACTCCCTGCAGCTCGTTCGTTGTGATGAGCCCGACGCCGAGAGCGTCGTCGATGTCGTGGGTATCGTAGGCGAGGCTGTCGGCGGCATCGACGACCTGGGCCTCGAGCAACGGCTGGCCACTGTCCTGGAACTCCTGCAATTCGGGACTCTCCGGCCGGCTGCTGTGCTGGGCCAGCGCCACGAGGACCTCCCGGGATAGGTTCAGGCCCGGGAAGTCGGCGTAGCGATACTCCAGTACATCGACGATGCGCAGCCCGTGGCGGTTGTGCTCGAAGCCGCCGACGTCGCGCATGCACTCGTTCAGGGCCGCCTCGCCGGCGTGGCCGAAGGGCGGATGGCCCAGGTCGTGCGACAGGGCGATGGCCTCGGTGAGGTCTTCGTTGAGGCCGAGTTGGCGGGCGATGGTCCGGCTGATCTGGGCGACTTCGAGCGTGTGCGTAAGGCGCGTGCGGTGGTGGTCGTTGGTCTGCGTGACGAGGACCTGCGTCTTGTACATGAGGCGGCGAAAGGCGGTCGAGTGCACAATGCGGTCGCGGTCGCGTTGGTAGAGGGTGCGGAATGGATGCGGTTCCTCGGGATAGCGTCGGCCGCGGCTCTGGCGGGTGCGCATGGCGTACGGGGCAAGGACCTCATCCTCGCGGTCGAGCCAGTCCGGCGGCGTGAACAGCGTATCCTCGGCGGTCATCGAGTCCTCGCGGGAGCTGCAATCTCCGTCTGTAGAAAATCATAGAGGGCGTCGAGCGACTGCACAATCACCTTGGCGTCACCGAGCACCGGCATGAAGTTCGTGTCGCCGTGCCAGCGCGGTACGATGTGCCAGTGCAGATGGCCTGGCAATCCCGCTCCGGCGGCGTGACCGAGGTTCAGACCGACATTGTAGCCGTCGGGGTGCATCAGACGGTCGAGCACGCGGAGCATGTGCCGCAGCGTCTCCATGGTCTCCAGCAGTTCGGCGGCGTCCAAGTCGTCGAGGCTCCCCTTGTGTGCCAGCGGCGCGACAAGCAGATGACCGTTGTTGTATGGGAAGCGATTGAGCACCACGACGCTCCGCGGCGTGCGCAGGGCAATGAGGTTGCGGCGGTCGTCGTTCTCGGCCAGCCCCCGGCAGATGAAGCAGGCGTCGCCGGGCGTCGGCGCCTTGGCGGTGGCCACGTACGAGAGTCGCCAGGGAGCCCACAATTGTTCCATCTGCGTTTCTCGTGAGCCAGGAAAGGCCGAAGCGTCAGCAGGTTGATCCATGGCGTCATTTTCCAGGAATCGTTGCCGGGAGGAAAGCGTCTTCCCCACAAAAACACGCAGCAGACCCACCTCCCGCCGATCCCGCGTTTTCACCTTGACACCCTTTCCCGGCTCTCCTAGCATAACTCCCTTTATGTTTGCGAGTTTCTGACGAAGGCATTCGACATGGCTGTACCGAAGAGAAGAACGTCCCACGCTCGTCAGGGGAAGCGGCGGAGTCATCAGCACCTCAAGCCGATGCAGATCCAGTACTGCACTCGCTGCGAGCAACCCGTGTTGCCGCACCGTGTTTGCTCCAACTGCGGCTTTTATCAGAACCGCGAGGTGGTGAACATGGAGGAGGAGAAATAACGGATGCGGCTCGCGCTGGACGCCAGGATCGGCGACCACGCACCGGGTCCGCTCATAGCGGCGGCCCTGCATGCCCTTGCTGCCGACCCCGACCTGGAAGTGCTGCTGGTCGGCGACCAGGCCCTGTTCCAGCCGTTCCTCCCCCGCCCGGACGACACCGGCGAACGCCTTGACGTGTTCCACTGCTCCCAGGCGATCCGTCTTACTGAGCCAGCGGTGTCCGCCCTGCGCGAGAAGCCCGACAACTCCATCAGCCGCTGCTGGCAGCTCCTCGGCGAACACCGTGTTGCCGGCGTGATCAGCGCCGGCAATCCCGAAGCCGTCCTCGCCGAGGGGTTGCGCCGCCATCGGCTTTTGAAAGCGGTGCGCCGGCCTGCCCTCGCGGCCCTCTTGCCGACCCGCGGCGGAACGTGTGTCCTCCTCGATACCGGGGTCAGCGTCAGCGCCGGGCCGGAACACCTGTTCCAGTACGGCATTCTCGGCGGACTCCTGGCCCGCCACGTCCTCGCACGGCCGCAGCCCGTCGTCGGCCTGCTGCACGCCGGCGTCGAAGGCCCCGAAGGCGATCCGCTGCTGCGCGAAGCCCAGACACTCTTCGAGGCCAGTTCGTGGCGCGAGCGCTGTCACGGGCGGGCCACAGTGCATGACCTGGCGCAGGCGACCTGTGACGTCGTGGTTTGCGATGGGCGCACTGGCTGGCTGGTGCGGCAGTGCTGGCATGAAGCACGCGCTGCCAACGAGTCGGGGCAGAGCGGCGCGACACTCCTGGGCTTCGACGGGGTTTGTGTTCTGTGCCCGTCTCCCGAGGAGCAAGGCCTGATGGAGGCGCTCGATCTGGCCGTGCGGCAGGTACGGTCGCGGCTGAATGACGCCCTGGAACAGGAACTCGGCGACGCGGCGAAGTCCTCATCCCACTGAGATGCACCATGGCGCAAAGCGCATTCCTGTTCCCCGGTCAAGGCGCGCAGACTGTCGGCATGGGCCGGCAACTCGCCGAGACGGTCCCTGCGGCCCGGCAACTGTACGAGGAGGCCGCCCACGTCCTCGGCTACAACCTCGCCGAGATTTGCTGGAACGGCCCGGCCGAGCGGCTCAACTCGACGGTGGTCAGCCAACCGGCACTGTTCGTCACCAGCCTCGCCGCCCTGGAAGCGCTGCGGGGCACTGCTCCCGACGCCGTGGCCGATTGCCAGGCGACGGCCGGCCTGAGCCTCGGCGAGTACACGGCGCTCGTCTTTGCCGGCGCCATGAGTTTCCGCGACGGACTGCGCGTGGTGCAGCGTCGCGGCGAGGCGATGCAGGCGGCCAGCGACGCGACGCCGAGCGGCATGGTTAGCGTTCTCGGCCTCGATCGGGATCAGGTCGAACAGCTCTGCGCCCGGTCGCGTGAGGCAGGCACTCTGGAGATCGCCAACATCCTCTGTCCAGGAAACATCGCCGTGTCCGGCAGCCGCGCTGCCTGCGACGCGGTGGAGCGCCTGGCTGCCGAGGCCGGCGTCCGCACGGTACGGCTGGCAGTCGCTGGCGCCTTCCACACCAGTATCATGAAGCCGGCCGACACAGCGCTGGCCGGCGCTCTGGCGTCGGTGGAGGTCCGTCCACCTCGGCTGCCGGTCTGGTCGAACGTGGACGCGCGGCCGCACACCGATCAGGAGGAGATCCGCACTCTGCTCGTGCGTCAGGTCGTGCAGCCGGTGCTGTGGGAACAGACGATGCGCAACCTGCTGGCCGCGGGCATCGAGCGCTTTTACGAAATTGGACCAGGCCGCGTGCTCGCCGGCCTGCTCAAGCGCGTGCAGAGGAAGGTGGATTGCCAGAACGTCGGCGTCTGAGTTCGTGAACGCGAGCGGATGGAAGCCTGGTGGTGTTTTGCCGCAGCCCCTTTCCTTTTCCGGCAGCCGCCATACTTCTGTCTCTATTGCCGCGCAACTGCTTGCCCCAGCTGCCATGCTTGCGCGGACGCCAAGATATATTGCCCGGCAGCGCGGGGCTGTGGTACATAACCCGAGGCGGAGGCGGTTTCCCGGTTGACCTGGATTGCCGCTTTCGCCGGCAGAATCGCCGGGTTCCGGGCACGCACAGGGCAAGCCGCTGTTCCCGCGCTTCCGGAAGCGATGGGCGGGCGGACAAGACAGGGACCGGCCGGGTGCCGCTTTCGGAGGATCGTATTGTGCCTTCAACTGAAGAACGCGTTATCGAAATCGTCTGCGAGAACCTCGGCGTCAACAAGGAGCAAGTGACGCGCCAGACCTCCTTCACCGAGGACATGGGCGCCGACTCGCTCGACATCGTCGAGTTGGTGATGGAACTGGAAGAAGAGTTCGAGATCACCATTCCCGATGAACAGGCCGAGAAGATCAAGACGGTGGGCGAGGCCATCGACTACATCGAACGGGAGATCGCCAAGAAATGACTCGGAGGCGCGTCGTCATTACCGGTCTGGGTACGGTCAACCCGCTCGGGCAGGACGTCAAGACCTACTGGAACGGACTCTGCGCGGGTCGCAGCGCCGTTGCGCCGATCGAACAGCTGGACACAACCCCCTTCAAGGTCAAGTTCGGCGGCGAGGTCAAGGGCTTCAACCCGGAGCCGGTGCTTGACCGCAAGACGGCACGCCACCTGGATCGGTTCGCCCAATTCGCCATGGTGGCGGCCATCGGCGCCGTCAAGGACAGCGGCCTCGATTTTTCCCATGAAGACCCTTACCGCTGCGGCGCCATCATCGGCAGCGGCATCGGTGGCCTCAACGAGTGGGAAGAACAGCACGCCCGTTTCCTCCAAGGCGGCCCAGGCAAGATTAGCCCATTCGTCATTCCCAAGATGATCGCCAACGCCGCGCCGGGGAACATCTCGATCCACTTCGGGCTATGTGGCCCCAACACCGCGGTGGCGACCGCCTGCGCCTCGGCGGCCCACTCGATCGGCGATTCGCTGCGGGCCATCCAGTGGGATTATGCCGACGTGATGCTGACGGGCGGCTCCGAAGCGGCCATCACGTTCATGGGCCTGGGCGGTTTCATCTCCGCGCGCGCCCTGTCGCTGCGCAACGACAATCCGCAGGCCGCCAGCCGGCCTTTCGACAAGGACCGCGACGGTTTCGTCCTGGCCGAGGGCGCCGGCATCCTCGTGCTGGAGGAGTTGGAACACGCCCGCAAGCGCGGCGCCACGATTTATGCCGAGATGCTCGGCTGCGCGGGCACGGCCGACGCGCATCACATCACCGCGCCGCACCCCTGTGGCACCGGCGCGGCCAAGGCCATGGCCCTGGCACTGCGCGACGCCCACCTCGAGCCGGCCGACGTCCAGTACATCAACGCCCACGGCACGAGTACGCCGCTGGGCGACGCGGCGGAAACGCAGGCGATCAAGGAAGTCTTCGGCGACCACGCTCACAAGTTGGCGATCAGCAGCACGAAGAGCATGACCGGCCACACGTTGGGTGCCAGCGGCGGCATCGAGCTGATCGCCACGGCGTTGAGCATCCGGCACAGCGTCGTTCATCCGACGATCAACTATCAAACGCCCGATCCGGCGTGCGATCTCGATTATGTCCCGAATACAGCCCGCGAGATGCGCGTGCGCCGGGCCATCTCCAACAGCTTCGGCTTCGGCGGGCACAACTGCTGCCTCGTGATCGGGGCGCTGAATTAGCCTGCCAGCCCGCAGCGCTGGCAAAGGCGGACAGAGGCCTTTGCCAGCGCTGCGGGCTGATCGGCCATTCCCGGGACCGACACCATGACTCCTTCTCCCTTCGCCGCGCGCGCCGCGGACGTGAAGCTCTCCCAGCAAGAAATCGCCCGCTACAGCCGGCACCTCATCATGCCCGAGGTTGGCGTCGAGGGGCAGAAATGCCTCAAGGCCGCCAGTGTTCTCCTCATCGGCGCCGGCGGCCTCGGTTCGCCGCTCGGCCTCTACCTCGCCGCCGCCGGCGTCGGCCGTATTGGCCTCGTCGATTTCGACGTCGTCGATTTCAGCAATCTGCAGCGGCAGATCCTGCACGGCACTCCCGACGTTGGCCGGCCCAAACTGCACTCCGCCCGCGACCGCCTCCGGGCGATCAACCCTGAAGTGCAGATCGACCTGTACGAGACGCGCCTTACCTCGGTCAACGCCCTGTCGCTCTTCGAGCCGTACGACATAATCATCGACGGCACGGACAACTTTCCGACGCGCTACCTGACGAACGACGCTTGCGTGCTACTGAAGAAGCCGAACGTCTACGGCAGTATCTTCCGCTTCGACGGCCAGGCGTCGGTGTTCCATCCGCCGCACGGTCCGTGTTACCGCTGTCTCTACCCGGAGCCGCCGCCGCCCGGCGAGGTGCCGAGCTGCGCCGAGGGCGGTGTGCTGGGTATCCTCCCCGGCCTCATCGGCTGCATCCAGGCCACGGAAGCAGTCAAACTCATCCTGGGGAAGGGTGAACCGCTCATCGGCCGGCTACTGCTGTACGACGCCCTGCAGATGGCGTTCCGCGAGTTCAAGGTGAGACGCAATCCGAAATGTCCGGTTTGCGGAGACCAGCCGACCATCACCAAGCTCATCGACTACGAACAGTTCTGCGGCCTGCGCGGCCAGGAGGCGCCGATGGCGGCTGTCAGCGACAATCAGGGAGAGATCACTGTCGAGGAACTGAAACGCCGTCTCGACCAGGGCGAGGACCTGTTCGTCCTCGATGTGCGTAACCCAGAGGAGTTCCAGATTTGCCGTATCCCCGGCAGCACGCTGTTGCCGCTCCCGGAACTGGCGCGGCGCTTCGGTGAATTGAGCGCGGAGCGCGAGACGATCGTTCACTGCAAAAGCGGCATGCGCAGCGCCAGGGCGATCCAGTTTCTCAAACAGCAGGGCTTCCGCAAACTGACGAACCTGAAGGGTGGTATCCTCGCCTGGGCCGACCGGGTTGATCGCGGCATGCCGAAGTATTAAGGAGTTTCGCGAATAAATACTGGATCGACAACTTTCCTGGAGAGCGACCATGGCCACGCTTGCACAATTGATTGACCCCTACCTCGCCGGTGTGCAAACGCTGCGCGACGCCGTCGCCGGCATGACGCGGGAGCAGCTCCTGGCCCGGCCCGTGCCCGGCAAATGGAGCACGCTGGAAGTCGTCTGCCATCTCGCCGATTTCGATCCGATCCTAGCCGACCGCCTGAAGCGGATCATCGCCGAGGACCAGCCGAAATTGCTGAATACCGATGAGAAACGCTTCGCCGCGGCGCTGGCGTACCACGAGCGCGAACTGGAGGAGGAGCTGGCGATCGTCGAGAAGACGCGGCGACAGATGGCGCGGATCCTGCGGACGCTGCCGGACGAGGCGCTGCAGCGCGTCGGCATCCACAGCGAGCGGGGACCGCTCTCCCTGGAACGGTTGCTCACCATCACGACCAACCACATTCCGCATCACGTTAAGTTCATCGCGGAGAAGCGTAAAGGGCTGGGATTGCCGGCGTGATCTTCCCGCGGGCCGCCAAGGTACTCCATTCGACCCACACCCGGAGCTGCTGATGTCCTGGATGCGCCGTTGCCTGCCCTTCGCCTTGGTTCTCTGCCTGCCCCTGCCGGCCGCTTTCGGCCAGAAGGAATTCGGCTTCGACAACGCCAAACCGTCCGGCCAGCCGTACCTCACGCCGGAGGAGTCGCTGCGCCGGCTCAAGGTGCCGCCGGGCTGGGAAGTCAAGGTGTTCGCCGCCGAGCCGGACATCATCAACCCTATCGCCTTCACCGTCGATGAACGCGGCCGGCTCTGGGTGGTCGAGTGCTACGAATACCCCAGCCGCACGCCGCCCGGCAAGAAACCGCGCGATCGCATCAAGGTCCTCGAGGACACCAACGGCGACGGCAAGGCCGACAAGGTCACGCTCTGGGCGGAAGGCAAGGACCTGCCGCGTTTCGACCTGGCCAGCGGCATCGAGGTCGGTCATGGCGGCGTCTTCCTCGGCGCCGCCCCGTATCTCTTCTTCCTGCGCGACACAAAGGGGACCGGCCGTTGCGACGACGTCCACATCCTGCTCCAGGGCTTTGGCACCCAGGATTCGCACGAGATGCTCAATACTTTCCAGTGGGGCCCGGACGGTCTGCTCTACGGTTTGCATGGCATCTTCACGCAGTCGCAGATTGGCGAGATCAAGATGAACGCCGCCGTCTGGCGCTACGACTATCCGCAGCGCCGCTTCGGCATCTTCGCCGAGGGGACGAGCAACCCGTGGGGCATGGACTTCGATGCGCACGGCCAGAATTTCCTCGCCTGCTGCGTCATCCCGCACCTGTTCCACATAATTCCAGGCGGCACCTACAAGCGCCAGGCCGGCAGCAGTCAGAATCCCTACGCCTACGGCCTGCTCAATGAAATCTGCGACCACACGCATCACCGCGAGAGCGGCTGGGCCCACGCGGGCACCCTGGTGATGCAGGGCGACGACATTCCCGAGGAGTACCGTAACAGCATCCTCATGGGCAGCATCCACGGTTGCAGCGTCAAGCGCGACACGCTGGAACGGCGCGGCTCGACCTTCGTGGCCCATCACGGTCCGGACTTCCTTGTCAGCGGCGACAAGAACTTCCGGCCGATCAATCTGCGCTGGGGCCCCGACGGTTCCATTTACGTCATCGACTGGCACGATCAGAACCCCTGCCATCAGGCCGCCGCGGGCAGCTGGGACTACACCCACGGCCGCATCTACAAGATCCAGCGCACCGGCACCAAGCCGCAGGCGCCGGTCGACCTCGGTAAGAAGTCGAGCGCTGAATTGGTCGAGTTGCTGAGGAACAACAATCCCTGGTGGCATCGCACCGCGCTGCGCCTGCTCAAGGAGCGCGGCGACCGTTCCGTGATTCCGGCGCTGACCGAACTGGCGCTGAAGAGCGCCGATGAACGCCTCGCCCTGCGCGGTCTGTGGGGCCTGTACGCGGTCGGGGCCTTCGACGAGGACCTGGCCATCAAGACATTGACGCACGAGAATCCGTGGATGCGCTCGTGGACGGTGCGTCTGCTGGGCGAGGCGGGGCAGGTGTCGGAGAAGGTGCTGGCTCGTTTCGTCGAGATGGCCCGGAAAGACGAGGCCCCCGAGGTCCGGCTACAGCTGGCGAGCACGGCTCAGCAGCTGGTAAAGCAGGACACGCTGCCGTTGCTGCATCGCTTGATGGAGCACAAGGAAGACGCGAAGGACCCGTGCCTGCCGCTGATGATCTGGCTGGCCTACGAACCGCGTGTGCCGCGGCACACGGACGGTTCGCTTGGCTGGCTCGAGGAACACGCCGCCGGCAATCCGCTCGTCACCGATGCGATCGTCCCACGGACGATTCGTCGCCTGGTGGCGACCGGCAAGGCGGAGGACCTATCGGCCTGCGTCGCGTTCCTTGGCAGGGCGAAGGACGCTGCGCTCCGGCGGCGGGCGCTGGAGGGCCTGGCGCTGGCGTTGCAGGGACAACAGGTCGATGGTCCGCCCGAGTGGAAAGCGGTGCTGGCGGAACTGCTGACCGACAAGGACGCGGAGGTCCAGCGGTTGGCTCGCAGGGTAGCGGTCAACTTCCGCGATGCCGCGGCGATCCGTCGCGCGCTGGCTGCGGCCCGCGATGCGTCGCAGCCGCCCGCCGCGCGTCTCGACGCCCTGCGCGACCTGACGCTGGCCCATCCGCCGGAGGCGCGGCCGGTCCTTCAGGAGATCGTGGCGAGCAACGATGCAGTGGAACTGCGCTGCGAGGCGTGCCGGGCACTGGCCGGTTACGCCGGTCCCGAGGTGCCGGCCGCGGTACTGAAGAGCTGGAAGAACTATCCGCCCCCTGTCCGGTCGGAGGCGGTGAATCTCCTGGCCGGCCGCAAGGACTGGGCCAGGATCCTGCTCGACGCCGTCGCCAAAAAAGACGTACCGCGCGGCGACCTGACCGATAACACGATCCTCCGCATCCGCGCCCTGCGCGACAAGCAGCTGAATGCCCAGGTCGGAGCGGTCTGGGGTCGCATGCGCGACACGCCGGCCGAGCTGAACGCACTGATCGACCGGATGCGCAATGAAATGTACACTGGGCGGGCCTCGTTCGAGCACGGCCGGAAGGTGTTGGAGAATACCTGTATCAAATGTCACAAATTCGAGGGAAAGGGTAACACCGTCGGTCCCGAACTGGACGGTGCCGCTCGCGACATCGAGTACCTGCTGGTGAACGTCCTCGATCCGAACCGCGTCGTCGGTCTGCCCTACATCGAGAAATTCGTGGCGCTGAAGAACGGCCAGGTGGAGCGCGGCCTCGTCGCCGCCGAGAACGAGCAGTCGCTGACGCTGAAGACCGAGAACGACGCCGTAAAGGTGATCCTGAAAAAGAACATCGAGGAGATTTCGGATCAAGGAAAGTCGATCATGCCGGAGGGCCTCGCCGGCACGATGACGGTGCAGGATTTCCGCGACCTGATCCGTTACGTGATGCTCAATCCGTTCTTGACGGAGGTGGCCGTGTCCGGGCCGTTCGACGGCAAGGGCGGGCCGCGCGTCGAGGCGGAGCGGCCGCTGGAGAGCGCGGGCGTGAAGTGGGACTGGCCGCTGGTGGGCGCACCCGGGCGCGTGCCGTTGCCGGCGAGCAAGGACCGCGAGGCAGTGGCGTACGTCGCCGCGGAGGTAACAGCGCCGGCGGAGTTGCGAACCCGCTTGCAGGTGGGGGCGGGGCAGCCGGTGCAGGCGTGGCTGAACGGCAAGGAGGTCTATAATGGTAGGCCGGGCGAAAAGGCGGCGCCGGACCAGACGGGGGTTGACGTGGAATTGAAGGAGGGGACGAATCGGCTGTTGTTCCGCGTCGTGTATAAGGGGGACAGGGAAGTACTGTACGCTCGCCTGCTCGATCCACAGCGGAAGCTACGTTATCCGGAGGAAAAGAAGTGAGCGAACGTCCCCCGCCCGTGCCTGAGACCCGATGAGGTTGCGGGAGATCGTTATGTCCGTCGTCAGGGCACAATTTGATGGTCGTGTCTTCAGGCCTTGTCCTGCCAGCGCGGCAGGGAGATTCTCGATGTTCTGGCGATCCCTGTTCCTCGGCGTCCTGGCTTTGATGACGAGTGTCGTCGGCTCACCGAGCAGTTTGGCCGAACCGCAAGGTGTCGGCCGGACCACATTCAAGAGTCCCCTTGGCTTGGCCGTTGATGCGAAGGGCGAACGCGCCTGCGTCGCCCTGCACACCGCCGGCACGCTTGCCGTGGTGGACCTGCACGCGGGCAAGGTGCTGCGCGAGATCGCTGTCGGCAAGGGGCCTCACGACGTTGCCCTGACGAAGGACACGGCTTGGGTGACGTGCGCGGACGACGATAGCCTCGTCGCCGTTGCGCTGGACAGGCTTACCGTCCGGCAACGCATCCCGATCGGCCAGGCTCCCTGCGGCGTGGCCGTCACTCCCGACGGCTCGAGAGTGTACGTCGCCTGCCGGGACGAGACGCTGCGCTGGTACGAAACGATTACCGGCGCGGTTCATGCCTGCACCAGTCTGCCGGGTGTGGACCGCATTCGCCTCACTCCGGACGGCAAACAACTCTTCTTCATTCCTGCCCACGGTATGGCGACCGGCGTTCTCGATGCCCGTGCCCCCACGCCGAGGATCTACCAGAGTCCTCTCCTTCGGGATGCGAGCAACCTGCGCGGGCTGGCGGTACTGACGTGGGGCGAGCGTTCGCTGCCCCTGGTCGTTCATCAGAATCCCAAGACGCACGTGCCAACCACGCAGACGCCGCAGGGCTGGGTGTTCACCAATGTGCTCAGCCCGGGCGCCCTGGCCGGCACGCGCGGTGCCGCCCTCGATGAAGTCACTCGCGGTTACGCCGACCCGAGCGACGTGGTCGCCGACAGCCGGCACGTCTTTATCGCCAGCGCGGGAGCCGATGGTGTGCTGGTGCTGGATACGAACAAGCTGCTCCTGTACACGGAAGTCCGCCAACTCGGAGAGACCGACCTGCCGCCACTCGATGGCTCCTATACTTCCTATGCTCTCCTGGGCGAAAACTACCACGGCGGCGCCGATCTCACCGCCAGCCGCCATTACGTCACCGCTCGCCTCGTCACGCAGGCCAATCCCCGTCGCCTCGCCCTCTCCGGGGACGGCGGGACGCTCGTCGTCAGCAACTCCCTCGCCGACTCACTCACCCTAATCGACACCGCCACCCTGAAGATCATGCGGCACATCCCGCTCGGCGGTCCCGAACCGGATGCCGCTCGCCGCGGCGAAATCCTGTTCAATTCCAGTAAGATGACGTTTCAGGGTCAGTTCACCTGCGCCAGCTGTCACCCCAACGGCGAAGCCGACGGTCTCAATTGGGACCTGACGCGCGACGGCGTCGGCAATTTCAAGAACACCAAGTCGCTACTGGGTGTGAAAGATACTGCTCCCTTCGGTTGGGAAGGCAGCAGTGCCACGCTCGCCGATCGCGTCACCGGCACCCTGCGCACCCTGCACCATCACGAGCCGGCCGGGACCGAAGTGGCGGACCTCGTGGCCTACCTCGAAAGTCTGCCGCCGCCGCGACCGCTGCCGCGGCAAGAGGGGGACAGGCCGGCCATCGCCCGCGGACGGGACATCTTCCAGGACAGGGGTCAGTGCGCGACGTGTCATCACCGCGCCGGCCTCGACGACGGCAAACAGCACGACGTCGGCACCCGTGGTCCCGGCGACACGACGGGTCGCTTTGACACCCCCGCGCTGCGCGGGCTGGCCCGCACCGCTCCTTACCTGCACGACGGCCGGGCAGCGACGCTCGAGGAGGTGTTCGCGAAGTACGACTCGGAGCACCGTCACGGGGCGGCGCACATCCTTACGAAGGACGAGCTTGCCGACCTGATTACCTACTTGAAGAGTCTATGATTGCGGTGGCCGGCTTTGCTACGATAGGTCCATCTTCTCCCAGCGGAAATCGGTCTGCCAGGACGCATCACCTCGCAGATACTTCAGGAACGCGGCCTGCACTCGGTCGAAGGCGATCGGCTCTTCCACGGCCCGGTAATGCTCGGCGAGCGAGCCGTCCTGGTATTCGAGGACGTAGGCGCCGTCCGCCTCAGCCGACTGGGCATATTGAAGGTATGTATTGTCGTCGCTGGAGAGGATGGCAAATTCCTCTCTCTCCAGGCGAGCCAGGACGTCTTCTTCGGTCGCTCCCCGGATTTCCCGTCCCGATGCGAGAACCAGGTCCATCGTTACCTCCCGGTCGTTACCTGCACCCGCGGAAGAGCCAGAGCCGGCAGACTTCATTTTAGAGGATCTTTCGAAATAGCCCACGGACCATGGTTTGGCGCTGGCCGCTCGCGATCGATGCGACAAAGTATTCGACAATGTCCACGCCGGCCGGTATCCTGTCGAGACAGGTTCGCCGAACCATTCTACCTACCGGACGACGACCGGCGGCGCGCTCACCGAGCCACAACGCCATGACGATGCTTCCCATGCACACGCGCTCTTGCCTGGCACCGCTTGCTGCGGTCCTCGCCTGTTCGTTGGCGGCGCTGAACCTCCAGGCCGGCGAAACGCTGCGGTTCAACCGCGACATTCGGCCGATCCTGTCGAACCACTGCTTCCAGTGCCACGGCCCTGATCTGAAGAAGGGCGGCCTCAACCTGCAGAGCCGCAACGCCGCTGTCAAGCCGCTCAGGTCGGGACAGCCCGCTCTCGTCCCCGGCAAGAGCGCCGCCAGCCGGCTCATCCAGCGCGTCGCCACGACCGGCGACAGCGAGCGCATGCCGCCGAAAGGCAAGGGCCAACCGTTGGCGAAGGAAGAGATCGAGAAACTCCGCGTCTGGATCGACCAGGGCGCCGTCTACGAGGAACACTGGGCCTACGTCAAACCGCAGCGTCCGGATCGGCCGGCCGTCAAGAACACGACCTGGCCGCGCAACGACCTCGATTACTTCGTCCTCGCGCGCCTGGAGCGCGAGGGCCTCGCGCCCGCGCCGGAGGCCGACCGCGCCACCCTGTTCCGCCGCCTCCATCTTGACCTGACCGGTCTGCCGCCGAGCGTCGCCGAGGTCGAGGCCTTCCTTCAAGACACCCGTCCCGACGCCTATGAGAAGGTCGTCGAGCGCCTGCTCGCGGCGCCGGCCTACGGCGAACACCAGGCCCGTCCCTGGCTCGACATGGCCCGCTACGCCGACACGAACGGCTACGAGAAGGACGAGCGCCGGACCATCTGGCCGTACCGCGACTGGGTCATCCATGCCTTCAACCGCGATCTGCCGTTCGACCAGTTCACCGTCGAACAGCTGGCCGGCGACCTGCTGCCGAACGCGACGCTGGAGCAAAAGATCGCCACCGGCTTTCATCGCAACACGATGGTCAACACCGAGGGCGGCACCGATGACGAAGAGTTCCGCGTCGCTGCCCTCGTCGATCGCGTCAACACGACGATGGCCGTCTGGATGGGCACGACGATGAACTGCGCCCAGTGCCACAACCACAAATTCGATCCGTTTAGCCAGAAAAATTTCTGCCAACTCCTCGCCTTCTTCAATGGCACAACGGACGGCGGCCGCGGCAACGACCCAGTGCTTCCCGTGCCAACCGCCGAGGAGACGGCGCGCCGCGATCGGCTCCGCGCCGAGACGGCCCGGCGCGCCGCGGCGCTGCTGGCGCCGGACCCGCTGCTGACCGCTGCGCTCCTGCGACCGACGCGGCAGCGTCTGGAGGTGCTGGGGAAGGAGCAAGCGGCTCTGAAGCCGGTGACGACGCTGGTGTTGCAGGAACTCCCGAAACTACGACCGACGCACCTGATGGTCCGCGGCAATCATAAAAACCTGGGCGAGGCGGTGACGCCCGGCGTACCGGCGGTGTGGCATCCGCTCCGGCCCGGTCAGCCGCTAAACCGCCTGACGTTTGCTCGCTGGCTCGTCGATCCCGACAATCCGCTCGCCGGCCGGGTGACGATGAACCGCATCTGGGCGCGGTATTTTGGCCGTGGTCTCGTCGAGACGAGCGAGGACTTCGGGGCACGCGGCGAACCGCCGACGCAGCCCGAGGTCCTCGACTGGTTGGCGACCGAACTGGTACGGCAAAAGTGGAGCCTCAAGGCGCTGCACCGTGCCATTGTCACGTCGGCGACCTATCGGCAGTCGGCGCATGCCTCCCGGGCGCTGTACGAGCGTGACCCGTACAACGTGCTGCTGGCGCGCGGTCCACGCTTTCGCCTTGACGCCGAGATGGTACGCGACAATGCCCTGGCGATCGCCGGCCTGCTCGAGCGCCGGATCGGTGGACCGAGCGTGTTTCCGTACCAGCCCGAGGGCGTCTGGTTTAATCCCTACAGTGCCGATCGCTGGGTGCTGAGCAGCAATGGCAATCAGTACCGGCGCGGCCTGTACACATTCTGGCGGCGGACGGCGCCCTATGCCGCGTTCATGGCATTCGACGCGCCGAGCCGCGAGGTGTGTACGGAACGCCGCTCGCGCACAAACACGCCCTTGCAGGCGCTAGCGACGCTGAACGACAAGGCGTTCGTCGAGTGCGCCGCCGGACTGGCGCGGCGGATGATGAGGGAGGCGCAGGGCGGCCCACCGGAGCGCACGGCGTACGGGTTCCGCCTGTGCGTGAGCCGCCGGCCGAGCGCCGTGGAGATGGAGCAGTTGCTGCGCCTGTACCGCGACGCCTTGACGAAGTATCGCAAGGACACCGCCGCGGCGAAGGCGCTGGCGGCGAGCGGGTTACCGGTGCCGACGGATTTGGAGACGGCGGAACTGGCGGCGTGGACCGTGGTAGCGAACGTGCTGCTGAACCTGGATGAAACGATCGCGAAGGGGTAAAAGCGCATGGGCAGGACCATCGCAGGCACTGTCCGCAAGGGAGTGGTCGTGCCCACTGTCCTGCTTCCCGAAGGCATGCGGGTGGAGATCTTCCTTCCCGAAGAACGGTCGGGCGAGGAATCAAAGGGTTTGCAGGTCGCCAATGACGTTTGCGACCACGCCGCCGCGGAAGCGTTGCGGCTGCTCGATCATTTACTGGACGAAGGCATCCGATACGTGGAAGGGTGATACAGGGTTTGCCATGAACCTCCGGGACGAGTATCTCCGCTACCGCACCCGCCGTCAGTTCTTCCGCGACTGCGCCGTCGGTCTCGGTACCCTTGGCCTGGCGTCGCTGCTCAACGACCGCCTCTTCGCCACCCCATCCAGCGACGACCCGGTCGCGCCGAAGCAGTCACACTTTCCGGCCAGGGCGAAACACGTCATCTACCTGCACATGGCCGGTGCCCCATCCACGCTCGACCTCTTCGACTACAAACCGAAGCTGATCGAGCTGAACGGCCAGTTCTGTCCCGACTCGTACATCCGCGGCCAGCAGTTCGCCTTCATCAAGGGCAAGCCGAAACTGCTCGGCTCGCCGCACAAATTCGCTCCGCGCGGCAAGTCCGGCCAGGTCATGTCCGACATTCTGCCGCACCTGGCGACCGTCGCCGACGATATCGCCATCGTGCGCTCGATGCATACTGATCAGTTCAACCACGCCCCGGCGCAGCTGTTCGTTCACACCGGCTCGCCGCGACTTGGCCGTCCCAGCATGGGCTCGTGGCTGTCCTACGGTCTCGGCAGCGACAACCGCAACCTACCCGGGTTCGTCGTCCTCGTCTCCGGCACCGCCGCGCCGGACGGCGGCGCCTCGCTCTGGGGCAGCGGCTTTCTGCCGACGATCCACCAGGGGATCCAGCTCCGCTCGCAGGGCGACCCGGTGCTGTTCCTGTCCAATCCTGCCGGCATGGACCCTGTCGACCGCCGTCGTTCCCTCGACACTCTCGAAGCGCTCAACCGTCTCCGGCTCGACGCCGTCGGCGATCCGGAGATTGGCACGCGCATCGCCCAGTTCGAGATGGCATATCGCATGCAGACGAGCGTGCCGGAGGTCATGGACATTGCGAAGGAGCCAAAACACATCCACGTAATGTACGGCACCCGACCGGGGCAAAAGGCGTTCAGCAACAACTGCCTGCTGGCGCGCCGGCTGGTCGAGAGCGGCGTCCGCTTTGTGCAGCTCTATCACTGGGGCTGGGACTCGCACGGCGAGTCGATGGGCAACGATCTGCGTTACGGCCTGGTGGATCGCTGCAAGGAAACGGACCAACCGATCGCGGCGCTCATCAAGGATCTGAAGCAACGCGGACTGCTCGACAGCACGCTGATCATCTGGGGCGGCGAGTTCGGCCGGACGCCGATGAATGAGGAGCGGAACGGCTCGAAATGGCTGGGACGCGATCACCATCAGCACGCCTTCGCCATCTGGCTGGCCGGCGGCGGCGTCAAGGCGGGGACCAGTCTCGGCGTCACCGACGACCTGGGGTATCACGTCGTCGAGGACCCGGTCCACATTCACGATCTGCAAGCGACGATCCTGCACCTGCTGGGGCTGAATCACGAAAAGCTGACGTACCGCTTCCAGGGCCGCGACTACCGGTTGACGGACGTGTATGGCAACGTGGTGACGAAGCTGCTGGCGTGAGTGCCCAGGAGATCTGCCGGACGTGCCGGGAGAACTGCACTGGGCGGCGAGGGTGCGGCGAAAGTCCTCCAGGTGTCCCAGCAGCGGCCGGTCTCGGCGGTTTGCAAACGGGTCCACCAGCCCCACGCCCGCCGGCTTGACGTCACCCAGCAGCTTGCGGAGCATGCGCCGGGCGGTCTCCTTGCTCCCCGATAGGAGCACGCGCCGGATCTTTCCGGTGTAACACGCGTCTACCCGGTCGCTATCGTGCATCGGTCACCTCTCACTTTGGTCCACGTTTGCGCCTCGGCCCCTTCGCCTGCTTCTGCAGGTCCTCGGCCGGCGGCGGAGCGGGGACGGCGGTGGAGGGTGCCGCCGCGTGTGACAGTTTGGCCTCTTCTCGGTCGAGATATTGCTCAATGGCGTTGACTACTTCTCCCTTGAGCATGCGCCGGGTGCGCTGCACGAAAGCGCCCAGGCGCTCGCGAAGGTTGGCCGGCAGCTCCAAGTAGAGCGCCGCTGTGTCTTTCGTCGGTTGTCGCGGCACTGTGCCTCTCCTTTCAGCACGTCGTTTCGCTGACATAGGGAAGTATATCGTGTTCTAGGGAACAGAGCCGTCCCAGGACCCGAAGACGGAATGTCTTTTCCCTATTATTCCCTATTGGCTTATCCCTGGGGAAACATATACCAGGAGTAGAAATGAAACGGGGCCGGCGGTTGCTCGAACAACCCCGGCGGAAGCCACTGGTGCCGCTCCTGGCACGTCGGCAGGCAGGCCTGCTCCACCACGGACCCGAACCCTACCGCGGCCGACTTCTGGCCAGCGGCAGCTTCGACCGCACCGTCAGGGTGTGCGACAGGATCGGAGTCCCATGCCGCAGCCTCAAATCAGCTCGGTGATGGGAGTTCCCTGGGTAAGCGGTACCGCTCGTCCCTGGGGATCGGAGAACTCCTGGGTGTGGTCGATGCCCAGGTGTTTGTAGACCGTTGCCAGGATGTCCTGAGGGTCGAGGCGGCGGTCGATGGGCTGCTCGCCGTAGCGGTTGGTCGCCCCGATTACCTGGCCCATCGGCATCCCGCCGCCCGATACGAGGATCGACATCGCCCCCGGGTAGTGGTCGCGGCCGATCGTGCCGTTCCTCTGTTCCAGACGTGGGGTCCGGCCAAACTCGCCGGTCACGACCAGCAGCACGTTCCGGTCCAGGCCCCGGTCGAAGAGGTCGTTGATCAGTGTGCTGACGACGTGGTCGTAGCGGGGCAGCCGGGCCTTCATGGCCGTGAGCATGTCCCAGTTCACGGCGTGGTCATCCCAGTCGTGTGCTTTCGACCCGGGCCCGCTGCCGGGGACGCGCACGGAGACGAAACTGACGCCGGCCTCGACCAGCCGGCGGGCGAGCAGCGCCTCGCGGCCGAAGGAATCCTCCCCGTAGAGGTCGCGGACCTTCGGGTCTTCCAGCGACAGATCGAACGCCTTCCGCGCCCGGTCCGTGGTCAGGATCTCCACGGCCCGGCGGTTGAACACATCCATGGCGGCCATGCTGCCCGAGCTATCCACGTCGCGGCGGACCTGGTCGAAGCTCCGTAGCAGGCCCAGCCGGTCGTCCAGTTCCTGGCCGCTTACCCGAAGGCTGGCGTCCCGCAGGGAGAAGTTCGTGATCGGCACGCGGTACTGGCTGCTCCAGTAGCCCTGGGCGATCCCCGGGCTGTAGTCGGGGCCGTTGAGCACCACACCGTTGACGGCGACGGCGGGCGGCAATCCCCGATGCCTGTGCTCGTGGACCCGGTTCACGACGGCGCCGACCATTGGGTAGTACGACTCACTGGTGCCGGGCTTCATGCGCCCGTGGCCACTGAGGAAGCGGGCGTGGCCCTCGAAGTGGTTCACCTGGTCGTGGCAGCAGGAGCGGATCAGCGTGAAGCGGTGGGCGATCCGCGCCTGCCGCGGCAGGTGCTCACAGACCTGAAGGCCGGGTACGGTTGTCGGGATCGGCCGGAACGGCCCGCGGATCTCGGTCGGGGCGTCGGGTTTCAGGTCATAGGTCTCGAGGTGGCTCGGCCCACCGTGGACGAACAGCAGGATAACCGCCGCGTCCTTCGTCTTCCCGGGGGCTGCGGTGGCACACAACCGCAACAGGTCCGACAGGACCAGGCCTCCGAGTCCCAGCAGGCCGGCCCGCAGGCAGTCGCGTCGGGTGATAGTGCGCTGGAGACGGGAGGGATCGCCGAGCAGTTGTAACATGGCGGGAACTTCCGGGCGGGAGGGACGGCGAATCGAACACATCTCGGGTCAGTATAAGCGAGCGACAGAGGGGATGGCAACGCAGAACTCGGGGACGGCCTTGCCACAAGCCGCGGCACCAGGCGCCGCTTGACACGGATCAGGAAGAACAGCCCATCGCGCTGCCTCCCCGCCCGGGTGGGTGCGTGGTTCGGCCCAAAATCACCTTATTCCGACAACAAATTCCCGATGGTTAGATGTAACGGCGGCTGTGGATCCCGCGGCAGTCCCAGTTGCCCACGAAGCTCCAACGCCAGAGCGCAAGCCACCGCCACCCACAGGTAACCCTCGGTCTCCTGAAACTGTGACTCGTAATCGAACTCCACCTCTGCCCCCTGAAGCCGCCCCCAATCTGCCTGGTTCGGTGGCTCCTCTCCCCGGATGACCGAGATGTGCGTGCCCCACAGCGGGGCCTGGATGGCACGCGTCCGGTAAGTAGCCACGGCGTACAAGTGACGCAGGAGGCGACCCAACTCCGGGTCGCAGTCGATGATGAGCCACCAGCGGGTGCTGCCGCCGTCCCGGCGCTCCAGGGAACCTTTCCGCAGCTCAGGGCTGTAGCGGAATGTGCCGAGCGCTCGCATGCAGAGACACCACCCATCGCTAATCGAACCGCGCGATGTTGTATCGCGCTGGTATCCAAGGCCGCCACCTGCTACCCGCGGCGCATCAGACGCTCCACGTAGCCGAGCACAACGGCCTGGAAATCCGGGTCGGCAAAGTCGATCTCGAGCCACATGTCATTCCCCGCCGGGTTGATCGCCCCCCAGCCGTACCTGAGGGGAGCCTCGAAGCAGCCGACCTCGACGTTTCGTCCCGAAGCAGCGGGTGTCCTAGTTCTACTGTAACCGTTGCCTCCAAGATGGTATAG